>Ga0105046_10016331_pt1 | contig 11396 bp, 6 predicted proteins | sample MAT03_FD_78385 | JGI IMG/M metagenome (GOLD analysis project Ga0105046, IMG submission 78385) | Freshwater microbial communities from Lake Fryxell liftoff mats and glacier meltwater in Antarctica - MAT-03 (megahit assembly) | ecosystem: Environmental > Aquatic > Freshwater > Ice > Liftoff...
CGCCCAGCAGGCGCTTGTCATCGAAGAAGTCCTTGGTGTCCGCCAGGGCCGCGGTCATGCGCGCCATCAAGGCGGCGTCATTGGCAGGCCAGCCCGCGATCAGCACCTGGCCGCGACGTACGGCGAGGAAAAAGCGAGACTCCAAGGGGGCTGCGATGGCAAAAGTCCCCGGCGTCTTCGCCTCGGCCTGGACCGTCAGCACGGCCAGGGAGTCCCGCGCGATGACTGCCAATTCGTCAGCGGGGCCATTGCTGAGCGTGGCCGTGAGGCGGGTCAGGGCATCAGCCGCACCGACATCGTTGAAGGCGATCCGTGCGGGATAGCGCAGGCCGAGCAAAGTTTCACCATTCTTGCCTTGCTGCTTGGCGGGCACGAAGACTTTTCTGCGCTCGCCGGGATCACCGGTGGGATCCGCACTGGGCGCCTTGGTCTCGATCACCAAGCTGGTGGCATACAGGTGCCCGGTCATGGTTTCGCCGCTGATCAGCACCACTTGGGCCTGGAACTCGCGCAGGGGATAGGGCTCGCCGAACTCCTCTTTGAAGGCCTTGCCGGGCTCAGGCATGCGGAAGTGGCGAAGCATCTCTTCCTTCTCGGGCAGCAGGCGCAGGTCGCGAAGCTGGGCAAAGGTCAACAGGTGGAGCGTCTTGCCGTCGTGGAATTTGAATTCCGCGCCCGTCGCCGGGACGATGGTGCCGACTTGTTCGGTGCCGTCCGACCACTGCACGCTGCCGGGTCGCGGCTCGACCGCTGCCAGGCCGCAGCACAGCATGACCAGGCTCAACGTGGTGGCATGCCGCATCGTGGCGATCCAGCTCATGTCATGTTCCTTCGACGCCGGGCCCACCACTCGCTGAGCAGCGTGGCAACGATGATACCCAAGAACCACCAGGTGCCCACCAGGGCGCTCTCGTGCAGCACCGGCTTGCCGGCCAAGGACGTGGCCAGGCTGCTTAGCACCCGCTCAAGATCCGCTTCGGGGGCATAGGTGCCGCCACCAGCCTTGGCGGCGGCGGCCAGCATGGCGTGATCGACGCCCAGGCGGTTGCCTTCGCCCAACAGCGGGCCGACCGTCAAGCTGCGGTCGAGAGTATCGACGACGCGGCCGTCCTGGCTGGCCACCAAGCGGAATTGCCAGTCGCCACGTTCACTGAAGCGCAGCTTGGCCCGCTGGGCCCCGGCCACGCCGGTCTCGGCGGCAGCCTCAAGCGGTACGGGTTCGGCCGTTCCGCCGGGCGCCGTGAGGGTCGTGGCCAGACGCAGGCCAGCGCCGGCATTGGGCAGGATGGTGGCGATGGCAGTGTCGCCGGGGCGGTAGTGCTCGCGGTCCCACTGCACGCGGACCAGGCTGCCCTGGTCGCCGATTTCGGCGAGGGCACGGACGAACTGCCGCCAGAACAGACCATAGGGGGTCGAACCATCGGCGCCGGGCCGGGCCAGCTTCCACAGGGTGTTGCTGGCGACGGCTGCGCCCTTGCCCCGACCAAAACCCTGCACTGCGACCAGAGGTGCGGGTCGACCGCCAGCGGCGACTTCCAGCAGCACGGTGGCGCCGGGACGCAGGGCGCCAAGCCGGTTGAGACTTTCCACCACCGCCGTGGGGCCCAGGGCCTCGCTCAGGCCAGCCACTGCCGACTGACCGGCGGCGGTGCCCGGGACGCTGACCGGAAAGGCACCTCGTTCAAGTGCGTCGGCGCCGAGCGTGGCAGGCATCAGCGGAGCCAAGGCGGAGCCACCATAGCCGCCCGCGCCGAAGGACTGCTCGCCGCCAAGAAAGACCACTGCGCCGCCCTGCTCGACGTAGCTGACCAGGGCTTCCTGCTCGTCCGCCTTCCAGCCACTGGCAGCGAAGGAACCGACCACGATCACGCCATAGCGGCGCAGCGCTTCGGCGGTGGTGGGAAAGCCGCGTTCGAGGGCGGCATCCCCGTCCAGACGGTCCCCTTGCAGAGTGTAGCGGTCGCCCAGGGACTTTGACGCCAGCGTGCGGAACAGCGCGGTGAAGGTCAGGCCGCCGTCGCGGGCCAGCTCCTGGCGCAACGTCTTGAAATCAAGGCCCAGCTCGCGGGTGAAGTAGAGCACGTGCAGGCTCTGTTCCCGCACCGTCACGTTCAGCTCGCGGACATTGTCCAAAGTGCTGGCCTCGCCGGGTAGATCGGCGAGACGCAGACGCAGGTGAACCGAACCCGCCTGTGTCCAGGTACGGGTCAGGGCCAGCCGCGCCCGGCCGTTGGCGAGGTTGGCGGTTTGCCGCGCGAGCTCGCTCCAGCTACCGTCGGCCTGCCGTTCCTCCAGCACCAACGGCACGGCGTCGAGCAAAGCACGGAAACCATCGCGCTGCCAGGCGGCGGTCAGATCCACCTGAATGGTAGCGGCGAACTTCACTTCGACGGTGGCCGGACAGACCACGTCGCTGATGGCCAGATTGTCGAGCGCCGCATCCGGGGCACGGCCCAGACCGATGATCGACAGGGGCACCGCAGGCGGATTGGTCAGGGTGAAAGCCTCATCGCCGCCATCGGTGAGGGCGATCAGCCCGACGCAGGCGGTCAGGCGCGGATCGCTGGCCGCGGATTGCAGCACCACGCCCGGATCGCCGGGACGCAGGCCGGCGGGCAGATGCTCGGGCAGGGCTCCGCGCAGCCGGGTATCGAAGGCGATGGGCACGACTTCGATGCCGCCGGGAACCCGCGCGCGGATGCGATCGATCAGGCCCGTGGCGCGGGCATAGCGGCTTTGTCCCCGGCCATCGTCCACGTCCATGGACGACGAGGTGTCCACCAGCACGCCCAAGGTTCCATGGGTTGCTGGCCGCCCCTCGAAGCGCATCTGCGGGTCCGCGAGGGCCAACAGCAGCGCGCTCGCCAACACCGCCTTGGGCCACCAGCACCACCAGGCCGAGCGGGTTCCCAGGCGTTGACGCAGCCGCCGGAAGAACAGCACCAGCGCGATGATCACCACCACAGTCAGCAGGGCGAGGAGGAGCGGGTGGAGGTGGGGCGTCCACAGGACGGCGAGCAGGCTTGACTGCGCGCTCACTCCTGCGGCTTCGCGCCGGCTATCGCTGCGAGCCTTGCTCATGACTTCCTCACCGCCGTCCCGACCCAGCCCTCCAGCGCCCACACCGCCAGCGCCAACAGCAGGAACCAGGGGAAGAGGTCGCTGCCCCGGCGCACGCTGCGCCAGTCCTCGACCACCTGCCGCGCGTCGGTGATCGGCACCGTGCGATGGGGCAGGCCGGCCAGCAGACCGGTGTTGCCATCCAGATAATCAGTGGCCGCTTCACTGCCGGCGGCGCACACGCCGACGGTCAGGACCTGCTGGCCGGTGACCTCGACGGTATAGACGCCGGCGCGGGCGAAGGGCGGAGCAGCTTCCCGTGGGCCCTGCCAATCCAGGGGACCGCCGCTGAGCGAACGGATGCGCGTGGCGGTCGCATCGCTGGCGGCCGGCGGCAAGGAATGGCCAGCGGTGAGGCGGCTGAGCCGGCCAGCATCTACGACCTGATGCAGCGCCAGCCCTTGCACCAGGGCCAAAGACCACCCTTTCAGCGGCAGGTTCGACCAGCCGGGGTGGAAAGCGATTCCGCTGCTGACAATGCGACCAGCACCCAGGGTTTTCTCGACCAGAATGGCGCGTCCATCGACCAGACCCAAAGCCGCTTTCGCGCCGCCCTGTGGCGTCAGCACCGCGCAACGGGCGATGAGCAGGCCATTGACGTCCACTTGGCCGGCCCCGTCACGCAGGTCGCTCCAGCAGGTCAGGCTGGCATCCAACACCAGACCGGCGATCGGTTTCGCCAGCGTGGCCACCGCCGCGGGCGTGGCCCCGATCCACGGGGGTGCGGCCACCTCGATAGCGGCGTCCAAGGCGGGCAGGATGAGCAGCGTGCCGCCGCCGGTGACATAGGCCTGCAAGGCAGGCTGGGGACACTGCGCCAGGCTGGTCCAGGTCGCCACCACCATCAGTGGAGCGTTCATGCCCAGGCTCGCCACGAGTCCCTCTGGGGCCACGACCGTGGGCGCCAAACCGGAGACATCGCCACGGCCATCCGGGGCCAGGGCCAAGGGCAATAGACCGAAGGCACCGGGCGCGCCCGCCAACAGCACCGGCGCGCGGGCGTTGCTCCAGACCACCAGGCCCGCGCGGCTGGCGCCGGCAAAGCTGTCGCCGTCGAGCCGGACCGTGGCCCAGGTCAGGCCCGGATCCCGTGGCTTCAGCACCAACGGCACCGCCATTTCGCCATTGGCGGGCACGGTGACGGCGACAGTGGTGTCGTCGCCCCCGTCCTGGCTCAGGTGCACTTGCGTCGTCGCCACCTGGTCGCGGTGATTGATCAGGATCACGGTGCTGCGTGCTGGCCGACCGGCGATACTGCGGCCCGCAGGGGGATCAATGCGGCTGATGGCGACCGCGCCGGCCGCGCCTTCGGGATGCAGGGGATGGACGGTGAGGCGACAGCCAGCCGGCATCGTCAGGGTCTCGGCGGCTCCGTTCCATTCGCTGGTCTGCAGGTCGCTGAAGATCCGCACCTCGGTCGCGGGGGCGCTGGAGCCGGCCAGGATGGCGAAGGCTCGACGCAGGGCGGCCGCAGCATCACCGCTGGCCTCGGTCGGCTGGATCTGATCAAGGGCGGCGAGCAACGCCGCCGTATCGGTGGTGGCGCCCTCACCCAGGGTCACGGACGCGTCCGCCACGGTCAGGGCCAGAGCGGCCCGATCGCCGGTCGCTAAGGCTTCGATCAACGCCGCCGCCGCTTCGCTGGCAATGCGCAGCAAGGGCCGCCCGCCGGCCCCAGTGCGCGTCATCGACGCCGAATTGTCGATCAGCACCACCACGGCGCTGCTGCCGCTGCCGGCCAGAGCCGGCAGTTGTGGCCGGGCCAGAGCCAGGACCACCAGCAGGATCAGCACGGTGCGCAAGATCAGCAGCAGGAGCTCGCGCACCTTGCGCCGCGCGTGCAGGTTCGGCTCAATCCGCAGGAAGAACATCAACGACGAGAACGGCACCGGCTTCTTGCGCACCTTGAAGAACAGGTGGAAGAGGACCGGGAGGGCAGCGGCCGGCAGGCCGATCAGGAAGAGGGGGGCGGCGAAGATCACACCCACCGCATCCCATCCCGGATCGCCTGATCGACGGGCGAACTGGTCTCCACCAGGTGGTAGCCGCAGTTCAGGCCATGGGCGGCGCGGCGAAGCTGATCGATGTGACGTTGCACTTCGCGGGTGTAGGCCTCGCGGAATTCGTCGACCTCCACCACCACTTTCCGGCCGGTCTCCATTTCATTGACCTCGACCACACCGTCGAAGGGCAGATGCAGTTCGGCGCGGTCCAGGACGTGCAGCAGGATGGCCTGATGGCCGGCATGGTGAAGATGCGACAGCCCCTGGGCCAGTTCAGCCGCGTCCTGGAAAAAATCGGAGATCACCACCACCAGGCCACGGGGCCGCGGTTGATCGGCAAAGGTGTGCAAGACGGCTGCGGTGGCGGAAGCACCGGTGGCGGTGAGTTTTTCCAGGCCGCGCAGCATCGGCCGCAATCCGTCATAGGTGGAGGCGGATGGCCAGCCCTGGCCCAGGCGGTCGGTGAAGCCATGCAGGTCAACCGCGTCACCTTGGCGCGCCAGGACGTACATGATGCCGGCGGCCAGCGACGAGGCATGGTCGAGCTTGCTGACCGCACCTTCACCCCTGAACGACATGCTCTCGGAATGGTCGAGCAGCAGATGCACGCGCAGGCGCACCTCGTCCTCGAAGCGGCGCACCAGGTACTTGTCCGAGCGGGCATAGACCGACCAGTCGATGCGATGGATGGGATCGCCTGCGGCGTAGGCGCGATAATCAGCGAACTCAACCGACGAGCCATGGTGCCGCGAGCGATGCTGCCCCTGCATCCCACCGGGCAGGGGATGTCGCACGCCAATGCCCAGTCCATCCAGGCGATCAGCCAGGTGGGGCGGCAGGAATTTATAGGTGGTGACGGCGGGCATGGTGGGATTCGCGGATCACCGGCGTTCAGTACTTCGGCTCCTTCACCGCAGCCACCACCCGGCGCACCACCTCGTCCGCATCGATGCCTTCGCTACCGGCAGCGAACGAGCAGAAGATGCGATGGCGCAGGACTGGCGCGGCGAAGAGCTTGATGTCGGCGCAGCTGACGCTGGTACGACCGGTGAGCAGCGCGTGGCTCTTGGCTGCCAGCAGTAGATATTGCCCGGCGCGCGTGCCAGCGCCCCAGCGCACGTATTGATTGACCCAGCCCTTGGTGTCGGGGCCACCGGGCCGGGTGGCGCGGATCAGTTCGGTGGCGTACTGGGCGACGTGCGGGCTGACCGGCAGGCTGCGCACCAGATGTTGGAAATTGAGGATCGCCTCGCCGGTGAGGACGCGGTCCACGTCCCAGGCCAGGTCCTTGGTCGTCTCCAACAGGATGCGCGCCTCGTCGGCGGCATTGGGGTAATCAAGGCGGATGCAGAACATGAAGCGGTCGAGCTGGGCTTCGGGCAGCGGGTAGGTGCCTTCCTGCTCGATGGGATTCTGCGTCGCGAGCACGAAGAATGGTTTGGGCAGGTCATAGGTCACGCCCGAGGCGGTGACGCGCTTTTCTTGCATGGCCTCCAACAGGGCCGCTTGGGTCTTGGGCGGGGTGCGGTTGATCTCGTCAGCGAGCAGCAGGTTGGTGAAGATCGGCCCCTGCTTGAAGCGGAAGCGGCGCGCCCCGGTGGTCTGATCTTCCTCAAGGATGTCGGTGCCGGTGATGTCGGCCGGCATCAGGTCAGGCGTGAACTGGACCCGGCGGGTGGTCAGGTCCAAGGTGCCGGCCAGGACGCGCACCATCAGGGTCTTGGCCAGGCCCGGGACGCCCACCAGCAGGCAGTGGCCATTGGCGAACAGGGCGACCAGCAATTGTTCCAGCACCTGACGCTGACCGATGACGATCTTCTCGGCCTGCTCCAGGATGCGCTCCTTGGCCTGTCGCAACTGCGCCACGGCTGCGTCGGTATCCTTGAACGTCTTGCCGGATCCGGCGGAGTGCTCGATGGACGCCTTGGCCGCGCTGAAGCGCAGGCGATGCGCGCCGATCGAGAATACCGAACCGTGCTCTAGCTTCAGCACCGCCAGGGCGCGACCGTCCATGGTCAGGGGCCGCGCCTGGTCCAAGGCCCGCGCCGTCCACCCGGCATCGCGATGCTCCAACGCGGCATGCTTGGCGGCGACGTCATCGCCAGCCAGGCGCACCGGGCACTCCGCGTCGCTGCCCACCAGCACGCGACCTTTGTCGAGGATGAAGTCGGTGCCGGCGCGCTCGCCATCGAGGAAGGTCAGTTTGTCAGGCATGGGAACTCACGGTGGGCACGGGGAGAGGACGGGAACCACGGGCGTCAATGCGTTGCCGCATATACCACCACATTCAGCCCAAGTTTCATCGCGCTGTCACGTTCGTAGCCGCGACACAGAGGATGCTCGCAGCCGGTCCAGCCGGACTCCAGGTCGTAGGGGCTGTAGATGACGCGCAGGTCGCCGCCCACCATCAGGCCTTCGAAGACTGGCTGTTTCAAGTCGGGCTTGGCCGCGACGACGGCCGGGGTGAAACGCACCTCGCCGACGGCCAGGGCGGCGGTGAAGAGGGGATGATCGGCGGGCAGCGGGGCGAGGCGGGATTCGGGCAACAGGCGGGCGAGTTCCCGACGCACCGCGACATCGAACGTGGCCAGGCCCAGACCATTGTTGATCAGCAGGGTGCCACCCCCATTCAGGAAGCGCTTGAGATTGGCCTGGGCCTTGGCGTCGAAAGTGAAGTCATCAAGGCCGGTGAGATACAAAAAGTGACGCCCGGCCAGGTCGTCCTTGGCCGGATCCACGGCCACGCGCTTCAGGCTCGCCCGCACCGCCAGGTCATTGTTCACCTGTCGCAGCAGCGCGGCCGATCCGCCGGGATGGACATTCCAATGGCCGTCATGGATGAGCTGGCTCCACACGAATTCATCGGTGGGCGCCAGCTGATCAGCGGCCCCGAACAGCTCCGGCTTGGCCTCTTCCAGGCCGACTTCGGCGTAGCCGATCACATAGGCCACCAGGTTCACGCCTAGGCGGCTGGCGGTGTCCACGTCGTAATACACGGCCTGTTGCAGATGCGGTACTTCACGGTCGTCCCAGCCACAGCCCAGACCGTACTTCGAGACCAGCACGCCGACCCGGCAGCCCACATAGATGCCTTCTAACAACGGCTGGTCGCCGGGACTGTTCTTCGGAAAGGTGGCCTTGTCCACGTCCGCGGCCAGATGGTACAGGGGGTGATCCTTCGGAATGGTGCGCAGGGCCTCGTCCGGGAAAAGCTTGTCCAGGACGGCGCGCACCGAGTCGTAGAAGTACGGTGAGCCAGCGACCGAGTCGAAGACCACCGTGCCGCCCCGCTGTACATAGGCGCGCAGCTTGGTCAGTTGGTCCGCATCCATGCGCAGGCTGCGCGTGCCGCTGATGTACAGCGCCGCCATCTTGGCCGGATCACCATCGAAGGCGGACAGGTTCACGGTCTCGGCGCCATAGCGCACGCCCAGGACCTGACCGGATTTCTTCATGATCGATTGCAGGTCGGCCGGACACAGATTCCAGTCCGACACCTCGGTGTCGCCCGCGCCTTCGCCCAGGTTGAACGAGGCGGTCTCGCCCCACACCACCTTGCCGATGAGTTTTGGCGGGGCCGGCTCTTTCTTGCGCTCGCTGCGCCGCAGCGGCGTCGCTGGCAGGGGCAGGGGCGGGAAGGATTCGCCACCATTGATGTGCCGGGGTGCGGCCTTGGGTGGCGGACCAAGGGGCACGAACCAGTCGTTCTCGCTGGCCGCGAAGGCGCAGCTCGAACACCCCAACAGCACAGCGATGGCGGCAAGGCGGAGCGACGTGGTCATGGCTTGGCGTCCTTATGATCGGTGATGGCGATGAGGTCCGGCACCCGGGCCGCGGCCTCGCTGTAGGGGTATTCCCCCCGCAGTCGCTGGGCGGTGGCTTTGGCCTGGGCCGTTTCCCCGCCGGCAAGTTGGATGCGCACCATGGTCAGCAGCACCTCGGGCGCGCGGGGATCGTCGCCCACCGCCAGGATCATGCGGCAGCGACTGAGAGCGAAGGCGAGTTCACCGCGCCGCAGCCACACCTGGGACAGCACCAATCCGGTCTCGCTGCCGGCCCGTTCCAACGGCGTTTCCCACTCGATGGCGCGCAGCGTCTCTTCGGCCGCATCAGTCTCGCCCTGGCTGAGGTGGTCACGGGCCATTTCCAGGCGCATCCGGCGCCGCATGGCATAGGCCAGATCCCCGCGGACCACCACCGTGCCGATGGCCTGGTAGGCGGCTTTCGCCGCCTCCACCTGACCGGTCAGCAGCTGGGCATCGGCGCGATAGATGGTGAGCAGGCGCCGGTCTTCGTCGCTCAGTCGCTTGGCGTCCACCGCGTCCCAGGCTGTCGCGGCCTGCGGGGCGTCAAAGCGGCCGTGCAGCAGCAGTCCGCCCAGATGCAGGCCGGCGCGGGCCGCCAGGGCGGCGTCGTTGCTGCGGGTGCACGCACGTAAGATCGTCACTGCGTCATCATAGCGGCGCACCGCAGGGTGCTGAAAATGGAAGCCAAGTCTCAACAGGGTCGCGCTCTGGGTCCCGAGCATATCCGGAACGCGTTTCAACGCGGCGAGCCCGATAGCGGTCTCAAGCTCGATATCGTCCATCGCCGCCGCGAAGTCCACCAGCGCGGTGAGGTCGCTGGCCGGGGCCTGGCTCAGATCACGAGTCAGCAATTCTTTGCGATGCTTACGCCACCCCTCCTGCGGAAAGTCCTCGGCCTGGGTCCAACAGGGCTGCACCGCAATGGGCACCGTGCGCCGGCCGAGCAGAGTTGGTCCGCGCTTCGTTTCGACAGTGATCTGCCGCAGGCCACTTGCGGCCAGCATGTGCCGGGACTGATTGCCGTCGTCTACTGCGCCATCATCCCAGCGCCAGGTGGCGTGGGTTTTCTCTGCCGGGGCGAGCAGACGCACGGTCGCTTCGACGAGGGTCGGAGCGATCCCCGGGATGTCGGCCGAGACGTGCCAGGTCATGGCCCACGTCACGGCCAGGGGATCGGGGCCGGCGGGGGTTTCGGGTTTGGTGGCAGTGTACTCGTCGACGCGACCGAAAGCCTCGGTGGGCATCACGGCGAAATCCTTCTGGCCTGGCGTCTTCCACGCGACTTGGGCGCAAAAGCCGCCGGTGCCCTGGACCACCCAGTAGTCGATAGTGTGACGACCGCGGGTCAGAGACACCTCGGCATGGATCTGCCCGCCACGTCCCTCCTCGGGACCATGCCATCCGGGCCAATCCACGACGCGCTTGCCATCGATGAACAACACCGAGCCATCGTCCGAGATGGTGGCGAACTGGTAGGTGCCGGGCGCAGCGCTGACAAAGGAGCCGTGGTACTTGGCAATGAAATCGTAGGACGGCCCCAGGGGATTGATGCCGTGGAATATCTGCGCAACCGCGCAGCGACCCTGCACCACGCTGGCCTTGTTCCACAGAGCTCGGATCTGTTCGCCCGTGGCGATGGTCCCATCGATCCGTTGACGGCATTCCATGACCAGCCCGGCGTCGGCTTCCCAGGCTGGCGGCTTGGGCAGCCCCGCACCAACATAGGCCACGCCGCTGGCGCCGGCCTGGCCATCGAAGAGCACCTCCAGCGGCTGGCCCGGCGCGCTCCATAGCACCTGGCAGCCGACCGGCCGGCCATCGGCAGCGGTGATCAGCACCTCGCGCTCGGTGTCGTCCTGAGGCCACAGCACCACGCGCCCGACGCTGGCCGGGATCCCATTCGCCCGGGCCGGAGTCAGGGCGTAGCGATGGGTTGCGGATGCCACCGCCCACTCGGCTGCACCCGCCGCTGGGCACAGCGCCCCCACGGACAGCAGCAGGAGGCAGGTACGGAGGGGCCACGGGACGGTCACGGTAAGCCTCTACCCAGTTGACGCATGGATGTTGCGTGGTGGGTGTGGGAATGGTCCACACGGTGGCTCCTGGCCAAGTCCGAGCTGAACACGAGTGAGCGCGGATGGGTCCGTTCACACTCACACGCTTCGCACGCTGCCTGCTGACGACGTAGCAAGACAAGCGGCTGACGGCATGACCTTTGCGCGACCCTTCCGCTGGCCACCATGCCGCTTCAGCGGTGGTGCATGATGTCTGTGCGATGGGTGCTGTTGGCGCTGGTGATTTTCGGAGCGCTGCTTGGCGGAGGCCTGTGGTGGTGGCAACGGCCGGGCAAACCAGAGTCCGCACGTTGGACCATGATTGCGGCTGACCGTGGGAAGATCACCGCCAAGGTCACGGCGTCAGGCTCCTTGTCGGCCCTGGTCACCGTCCAGGTGGGCAGCCAAGTATC
>Ga0105046_10016332_pt1 | contig 11396 bp, 9 predicted proteins | sample MAT03_FD_78385 | JGI IMG/M metagenome (GOLD analysis project Ga0105046, IMG submission 78385) | Freshwater microbial communities from Lake Fryxell liftoff mats and glacier meltwater in Antarctica - MAT-03 (megahit assembly) | ecosystem: Environmental > Aquatic > Freshwater > Ice > Liftoff...
TCGTCGATTGGCCCGACCAGGCACGCCGCATCCTGGCCGAGTTCCGCGCAGGCACGGCTGGTCTGCGCTCCGACCCGAAGGTGTTGGAACTGGTCGAACGACTACGAGCAGTCAGCCCCGATTTCGCCGAGTGGTGGGCGCAACTCGACGTCGCACAGTTCCAGACTCGCGTGCGCCGCTACCACCACACGCGTGCGGGCGAGCTGGCATTCGAGTACCAACAGCTCACGCCCAGCGAATGGCCCGGCTTGAAGGTCGTCGTGCAGCTGCCGCTTCCCGGCGACGACAGCGCTGAGCGCCTCGCGGCCTGGCGCAGCATCGCCTGAACCTGCGAGGTCGCAAACCCAGTCCCCATATGGCCACCCGCATTTCGCCAACCTGTCGCCGGTGCGACCACAAGGTTGGTGGTCAGGGCCGCGACAGGTTCGCCGGTAGCCTCGACGGGCCATGGACGTGACCGCCGAGAGCCTGCAGCGACGCACGTTCGCCATCATCAGCCACCCCGACGCGGGCAAGACCACGCTGACCGAGAAGTTCCTGCTCTACTCCGGCGCGGTACAGGTGGCCGGCGCAGTCCACGCTCGTGAGGGCCGCCGCAGCGCTCGCAGCGACTGGATGGAGCTGGAGCAGCAGCGCGGCATTTCGATCAGCTCCACCGTGATGCAGTTCCCGTACGTCGTCGGCAACGGCACCGAGTACACGATGAACCTGCTCGACACACCGGGTCACCGCGACTTCAGCGAAGACACGTATCGCGTGCTCTCCGCCGTCGACGCGGTCGTGATGGTGCTCGACGCGGCGAAGGGCATCGAGGCGCAGACGCTCAAGCTGTTCCAGGTGTGCCGCTCACGCAATCTGCCGGTCATCACGTTCCTCAACAAGTACGACCGACCGGGGCGCGACCCGTTGGAACTGCTCGACGAGATCGAGCAGCAGATCAAACTGCGCCCAACGCCTGTGACCTGGCCGGTGGGTAGCGGCGACGAGTTCCAGGGTCTGATCAATCGCCGCACGAAGCGCTACACCCGCTACACCCGCACGGCGCGTGGCGCGTCCGAAGCGTTGGAGGTCGAGTCCGATATCCAGTCCGCTGTGGACGCTGCCGATGCCGGTTCCCGCCGAGTGTGGAAGACGGCGATGGACGAGGTCGGCTTGCTCGACGCCATCGGCGCCGATCTCGACCTGCCGTCGTTCCTCGCTGGCGAATCGACTCCGCTTTTCGTCGGCTCGGCGCTCACCAACTTCGGCGTGCGCACGCTGCTCGACGCAGTGGTCGAGTTCGCTCCCGCGCCGTCGCCGCGTGTCGACCGCGACGACGTGCCACACGCGCTCGATTCGCCGTTCAGCGCGTTCGTGTTCAAGGTGCAGGCCAACATGGATCCGTCGCACCGCGACCGCATCGCGTTTGCCCGCATCTGCTCGGGTCACTTCGAGCGCGGGATGTCGGTGACCAACTCACGTACCGGTCGCGACATGACCACCAAGTACGCAACCACCGCGTTCGGGCCGGACCGCGAGACGGTCGACGATGCGTTCCCCGGCGACGTGGTCGGCTTGGTCAACGCCACCGGCGTGCAGTTGGGCGACACTCTCTTCGCTGCCGGCAGCGCTGGTTCGCACGTGGCATATCCGCCGATCCCGCGGTTCGCCCCAGAAGTGTTTGCCCGCGCTCGCCCGCTGGACAATGCCAAGTTCAAGCAGTTCCGCAAGGGGCTGGAGCAGTTGGACGAGGAGGGTGTCGTGCAGGTGCTGCGCGACCCCGACATGGGCGATGTGGAGAACGTGCTCGCGGCCGTCGGGCAGCTGCAGTTCGAGGTGTTCGCGTACCGTTTGGGCAGCGAGTTCGGTGCGCCCACCGAGATCGTGTCGGCCCCATATCAGGCCATTCGACTGACAGACAAGCAGTCAGTCGAGCGTCTGCGCCAGATCGGCGGCATCCGCATTCTCACCCGGGGCGATGGCGAACTGGTTGCCCTGTTCGAGAACCGCTATCGCCTCCAGCGCCTGATGAGCGACGAGCCCGAGCTGACTCTCGAGCCCATCATCGCCGACGCCACCGCGTTCTGACCGCCAGCGCTCATCCGCCCGCCTGATCACCCCGCGAGCGACACCTTCCGCCGCCCAAGGGCAGACGAACCTGTCATTTCGGACACCCTTTTCGACCCATGGGCGGGGAAAGGTGCCAGGTTGTGAGCTCCGCTCGCCGAATGCGCGAGGCTGCCGAGCATGCCGACCACCAACCCGTGGCTCGCAGGAGCGGGCGACGACCGCCTCCTCGAGCGACTTGAACTCGAGGAACGCATTCTCAATCTGTTGTCGTCGCAGAACATGGCGGTTGTCGCAACGACGAGACCGGACGGGGCACCGGCAGCGACACCAGTCCGCTACTACCACCTGGGTTTCGAGGTCATCTACAGCTCGTGGAATCAATCGCCCAAGTCGCGCAACCTCGCCCGCGACCCCAGGGTCTCGGTGGGGATCTTTGCGCCACTGGTGGGCCATGCCAGTAGTCGCGGCGCTCAGCTGTTCGGGCATGCGCGCACTCTCGAACGCGACCATCCGGATGCGGACAAGTATTGGGAAGCATTTCGCTGGCAGTCCGACCACGCCGAGCGAGGCCGTGCGCTCACCCAGCCACCCATCGACCCGCTGACCGTCATCACGCCGGAACGCATCGTCTACACAGAGCATTGGTTGCAACGCTCGGGCTATCGGCCGCGTCAGATCTGGCGCGCCGATTAGTTGGCGAGCACGGAGGCGAGCAGGGATTGCTCGACCTCGCCGAGTGGAATGGTTGACACCGCGGCCAGGGCCGCGGGCGACATCTTCTTCGCGGTCTTGCGGATGACGTCGATGAGGTGGTCGTGCTCCAGTTTGGTGGAGATTTCGGCGAGTTGAGTCTCGATGAAGACCAGGCAGGCTGCATCCTCGACGGCCTGCGAGCCGAGGTCGGTGGCCAGGTGGTCGCGGCGGACCAACGCCTGCACACGCTCAATCTCATCCGACTCGTACTCGACCTCCACAAGCAGCGAGCCGACGTCGGCCGCGTGACGCACACGCTGGTCGCGCTTCCACTTCAGGTAGCCGGCCCTACCCGGCGCGTAGTTGGTGCGCGGCACTTCCCAGCGGCGAAGGTGATGGGCGCGGGCAGCCAGCAACCACGCCTCGTCGGCGTCGGGATGCAACCGAACGACCCACTCGGCGGCGAGCTGACCGTGCACGAGGGCGAGCGGATGAGTTGAGCCTCGCACCACAACCGAGGTCGGGTCGGCGGCGTTCGCGGTGTCGATCGCGATGATCGCCGCTGCGAACCGAGCCGAGCTCAGACCGCACACTCCGAGTCGCCGACCTCGGCGACGAACGGGCCCGTCTCGCCGTAGTCGACGTAGAAGTCGGGCGCCTCGGCAGGCGTCGGGAAGACGTCGAGATCCTTGAGACCGGCGGCCACAGCGGTTGCCCCGCCCACCCGATCCATCCAGCTACGGAATGCCTCGCCAGCTGTGCGCTCGTCATGGAAGCGACGGATCACCCGAGCAGCGGCTTTGGGAGCAGCCTTCGCCGGCAAGCGCAGCGCCTTCTCCCCGAAGTAGATCTGCTCTTGGCCAACGTACCCGCCCAGCAGCATCTGGTAGCCGGGCGCGGCCTGGCCGTGGGCGCGGCGCTCGACACCGAAGAACCCGATGTCGGCAGCGTGGTGCTGACCACACGAGTTGGTGCAGCCGCTGATGTTGATGCGCACGCCGCTGACCTCGGCCAGCCCTTCCGCTTCCAGCTCCTCACCGATCGCAGCGGCCAAGCCTCGCGACTGGGTGACGGCGATGTTGCACGTGTCGCTGCCCGGGCAGGCGACCACATCGCGAGCCAGCTCGGCGCCGGGACGCGCCATGCCGATGGCTTGCAACCGCTCGAACAGCACTGGCAGCTGCGCGTCGGTGAGGCCACGGAAGACAACGTTCTGACGGTTGGACAGGCGTACATCGGAGCCAAGCTCGCGCTGGATGGAGGCGAGCGCACGGAACTGCGCAGAAGTGACATCGCCCAGCGCTGCGTATGCAACGGCCGACACGGTGCCATTCGCCGTGCCGCGCACCACGCTGGTGGTGACCCAGCGCTGATACGGGTCGCGCGGCGTCATGGCAACGGCAACGCCCTGGCCGACGTCGCTGATCTCACCGCTGGATGCACGGCCCGCAGGAGCGTCGCCCATCTTCTGCACGTACTCGGGAATGCCGCCGGGCCACGACGAGGAGGCGGGCAGCGTGTGGCGCACCTTCAGCACGCGACGGCGAACTTCGTCGATACCCAGCTGGTCGACAACCCACTTGAGGCGGGCGCGCAGCTTGTTGTCGCGGTTACCCGTCTGCTCGAACACCCGCAGGATGGCCTCGATGGTGGGCAGCAATTCCTCGCGAGTGGTGAAGTCTTCCAACGCCATCGCCGGGTGCGGATTGGCGCCCAGACCGCCGGCGATGTACACGCGAAAGCCGGCCTCCTCGGTGCCATCGGGCAGCGGGCGAGTGATAGCGATGACGCCCGCATCGTTGAACATGGCCTGGCCACAATCGGTACTGCAGCCGCTGAAGTTGATCTTGAACTTGCGTGGTAGTCGCTGGCCCAACGGGTTGCGCACGAAGTGCTCGAACGCGGCCTCGGCCCACGGGGTGACGTCGAGCTTCTCGTGCGGGCAGGCGCCCGCAAGGTGGCACGCCATCACGTTGCGCACGGTGTCGCCGCAGGCCTCGCGGCTGGTGAGGCCGACGCCGCCGAGCAGACGCATCAGCTCGGGCACGCGGGTGAGTTCGACGTAGTGCACCTGCACGTTCTGGCGAGTGGTGATGTGCCCCCAACCACGGGAGAATTTCTCGGCCAGGTGACCCATCAGTTCCATCTGCTCGGGCGTGATGGTGCCGGCGGGCAGCTTGATGCGCACCATCTGGTTCGTGCCGCCCTGACGCTGGCCGTAGATGCCGTTGTTGAGGCGCATGACGCGAAATACGTCTTCGCCGATCTCGCCGGCCAGGTACTGCGCAATGGCCCGCTCGAAGCGCTCGATGTCGCGTTGCTGCTCTGCGTCGAGGTCACGAGGTGCAGGGATGATAGGGGTGACACCCACGGCGGGCCTCCAAGGCGGCGAAATACGACTACTTCTGTCAACAATAGACCCTGGCGGGTCCGGAGCCAACAAGAAATCGATATCGGCGGGTGCGACCTAGCGACCGGGGTCTTCCCCGATTTCACGAAGTGCGTCGTGGATTGCACCTCGCAAACGACGTGCCATGTCAGGCGTGAAGTGGCCGACCAAGCCCATTCCGGCGCGACCGACCTCCTCCATCGTCAGCACCACGCGAGGCTCGGCGTCGTCGTAGTCGTCGCTGATCGCCACCCCCCACGAGAGGTGGCTGGCGTCCTCCGCCCCCTCGGGCAGGTCGGCCTCGGTGAACGGATAGTCGTCGATGGATCGGCGCATGAGTGACGTCCTTAGAAGGTCTTGACGTGGAGGGTGAGCGGCCCACGGAATTCGAAGCCGACCAACTCGACAGACTGGGTGAGCTCGAAGTGCGTGAATCGGTCGAGCAGACGGTCCACGGCGAGGCGAACCTGTTGGCGCCCCAGCCATTCCCCGAGGCAGCGGTGCTCGCCGATCGCGAACGCGAGGTGTGCGCCCTCGCGCCGTCCGAGGGAGAACACGTCGGGGCGCGACCATCGGCGCGGATCGCGGTTTGCGCCACCCAGACACGCCGCAACCAGTGACCCGGCTGGGATACGCGTTCCTGCCAGCTCCACATCGTCGACCGCCTGGCGGGTGGCGGTGCCAACGGGTGAGACCCACCGGAACGTCTCTTCGATCACCTTGCGCAGCACGGCTCGGTCGGCGCGCACTGCGGCCATGACCGCCGGCTGAGTGAGCAACACCCACATCACCAAGGCAACGCCATCGCGCGGCTCGTTGATGCCGCCCGAAACCATCAGCCGAATGTTGCTGACGATCTCGTCGCGTGTGAACCCACGGTCGGCGTACATCGCGAGTTCGCCGCGTGCGAGCGCCGCATCGATCGCGTCGGCCAACTCGGTGTTCGCGGCGGCGGCGACCGCCGCCTTCGCTGGGTCGTTCTCGAAGTTGGCGATGCCGGTGCAAACCCCACGGTTCCATGCCGCCAGATCGCGCCAAGCAACCGACCAACCGAGTGCGGCGGCAAGGGCGAGATTGGCCAGCGGCTCGGCGTAGGCCGTCATCAGCTCGACGTTTCCCGTGCCGTCGAAGCCGTCGATCAGTTCGTCGAAGAGCGCCGACAGTCCGTCACGAACGACTGGCAATGCAGTGGACGACACGAATGGGGGCCGCATCCCGTCGGCCAGCCGATCGTGCGGCGCGCCGTCGAGTGTGAGCATGTTCTGGCCCAGGCAATCGCGCAGCCACGACGGCTCGGTGTTGCTACGAAAGAGCTCCGGGTGCTCGCACACGTACACCACGTCGTCCCACCGGGTGACCAGCCACATCTCCAAGCTGGGCACGAACGCCACCGGCTCATGCTCCTGCAGCGACGCAAAAATCGGATACGGGTCGCGCTCCAACATCTCCAAGGTGACATCAGCCCCACGCACACTCACCCCAGGCACGCTACTCATTCGCCTCAGCGCGCCCGTCACACGCGCCGTCCGGACCGTTCCACCCCGCACGCGTCACGCCGTGGCCCTTCGCTCACGGCAGGTTGTGATTCGGTGGAACCGCAACACAAGCCATCGAACGGCAGCGCCCCCTCGAACCTGTCGCGGGTTGGCTTTCCGCCTTGGTGGTTAGAGGCGCGACAGGTTCATGAGCTACACCGTTCACACACGCGAACCTGGGGCTCGGCACCGACTCGAACTGAGCGAACCTGTCGCAGGCGTGACCACCAGGCTTGGTGGTGGGGGACGCGACGAGTTCGCAATTCGAAGTGACCCCATACGCCCGTGCCGCAGCCTGGCCCTTTGGTTACGACACGGTGTGATCCGCTGAGACTCTGACCTTCGGACGGCGGCGGGCGATCCGACGATAGACGACCACACCAAACATCACGGCCGACACCACGAGGGCCGTGACGACTGCACCCACGCCCTCGCCGGTGATCGGGTAGTGGACCAGCAGGCGCACCATCGCTGCTGCACTCACTGCCCAGGCGACGACGGCGAAACGGGCGGTCACATCCTCGAGCTGTGTCAGTTCGTGATCGTGACTGGCAGCCGCCTGTGTGGCGCCCTCAGAGCGAAGCAGGGAGTCCAGCCACCGCACAGGTGATGAGACAACAATCAATACCGTCGGCGCCCACAGCACCATCACGCCGGCGATCCACCGTTCGTCGGGCACCGACACCCGGACCTGGCCGTTCACGGCCGCTGCGCAACCGAACGTCGCAATCGCAGTCACGACGATCACCAACAGCGCCTTCACGTACCGAAGGACGATCACCTGCAGGCGGAGCATGTGGCGCACGATGCCATGCTCGACTTTCGCAACCTCCTCGACCAGCGTGCGTCGGCGAGCTGCGGCCAGTTCGAACAGCGCATCGGCGCGAGCGCGATCGGCGTCTTGCCGGGTCTCGTCCATCAGGCCGGGGTAGGCAGCGAGCTGGCGATCGATGCGCGCCCGAGCACGCTCGTTGCCGGGTACCAGCAAGCCGACTGTCGCCGCTGACCGATGCACAGATTCGTATTCCGCGTCGGTTGCGGCACCAAGCTCGTCGACCGGCAGCCGCAACCCGGTGAGAGTGAATCGCGGTGTGAACACTTCGCCATCGGTGTGCACCACATGGTTGGCATGAAAATAGAAGCGGGTCAGCTCGATGATCACCAGCCACAGCACCACCAACGCCAGCACCAGTGAGATCCCGACCGCCACCGTCAGCAGCGCACGCGACCACGACACAGGACCGGCTAACAAGGCGCGCAGCACCTGCAAGACAGCGTCGCGCTCCAACGCTGGCAACAGCACCAGGATTCCCGCGCCCGACAGCAAGGCGGTGGCCACTCGATGCATCGTCGAGAGCCGCACCTCGCACCGCTGAAGGAACGCTCGCATCGCTGCCCGTTCGTCCGTACTCACCTCGGAGACGTCATCGAAGGACATGTGCAAGCACGCTAGTGCGCCCCGTCCAGATTGAACTGGGAGGGGTTGCACGGCGAGACTGGCGAGATGAGCACTTCTGACGATTCTCAGCTGGCGCGGGTCACGGCCGCGATCGACACTCTCCTGGCTGAGTATCCGCCGGCCACCACCGAGAACCATGAGTTTCGCGGACGGCGTTACGACGCGGGGCTGGCGTGGGTTCACTTTCCCGAGAACTTCGGCGGGCTTGGTGTGCGCCCTGACCTCAACCGTTTGGTGGAAGAGCGGGTCCGCAAGGCTGGCGCCAAGGCCACCGACGCCAGCACGTTCTTCATGGCCCTCGCCGGGCCCACAATCGTCACTCACGGCAGCGATGACCAGAAGGATCGGTTCCTTCGCCCGATGTTCACCGGCGCCGAGAAGTGGTGCCAGCTGTTCAGCGAACCCGGAGCCGGCAGCGACTTTGCCGGCCTGGCGACCAAGGCCGTACGCGACGGCGACGAGTGGATTGTCAACGGCCAGAAGGTCTGGAACACGCTTGCCCACCTTGGCGACTGGGGCATGCTGGTCACCCGCACAGACCCTGAGGCGCCGAAGCACAAAGGCATGACCTACTTCGCGCTCGACATGAAGCTGCCCGGTGTGGAAGTGCGCCCGCTGCGCCAGATCACCGGCGAGGCCGAGTTCAACGAGGTCTACATGACCGACACACGAGTACCTGACGACTGCCGCATCGGCGCCGTTGGCGAAGGTTGGCGCGCCGCGCTGACGACACTGATGAACGAGCGCACCGCCATCGGTTCCGGCAGCGGCGGCGGCAAGCGCAAAGGCCCCATCGACGAAGCCATTCGGCTGTTCCAAGCTCTCCCCGCCGACCAGCAGACCGGCACCAAGCGCGACCACCTGATGAAGCTGTACTGCACCTCGGAAGTCAGCCGCCTCACCAACGCACGCGGCGCCGCCAAGGCCAAGGCCGGCAATCCCGGGCCCGAGGGCAGCATCGCCAAGCTGGCGCTGAGCAACTTCAACAAGGTGTGCACCGAGTTCTGTATGGAACTGCTGGGCGCCGACGCAATGGTCGGCTACGACTTCACATTCCGCCGTCCCGAGCAACTGTCGGTGGACGGCATGGACCACGGCATTCGCCACAGCTTCCTACGTGCCCGCGCGAACAGCATCGAGGGTGGCACCACCGAGATCATGAAGAACATCCTCGGTGAGCAGATGCTTGGCCTGCCCGGCGAGCCGCGCATCGACAAGGACCAGCCGTGGAGCAAGGTGCCCCGCAACTGACATGCACGGTGAACGGCGGGCCGCTGCGCCCCTCATCAGATACCGTTCCAGACCGATGAGCAACGCACCTGACACTCCCTCCGCCGCCAACTTCGTGCGCGACCTGGTGCGCGCCGACGACCAGCAGGGCACTTTCGGTGGCCGCGTCCAGACGCGCTTTCCACCCGAACCCAACGGCTATCTCCACATCGGCCACGCAAAGGCCATTTGTGTCGATTTCGGCATCGCCCAAGAATTCGGCGGCGTGTGCAAACTGCGTTTCGACGACACCAACCCGGTCACGGAAGACACCGAGTACGTCGACGCGATCGCTGACGACGTTCGTTGGCTGGGCTTCGAGCCCGGGCCGCCCGTCTACGCCAGCGACTACTTCGAGCAGCTGTACCAGTGGGCAGAACACCTCATCAACACCGGCTTCGCCTACGTCGACGACCAGGACGCGGAGACCATTTCCGCTCAGCGCGGTGGCTACGGCAAGCCGGGCATAGAGAGCCCGCATCGAAATCGCAGGGTGGACGAGAACCTGGCGCTGTTCCGCAGCATGCGGTCCGGTGAATTACCCGACGGCTCGCATGTTCTGCGCGCCAAGGCCGACATGCAGCATGACAACATGCAACTGCGCGATCCAATCATGTATCGCATTCGTCACAAGCATCACCACCGCACCGGCGACCAGTGGGTGCTGTACCCAACATACGACTGGGCGCAGGGCCAGAGCGACGCCATCGAAGGCGTCACGCACAGCCTGTGCTCGCTGGAGTTCGACAGCCACCGCGCGCTGTACGACTGGTACCTCGAGCACCTGCCGCTGCCGGGCGACCGGCCGCGCCAGACCGAGTTCGCTCGCTTGGAGCTGACGTACACCATCACCTCCAAGCGCAAGCTGCGCCAGCTCATCGACGCCGGCATCGTCGACGGATGGGACGACCCCCGGCTACCCACGCTTCGCGCCCTGCGCCGCCGCGGTTACCCGCCCACTGCAATACGCGACTTCTGCGAGTTCATCGGTGTCGCAAAGTCCAACAGCCGCCACCAGATCGAGCTGCTCGAATGGTTCATCCGCAACGAGCTGAACCGCACCGCCCAGCGACGGATGGCCGTGCTGCAGCCGATCAAGCTGGTCGTCACCAATTGGCCGGCTGGTCACGTCGAGATGGTCGAGCTCGCCAACAACCCGGAGAGCCCTGCCGACGGCTCCCGCACCGTTGCCTTCACCGGTGAAGTGTGGATCGAGGACGACGACTTCAAGGCCGAGCCACCGCCGAAGTACTTCCGCCTCACGCCCGGCAGCGAGGTCCGGCTGCGCGGTGCCTTCTATGTCAAGTGCACCGGGTTCAGTGCTGACGACGCCGGCAACGTCACCGAGGTGCAGTGCACCTACGACCCCGACACTCGCGGCGGCAGCGCGCCCGACGGCCGCAAGGTGAAGGCCACCATCCACTGGGTCGCCACCGCTCACGCCGTCGACATACAGGCCGCGCAGTACGAACGACTGTTCACCACCGAGACGCCTGGCGAGGCAACCGGCGAGCCGATGGATGACCTGAACCGTGACTCGAAGGTGGTGTTGTCCGCCAAGGCCGAGGCCGCGATGGCCGACGTCACCCCAGGTCAGGTCGTACAGTTCGAGCGGCTCGGTTACTACGCCCACGACCCACTCACACACGGCCTGTTCCATCGCACCGTCGGCCTCAAAGACGAGTGGGCCAACGTGCAAAAGCGCACTCGGTAGCGCGTCCCTGCGGCGGCCTCGCCCTCCAGCGTGCGCTCCTTTAGAACCTGCCGAGCGTGTGAAGTGGCGGATGCGTGCCAGGATATGGCCATGGGGAACTCGTACAGTCGACGTGATCTTGTCCGGTGGTCGCCGATGGGGGCAGGCACAATGCCGATCGCCGCCATGGTCGCGGCCTGTAGCGATGGCGCCGGTGGCGCGACCAGCTCAACGACCAGCTCAACGACCAGCTCAACGACCAGCTCAACGACCAGTTCAACGACACGGAACACGAGCACCAGCGCTGCA
>Ga0105046_10016333_pt1 | contig 11395 bp, 9 predicted proteins | sample MAT03_FD_78385 | JGI IMG/M metagenome (GOLD analysis project Ga0105046, IMG submission 78385) | Freshwater microbial communities from Lake Fryxell liftoff mats and glacier meltwater in Antarctica - MAT-03 (megahit assembly) | ecosystem: Environmental > Aquatic > Freshwater > Ice > Liftoff...
TGAGGGGTTTCGTCTGGCATTTCCAGAGAAAAAGACCCCTCACCCGGCAACTGCGTTGCCGACCTCTCCCCAGCGGGGAGAGGTGGGAAGACTCGACCGCCTACGTCACGAATCCGCTCGACCCGCTCAAATCCGGTCGAGGGAGTCCAGCCACACGACCAACTCGTCCAGCGTCTTCTGGTCCAGGTACTGCTTGCCGAAGTCCTTGATCTCGCGGTAGATCATCGGGAACCGCTTCTCCTTCAGCTTGTCGCGGCTCTCTTGGATGGCCTTGATGAGCGGGTCCTTGTCGCCGGCGATGAGGAAGAACGACAGCGGCTGGGCCGGCAGGTTGTCCTTTGGGTTGATGCCCAGCACCGCCCCGCTGACGGCCACCCCGCGGATCAGGTCGCGGGCGTGGAACCCCATGTACAGGGCCATTTGCCCGCCCAGCCCCAGCCCGTGGGCGACGACGCGGGTGCGGTCGATGGTGTACGGCTTAAGCGCCTCGTTCACCGCGTTCACCACGTCCTCGGCCTCGTTCGGCGTCCACCCGCCCACGTTCTTCGACTTCGGCCCGATCAGGATGAAGTGCGCCTGGTCGCAGAACAACTCCCAGGTGTCCTTCATCGCCTTCGCGTCCGGTTGCCCCTTGACCGGGTGCAGCCACAGGATGACGCCGTAGCTGCGGTTCTTGTCGTAGTTGGTCGGGACGTACATCCAGTACTCGCGGCCGGTCAGGCTGGTCAGCGGCTTCGCCTCGTCCGCCGCGCTCTTGTCCAGGAAGCCGGTCGGCGGGCCGTCGTCCTTCTCGTCGTCCTTCTTCTCCTCTTTCTTCGGGGCTTCCTTCTTCGGGGCGGGGCCGCCCTTCGGCATCGGGGCGCTCGGCTTCTCCAGCGCCTTCTCCTTGGTGGACGGGTACGGCAGTTTGGCCCGCTCCGGCAGTTCCTCGGTGATGGTGGACAGCTTCGTCGTCAGCGTCTCGACTTTGCCGCCGTCCTTCCGCTTCACTTCGAGCCGGACTTCGACGCCGGGCGAGAAGCGGGTGATGAACTGCACCATCTGCGCGCGGCCCCCGGTGATCGGCACCATCCCGTCTCCGGCCGGACCCTTGCCCTTGCCCTTCGGCGGCATCGGCGCGGGGGCCACGACCGCCGTGCCCACTTTCGTGATGCGGTCGCCGGCCTTCAGTCCGGCCGCCTCCGCCGGCGACTTCGGGTACACGAACCGCACCTCGACGCCCGGCTCGTTGTCGTCCCGCATGGGTAGGATGCCGAGGAACGGTTGGGCGAAGGTGGAGTTCGCCCCGCCCAGGGCCACCTTCTCGAACTTCACCGCCTTGCCGCCCCGCTGGACGGTCAGGTCGATCACGTCGCCCTCGTACTTCGGGCCGAGGGCGTGCTGCAACTCGGAGTAGTTCTCGATCTTGATGGCGTCGATCTGGGTGATGGCGTCACCCGGCCGGAGGCCGATCTTCTGCGCGGCCGACTCCGGGGCGACGGTGCCGACGACGACGGGCACGTTGTACCGCTCGGTGGCGTTCTGCGGGATGAAGCCGAGCATCCCCCGGCCGAGGTCTTTGCCGGACGCGATCATCCGCTTGGCCGAGGCGAGGACGGTTTCCATTGGCACGGCGAAGCCGATGCCGGAGTCGTACCACTCGACCCCGGCCGTCTCCCCTTCGCCGGTAGTGGACGCGGGGATGAGCAGCCCCATCAGCCGGCCGTCCACCGCCACCAGCGGCCCGCCGTAGTTGACCGGCGACACCTTGCAATCGGTCTGGATGCACTTGCCGTAGATGCGGTTGGTGGCGGACACGATGCCGACCGACACGGACGGGGCGTTGGTCACGTCCGGGTCCAACGCGCGGCCCATCGCCAGCGTCCACTGGCCGACCTTCACGTCCGTGAGCGGAAACGCCGGCGGGATCGGGATGTTCTTCGCCTTGGCCCGCTCTTCAACGGACTTGATGCGCAACAGAGTGAGCATCCGCGACGTGTCGTTGGCGACGATCTCGTAAGTGAGGCGCGGCCGGCCGGGGACGGTGACGAAGATGTCCGTCGGCTTGTTGGCGAAGTTGAAGGCGGAGCTGATGACGTGCCCTTCCGTGCTGACCACCACCCCGGAGGTCGGGCCGACGCCCTTCTTGACGCCCGGCGCGGGCCGCTGACCGGGGCCAGCGGGCTGCCCGCCGCCGATGGTGCCGCGCCCGCCGGAGGTCTCGATCTTGGCGATGAACGGCGCGGCCTTCGCGGCGGCGGCTTTCAGCGCCGTCTCGATGGCGTCGTTGACGCCGTCCTGGGCGCGAGCCGACGGCGCGAGAAGCGCGACGGCGACGAGGAGCAGCGGGCAGCGGGACATCGGGGAACTCCTGTCTGGTGTCTTGGTTGGAACCCCTCTCCCCCAGGGGAGAGGGGGACCAGAGAAGTTAATATTCACTTCTTCGGTGCCAGCTTCGGCGGCATGGGCGGGGCGGGGGGCAGTTGGTCCGTCGGCCACTCGGCCAATTTCACCTCGATGGTTTCCAGGTTGTCGCCCCGGCGGACCTCCATGCGGATCACGTCCGCCGGGCGGGTCCGGCTCATGAACTCCTGGAACGCCGTGATACTGTAGATCGGCTCGCCGTCGATGAAGCTGACGAGGTCGTTCACCCGCAGCCCGGCCTTCACGGCCGGCGAGTCCGCGTACAGTTCGTCGATGTATGGGGCGGTGCTGGCCAGCACGTTCGGCACGAACTTGATGCCGGTGTAACCGCCCCGCGAGATGACGATCGGCTTCTTCGGCACCGGCTTGTATTTGCCGGCCATTGCCTCCACGACGAACTGCGGGATACTGACGTTGCGGACGGTTTCCTTGCCCGTGTCCGCGTCCTTGAACTTCACGTCCACCTTCGCCCCGATGGGAATGGCGTAGTTGATCCAGGTGTCGGTCAGACTGTTCTTGATCTCCCGCCCGATCAGGCCGAGCAGGTTGCCCTTGCGGTCGGTGAGCGGCCCGCCGCCCGCGCCGGGGTTGCAACAGATGGCGTCCACGACGTACACGTCCCCGTGGTAGGGGAAGTCGAAGATGCCGCGCCGCCCTTGCAGCTTGGAGTACGACATGACGCACCCCCGCTGGATGCTGACCGGCTCGTCCCGCATGGCGATCTCGAACTCGTTGCTGAACGCCAGGATCCAATCGCCCGTTACCGCCGTCGGGCGGGCGGCGGCCGCCTTCACGTCGAAGTGCGCCAGGTCCAGGCGGGACGGGTCGCCGTCCTTCAATCCTTCCTCGACGATCTTCAGCAGGGCCACGTCCAGTTCCGGCTCGGTGACGACCACCTTCGCCTTCATCCGCTGGCCGTTGGCCATGTGCAGGATGAGTTCGGACGTGTCGAGCGTCTGCGACGCGATGGTGAGGACGTACCCGTCCTTCGAGATGATGACGCCGGTGCTGTAGTTGGTGACTCCCCGGAAGCCGCCCGCGCCGAAGATCTTGACCACCTTCTCGTTCACGGACGCGGCCAGTTTGCCGAACGAGTCGGCGGCGGCGACGGGGCCGGCGAAGAACGCGACGGGCAACAGGCAGGCGAGTCGGAACATGGCGAAACCGGGGGTCTTGGTTGGAGCCCCTCTCCCCTGGGGGAGAGGGGCTAGGGGTGAGGGGGACTTTTTCGGTGCCAATCCCCTGAGCCAATTCTCAATCCGCTTTCAAACTTCTCAATTTGCACAGCTTCAAAATCCGCTCGGCCACCCGCCATTCGTCCAATCGCACCTCGAAGTTCTCGAACCGCAAAACGTACTAGCCCTGATCGCGGAGGTAGTCGGTTCGGGCTTCGTCGTAGGCTTCCCGCCCCAGGTGGGAATCGCCGTCCAGTTGGACGATCAGTTTCGCCTCCAGGCAACAGAAGTCGGCGAAGTACGGGCCGATGGACCGCTGACGACGGAACTTGTGTCCACCCATCCGCCGCGCCCGGGGCCTCTCCCACAATCTGGCCTCGGCGAACGTCTGGCCTTCGCGGAGTTGGCGGGCGAACTCCAACTCGTCCACGGGGTCTGGCATCGCAAGAGTCCCCCTCACCCCTATCCCCTCTCCCCCAGGGGAGAGGGGGACCAGAGAAGACATAATCGGACTTCACTTCTTGCCGAGGGTGTAGTTCTTGACGGTCAGCACCCCGTAGCGGCGGTCGCCGTACCGGCAGGTGATGCGGGTCGGCAACTGCACGCCGTTGAACGCCTTGAAGTCGGCGAAGTACAACTCGCAGGGGTCTTCGTCCTTGGACATCCGCGTTTCCTGCGCGACCAGTTGGCCGGTCTTCCTGTCGAAGTAGAACTTGCCGTCGTACGCGCCGCTGGTACGGATCACCTCGCAGTCCACCCGCAGCGACCGCAACTCGTCCGGCGCTTTGCCGTCGGCCGGCATCGGGTAGATCGGCTCGTACCCGCCGTGCGTGAACTTCGGCCGAATCTCGGCGTCGTTCGGGTCGAACCCCTTCTTGCCCAACACCAGCATCCGACGGTACTGGTACAGGGCGACGTACAACCCGCCGCTCCCCTGCGGCAGGTAGCGGTCGGCCCCGCCGCCGGTCAGGTCGAGCGGCTTGACCGTTTCGGTGACGCCGTTGATGGTCATCGCCACTTCGGTTTCCTTGTCCTCGTTCCCCTTCCACACCACTTTCGCGTCGGTGGCGCGGGCCTCGTCTCGGGTGAGGGTGCCGTCCATCGTCCAGTCGGCGATGAACCCGCTCATGTCGCCGGCCGTCTTGCGGAACTTCTCCATCAACTCCGCTTGGGCCAGCTTGTTGAAGTGGAAGTTGGCGAAACCGGGCTTGGTCTCGAACAGCGCCTTGGCCGGGGACTTGGCGATGCCGGGGTTGGGCGGCGGGCCGCCGGGTCGCGGGGCCGGCGGTTTGCCGCCGGCCGCGGGGTTCTTCTCGGCCGCCATGTTGCCCATCAGCCGGACCAGGATTTCCGACTTCGAGTTCGACCGGCGGTAGGTCAGCGGCAGCCGCCACCCCTTCGGGTAGATGCCGAGGACGTTCTTGAACTGGTTGGTGCTAGTCATCGGCCGGCCGGCGAAGGCGACCAGTTGGTCGTCCGGTCGCAGCCCCCGGCGGAAGGCGTCGGACTCCTCCAGGATTTGCTGGACGGTCATCCGGCTCAGGTCCCCGTCCTCTTCGGCGCTGCCGACGAGCGCGCCGAGAGTCGCGTGGTCGGTCTCCAGACCGGCTTTCAAGTGGCCGAGGAAGTTCTTGATCTGGTTGATGCTGATGGCGTACCCGACGCCGGAGTTCACCCGCCCGCGCTTCTCGAACGACCCGCGGCCGTTGATGCCGACGAGTTCGCCCTTCATGTTGAACAGCGGGCCGCCGGAGTTGCCGGGGTTAATGCTGGTATCAATCTGAATGCAGTCGGTGTACTCCAGCGTTCCGGCCCCTTCGGGGGGCTGGTAGCGGTTGACGCCGGACACCAGCCCGTAGGTCACGGTCGGGGTGAAGTCGAGGGCGAGGCCGAACGGGTTGCCCATCGCCCACGACCAGTCGCCGGCCTTCACTTCGTCCGAGTTGGCCAGTTCGACGAACTTGAACTTCTCGCCCGGCTTGCGGGGCAGCAACTTCACGAGCGCCACGTCGCCCACCTTATCGGTGCCGACGAGGACGGTGTCGTACAACTTGCCGTCGGCCAGCCCGCACTGCATGATCGGGCCGGTCGGCTGGACGACGTGGAAGTTGGTCAGGCAGTAGCCGTCTTCGGAGATGACGACGCCGGACCCGCACACCTGCCCGCCGAAGAAGCAGACGGCGGCGACGGCCGGCGTCACCTTCTGGATGACCGCGACCCGGTCGGCCTGGGCCTCGAGGACGGGCTTGGGCACGTCCGCGCGGGTGGGCACGGCGACGACGCACAGGCCGGCGACGGCGGCGGCAGCCACCCACGCCACCGGGCGACGGATCAAGCGGGCGAGCATCGGAAACCTCGGAAAGGCGAACGGCGCGGCGTCAGCCCGCCGGTTTCTGGTACGGGTCGTGGGCACCGGCGGGCTGACGCCGCGCCGTTCGCCGGCTCGGGTCACTTCTGCAACCGGGCGTCGGCCAAGTCCAGATGGCTGCCGGTGAACAGGGTGTCGCGGCTCAGGCGGACTTTCAGTTCCTTCACGTCCTTCACGTTCAGCGTCAGTTCCTGCGGGTCGTCCTTGCGGGCGTAGGTCTTGCTGAACAACTCGCGGCCGTCGGCGAACACGGTCAGGACGGCGGCGCTGTTCAGGTTCGCCTCGCGGCCCTCGTCGTCGATGCCGACCACCGCCTTGAACTCGCGGTACTCGCCGTTGAGTTTATAGGTCAACGTCGTTTCGGGATGCAGCCACAGCCCCTTCGGGTACACCCGGCCGCCGAGCCGCAGGGGGGTGTTGCCCAGCACCTTGTCTTTCAGGAATGGCACGACGGCCTCATCGGGCGGCGGGGGCGGGGCGTCCGCGGTCGCTTCCAGGTCGCTCAGGTAGGCCACGTTCCCGGAGCTGAAGTCGAGCTTGGACACGGCGTCCAGGCTCTTGTACGTCACCGTCGCGCCGGCCACCGTCTTCACCGTCAAGCCGCTGCCCGCGACGGTGACGGCCTGGGCGTACAGCACGTTCCCGAACACGTCCAGCACCTTGCACACGGTCGGCGGGACGACGGCCGCCGGCGGCTGGTTGAACAGCAGTCCGCCGCCGGCGCGGGTGATCGGGAACTCGATCTTCTGGTCGTCCTTGTTCTGGAAGACGATCCGGTCGCCGGCCTCGTTCCCTTCCAGGATGGTCCCTTCCTCCGGGAACAGGGTGCCGTCCGCGAGGCGAACGAGCATGTCCCGTTGCCGCCGGTTGGCGACCAGTTTCTTCCACCGCTCCCGCGACGCCAACTCGTGCGCGTCGCGGCATAAGTAGAAGACGGTCGTCATCGTCAAATCCAACTCCGGCGGGGTCGCGCCCCCGGCGGCGAGGGGGACGACGGCCACCGTCCTCTTCTTCAACTTGAAGTCCGTGACGCGGACGAGTGACCCGTCGGTCAACTCGATGAGGTCGAATTTCGTGGCGGGCGGAAGTGCGATGACCTTCGGCCCCAAGTCCACGGCGGCCATGTCCTTGACCGGGTATTTGACCGTTTCCTCCCCGACCTTGGCGGACACGGCCTTGGCGTCCACGCCGACGAGCGCCCCCGTGGACGTTTTGCCGGACAGGAGGGTGAAGTCGGCGGCGACGGCGGTGCCGACCGCGGCGCAGGCCACCAGCAGGCCGGACAACAGCGGACGAGTCATGCGCGAACCCCTGCGAACATGCGGGCGGAGTGTCTGGCAATTGTCGGGCGCGGGCGGGCGGAAATCCAGACCCGAACCGGGGAAAACCGGTCGACTGGCCCGCCGGCCGCGAACGCACCCCCGCCCGTCGGTATCATTTCCCGTCATGGAACTCCGACTCGACCGCCTGTTGGCCCTGCTACGGGACGACACCGCCGGGGTGCTGTCGCGCATCGACGCCGACCCGCTGTTGACCAAGCGGACGAACGGCGACCTCGTGTTGGCCAACGCCAGCAAGGCGCTGTTCACGCCGGCCGAACCGCACCAGATGTTCGCCAAGGGGATCGTGTACCGACGCGACCCGTTCCGGCTGGTGTCGCTGCCGCTGGTGAAAATCTTCAACCTGGGCGAGCGGAACGTCACCGCCCACGACATCGCCGCCCTGACCGACGAGGCGCGGCACTCCGGCGTCCACTTCCTGCGAAAGATGGACGGCACCCTGATCCAGCGGTTCCAAGACGGCGGGCGCGTCTATTTCACCACGCGCGGCGTGCTGGAAGGGGTGCGGTACACCGGCGCGCAAGACGAGGACGCGCCCGGCCGGCTGTCGCACTTCGACTTCCTCGCCGAGACGCGGGCCGTCGCCGCCCGGCAATACCCGCTGCTGTTGGACGTGGTGCCGGAGTGGGACCGCTTCACGCTGCTGTTCGAGTTCCTGCACCCGGAAACGCGGGTCGTCACCGACTACCGCGACCGCCGCGACTTGGTGCTGATCGCCGCGTTCGACAGGGAGCGAGTCCGCTACCTGCCCTTCCGCGAGCTGACCGCCTTCGCCGCCGAACACCGCCTCACGGCCGTCGGCGAGTACGTCCTGCACGGCCACACCCTCGCGGACAAGATCGACGACCTGCGGGCGCAACTGACCGGCACCGACGAGGAAGGGACGGTGCTGACCGTCGAACACGGCGACGAGATCGCGTACCGAGTGAAAGTGAAGTCCGCCGACTACCTGCGGACGCTCAAGCTGATGGTGTCGTGTACCTACCCCCGCACGGCCGACATGCTGGACGCCCGGCCGGAGTGGACGACGTGGGAGCCGTTCGAGTCGCACTTGAAAAGCCAGGGCACCGAGAGCGTTCCCGAAGAGGTGCTGGCCGAGTACCGCACGCATCAAGAGACGCACCTGGCGTATTTGCGGGACTGCGAGCGGCTGCGAACGTGGGCCGAAGCCGAAGCGGCGCGGATTCGCCGGACGCTGCCGGCCGCCGACGAGCGGGCGACCCGCAAAGCCTTCGCGGAGGCGGTGAAGGCGCACCCGGCGAAACCGCTGCTGTTCGCCGCCTTCGGGGGGAAACTGACGCTCCGCTCGGCCCGCGACTTCGCCCCCACGCCGGACGACGCGGCGACGGCCGTGGGGACGTTTTGCCGACTCACATGACGGCGGCGTTCGGTCACGCCACGGCGGGCACGTCGAAGCGGCTGAAGAAGGCCATCCCGTCCGCCTCCGGTTCCACCCACCCGCAGTACACCGGCCGGCGGGGGGCGATCCGCACCGCCTCCCGGCAGACGGCATCCAGGCACGCCCCGCGGGCGATCACCCGGCCGCCCCACAGGGCGACGTAATCGCCCGCGTGTTCGGCCCGAAGCGTCGGGATGAGACGGTGGAAGGCGTCGATCTCTCGGCCTTCGATGGGGTCGGCGGGGTGGAACGTTTCGACAATCCCTGTCGTCATGGCGGATCCTCCGGGTGTGCGAGCCGGGGGAGTTTACCCGCCCACGACACCCGTCCGCGAGGCCAACTGGAATTTCGCGCCCAGTCAACCCGACAGGAGTACGAGTCGGGCACGCCTCCCCCTCGTGGGCGTTGGTCGCGACCCATCTCCGGGCATTGGTCTCTACATATCTTTGTTGGGATTCGGTGGGGCGGCGAACAAGGGCAGGTGGTCGGCGATCAGGCGGTCGATGGCGTCCGCCCCGTGGTCGCCGGCCACCGCGCGGGCCGACTGCCACACCCACTGACGGCCCGACAGCCGCATCAGGGTCTCCCGAAGCCACTCCGCCGAGGCGTCGCTCCGCGACTCCAAACGCCACGCCCCCACGCACGCCCCAATCGCCACCAACAGCGTTCGCAGCAACGCCGAAGACCTGTCGGCCGTCGCCCTGCTCGGCGAGATCGAATCGGGGAGCCGACCGCGATGCCTGCTGCCGTGGGTGACGCTCATGACCGGCGGTGGCGCGGCCGATACAGTGGAATGGTGGAAGCGGTTGGCGGACGCCGAACCGACCCACCGCGTGCGGGCGACCTACGGCGCGATGGCGCGGGTACTCGCCGACGCCGCCGGCCGACACCCGCTCTGGACCGAATCCTTGAAGAGGTGGAACATGCGCGAATCGCCAACCGTCAACGGCTGGATCGAAGAGGGCCGCGTCGAAGGCCGCGAGGTGTCCGACGTGGTGAAGGAAGCCCTGGCCGAGGTGCCGGTGCTGGGAACCCAGTGAGGAAGGAAGGGAATCCCGAAAATCCGTCCGCGAAAACGTCCGCCTCCCGGAAGTACAATCGTCCCCACCTTCCGGAGTCGTGGCCCATGACCCCGTCCGACCCGACCGCCACCTTCCAACCCGACCCGAACGACGACCGAACCGACGACGACTCGGCGGCTGACTCCGCGCTGGACGCCGGCCTTGTCGCCGCGTTCGGCGCGGACGACACCGCCGACCGGCCCGGCAAGGACGAACAGGTCGGCACGGTCATCGCCGGCAAATACAAGCTGATGGAGGCCATCGGCGAGGGCGGCATGGGCAGCGTGTATATGGCCCTTCAGACGGAGCCGGTGAAGCGGGCCGTGGCGGTGAAGGTGATCAAAGCCGGGATGGACTCGAAGGCGGTACTCGCCCGGTTCGAGGCCGAGCGGCAGGCGCTGGCCCTGATGGACCACCCGAACATCGCCAAGGTGCTGGACGCCGGTGCCACGGAGAGCGGACGACCGTACTTCGTCATGGAACTGGTGAAGGGCGTGCCGATCACGCGGTTCTGCGACGAGCGGAAGCTCACCCCGCGACAGCGGCTGGAACTCTTCGTGCCGGTCTGTCAGGCCATCCAGCATGCGCACATGAAGGGGGTCATCCACCGCGACATCAAGCCGTCGAACGTCTTGGTGGCGCTGTACGACGATAAGCCGGTGCCGAAGGTGATCGACTTCGGCATCGCCAAGGCCGCCGGGCAGACGCTCACCGACAGGACGCTGATGACCGGGTTCGGGGCAGTCGTCGGCACGCCGGAGTACATGTCGCCGGAGCAAGCCAGCCTAAACAACCTGGACATCGACACCCGCTCCGACGTGTACGCCCTCGGCGTGCTGCTGTACGAGTTGCTCACCGGCAGCACCCCCGTGGACCGCAAGAGTTTGGACAAGGCGGCGCTGCTGGAAATTCTGCGGCTCGTGCGGGAAGTGGAGGCCCCCCGGCCGAGTGCCAAGCTCAGCACCTCCGACGCGCTACCGAGTATCTCGGCGAACCGGGGCATCGAACCGAAGAAGCTAACCGGCCTGCTACGGAGCGAACTGGACTGGATCGTCTTAAAGGCGCTGGAGAAGGACCGCGCACGCCGGTACGAAACGGCCAACGGTTTCGCCGCCGACGTGCTGCGGTACCTGAGCGGCGAAGCGGTGCTGGCCCACCCGCCGAGTGCCGGATATCGACTGCGGAAGGTCATCCGCCGGAACAAGAGGCAGGTTCTCGCGGTCGGCCTGGTGGTGCTGGCGCTGGTGGCGGGCGTGATTGGTACCACCCTCGGACTGTTCGAGGCGAAGCGACAAGAACGAATCGCCTTATCAGAACTGAAAGCCAAGGAGTCGGCCCGCAAGAAGACCCGCGAGGCGCTGGACACGCTCACGTCCGACGCCCTCTCCGAGTGGTTCACCCGCGAGGACTCATTGTCCGCCAAGCAGCGAGGAGTGCTCCAGCGATTACTGGAACATTACGCCGAATTCGCGGAAGAAAGCGGTACAGACTCGGACGCCCGGAAAGGACAAGTGCGGGCGTTGGCCCGGGTCGGCCGAATCCAGTGGGCGCTGGGCGACAAAGCGGCGGCCGGGGCGACGTTCAACCGAGCGGCGGAGTTAGTCGGGACTGCGGACGCCCCGATTACGGCCGACATTGAGGGCTGGGAA
>Ga0105046_10016335_pt1 | contig 11394 bp, 9 predicted proteins | sample MAT03_FD_78385 | JGI IMG/M metagenome (GOLD analysis project Ga0105046, IMG submission 78385) | Freshwater microbial communities from Lake Fryxell liftoff mats and glacier meltwater in Antarctica - MAT-03 (megahit assembly) | ecosystem: Environmental > Aquatic > Freshwater > Ice > Liftoff...
AGCCCGGCCTGCGCAAAAAGCGCTTCGTCCTGATAGCCTGCCGCGCCGCCGCCTGCGATGTAGCCTGTACACCCGACGGCTCTTGTCAAATCGATGAGCCTCTGGTTGGACACGGAAGACACTGCGAATTGCGACGCCTGCACGAGCTCCTTGCATACGCCAAGCGCCACAGCAATGGCTCGGATCGCCTGCAGGTTGTAGCTTGCCAGTTTGGGCGCCGGGTTAACTATCAATGGCCGCAGGAGCTGCATTGCTTCGTCAAAGAACGGTGCCCGCTGGTAGTTGGTCGCCAGCGTCTTCAGCAGCTTCTCGCGCCAGGGCTGATTGGCCCACTCCGCCTCGTTCAGCGCCATTGTTCCGTGGACTGGTCGTTTGATGGGTGCCGTTACCCAACGCGGTTCGGCACTGACGAACAATTTGACCCGGTTCGACCAATTACCTCCTGTCTTGGTGTGCTGTATGTCATCGAGAACAATAAAAACGTCCGCCCGCGCAATCTTGTTGAAGTAGCCCAGCCAGGGGAAGAAGTTGGGCTGGTGGATGGCGACAATGTTATGGACGGTCATTGAGCAAGCCCATGCAGATGATGTCGACAAATTTACCTTCGATCCAGGCCGCCTCTTGCAGACGGCCTTCGACGACAAAGCCCGCTTTCTCATACGCCCGCATGGCACGCATGTTGGTCGCAAATACCTCCAGGCCAATGCGATGCAGCCCCAGGCGGTCAAATCCAAACCGTACCAACTGCATGACCGCCTCGGTGCCGTAACCTTGGTCGCGCGCAAAACTTTCGCCCAGCCTTATTTGCAGGATTGCAGATCGATGCACAGGATGGATACTCAGCAACTGGCATGAACCCACGGCCAAGCCGTCGCTCGAACGCTCAATCATGAAGAAGGACCTGGTCGCATCCGCCGCCAGGATGCCTGCAAACCACGTGTCATGCTGCGCGCGTGTGACCGGACGGAAAGCTGCACTAAGGGACACAAGGACCCGATTATTGATCCAATGAAACAGCGCATCGCTGTCGGCAACCCTCACCGGACGAAGAGCGACTTCGGTGCGACCGGGGCTAGTTGTGGTCACCTGAACGCGCTCACCAATCCACCACGGTGCGGCCGGCATCGGACAGAGTTTGAAGGTACTCGCGCCGAAACCGGCCTCCCAACCGCCCAATGACAGCGTCAACCTTTTGAAGGGGTGACATAACATTTTGTGTCCACCACAACGGGTGGGTTAAAACTTGGAGGGGCTTGCCGGCCGGGCCTTCCAATAGGTCAGCCAGCCTCTTGTGGCGCCAGTATCCGTTGGAATCCGAACAGTACTCGACCTCATGCCGGAAGTAGCGGGAGTAGGCATTGACCATGCCAGCGTATTCGTGTGCGTCGAAGGAAAGAGCCTTCGGCGTTGGATTGTGGAACGAGAACACCTTGATCGGGACACTGAACTGGCACTCCAACAACGCGGCCTCTTGGCGCAATCTTGCAGATAGCGCAGCTTCATCATCGATGTCGTAGAACGCGGAATCAAAGTGCAGGCCAATCCTGTGGCCAAGGTCGAGGATCTCTCGTAGCGCTCGAAAATTTCTGCTCTCCAGCAGGTTGTAAAGGCCATCGTGCAAATACACGAAGTAGGTGGCGACGATGCCCTTCCCGGCTTCGATGTGAGCCAATGGCACAGCGTCAAGAACTGAAAAGTCCAGATCATGGCGCCAGAGGACATAACGTTCGCCCGGCACAAAGTTGTCGTAGGTACGAAATGAATAGTTCCTGGACGCCAGGGTCAGGACGTTTTCATAATTCTCGTAGGTGAAATCCGAGAACCGGTATTTTTCCGAGTTGCTCATACTCGCATTCGTCACAGTCCACTCCTCTCCGTTGCGCAGCAATAATCCCGAGCGGTAGTGAAGGTGGCAAGGCTCAAGCGACCATCGGGTTCGAAGTGCACAGGTCCAGCCAGTATCGGCTCAGTTCGCTGTCCTACGCAGCCACCATTCAAAAGGCGGGACATCGGTTCCTTGGAAATTGACCAGGGTGAACCTGATCGACTCTCCGTCACCAGCTGCGGCGAAAATGCCGTGCTCAATCGCCACGACTTCACCAGGACGACAGTCACCCAAGTCCACGTCCGTTAATTGAACCGACCACACTATTATTCTCTCAGTTCCATCGACGAAAAAAGCCCCGGGATAGGGCTTGGTCTGGGCTCGGACAAATCGGTCAATCTGGACGGCCGGCTTCGACCAATCGATCTCACCGTCTTCGGGGCCGCGCTGCGGACAGACCCTTCGACCAGTCGCCGGCTGCGGCCTCAGTGTGGCCTGTCCCGTTGCCAATTTAGGTAGATGCTCCAGCAGTAATGCCACGCCCAATTCTTCGATGCGCGCGTAGAGTGTTGCAATGGTGTCTACGGCAGATATTTGCGTGGTCGCCTGACCCAAGATCGGCCCTGTGTCCACACCGTCGTCCAACTGAAAAAGCGTGATTCCGGTGGTGTTCTCACCGTTGATCATGGCCCAGACCAGTGGTGCCCCGCCGCTGTAGGCTGGCAGCAATGACGCGTGCAGCCCGTACGCATGCGCCAGCAGACGCCATCTCTTTGGTACTTTGTGATACCAACCGACAACGACAAAAGCGTCCGGGCTCCAACTACTCACTGCCAAGTAGAGGCTCTCGTCCGACATGCAGTGTTCGAGAGTCACGGCCGGTATGCGTAGGTCTCTGCAATAGCCATCAAAGTCAGCATGGAGGATGTTGCAAACTCCCTCAGGTCGATAAGATATCGTAAAGACTCGTGGTGCCGTAACCACCCCAACGATTTCACAGCACTGGAGTTGTCGCAGAGCCTTTAGGCACCTCAGTCCGAAAGCGCTTGCAGCGAGAACCACTATTCTCATTTGGAAAAGCGCCCGCTAAAACAAGCCTCTTCCTCGTGGAAGGTCATCACCTGAAGGCAATTTTCTGCAATCAGCTTAAGGACTTCATCTTTTCCGAATCGCCGGGCATTGCTCGGGCTATACCAGTCAAAATTTACTACCTTTGATGTCTCGGGACCGAGATCGGGGTTCCAGTAACATTTTAGGAAATTCCAGTAAATAAAGCGCTGAACATCATAGGTACCGGCCTTAATGCCGAGAGCTGGTATCTCTGGCGCAGCGAAACTTACATTCAAATCACTTAGTCGTTTACCGAGCTCTACCAATTGCTCAGACATATCCCATATTTCTTGCTGAGTCATTGTCTTGCAATGTAGTCTGAAATAGTCGTCAACTAATTCCCTCGGAAGCGCCTTCTTTGCATAAAAATAGCAGAAAACCTGACCCCCATGGCCGCGAGTAATGCGCGTCAATTCAGCGAACGTTGCTTCGGGATTCTCTGTGTGCATGATCACTTGATCACAAATGACACAGTCAACGCTACTGCTGGGAAACTCGGTCTTGGCTATGTCACCCTGAACAAAGACGAGATTCGTTAAACTGTGATACTGAAGGGATGCCGCTTCCGCTGCTGATGAAAAATCCATCGCCACAACAAGAGAGCATGGAGCCAATTCCGCAAACCATGCAGCCTTCGCCCCCAATCCACATCCAGCATCAAATATCACTTCGCATTTGGAAAGGAATATTGCTAATTCCTTCTCAGTAGCAAATCCATACAATTCCAAAAACCACCTCCTCTGCAACTCCTCGTAGCCCGGTCTTTCACCGCTCTGAGAATAAGTTTGCCATTTATCAGAGAACACTTCATTGGTCTGTTGCTGGTCCTCCAAGATAGAGCTCTGCTGCAACTCGATAAAGTTACCAGCCTTTAACACACCTCCAGGAAGCAAGTACTTCAAGAGTTCCAATTGCTTAGGTCGATTCATTCTTAACGCCTTTCAACTGATATTTCTTGCATATACCCCGCAGCCAATGTCAAATTTTCACTGTCCATTAATGCTCGCCGACCAAGCCACATGGAAGTGAACACATCTAGATCGAAATGTCAAACTCGTGGAAAGCATTCTCCAAGCTGACCAAAGACCAAATCAATAGTCGACGATTCTCCACACCTGTCATGTGTTGCCCAACCAGGCGACGAACAGGCTTGGGGTCCAGCACACCAAATATTCTGGAATTGTTGTTGTCAATGATTGACCGCACATAGTCAATGCTCTCACCGCGAAACCAACTCGCGTCCGGGGCGGAGAACCCCTGCTTCTGCCGATAGGCCACCTCTTCCGGAACGTACCGCGACAACACCTTTCTCAAAGCCAGCTTGCCGTCCTTCGTTTGCTCAAAGTATCTTGCAGTTTTGGCGCCCGGTTCGTTCTCGTTTAAACGCACCACCTCTCCCAGGTTACCCAGCTTCAGATGCACCGGTAGCCGCATCGCAAAATCGACCAGATCGTTGTCAAGGAAAGGCAGCCTTGTCTCAAGCCCATGCGCCATCGAGAGCTTGTCTTCCACCATCAGCAGGCCATGCAAAAAAGTCTTCGCTTCGAAATAGAGCGAATGGTTTACATACTCTTCGGGCGTTCTGAGCCGATTCGCATGCTGCGAGAAAACGCCTCTGAAAATATCGCGCGTCGACACATGCTGCACGTCGTGCCACACGGGCGCAAGCACACTTCGTAGTTCCGCATTGGGCAACAAGCGATTCCAGAAGTGGTAGTACTTGTCTATGTAATGCTCGAAGTCGTCGTTTATTACAGCCCTGTAGTAGCGCCAGGGGTAGCCACCGAACAACTCGTCGCCCCCGGCACCTGACAGTACAACCTTGACGAAGCGTGACGCCAGCTTGGCAACGTAATAGTTAGGGTAGCTCTGGCCTACCCGCGGCTCCTCGATATGGCGGGCCAACGCAGGCATTACGCGTTCCATGTCCCCCGCCTTCAAGACCATTTCGTAGTGCTCGGTCTTGAACAGATACGACATCTGCGCGGCCTTTTCGCGCTCGTCGTAGCCCAATTCGACACCTGATGCAGACGTCAAATCGAAACCGGTGGTAAAGCTTTTCATGTATGGATGGCTACGAGCGGCTAACGCCGTGATCGCACCTGAGTCGATGCCACCCGACAGATAGGTGCCGATTTCTACGTCGGAAATCAGTTGCCTGCGCACGGCCTGTGCAAAGAGCCGATCCAACTCCTCGACATACTCGGCGTCGGTTGCCGCATGCGCGGGCTCCTCGAAATGCCAGTCCCAGTAGCGATCCGGCTTTACTTCCATCGTCGTCGGATCAATGGTGGCCGTGGAGGCCGCTGGAAACATCTGGATGCCCTTGAACAGGGTCCGCGCGGTGAACAGGTTCTGAAATGTGAGGTACTCCAAAAGCGCCTCCCGGTCGAGGCTGGCGCGTTGCAGGGTCAACAATGCCTTGGCTTCAGAGGCAAACGCGACGCCATCGCTTGTGCGCATCCAGTACAAGGGCTTGATGCCGTAACGGTCACGAGCGAGAAACAGGCGACGTTTCTCGCGGTCCCACAATGCAAAGGCGAACATGCCATTCAAGCGCGCGACCACTTTGCAACCCCACTCCATGCATGCCTGAAGCAGCACTTCAGAGTCACTTTCGGTGCCGAACCGCCGACCGCGCGCCTCCAACTCGTAACGCAATTCCCGGTAGTTGTAGATTTCCCCGTTGAAGACCAGCACATAGCGCGCGTCGGCACTAAACATAGGTTGGCGCGCCCCGTCGCTAAGGTCGATGATGGCAAGTCTGCGGTGTCCGAGGCCAACGTTTCCCTCGACAAACTGGCCTTCGCCATCGGGCCCGCGGTGGGCTATTGCATCGGTCATGCCCTTTATCGCAACTCCGTCGATGACTTCGCCAATTGGACGAAGTATTCCGGCTATGCCGCACATTTGGCGGCCTCAGCCAAGCGCATGCAGTGCATCCACCACACGTTGATAGTCTTCGTGACTCATGCGGTTATGCAGAGGAATCGCCATCGTCTGCTGATCACAATCCTGCGCGCCAGGAAAGTCCCCGGGCTTGAAGCCAAAGCGCTCGCGGTACAAACCCAGCATGTGGATGGCATGGGTGCCAGGCCTGGTACTGATGCCCTTGCCTTGCAAATTCTCCATCATCGAATTACGCGGCATCGGCGCGCGCGCCGGATCAACATAACAGACGAAGGACTGCCAGCCGTGGCGGCCTCCAACAGGCTCCTCTGGCAGGCGTAGCCAGGAAATACGCTTGAGTGCCTCACGGTAGAAACCGGCAGATGCGCTGCGCTGGGCAATGTATTTTTCCAGCTTGCCGAGTTGCACCAACCCCAAAGCACCTTGCAAGTCTGTCATACGGTAGTTAAAGCCCAGCAGATTGAAGTCGGCCAGGATGTAGGGCTTGGGGCCCCGGTGGCGCTGCTCCTCCGAGATACTTGCGCCATGGTTGCGCAACATGTCCATCATGGCCGCAAGACCTGGGTCCTGTGTCGTGACCATTCCACCTTCGCCCGTCGTAATAGATTTGCGCGGGTGAAACGAGAATGCTGCCGCATGGCCAATTGAACCCGCGTAATGCAAGCCAAGCATGCTACCTGCGGCGCACGCCGCATCTTCAACAATAGGTATGCCGGGCGCCGCTTGTCGGATCGCATCCATATCGGCACACAGGCCGAACAAATGGACGGCGATGATGGCCTTCGTCTTCGGCGAGATTTTTGCCGCCAACGCCAGCGGATCAATATTGAAGGTAATCCGGTCCACGTCCGCCAGCACAGGTGTCGCCCCGCAATAGAGGACCACGTTCGCCGTTGCAACCCAGGTAAAGGCCGGCACGATTACTTCGTCGCCAGGGCCGACCCCCATGGCCGCCAAAATCAGATGAAGGCCGGTCGTGCAACTTGTCGTGGCGAGCGCATGTTTCACTTGGTGAACACGTGCAAACTCTCGCTCGAACGCAGCAACCTTCGGCCCTTGCGTCAACCACCCGGTAACAAGCGGCTCCCGCAGCGCTTGCCATTCGTCCTCTCCAGTGTCAGGGAGCGAGATGGAAATAGGTTTTGCCGCCATATTCATTTTGCTTCCGGTGCTTCCACCGCGATGTCCCGTGCCCAAATGCGGTCGTAGGCCTGTTCGTATTTCTGGGCGCAAGCATGGGTGCCGTGCCACTTTACGGCAAACGCGCGTGTGGCGGCTCCGACCAGGCGCCGTCTGTCTGCGTCCAGCGCAAGCGCCTTGATGGCGTCGTAGACCGTATCCACATCCGCGCTGATGATCGGTGTTGTGGTTAGCACTTCCAACTGGTTGGCCTGATCAAATTCGAAGGTGTTCACAAAACCGATAACGGGCTTTCCCAGCATCATCGCCTCGCGCGCCGTCGCACCATAACTACCTGCCCATAACTGGTCCACAACAATGTCCGCTTGCGCCTGGTAGTAGCGCACTATTGTGTTGGGCACCCTGGAAAAAAAGATGAGCCGAACCGGAATACCTTCCGTTTTCAGCCGATCAATAGCCGCAACGACGGCCGGCGTGCCTTTGATATTGCGCCCCCCGACACTACGAAAGCTGTAGTTTCCCACGGCATGGAACACCAGAACTTCATTAGGTTCACGCACTAACTTGAAGGCATCTGGAATTTCCAGGTCCGGGTGCCAAAAATCCTCATCATTGGGCATTGTGTGTGGTCCGCGAATCACGTTCGTGTAATCCGCCGACAAATAGTCCAGCGAAGGCTGCATTTCGCTGAATATGGCGTCTGTAAACCGGTGCAGCTTTCTTCCCCAGGCGAGATTGTCTTCGTCGCTGCACACTGTGGAGTTGTGTTGCCAGACACAGTTGTCGCACAGTGAGCGACCTGTAGAGGTTTTGGCCCACCGGTGCACCGAGGACTGCGCAGTGGAATCCTTGCAGCCACTGATGGTGTAGGCCACTTTCTTGCCAAGTTTCTTCCACTCGACGATATCTGCAGGATCTTCGCTGCCAAAATTCCATGGCAGGAAACTCATATGCCCCTGCCCCGCGAAGTGCATCAGCTTGAAATGGCGCTTCGCAAAACTGAAGAACACCTCTGCATTGGCGCGCAACTGGACCGGATCCGGGTCATGGATATTGACATCTTCACCGTGGTAATACTGGGCGTTGATACCGGTCGGATCCTCAAGGCTGACACTGATGGCGCACCAGCCGCGTTTGCGCAACGCCCTCGCGAGGTAAAAGAAATGGTAGTAGCTGTTGTGAAGAAAAATGACACTGCGTGCGGGTGTGATCAAGTCCAAGTCTGGAATCCGCGCCAGCTGGTTCGCCAAGGTCTGCTCGGCCTGAAGCGCTCGGATCGCGCTCGCCAACTCGACCGGCGATGCGCCTGACGGCAAGGGCGGCGGCGGCACGAGTACGGCGTTAGCGATGGCCTCAACTCTCGACGCGGTAACCTCGCTGTTGGCCTCCAGACGCACAAGGCGCTCAAGTAAGGCGCGCTTCTCGGCCCCAAGCAGTTTGTTGACGACATACCTCTTGATGTTGTCGGCGATACTCACGACGCGTCCTGATCAGGCTACGGCACGCCGCGCCTCTAATTCTGCGATATGGGACTTGCGCCACGCGATCAACCCGACTAGACCCGTGCGCAGATCCATCGCAGCGTCGAAACCGAGTTCACGCTTTGCCAGGTTCGGGTCGCCAATACGGTTGCGCACCAGAGTGGCCTGGTTGCGCGGCGCGTAGTTGATCGACTGCTTGCTGCCTGTCAACTCCACCAAAAGCTCTGCCAGGTCCCTGAGCGACGTGCGGACGCCGGTTCCCACGTTGTAGCAACAGTCCATGACTTCGGCCTTCATGGCACAAACGTTGGCGCGCGCACAGTCTTCCACGGCGACAAAATCAAAAGCTTCCGTTCCGTCCCCCAGAATAGTCGGACCGCGGCCGTCATCCAGCGCATCCAGCATCTTCATGATGACCGCAATGTATGCACCTTTGTAGTCGGCGCGAGGTCCGTAGACGTTCATATAACGCAAGCCTACGTAGGGCAGACCGTAGCGGTGATGCAAGGCTCGCGCCATGGCCTCGCCACAAATCTTGGTGGCACCATAAAAGTTCTTGTTGTTGAACGGGTGCTCTTCGTCCATCGGCTCTTGCACTGCATCTCCATAGACTGACGCAGAAGACGAATACACGAGCCGTTGTACCTTGTGCTTCACACATGCTTCCAGCACGTTGAAGGTGCCACCAACATTTACCTCGAAGGCGGAGCGCGGGTAATCGTGGCAGTGCAGCAGCCACAGTGCCGCAAAATGGAATACGCCGTCCATGCCCTGCATCGCCGCGTCCAGGATGTCACGGTGCAAGATATCGCCACCGAGAGGGAAAATCTTCACGCGTGGGTCCTTGACCGCATTGGCCAGGTTTGCCTCTCGCCCCCGAGTAAAGTTGTCAAAGACACGGATCTCAGCCACATCTTCCTTGATCAATTGGTCGACGGTGTGGGAGCCGATAAGGCCGGCACCACCAATCACCAGCACCCTTTTGCCTTTGATGTCCATATTGCTTACAGAACCTGCGCCATTTGCTTATCGTGCTTGGCAATGCTGCGTTTGATGGTTTCTGTGTTGGCACGAGTCCACTCCACCGTGCGGCGCATGCCCTCGCGAATGTCCACTTGCGCGGCAAAGCCCAACTCACGCAGCGCTTTGTCGGTTGAAGCAAACCGCTTCCCGGAGCGGTCCCAATCCCGCGCTGGACGCAGGTCCAATGCCGTTTTGTTGCCGGTGAATTGGTTGATCAGGGTCGCCAGTTCAAAGATACTGGTCTCCTTGCCTGTAGCCAGGTTATAGACCTCGCCCGCAACACCCTTGAGGGCACATGCCATGAGGCCCCGTGCCATGTCTTCCACAAAGATGAAGTCCCGGCTGGCGTTGCCGCCATTGTCCAACGGCAGCGCTTCGCCGCTCAGCGAGCGCCAAACAAAAGCGGGAGTCACATTGCGCCAGACGGTGTGCACAGTGCCCCGCCATTGCCCGGCACCAAGAATTTCGCGCGGGCCATAGACGTTGGAAAACCGCGCCTTCACAAACGGCAGCTGATGCCGCTGGAAATAGTAATTCCCATACAGCTCTCCAATGATCTTGGAGATGGAATACGGGCTGTCGTGGTACAGGGTTACGGGCTGCTCTTCGGTGGTCGCCGTGGGAACGTCATAGGTCTTCTCTGCCACGGCGCAGGCGGCCGCCGCGTAAACCGCCTTCTTGAGCTGTTTGATGTCCTTCAGCCGTTCAAACAATTTGAGCGACGTAAGAGTGTTGTTGTCGTGGTCGGCCAGGGGGTCGGCAATGGACGACTGATTGCCGTGGTAACAGGCAAGGTGAAAGGCGTAGTCCAGGTCTGCGGGCAACGCGGCAAGTATCCTGTCTTCCGTGATCGAGCCGAATACAAAACGCACACGCGGGTCTGCCGGTATATTCGAAACGTCGGAAGACAGCAGGTTATCGACAACGATGATCTCCCGTGGACCCTGCTCCAGAATCTGGTACACCAGGTTGCTGCCAACAAAACCGGCACCGCCCACGACCAAAACGCGCGCGCCTGAAAAATCGTCTGTGCTCATTGGGGTCACGCTTCAGTCAACTTGCCGCTGGTGTTTTCAGGTGAGAAAACACGTCCGTCACGCCATGTTTGTCGTACCAGGTCAACTGGCGCCGGATCGTATCGGCAAAGCCAACTTTCGCTTTCCAGCCAAACGCACGCAAGGTGTCGGTCGCATCCAGCGCGACCACTGGCACGTCGTCGGCTGCGGGCGGGACCACCGGTACGTCTCTTGCGCCAAGTCCGAGGTAAGCGACGACGATGTCAAAGATCTCCTTGATTGAATGCGCTTCGCCACTTGCGATGTTGTAGACGCCAGTGGCGGCGGTGGGCTTGATGGCCAGATCCATGAATGCCAGGAAGTCGGACATGTCCAGGAAGTCCCGCGCTGTGTCAGAACAGAAACAATTCTGGCCAGCGTTCAGGCGTTTGTAAAAGGTGGGGATCGGGCCGATGGCCAGCCGCGGACCGGTTACGTTCGCGATGCGCAACGACAGTGTGGGTACACCGGACAACAGCATGAACTGTTCGCCTGCCGTCTTGGTAATGCCATAACTTGTAAACGGCGCCGTCGGATGGCTGGCGGCAATCGGCAACTGCTGTGGCTTGCCGTAACAGAGCGCAGTTTGAAAGTTGATGATGCGCGCTACACCGTGGACTTTGGCAGCGCGCGCTACATGGGCACTGCCGATCACGTTCGTACGGGAATCTTCCACCCAGTCGTCCGGATCCTTGTACGCTGCTGCCGCGTGGACAACGACCTCGGGCTCGAAGGCTGTGAAGCAATCATTGACGAACGCTTGATCTGCGACGCTGCCTTCTCGCACCGTCAGGCCTTCCACCGCGGGTACCACTTCGCGCTTGCCCGTCACAAAATTGTCGATCACAAA
>Ga0105046_10016336_pt1 | contig 11394 bp, 7 predicted proteins | sample MAT03_FD_78385 | JGI IMG/M metagenome (GOLD analysis project Ga0105046, IMG submission 78385) | Freshwater microbial communities from Lake Fryxell liftoff mats and glacier meltwater in Antarctica - MAT-03 (megahit assembly) | ecosystem: Environmental > Aquatic > Freshwater > Ice > Liftoff...
CTCATCCACCAAACGGCGCGACCTAGCCTGCATTTCTCACACTCCTGGCATGGGATGCGACAGGGTGTTGCGGCGCCTGCACTGCACCCCGGCGAAGCGGGCGGCGCTCACGTAGCGTAGCTCCCCAGAGCTGCGCCGCAGTGAGCGCAGGCGCGGCGCAGCTCTGGGGAGCTACGCTACAATCGCGGCTTGCCGCCGGAATGTGAGAAATGCGACCTCGCGACGGGATCACAATCAACTCGAAACCGCAGGGCCGCGACGGCCCTGCTCCGTGATTTCAACCGCCCCAGGCCGAGTGAGAGTCAGAGGCAGAGATGCTGTTTCGATTTGTTCGAGCAAGCGTCCAGCTTCTCCGGGGTCCACCGCCGCCGTCACGCGAGGATGTCCTTCACCACTTCGCCATAGACATCCGTGAGCCGCATGTCGCGACCGCTGAAACGGAATGTGAGCTTCGTGTGATCCATGCCGAGCAGATGCAGCATCGTCGCGTGCAGATCGTGGATGGCGACTTTGTCCTCCACGGCCTTATAGCCGTAGTCGTCCGTCGCGCCGAAGGTCACGCCGCCCTTCACGCCACCGCCCGCGAGCCACATGGTGAAGCCGAACGGATTGTGATCGCGCCCGTTTTTTCCCTGCGCGAAGGGCGTGCGTCCGAACTCGCCGCCCCACACGACGAGCGTGCTGTCGAGCAGGCCGCGTGACTTGAGATCCTTCAGCAGGCCCGCGATCGGCTGATCCACGAAGCGCGCATTCTTTTCGTGGCCGTCCTTCAAATTGCCGTGCTGATCCCAGCGGTCGCCCGCGCCGTTCGGGCACGTGAGTTCGATGAAGCGCACGCCGCGCTCGACCAACCGTCGCGCGAGCAGGCATTGCGCGCCGAAGGTCTTCGTCTGCGGCAGCGGCGCGTTGAGTCCGTAGAGTTCCTTGGTCACGTCGGTCTCGCCCTTCATGTCCATCAGTTCCGGCACGGCCGACTGCATGCGATACGCGAGCTCGTAATTGCCGATCGAACTTTCCAGCGCGTCGAGTTTTCCGAGACGCGAGACGACTCCGCGATCCAGCTTACGCATCAGCGCGAGCTTGTGATTCTGCAACTCCGCGCTCGCCTCGGTCGGCGTCACGTTCGCGACGGCATTCGCGCCCGCTTTGAAAATCGAGCCCTGATACGTTGCGGGCAGGAAGCCGCTGTTGAAATTGTCCAGCCCGCCCGGCGGGATGAGCCCGCCGTTCAGCACGATGAAGCCCGGCAGATCCGCGTTCTCGCTGCCGAGCCCGTAGCCCGCCCACGCGCCCATGCTCGGCCGCCCTTGCAGACCGCTGCCCGTGTGCAGGAAATAGTTCGCGTTCGTATGCTCGGAAAATTCGCTCGTCATCGAGCGCACGATCGCGAGGTCGTCCACGCACTCCGCGACGTGCGGGAAAAGCTCGCTCACCGGCGCGCCGCACTGCCCGTATTGCCGGAATTTCCACGGCGACCCGAGCGTGCTCCCGTTGTTGTTAAACTGCGTCGCTTCCATTTTCATCCCGAACGGCTTCCCGTCCTCCGCCGTCAGCCGCGGCTTCGGGTCGAACGTGTCCACCTGCGACGGTCCGCCGTCCATGTAGAGGAAGATGACGCTCTTCGCCTTCGGCGAAAAATGCGGCTGCCGCGGCGCGAGCGAATTATGCGGCTCGGCGTGGACGACCTCGCCGAACGATTTCTCCGCCATCAGCACCGTGAGCGCGACCGCCCCGAATCCATTCGCGCAACGCGCGAGCATTTCGCGCCGACTGAGCGCGCGCGGGGAAAAGTTGCCGCAGTGGTGCATGGTCAGTTGAGGTAGATGAATTCCTTCACGTTGAAGAGGACGTGCGCGAAGTCGGCCCACGACTGCTCGTCCGCAAGCAGGCCCGCGCCGTAGAGCGTGCGCTGCTCGGTGAGGAAGGTGTTGGCGTCGGCGAGTTCGGCGGGCGTCGGGGGGCGGCTGAATGCGGCGAGATACATCTGCTGCACGCGCTGCGCCGGATTGGAATTCGCGGTCAGGCGCTGCGACCACAGCTTCGCCTGCTCGACGACGAACGGATCGTTCATCAGGATCAGCGCCTGCGCGGGGACGTTTGAGACGTTGCGGCGGCCCATCGTCATGAATGGAATCGGTGTGTCGAAGGCGAGCATCATGGGCTGGAGAAAATTGCGGCGCACGGCGGTGTAGATGCTGCGGCGTCCGTCGCCGTCGAGCGGGCCGCTGCGCGAGGGCTTGCCGCGGCCGTCCATGAATGTGCTGAGGAATACCGGCACGGGCGGGCCGCCGAGTTTCGGATCGAGGCGGCCGGAGATGGCGAGCATCGCGTCGCGGATTGCCTCGCCTTCGAGGCGGCGGAGGTTCGTGCGATGCAGCAGTAGATTTTCCGGGTCGGCCTGCTCGGCGGCTGCGTCGGTGGGTTGGCTGGACATCTCGTAGGTGCGCGAGAGCACGATCTCGCGGATGAGTTTCTTTACCGACCAGCCTTGTTCCTTCACAAATCGCGCGGCGAGGTGGTCGAGCAGTTCGCGGTGCGAGGGCGGCTGGCCGAGCACGCCGAGATTGTCCACCGACTGCACGATGCCGCGGCCGAAAAGGTGATGCCACACGCGGTTCACGATGACGCGCGAGGTGAGCGGGTTCGCGGGGTCGGTGATGCGCTGCGCGAGGTCCAGGCGTCCGCTGCCGTTCTTGATTTCGGGTTGCGCGGCACCGCTGATTGCTTCGAGGAAACGCCGCGGCACCTGCGCACCCGCGAGCTTCGACTGGCCGCGTGCGAGGATGAACTCATCCACACCGCTGCCATCGAACATCGCGGGCGCGGTCTGTGACTGCGGGCGGATCTTCGCGGTGAGTTCGCCCTGCGGCGCGAGCAGCGGCTGCACGGCGTCGGCGAGCTGGCTGCGCTCGGGGCTTCCGGCGGGGGCGAAGAGGTCGAGCTTCCGCACGAGCCAGTCGGCGAGCATTGCATCGTCGTCGCTCTTGTCGGCGCGAATTTTTTCACAGACTTCCAGAAGCACTCTTTGCAGCGCCTCGGCGAGCGCGATGGGTGAGGCGATCGCCGTGCGGGAACTGGGATCACTCGGATCGGTAAGTGTTTGAACACGGATTTCACGGATGCCTTTTTGCTGAGGATAAGTCGGAGGAGCAGGATCAGTCTTCGCAACAGCATCGGTTTTCGCAGCGAGGGCGGTCCCCGCAGCGGGAGCATTCTTATCCGTGCCCTCCCGTGCAACCCGCGGCTCACTCTCCTCGCGATCCTGCTGCGATCCGTGTGCAGTGTTCCCGCCGTGCAGCGCGGTGAGCAGCCGCGCGCTGGCGTCGCCGGGGAGCGGCGGTTTTTCGGCGGACTGTATGACCATCGCGATGGCGCATTCGCCGTCGTCCGCGGGCGAAAACTCCACGTGCAGCCGGTGGCCGGCGTAGCTTTTGAGCGAATGCTCCACCCATTGCCAGCGGTTGCCGTCGGCCTTCCATTCGCGGAGCAGCGCGCCGTGCAGCGGACCGCGGATGATGAGATGGGAATCGACCGCAGCGTACGCGCGGCCCGCGCCCTTCACGAGATACCAGAGTCGTTCGCCCGCCAGTGCCACGTCTGGCGTGCGGAGCGTCTGCTCGGAGCGTTCCCATTCGCCGAGTTTGCCGACGTCGCGCTGAACGCCTTTGGTCGCGAGCGACTTCCACGCGGCGTCGCGGACGGCTGCGGTGCGCACATTGATGCCGAGCAGCGGCTGGTCGGCGCTGGCGCCGAAGAGAGGATCGCCCACGCGCAGCGGACGCGGGCCGAAGCTGAAGCCGTCCTGAATCCACGGTGTCATAGGCGCAGCCGGAACGTCGCGGCTTGCACCTGTGCGTTTCGATTTGTCCGCAAGCGAATCGGCCGACGAATCGTCGGCGCTACGTGTGGCGGCGCTACGTCTGGCGGCGCTGCCCGCGCGCGTGTAGTCGGCGATGATCTGTGTGGGAGAAAGTTTCAGCACGCCTGCCATGCCACGCATTTCCACGTCGGAAGGGGCGCAGCTCTGGAGAGCTACGCCACTTAGCGCCGCGAGCACGGGCGCGAATGCCTTCGCGAAGACTTTCGCCTCGTCCGTGTTCTCGGTGGTCGCGATTTTCGCGAAGGCGTGCAGCGGATTTTGCGGGTCGGTTTTCGCGAGCTTCAGCTCTGCGGCGATACGCTCGACGAATGCGGAATCGTTTGCGCCTTCGTCGGGCGGCGGTGTGCCGTTCGGGATTCGCAGCACGGTGCGCGCGGCCATGAGTGCGTCGGCCAATCGCGCGACGCGCGGCTCGATCGCGTCGGCCACATTTTTCAAAAGCGCGGCGCGTGTGGAGGTGCGCACGCGGTCGAGCTGCTGCGCGATCTGGCGGTGCGGCTCGATCGTCTCGAAGCGCGCCTGCCGGTAGCCGCTGCTGATCAGGTAGCCCTGCATCGCGTAGTAGTCGCGCTGCGAGATGGCGTCGAATTTGTGGTCGTGGCAGCGCGCGCAGCCGATGGTCACGCCGAGGAACGTCTTGCCCATCACGTCGAGCCGGTTGTCCATGCGGTCGGTCTCGTCCTGCCGGATGTCCACGGGCGAATGCACCTCCTCGCCGAGGAACCAGAAGCCAGTGCCGATGATGGCCTCGTTCGCGCCGGTCTGCGGATGGATGCGCGGCGGGAGCAGGTCGCCGGCGATGTGCTCGGCGGCGAACCGGTCGTAGGGCACGTCGCTGTTCAGCGCGCGGATGACGTAGTCGCGATACTGCCAGGCGTTGGGAATTTCCGGCTCGAACTCGTGCCCGCGCGTCTCGGCGTAGCGCACGAGGTCGAGCCAGTGGCGGGCCCAGCGTTCGCCGAAATGCGGCGAAGCGAGCAGCGCGTCCACGATCTTCGCGAAGGCATCGGGCGACGTGTCGCTCACGAATGCCTCGACCTGCTCCGGTGTCGGCGGAAGGCCGGTGATGTCGAAGCTCGCGCGGCGGATGAGCGTGCGGCGATCCGCCGCGGGCGCGGGTTTCAGATTTTTCTCCTCCAGCTTCGCGATGATGAAACGGTCGGCGTCAGTGCGCGGCCACGCGGCGTCTTTCACCGCGGGCGGCGGAGCATTCAGCAGCGGCTGCCAGCACCAGTGTTCCTGCTTGCGCTTTTCGAGATCGAAAACGGCTTTCTTCGCAACCTTCGCGCCCGCTTCCTGCGGCCACGGCGCGCCCGCCTTCACCCACGCCCCGAGGTCCGCGATCTGCGCGGGCGCGAGCGACTTTTTCGGCGGCATCTGCATGTCGGTGTTGTTCCAGCGGACCGCCTCAATGAGCAGGCTCTTCTCCGGATCGCCGGGCGTGATCGTCGGGCCGGTGTCGCCGCCCTTCAGCAGCGCCTCGCGGCTGTCGAGCATCAGCCCGCCCTTGAGCTTTTCCGAAGTCGAGCTGTGGCACTTGTAGCACTGCTCCGAAAGCACCGGCCGGATGCGCTTCTCGAAAAACTCCACGCTCTCGGCCGGCTCCGCCGCAGCGGAAATGTTGTGTGCAAAATATGAGAGCGCGCCGCGGAAAATCGCGGCGGTGCGCAGTTGTGTGCGGACGAAGCTCATGTGGGAGAGAGAAGCCGGGGTCGGAACATCTGTTAGCAGACTGTTCAAACGGCCCCACGCAAAGGTCGCAAAGGAAATCTTTTCAGAGGACTTTTTGCCCTTGGCGTGAGGCAGCTTCAGTCATTTCAATAGGCTGTGAGGAGCAGCGGCGCAGAGGCCATTGGGGTTCAAGAACGATTCCGCAAGGTGGCGATTTCAACGGCCTGTTCGATCGCCCGGCAGACAAAGCGGCGCTCGGCATCAATCCGCCGCGACCGCCATCCGGCCAGTTGATGCTTCAAAGGCTCCGGCTTGCCGATGCCCCCGTTTGGACTGCGCCGGATGTCTTTGATGAGCTGGTTGATTCGGCGAACCATGGAGCGATCCCCGTCCTGTCGAGACTGCCAATACACGTACTCCGCCCACGCCTCGTCGGAGCAGATGAGCTTCCGCCCCATGCCTTCAAGTCCACCGCACGCGCGACGCCCTTCCCGGCATCGAGTTGCGCAATGGCACTCGTGATGCGTTTCGCGTTCTTGGGATTTTTGAGCAAGTAGGCGGTCTCATCGAGTGCTTCAAAGTCCGCGAGCGACATCATCACGACAGCCTGCTCGCGGTTGCGCGTGATGATGATCGGCGCGTGATAATCGCCAACCTTGTCCATGGTCGCAGCGAGATCTTCCCGGGCGGCGGTGTAAGAAATGGCGGTCATATCTGGACAGTATCCCGTCCATATCTGTGGGTCAGGGAGAGGGCTTGCACCCCGAGAATAGAATGACCGCCTTGAGTGTTTTGGACGTAAGCGCCACCTATAGCTCCGTCGGGTAACCGTGGTCGTAGGATGCGTAGGGGTTAGGCTCAATGCCTTTCGGATATCCCCGGTGTGAATCCCAAAGGGATTCCGTATCAAAGCCCAGGGTTGCGAGGCACGAGCTATCACTGGGAAGCGGCGGCGCAGCGCCACAACCCCAACGGGGTTGCGGCCTTTGCCTCACGCGGGACACAACCCCGTTGGGGTTGGGAACCCTCCCCGCGGCGCCCCAGGGCAGCTCGTTCCTCGCAACCCTGGGCTGGAGGACGGAATCCCTTCGGGATTCGAGCGGCGCGCGCCATTCGATTCCCCTGCTCCTTGGGGTCGAATTTCCGAAAGGCATTGGGGTTAGGCCACGCAACTTACGAAGCAGGAGCCGAAGCAGATATTGAAGGTGGACGTCATCGGGCGGATGGCGCGGCCGAGGAGTTTTGTGCGCGTGCGGTGCAGGACACGATGAGGACGAGGATGAGAAAGTGGGGCGCCTTCTCTTTGCGGCGAGTGGGTGATCGGAGATTTCTGCGTCCGGGCAGCTACTCACCGAGTCGCCAGAGGGCGTTGTCCGCGCGGATGAAGATGTGTTTTCCGCTCAGTGCCGGCGTGCTCAGCACCAGCTCCTTGTTCTCCTGTTTCAGCAAAAGCTGGAGCTTGCCGAGGACTGCGCCTTCGGGTGCCGCGACGTCCACGACTTGCACGAGGCCTTTCTCGCTGACCACGACGAGGCGCTGGCCTGCGCCGACTGGTGAGCCGCTGAAGGGACCGGTGAGCCGCAATTTCCATTTGCTGTCTCCCGTCTTGATGTCCGCGGTCGCGATGACTCCCGCGCTGTTGATGCTGAACAGCCGGTCGCCAAGGATGATTGGGCTGATGGTCGCGGGAGTGATCTGTTTCGCGCGCCAGAGTTGATCGGGAGCGGCTCCGTCTGACCGGGGGGTGAGTGCGGTGATGCCGTTGGACGGCGAATAGATCACGCCGGCCGCGACGACGCTCGAACTCGTGGTCGAGGCGCCTTCGGTGTATTCCCAGAGTCGGCTGCCGGTCGTCGGGTCCACTGCGAGGAGACCCTTGGAGGATTGCAGGATGACGATCGGCGGAGACTTGGCGTCGGCGCGCCATGGCACTGGGCTGGTCCAGTTTGCGGCTTTCGGGCGGTCGATTTTCCAGAGGTTGCGTCCCGTCTTCACGTCGATGCCGAGAGAATAGCTTTCGCTGTCATTCTCGATCACCGTCACCAGCGTTTCGCCGATCACGATCGGCGAGGATGCCATGCCGAGGCTGTTGCTCGCATTTTGGTAATCGACGGTGAGGCCGCGGGTCCACAGGAGGTTCCCATCGAGGTCGAAGGCGGCGAGATCGTTGCAACTCCACAGCGCAAAAACCCGCTGACCATCACTGCACGGCGTGCAGGCGGCGATGGACGTTTTCGGATGCGACATGGTGCGGCCGGTGGCGCGAAGCTGGCGCTCCCATGTCTTTGCGCCATCCGCGGCGTTGAAGCAGATGAGGTGCAGGCGTTCCTGCTTCGGCCCGCTGGAGCAGGTGACGAAGACCTTTTCACCCACGATGATCGGGCTGGCGAGTCCGCGGCCCGGAAGGGGTGCGGTCCAGTCGATCTTGGGTTTCGCGGGGATCGATGCGTCTGGCGAGACGCCCTTGCTGTCCGGGCCGCGGAATTGCGGCCAGTCGGACGCGACGGCTTGTAACGAGATTGCGGTGAGTGCGAAGGCGAGCGTGCGGAGTTGTTTCATGGGACAGACGGTAAGAAGAATCACTTTGCGGCGAGGATCGCGGTGCCGGCTGCGTCGCACACGCGGAGCTGGAATTCCCACTCGACGGTCCACTCTTCCTTTTGCTCGTTCTGGCAGCACTTCACGAGCACGGTGTTGGCGCCTTTCTTCAGCCGGCAGGGCAGCTTGTATTGGTCCATCTGCTGGCCCCGGTGGTACTCGTCCCGGCCAAAAAGGAATTCACCGTTCAGCCACACCTTCCATCCGTTCTTGCACCCGAGGCGAAGTTCGGCGGCTCGCTCGGACGGCGAGTCAAAAGTCGTCACGGCGTAGGCAGTCACCTCCTTTTGCATGCCGAGCGGCTTGTTGAAGTCGAGCTTGCCGTATTCGTCGCGACTCTCGAATGGCTGCCATTTTACTTTGCGGCCCTTGCCGTCGTATTCGGTATCCAGGCTGATTTTCTCCTCCGGCGGAAAGACGCCGTCGAAGCCCTTGCGGTCGGTGTTATCGAATGGCCCGATCACGTTCCACTTCATGAGAAAGCCGAAGTGTCGAGGCAGGTCCACGTTGACTCCGAGCTTCTTCAGTTCATCCGCGATCGTGCGTGTCTGGTCCTCATCGCGGACCGCATCGAGCGCGCGCGCGTAAGCGGCCTTCGCGTCGTCACCGCTCTTCGTCTTTGCCTCAGCGATCAGGCGCTGCACCGCACCGCGGCGGAGATCCTGCACCGGATCGGCGATGAGGGATGGTTCGATCGCGTTCGCGCGCGCAGCATCCGCCTGCCCGAGGAGGTCGAACGCAAGCTGCCGCGCCGCCGCTGCGTGGGTGGTGTCTTTCAGGAAGGATTCGAGTTCGGCGAGCGGCAACGGTTGCTTCGCCCGGATGGCCGCATCCACGATCGCGTCGCCCGCCAGGCGCAACCAGTTGTCCGCCACCGGACCGCTTGTGCCGGTGGCCGCGAGCACTGCCGGCAAGGCTGCTGGACCCGCGGCGACCACCTGCTTCCATGCGGCGCCGGCGGCTTCGTTGCCGCGGCCTTCCCGCTCGATGGCGGTGAGCGCTTTCACCGGTTCATCCAGTGCGGCATGGAGACTCGTGAATGCAAGGAACGGAATGATGGCGAGGAAAGTTTTCATGGTCGGTGGGAATCGGGGCGGAATGTGGACTGCCGTGTGGTCCATACGCAACCCGGGATTGGATCCCGGGATTGGATCCCATCCGGGATGTGGCTTTCGGCAAGGAGCGGGCGTCCCGCCGCCGATCGCAGATCAACGCGCGCAGCGCCATTCTTTCCGCACGCTTGGAAGACGGAGTTGGGCGCTTCGCGTGGGATGGGGTCGGCGGCGGGACGCGACGCCGGTCCTTGTCGCACGCCGCTCTCCAGAATCGGTGGAAACGTGTTCATGGTGCAGGAGAAAAATCCCAATCCCAATCCGCCGTTCGTCCGCCGTCGCGGGGTTAAGGATAGGATTGGCAGCCTGTTGAAATACTCAGATGGCGCGGATGGGATGGACCACGGATGAAACAGATTTCGCGGATGTTCCTTTTTGAACAGCCGCTTTCTCTGAATCCCATCTGTGTTATCCGCGTAATCCGTGGTCCTTCCTTCCGTGAAATCCCAGTGCCGGCGTTTTTCGACAGGCTGTTAAGACTCTTCTTGTTCATGCCGCCGCACCCGGCCGCGTGCGGAGCGTCGCAATTCACCAGAATCGGCAATGGCTGTTTCCACCTTCATGAAATCGTTCACCGATTCGCCGAACCGATTCACCCAAATCGCGAACCCATTTCATCATGCTGGTGAATTGGCTCATCATCGTCGGCGACTTCATTCACCCAAGGGATGAAACGGAACATCCCGCGCCTGAACCGATTCACCATTCTGGTGAAAGAATCCACGCCCAACCTGGCCGATTTCGCCCCGCCGCTGAAATCCTTTCACCATTCGGATAAACTGACATATGACCCTAACTCGGAAAAATCACCCATCGCAGGAGTGCCGCGCAGGCGGCGCAAAAGTAGTTCTTGGGCTTTAGCCCGAAAGGCGGCGCTTGCGGGCTAAAGCCCCGGACTGCTTTGCGCCCCCGCCTTCCTTGCGCCCCCGAGCGCCCCGTGACCCTCACCGCCACGCCTGCGTCACCCACGCCCGCGACATCACCGAACGCCAGATCGTCATGGCAGGCGGGTGTGCCGCCGAGCCGATGTATTGTCACACGGGAGGAATAACGCGATGAAGAGGTTTCAAGGGAGAAAACCATTGGTAAACACCTTCGGAAAAGCGCCTCTACATCCAGTCGACGGCACACCCTGGCAGGCTGCCGGCTGGCAAGGTTGCTGGATGAGTTGCTGAAGTGACAGCAGGCTTACGGAAAACAGCCCATCGTCCACGAACCTGTCAGAATTGGACTGCTATTCCCCCGCGAGAAGTTGCTGTGAATCCTCGCCCGCCTCGCCGGCGATCTTCTCCAGCTCGCGATGGATTTCATTGATGATTGAGCCTCTTGCAAAACCTCAGCAGTAACCGGGCGGGACCCCATCACTCCTCTGAGCGATGACGCCGCCCCGTCGGCAGCCGTGGAGGTTTGCAAGAGCCTCGATTTCGTTCAAATTCATGTCTTCGGCGGTTCCTCGCGCAGCGCCGCGGAGGGTTGTTCGATTCGCCTGGGTGGAAATGACACGATCTCCCAGCCTTCGGCGCGGAGCTTCTCGATGCCCTCGCGCATCCGGGCAAACATCACATCCACATCGTAGCCGCACTCCTTCGCATGCTCCGCACGGACGCGGTGAATTTCATCGATGATCCCGTTCGGTTTCATGGCTCAGAGTTTCAGCAGTTCAGTCGGCGTGCAAATCACCGGGCACTCTGGCCCGAAATCCGCGCATGCACGCTCGATTCCACGGCTGTTGATGTGGGTGCAGTTCCACGTCCGCAGAAAATCCATGCCACGCGCTGCGGCGAGCACCACATGCGCCGCGTCATCCACCGCCACCTCCGGGATGATGCCGCTCGCGAGGAGGTGCTTCGTGAGCTGGTTCGCGAGCGGAGTGCCGGGCAGCACACGCACTCCGCGCAGAATGGCGATGCGCGCCGCAGCCATCCCGGGATTTCCCTTGGGAACCGCTGATTTAATTCGACTTTGTTACGTGTAAGCGCTTCGCTGGTGCGGTTTTCGCGCGCGGGATTTCCTTCGCTGTCGCGCGACTGCATTGCGGCCGTTGAGGGCGCGCTGGGCATGACGGCGGTGGACGCGCTCAAGCATTTCATCTTCGGTGGGGCGCTTGACCAGTGCTCACTCCATGAGTTCGAC
>Ga0105046_10016337_pt1 | contig 11394 bp, 10 predicted proteins | sample MAT03_FD_78385 | JGI IMG/M metagenome (GOLD analysis project Ga0105046, IMG submission 78385) | Freshwater microbial communities from Lake Fryxell liftoff mats and glacier meltwater in Antarctica - MAT-03 (megahit assembly) | ecosystem: Environmental > Aquatic > Freshwater > Ice > Liftoff...
ACCGGTGTTCAGATCGCCTGGATTGAACTGATCGATGGTCGCCCCATCGGCAACGCGCAGTGCGGGCCGATCACCGAGCAAATCCGCGATGTCTTTTTCAACGTTGTCCGTGGGCAGAACGCTCACTACGCCTCGTACCTGACGCCGATCCGCAAAGCAGTCGCGGTGGCAGTGTAACGGCAAATGGTCTTCAGCTCAGCGTGATTGAAACACCCCTTGCCTACCGGCAAGGGGTGCGCAGCATTTTCAGGATTTGGTTAGAGATCGGTTCGATTCTTCAGGCTGCAGAGGGATTGTCGCGGTTGAGCCACCAGATGGAGGCATTCAATGCGGCCGCGAAGGTCGTCCAAGCGAGATACGGGGCGAGAAGCAATGCGGCTGGGCGGGAAACCTTAGCGAATGAGCGAATCGTCATCACAATCGCGATCCAAAGCGCAGCCAGTTCAATCAATGCGGCCAACGGAGATCGCAGTCCAAAAAAGAGGACTGACCAGACGGTGTTGAGTCCCAGTTGAACCGCAAAGAGGGATTCCGCTCGTCGAATCAATTCAGCTGAAGCCTCTTCGTCACCGCGTTCCGAGACGAGGTACGCCGCAACTCCCATCAAGATGTAGAGCAAAGTCCACACGGGACCAAAAATAGCGTTCGGCGGGTTGAATGATGGCTTTTCGAGAGACGGGTACCACTCCTTGAGCGCCTTGGCAGTGGGAATAGAGCCGAGACCACCGGCGCCAAGGCACACCACAATCGAGATTAGCAACCGTGGCCAACGAATCGATTTTGCCTTTTCCAATTCGATTCTCCCCTGTGTTCGAACCTGGGTCTACTTCTCACATTTCGAACAGGGTTAAGCAATCGGCGTGCCCCCTTGAGCGTCACTTGACGGACTTCTGGCGACCTATCAGCCAGTCGGCTGGCGCATCAACCGGCGGCGTGCTTGATTCGCTCGCGCAGTTCTTTTTCTTCGATCTGACCGATGCGGAGGGTATCGATCGTGCCATCCGGGCGGATGAAAATAGTGACAGGGTAACTTTCAGGAATACCGAAGGCGAGTTGGATTGGACCGTGAAGGTCGTCACCACCGATGTCGTCCGGTCCGGTGATGTAGGTGATGCCAAGATCGCTGATGAGCTTGAGCGCGTCCTCTTCACGATCACTTTTAAGATTGACTCCGAGGAAGACAACCGGTTCGCCGGTAATCCGGGTTTGCTCGTAGACATCCTGAAAAACCGGCATCTCCTCCTTACACGGAGCGCACCAGGCAGCCCAAAAATTGAGCACAACGACAGAACCTTCCAGATCGAGCAACCGCACCGTGTTACCGCCGAAGGTGGTCAACGTGACATCAGGTACTTCCCGGCCGTCCCACGCGGTGGATTGCGGCACCGTGCTCTCAGGCTTGCCCTGCCACCACCATATACCCGCGATCGCGATCACAATGACAAGCGCCAACCCGATCGGTGAGTAACGGGCGTAGCGCCCATATCCGATGCGTCCCTCTCCTTCGTGTTCGGATTGGGCGAGCGTTGGCTCGGGCAGACCGGGTCGAGGAACCGAAACGGGTTTCTGTTCGCTGTCTGTCACGACTTATGGAAGTCCTTCTATCGCAGTTTGTACTTTTGATGAAATCTCATCGGACTCCCCGTAGAGAACGCCGATCACGTTGCTCCCGACAAAGACCGCCGGCGGGGCTCCCGGTTCGGGTGTTCCCCTGGTGTTCACAATCGTCATTTCGCTCAGTTCGACTTCCGCAGAATCGTCTTCACGCTGCTCCGGTCCCTGAGGGTAGATAAAGACAAAGAGATTGGTACCATCGACTTCGAAGAGTTGCCCGGCCACGGTGAGTTCATCGGAACGTCCGCCACCAGGGGCAAACGTTACCTTCAACCCCTTTGCTTCGAGAGCCTGCTTCACGTGAATGGCTTCATTGCGACCTGGTGTACTGGAAGGGGGCGGATTGACGCCAATGTCTTCGTCCTCACCCCGATACCAGATCACCGCAACGGCGACAAAGAGCGCGGTTGAAATCGCGAAGAGCACCCATGAGAGATAGGTGCGTGCGGTTCTGGGTGGTTTCGGTTTGGACATGCTGGATCAATCTCCTGAAAACCACCCCGGCATGAGGTAGGTGTCGTACGGATGGTACGCGCACTTGCACCAGTCGGAAAGGGCACGGATGTAATTTCGAGCGAATTTCCATCAACACCCGAAGCCGATGTCATTATTCTCTCCAGAAACTGACTCTGGATTTACTCGTCTTTTGAACATGCGAATCAGAGGCGGTTAAGAGATGATGGAGGCCAACGCGGAAACCGTCACTCTGGAGCATCAATGAGTCTGGTCGCAATCGCCATGGTTCTCGGAGCGGCGGTGCTTCACGCCGCATGGAATTTGCTGGCGAAGAAGAGCGCCGATGTCCTCTCGTTTCTCTGGGCGATTTCGGTCGCTTCCCTCGTCCTCTACGCGCTGCCTTTCTTTTATGTCGTGCGGAATGAACCGTTTGAGTGGAACTGGGTTCGATTCGCGATCATTTCCGGGGTGCTGCACGTCGCCTACTACGCCCTGCTCGCGCTCGCATATGAGCGATCGGACCTTTCGTTTGCCTACCCCGTTGCCCGTGGTACCGGGATGCTGCTGGTACCGTTGTTGGCAGTTCCGATTTTTGGCGATCGTCCGACAGTCATGGCATGGATCGGGATCGGATTGGTCATCGCGGGTATGCTCTGGCTGCACCGGCCACTCTTCGCAGCGGCGCTCAACCGTGGAGATGTGAGCACGCTGATTTCGATACCAGCTTTGCTGACCGGGTTGGTGATTGCTTCGTATTCGCTGAACGACACCGCCGGCGTGCATCGCACCCATCCGATTGTCTACGTGTACAGCCTGGAGGCATTCACCGTTCTCCTTATGGCTCCGTACATGATCATGAAACGTTGGGATTCCGTCCGCGCTGCATTTGGTCACCGAAGACCGCTGATTCTGGGTGGGTTTGGTTCCGCGGGGACCTATGCCATCGTCCTTACCGCGACCCGGTTGGCTCCGGTTTCGTATGTGGTGCCGATGCGCGAAACAAGCATCGTGATCGGAGCGGTGCTCGGCGCCAGGGTTCTTGGGGAATCGCTCGGTTCCACCCGGCTCGCCGCATGCATTCTTGTGGTCGTTGGTGTGATCGCAATTGGTATCGGCGGCTAACACCAACTCAATCCTATGCCGGTACAATCATATCTCGAGGCTGTGTCTGGCAGAAGGGGTGATTTTGTGACAACGATTCCTGTGACCGAAGGGTTTGTCCCGTTTCGAGGATATCGCACCTGGTATCGCATCGTGGGTGATCTCGAAAATGTCGCCCCTGGCAAGTTTCCGCTGCTTCTGCTTCACGGCGGTCCGGGCGTCTGTCACGATTACCTCGAGAGTCTGGCTCCGTTTGCGGAGACCGGTCGTCCGGTCATCTTCTACGATCAGCTTGGTTGCGGCAATTCGGATCGACCAGACGATCCTTCGATGTGGACAGTCGAACTCTTTCTGGACGAACTTCGCACCGTGCGGCAGGCGCTCGGTCTTCGACAAACGCATCTGCTTGGACAGTCATGGGGTGGAATGCTCGGTATGGAATACGCCCTGACCCAACCCGAGGGCGTCATCAGTCTGACGATCGCGTCGTCTCCTGCGAGCATGCTGCTCTGGGTTCAGGAGGCGAATCGACTACGTGATGAACTTCCGCCGGAGATTCAGGCAACACTTCTGAAACACGAAGCTGCCGGAACGACCGGCGACCCTGAGTACGAAACCGCGATGACCGTGTTCTATGAGCGCCATGTCTGCCGCGTGGTTCCAAATCCGGAATACGTGGTCAATTCTTTCCTCAAAATCGGTCGTCAGGTGTACGAAACGATGAATGGTCCGAGCGAGTTTCATGTCATCGGCACCCTCAAGGAGTGGGACATCATCGATCGCCTCCCTGAAATCACCATCCCCTGCCTGATGACCTCAGGTCTGTACGACGAATGCACTCCGATGCAGGCGGAAATCGTCAAGAATGGCATTCCAGGATGTGAATGGATGCTCTTCAACGAGAGTTCCCATATGCCGCATGTCGAAGAGGCTGATGTGTACATGAAGGTAATCGACGATTTCATGGGCCGAATCGAAGCGAGGCACGCGGGGGCGTAACGTGGATCCAACCGGGAGAACGCGAGCAACGCGACGTGCGCTGATCACCGCGGGTGGTGCGATTGCGGTCGTGCTCGTTTCGAATCGACTCCGATCGCGACAGAACGAATCTCCGCCGGTTGGCGATGTCAATCTTTGGCGAACCGGTGTACCGATGCCGCACGCACATTCGGAGACGCCAGGTGCTGCGATCGATGGCAAGATTTACATTGCCGGCGGATTCGAGGCGGAGACCCGGCTCGACCAGTTCGATCCAGACTCGAACGTCTGGACTCAACTCGCAAGTCTGCCGGTGGCGGTTCATCACCCGGGCGTTACCACACTGGATGGGAAGCTGTACCTCGCGGGTGGGTACGCCGCAGATGGACATGCGGCCCTCGATTCCTTGTGGCGTTTCGATCCAGCCACCGGTGCCTGGGAAGCCCGGGCTCCGCTTCCGAAATCCAAAGGGGCGTTCGGGCTCACCGCCGCAGAAGGTGCTCTCTTTGCAGTGGGCGGTGCGTTTGAGCATCTCGGTGGAGCCGCAAGCGCTGATCTGCTCAGGTACGATCCAGCGCTTGATACGTGGGAATCACTCGCACCATTGCCAACCGCGCGCGAACACCTGGCAGTGGCGTCGATCGACGGTGTTATCCATGCGATCGGCGGCCGGGCGAATGGGGATGAATCGGAGACAAAGGGTGGCGTCAACGAACGCTTCGATCTTGCCACCGGACTCTGGTCGACGGCTTCGCCACTCCCGGTGCCCCGCAGCGGTCTCGCCTGCGCGGAGACCGGCGATTCGATCATCGTCCTCGGCGGCGAACGCGGAAAGACGCTCTTCGCGAATGCCAATCGATACCATTTGCAAACGGATAGCTGGGACGCGCTCCCCTCAATGCCAACCGGGCGACACGGCACAGCCGCGGTGGTGCTCGGGCAGGAACTTTTTGCGATCGGTGGCAGCACGCTCGCAGGCCGGGTGCAAAACACCCCGGTGGTCGAGATTCTGACCTTGTCGGACGCACCCGCACCGGAATCATGACTCGGTTCGATCGACGCAAACTGCTTACGGTTGCCCTGCTGGCTCCGCTCACGACTTCTGCTACCTCGGCGCAGACGGGTGACAACCGCATTCTTCCGACTTCTCTCGGGCCATCAATTCCTCCTGAACTCTTTTCCGCGTCCGGCAATTGGCCGGTGGCGCAAGGTGATCTCTCCGCCAAACGAAATGCTGTCGGCTCATCGATCGATTCAGGCAACCTGAATCGATTGGAGGTGCTGTGGACCTTCCCGATCAGCGTGAATTCCGGCTTTGGCGGCATGACCGCCACTCCGATCGTGATCGATGACGTTGTTTTTCTCCAGGACATGATGAGTAACATTTTTGCGTTGGACCGTACGACCGGTGAGCTTCGCTGGCAGCGTTCCTACTTCGTGCCATCCGCCGGTCCCAACGGGGTTGCGATCGCGTACGGATTGCTGTTCGCGACCCTGGGCGACAACGCTGAAGTCGTGGCACTCGATGCGAAATCTGGGGGTGAGCGCTGGAGAGGGCAACTCAGCAACAACCCCGGGGAGGGAATTTCGATGGCGCCTGCGGTCTATGACAGCACGGTGTATGTCAGCACCGTCCCCGGCCGAACCGATAGTTTCAATCGCGGAGGAACGAAGGGCGTGCTGTTTGCGCTTGATGCGTCAAGTGGGGAAACGCTCTGGCAGTTCGACACCACCACCGACAACCTGTGGGGCAATCCCCGGATCAATAGCGGCGGCGGAATCTGGTATCCGCCGTCGTTCGATGACACCGGCGGTATCTATTTCGGTGTTGGCAATGCTGCGCCCTGGCCGGGTGTCAAAGCATTCCCGAACGGCACGAGTCGGCCGGGACCGAATGATTACGCCAGTTCGATGGTCGCGCTGGCACGGGAGACTGGCAAACGTCGCTGGCACTACAACGCGGCGGAACATGATCTGCTGGATCACGATTTCCAGAACTCTCCCCTGCTCACTGAGATCGAACTGTCATCGGGGACACGAAAGCTCGCGATCGGATCTGGCAAAACGGGGACGGTCGTCGCGGTGGATCGCATCAGCGGGGAAGTAGTCTGGAAGACCCGCGTTGGCCGACATGAGGGAGGCGATCGTGAGTCACTGCCCGAACAATGGAGCCAGATCTATCCTGGCGCGTGGGGAGGTGTGCTGACACCAATCGCCTGTGCTCAAGCACGGCTATTCGTCCCTGTTATCGAAATGTCGACCAACTATTCATCAACCGACTACGACCGAATGAGCATGTTCGACTTCACAAAAGCGAAGGGAGTATTCATAACACTCGATCTGGTGACCGGATCGGTTATCTGGGAAACCGAGGTGCCATCTCCGCCAATGGGAGGAGCGACTGTAATGAACGATCTCCTTGTTTCATCCACGCTGGATGGCCAGATACGCATCTTAAGCGCTGAAAACGGCTCACTGTTGATGTCTTTTTCATTGCCGACTGGAATAAATGCAAACCCTGCAATCGCGGGCAACATGATGATTTTTCCGGCCGGTGCGAAACGGGTGCCCAACCTCGATTCTTCTATCTCCGAAGAATCATCACAGACTGCAGTTGTTAGTTTGGGAATATTCGACAACATGTAAGCATTGGTGGTTGAGATTATTGTTGTAGTAGTGTAAAACCTTGATCGTTGGCGCAAGAAATCGCCATATAGCCTAGATTTGCCTAGGTTATTTCGCCAGTATATCGCGGGACCGTTTCTTGTACGGCTCGTCAGAAGTAGTGGCAACCCGGAGGCCCTCATGACACGTGCAGATTCTACAAACGCGGTGAACCGGCCGGCAGAATTGACGCTTCGTCTCATACCCCGACTGACCCGCTGGGCTCAGACTCGGGTTGTGAACGTAGATTTGGGGGGAGAGCTTAGTCTCCGCCAATTGTCGGCTCTTCAAATGATCAGTGAAGATGAGACAACCACGCTCGGCGATGTCGCGCGCCGTCTCATGGTGACACCCGCCGTCGTCACCGGTTTGATCGACCGGCTCGAAAAGCGCGGATTCGTCCGACGCCTCAGCAGCAGCGGTGACCGCCGTCGCGTCAATCTCGGCCTGACCGAAGAGGGCAAAGCGGCCGCCAAGCGGGCTGAAAACGGTCTCGTCGACGAAGTTGGCGCAAAGATGGCCAACTTCTCAGCCGATGAGCTCAAGACTCTTGAGCGCGGTTTGCTTCTGCTCGATCGGGTTCTTCAGGAACTCGAAGGCGAGCGCTCAACCAGCCGCCGCTAAACAGTCTCTGCATCCGGCGGGGCGATGAGGTCCCAATCGTCGCCCCGCCGGAGCGTCCACTCACACCGTCTCTTCAAGAACTGGTCTCTGGAAATGACGCATCAGCGTCGTTTTTGCGGTGAGGCGGCTACCTTCGGCCGATGTTGATTCGCAGGGCGCTGCGATTCCAGTCCCTGCGGCGAGAATCCGGCCCCCGCGAGCCGGGCAATCAGTTCCACCTCAGCCGCCGAGATTTCCGCCGTGTTTTCAACGGTAATGAAGAATTTCTCTCCGACACGCACACTCGGCTGCTTCATTTTCTCGAGCAACGCGCCGAGTTGATCCGCCTGTTCAGAATCGTCCGCGGTTAGCCGCAGGGTTCGCGAAACTCTGATCCGGCGAACCGACTGTGACCAGGTCTGAAGTCTCTCCAGAAACTCCGGCGGCAACGACTGACCGGATTGCTTCGTGAGAAACGACTCAACGTGTCTGATCTCGAATCCGGCTTGCAATGCGCGACTGATCGATCGCTCTGTCACCCGAAAAGTGCTCTCCGGTTTCAGCGTCTTCGCGTCGGCAAATGCAGTCAAGGACCAGACGCGGAGGGGCGACGGCGAGTTGAGGGCGATGTCGCCTGTGGGAGAGACGGTAAGCGCGGTGCCTGACGCAGCCGTTGGTTGATTTATCTCCGGCTGTTCGAGCCGAAAGCGAACCAGTCTTGGATCTCGTCCCCGGAGCATGACGTCGGCGATTCCGAACCAGCAGAACGCTGTCTCTATCACCTGAGCGGCGACTTCCGCGATTGCCGCGCGCCGGTTCGCGGCGTCGTCATTCGGGAATTGTGGATTTCGGGCCGAGCTGACATCGAACGATGCGCCGAGCAAATCCGGATCATGGCGGGAGAGCCAGGTTGAGACCTCTTCCAGCGCATACGCCGAATTACGCTGAACCAAGGCGAGATGAGCCAGGAGCTTCAATCGAAATCCTGGCCAATCGGCTCCTTCGATTTCGATATCGTCACGATCGGAACCCTCGATCCACAAGGAGCTACTGAGCCAGGTCGCGCGCAGGCGGGCGGTTTGATCGGCAAATGAGCGATCACGCCAGGATCTCACCGCCGGGCTGACCTGAAATGGCTCCTCGATCGCTGGATCGCCGCCAGTGAGCACCCCTTCGACCCGCGCCAGGTCGATCAGAAACTCCAGATAGCCGGGAGGTGGAGTTTCTGCGCCCCGATTCCACAGACTATCGTTGAGTTTCCACAGCCATACCTTCGGCGAATCGTTGACATCGAAAATGCGATGTTCCTGCGGAGGTGAAAGTGCCCGCAACAGCGTCAGCAAATCCCAGGCGACTGCATGCGTCTGATGTGGCTCGACCTCCGCGTCATATGACACAACTGCCGGCAGGGCAATCGACAACATCGCTGGAGTGTGCGTCTGAGGCGATCGTATCTCGGCGGGAACGAAGAGCCATCGCGAACCGTCGGTCTTGTAGGTGTGCCAGACAAGGAGCTTCTCTTCAAGTTCGCCAAGGGCATCACGAAATCGCTGCGCCCGCCGCGGATCTTCCGTCACAATACCTTCGGACGCAATCACCTCCGCCAGGGTCACCGGTTTCCCATCGACCGCATCCCGAACAAGGGGCCAGATTCGGGACGCCTCGCGACGCAATCGACTCTCGACCGTAGGCAATCGGCGCGGATCTCCGATATTTGTCAACAACTGACGCAGGATCTCTTCGCGAGTGCGCAAGCCGGGTATGACCCGAACGCCCCAGTGTTCCGCGGCCTCTTCGATCTGTCGATCATCCCGTGATTGCAGCAATACTGCGATCGGAGTTTGACTGACATCACCGGCGGCAATTTCATCAGTGACTCGCTTGAAGAGAACGCCGACCTCGCGCGGCAAAAAGAGCCTCGGCGCTTCACCGACCGGCAGTGGATCATCGTCGCCGATACGAACCACGATTCCTTTGAAGTAAAGCCGGGCGGCGATTTGGCGAACGTCGGCCTCGGGTTGACCAAGTTGAGCGGCCAGGTCCGCCAGTAGACTCGCCGATTCATCAGCACTGAGTAAGAGGGTAATGAGCGCCCGTTCATCTGCTGGCAACCGGGACCAGAGATCACGAGCGGACGTTGGATCGGTGAGGGCACGATAGAGTTGGGCGACCTGTCCGAGTTTGTCGCTCCCGGAGACAGGCACCTGCCATGCGACAGAGATCCGGCTCAGTTCTTCGGCGCTTCTCGCGTTCAGTCGTCCAAGAAGGTTACGCATAATTGACGATTATAAACAACCGGCAGGGTAAGACGACCGGAACGCCAACCATGCTTGCTTGACCGAATCGCGCCCGCGTCGTAGAACAACGCGACACGTCGCGCGATTGGGAGAAGAACACGATGAGTAATTCAGACGGCACGAAACAGCGACCAGATGTGATCGTGGTCGGCGGAGGCGTCGTCGGGTGCTCGATCGCGTATCGTCTTTCGCTGGCGGGCAAAAAAGTGCTCCTCATCGAACGTCGTGGGCTCGCCTCAGGCGCATCCGGTCGGAACGGTGGCATGACGGGCGCCGGTTCAGCTATGTACTCGGAAGCCGGTCAGACGGTTTACTCCATCACTTCGGCGAATCTCGATCTCATGCGTCAGCTGCCAGAAGAACTGGGCGCAGACTTCGAATTGCGATTGCCTGGAACCCTTGATGTTGCGACGACTGTCGAGCAATACGATCACCTTGCGGAGAGCACGGCTGTCCAGCAGGCAAATGGCATCAACGTCGAAATGATGGACCGAACGCAGGCGCAATCGGTCATGCCCGCGCTGAGCGACGCTATTCTCGGGGCGCAATATGCCCACGGCCGGGGTCATCTCTGGCCATTCGGACTGGTCCACGCCTTCGCCGCGGCCGCGCAGCGCCATGGTGCGGAAATCCAGGTTGGTGTCGCGGTTGAGCGATTGGTCCGCACTGGCGACCGTGTGACAGGAGTGGTGATCAACGGCGAGACGATCGAAAGTGACGACGTTGTGCTCGCCACGAACGCCTACACCCCAACCCTGTTGCCCGACCTGCCGAAGGGTGCGATTGTGCCGGCTCGGGGTCAGATTCTTGTGACCCAACCGGTTCCGCCGATTTTACCGCACCCCTTTGGAAACAATTTCGACAAGGAGTACGGCCGTCAGGTTCCGGGCGGTCCCATTCTCTGCGGCGGGTATCGCCGGTTGGATGAGGACGAGGGTCTGGGGCACTACGAGGAGCGCGTCTCTCCCGCCGTGCTCTCCGGGATCGCCCGTACGTTGACGACGCTTTTTCCGGCACTGGAAGGTATCAAAGTCGTTCGCTGCTGGGCGGGAATCATGGGATTCACTGCCGACGGCCTGCCACTGATTGGCTGCGTTCCATCGTCGCCTGGACTCACGCTGGCCGCGGGGTTCAATGGTGGTGGTTTCTCCTGGGCCGCGATTACCGGCAAAATCGTCTCCGATCTTCTGACCGGTCGCGAACCGGAGTACAACCTGACTCCGTTCAATCCCGACCGCTTCGCGAACGCCGGCACCACCTGGAACAACCCCTTCACCGCCGGTGAGAAAAACTCAACGCAAACGGCAGCACAAATCATAGCCGTCTTATAAACGGGACCTCTCGATCAGGATGTTCACTCCTGGTCAACGCCAGTGCTTCCTCCCCATCTGAGGCGCTTATAACTTCAAAGCCGTCGGTTTCGAGTCGCAACCGGATAATTTCCAGGGTTCGCGGGTTGTCATCAACGACCAGAATCGTCCGCCGAGTCATCGTTGTACTGTTCACCACTATCTCCGCCTGCTCACGTTCTCGACCGACACACCGCACTATCCTTCACGGTACAATGTGAAGACGCTGTTAAGATCGTTTCAAAGTAAATCGGATAGAATGCAGACATGGCGGCAATCGCTCGCCGGATCATCCCCCACAACCACATACGTCGCGAATCGAAATCTGGAAC
>Ga0105046_10016339_pt1 | contig 11394 bp, 12 predicted proteins | sample MAT03_FD_78385 | JGI IMG/M metagenome (GOLD analysis project Ga0105046, IMG submission 78385) | Freshwater microbial communities from Lake Fryxell liftoff mats and glacier meltwater in Antarctica - MAT-03 (megahit assembly) | ecosystem: Environmental > Aquatic > Freshwater > Ice > Liftoff...
GCGCGCGCCGACGCGACGACGAAGCATGGCATCTGCGATCTCATGGCGAACGTCAGCGAGTACGTCGACGACGCGCTGATCCCCGGGCGACCACCTCGCCGGTGGCGTCACATCGACGGTTGCCGCGGCTCGCCGTGGCGCGGCATCGTCAACGCGAGCTTCCAGACGGCGAGCTGCGGCGACTTCTCCGGCCTGCCCTGGTTCGGATTCCGGTGCGCGCGGGATGTGAAGGCGGGCACCAAGTGACCATCTATCGACTTCCCGTCGTCGTGAGCGCCACCGATCTCACGCCGATCCCGGATCAGCTGCCGCCGAAGCTGCAGTGCGAGGACTTCGATGCGACGGGTGCTCGCAAGGACGACTCGCCATGCAAGCGAAGGTTCGAGAGCTCCGGAGGCGATCGCTACAAGTGCGGGAAGGGCTGCCGCCAGGGCGCATTCCTCTATCCGCGATCCGCGGCGATCAGCTGCGCGCCCCCGCGGAAGCGCGGACTTCGCTGGCCCGAGCTCTGGCCGCACCAACGGCTGGCCGCCATCACCCAAGGCAGGAGCCGGATGCGGTAGTTCTGCTCGTCTGGATCTGTGCGGGGGGCGCCCGGCAACGGGCATCCCTACCGCGACCGCTCGCGTAGCGGCGCTTGCTTCACGCGCTCACAACGAGCAGCGCTGCGACGGGGTCGGATTCGAAGTTGGCGAAGTCGGCTGCGTGCGCGCGCACGAGCGCGTGGATCTCGGCCGTCGACCGATTGCCGACGTGCAGCCAAACGACCTTCGGCGGGGAGCCGTACAGGAAGCTCAGCTGGCGGAAATCGGCGTCCTTTGAAACGATCGCGAGCCCGTGGGCCTTCGCATACTCCCAGACCACAGTATCGTCCACGCGCGCGAGCGATACGTCGCGCACATGGACCGATCCCGCGAAGAGGTCGGCGAGCAACGACACGAGCCGCGGCGACAGGTTCTGGTCAAACCGCAGCTTCACGCGGCCGGAACCAGGAACAGCCGGCGCTCGCGGTCGGCGGCGAAGGCCAGGCAGGCGCGGATGTCGTCCGGCGTGAGGTCCGGAAAATCGGCGACGATCTCCTGCGCGGTCATGCCAGACGCAAGGTACTCGAGGACGTCGTAGACGGTGATTCGCAGTCCTCGGATGCACGGCTTGCCGCCGCGCTTGCCGGGTTCGATCGTGATGAGCGCTTTGTAGTCCACGACAGCCACAGTCTAGCGAAGCGCTCCGCCGTGGGCAACCGAGTGCGGCGACTCCCCCGGTCGCGCGGTGGTCGCGGCGCTCGCTCGAAGATCGGCACCACGGTCGCGATCGGAATACGCGCCACGGGACAGCGCGGAATCCGTTGCGCGTTGGGTCTGACGAGGGCGCAAGGCCGGCAGCACCCGCGACACACGTATCACGAGGAGGAGCTCAGCAAGCGCGGCGGCGCGTTCCAGATGGCGCAGCTGTGGGTGAACTTGCCGCGACGGCACAAGATGTCGGAGCCGGGCTATCAGGCGATCAGCGCCGACAGCATGGGCGTCGTCACGTTGCCGAACGACGCGGGCACGGTGCGCATCCTCGCGGGTGAGCTCGGTGGTGTCGTCGGGCCCGCGAAGACGTTCACGCCGATGAACGTCCGGCGACGCACAACGCAGGTCTGCTGGTGATGGCGGGTGGCGGGCGCGTCGGCGACACCAAGGTCGAGACGCATGACTTCGTGGTGTTCGACAACGCGGGCGAGCGCGTGCACCTCGAGGCCGACCAGGACGCGCAGATCCTCGTGCTGAGCGGCGAGCCGATCGGCGAGCCGATCGCCCAGTACGGTCCGTTCGTGATGAACACCCCCCATGAGATCGCGCAGGCGTTCGAAGACCTGCAGCGCGGGAAGTTCGGTCGGCTCGAGGACTGAGCGCGCACCGATCTCAGTGACGAAACAGTCCGATGCCGATCTCGAGCACGAACAGCGCGACGATCGAGACCTCGAGCAACACCAGCCGATAGTCGCGCGCCGTGTCGAGTACGAGCACGAGTGCCTCTTGGACGATCCGCAGCTTCGACTCCAGCGCGTCGAAGCGGTCCTCGAGGTCGAACTGGTCCTGAAGATCCTCGTAGATCGCGTCCATCGTGGGGTCGTCCCAGGTGGCGTCGGGCTTGTCGAGCAGGTGGAGGACCGAGAGCACCTCGCTGCGGACCTCGATCGATTCGCCGATGAAGCGGTGCAGCGCGAGGGTGCGGAACGGGACGCGGCCGGTGTCACGCAGGCGCGTGACGAGCACTGCGGTTCGGGCGCTGAGCTGCTCGACGAGCTGCTCGTAGTACTCCATCGCTGCGCTCTGCGCGACCGTCAGTGCGATGACCGAAGCCCGCTTGGGCGTCATCTGGGTGATCGTCAGCTTGGCGTCCGCGACACCGGTGACACCGTTCGGATCTTCGAGGACCGTGTGCTCCTCGCCGGCGACCTTGACCCGCAGCTCCGGAAAGATGCCGCGCAGCTTCGCCAGCTCCGCGTCGCGCAGCGCGGCGTCGGTCTCGTGGAAGACCACGGCGCCGAACGTATAGAAGTACATCGAGCCACCCCACGGCAGATCGACGGTGGCCTCCTGCGCCGACGTGCGGGCGCCCGGATAGTGTTCCGCGAGCGACTTCAGCATGAAGTTCTGCTCGAACGCCGTCGCGTGGAACGTGTGCTGGCGCGGTGTCATCGAAGGGAGCGACGCGCGCGTATCGTATCATTGCTGCGAGGCGACAGCCGCTACGAGCGGCGCGAGCGTCACGCCCGAGTCACACCGCGCGCCCGCGTCTTGCGTCGCGGGTGCAACGGCGGCCGTCACGAGGTCGTGACAGCGCACTTGCGTTGCTGGTGCGGGAGCGCAGATGACGAGCGCAGTGCGTGGTTGCGCCACACCCTCGTGCTCGACAACCAGGATCTCTTCGAGCGCGACCGCGAGCTGACGCAGGGCAAGCTCGCGAAGATGTCGGAGACGCCCTACGCGTTCCTCCGCGGGAGTGTCGCACAGCTCGATCGCGATTTGTTCGAGCCCGGTGGTGCTGCGCTGCGCCCGTGGCGGTTCACCGATTCCGAGGTCGACGACGTCGCGCTCGTGGGCGATCCGCACCCGGAGAACATCGGCTGCTATCGCGCGGGCAACGGCGCTCTCACGCTCGACTTCAACGATTTCGACGCCGCGAGCTACGGACCATTCGAGCTCGACGTGCGCCGCCTGGCGCTCGGCTTGTGGGTCGCGTGCGCCCAGGTCGGGGACGAGCTCGGTGACGGTGTGATCGCGGACGGCGACTGCGCGTCGATCGCGGCTGGATCGGCAGGTGGCTACGCCGCGGAGATCGCCGCGCTCGCGGCCGATCCCGGCGATGCAACGGTAATCGACGAGGATGGCGACTGGGGCACGATCGTCGCCGCGCTACTCGAGGACAGTCGGGAGGACGGAGACGACGCGAAGCCGCTGCGCGACTACACGCTCGTGGAGGATGACGGCCGCACGATGATCGAGGGCGACATCGATCCGGCGCGTCTCGTGGAGCTCGGCGACTACCGCCAAGCCGTGATCGAAGACACCGTGCGGCCGGTTCCCGCGGCGATCGCCACGCGGATGCCCGCGTTGATCGAGCAGTGGCGCGAGACGCTGTGGGATCCGTCGATCGCGACCGCAGCATCGACGGAGATCCTCGGCATCACACGTCGCTACGGTGCGGGTGTGTCGAGCTATCCGTTTCTTCGCTACTACGTGCTGCTTGCGGGCCCGACCGCCGGACCGGACGACGATGTGCTGCTCGAGGTGAAGGAGGTCCGAGATCCGCCGCCGATGCCGGGACTGCGCCGGCCGATCGACGCGCCGTATCCGACCAACGGCGCCCGCGTCGTTGGGTTCGCGCGCGAGCTCCAGACGTTCGTCGACGACGATCCATGGCTGGGTTGGGCCGACGACGGCGCCCGGGCGTTTCGGGTGCGCGAGCGAACTGGCTATCAGAACGGCTTCGAGGTCGCCGATCTCGGGGCAGCGATCGGCGCGGGGACGTGGACGATCGACGACGCCTCCGATTTCGCGGAGCTCTCGGGCCGCGTGCTCGCGCGCAGTCACGCGCGCGCACGACGGGCGCGGGGCACAGCGGCAGGTGCAGCGATTGCGGCGGCGATCGATGACGACCAGGCGTTCGTCGACGATGTCACCGAGTTCGCCGAGGACTACGGCGCAGTGGTCCTTGCCGATCATCTTCGGCTTCGCGAGTTGCTCGCCGCGCACGGGCCCGACCTCGGATACGGCAAATGGTGAACGCGATTCTCCTCGCGAGTCGGCTCGCGCCCCCCGTCGACCTCGCGCCGATCGAAGCCTCGCCGACGCAGGACGTACCGCCCGAGGCGCCATCCGTAGAAGCGCCATCCGTAGAAGCGCCACCCGTGGAAGCGCCACCCGTGGAAGCACGTCCGGCAACGCCGACGACAGCTCCGACGCCCGCGCCGTCACAACCGGAACCAAAGGCCGTACGCCGCTGGGCGCGATCCGGTCCGTGGGTCTCCAACGCATGGCCGACGCGTCAGGTCTGCACGCTCGATGCCGATCGCGCGCCGCTCTGCGTGCTGATCCGCGCCGACGTGTTCACCGGGTTTCGCGCGGGACGCATCGGCGGCACGTCGATGAACGAGTTTCGCGTCGACCGTGCCGAAATCGGCACCGATCTGCTGTGGAAGCCGGCCCCGCGCGTCGAGACCGGCGGTGTGATCGGGGTCGAGGCGATTCGTTCCGCGGGTCCGCAGAGCGTCACCGGAATCGACGGCGCCGTTCTGGGGCGCGAACAACGACTTCAACGGCTACATCGGCGATGGCTGGGAGGATGACGGCTCGCCATACTTCGCCGGCTCGGGCGTAGCCCGATGGATGTGGACGAGCTTCGAGTACATCAGCAACGATCGCGCGAACCTCGGTGCGGCGCCGACGGGTCAGGGTCGTCAGCTCGTCACGTGGCTCGCGGACAACGGCGTGCCGGAGTTCCAGTTCGACGTCACCGACTCCGCGCAGTGGACCGCCGATCGTGTCGACGCGTACATCCTGTGGCACAAGCGAGCGGTCGGGGGTGCGCTGTATCGCGTCGAGTACGACGACGTGGACGGCTGGGGCATTGATACCAACGCGAGTAACACCCGGTTCGACGGTACGAGCAACACGCGGTTCCTCGTCCACGGCGGCATCGACGTCGGGGTCGCGCAGGACGACGACGGCAACGACCTGCCACCGAACGTGGTGCCCGGGACGTCGAGCAACTGCTCGGGTGGCGTCACGCCGTGGGGCACGTTCATGAGCGGGGAGGAGAACGTCAACTTCGCTTACGGCGAGGTCGAGAGCTGCTGGAACAGCTCGAACGGATTTACCGGTGGTCCGTGCGCCGCCGGAGACGACATCGTCTGGGCTACATCGAGGACGAACGCGGGCGCTTGCGGCTGCAGAGCTACGAGGAGCACTACGCCTGCATGGGCTGTCACGGCAGCCTCGGCGTGACGGCCGACAGCACGTTTGCGTTTCCCCGCAAGCTGCCGGGCGCGGCCGGCTGGGGCTATCAGGACATCGCGGGGATGCCCGATGCGCCGCAGCTCGGGCACGAGGATCCGGAGGTGCTGACGTATCTTCGCCGCGTCGGCGGTGGCGACGAGCTGCGTGCGAACGAGGAGGTGCTCGCGCGCTTCTTCGGCGACGGTGCGCTCGACGAAGCGGCGGTGCGGCGTGCGGCGGCCAGCGGACAGCTGCAGGAGCTGATCGTTCCGAGTCGCCGTCGTGCGCTGCAGCTCGACAAGGCATACATGGCGTTGATGCGCGAGCAGAAGTTCGAGCTCGGGCGCGACGTAGTGCTCGCGCCGCCGACGAACGTGCATGCGCGCATCGAGAACGTCGCGACGGGACTGGCGGCGGCGGGACGCGTGTATCGGGATGGGACGGTTCGTCTCGACTGGACCGCGACCGAGCTCTGACGCGCGTCGTGCGAGGCGATCCGGCAACACAGTGACGACCGCAGCGTCACACCTATCGCGCAGCGCGATCGATCACGCAACGACAGAGTGCCGATCGTGAGCGTCGAGCAACAAACACGCGACTATTCCGCGAGCGTGCGTCCGAGCAGCCGGACCGCCGACTACCGCCGCGAGCATGCACATCGTCGATGTCAGCGAGTCCTATTCGCCGCATGGTGGCGGCGTTCGAACCTACGTCCACGCCAAGCTGCGAGCGGCGGCGGCGCGTGGTCACGAGATCACGGTGATCGCACCCGGCACGCGCGACGACGAGCAGATCGTCTCGGGCGGTCGCATTCTGACGCTGCGATCTCCGCGTTCGCCCTTCGATGCGCGCTACGGGCTGTTCGCCGCGTCTGCGCCGGTACACTCGGTCGTCACCGCGCTGAGGCCCGATGTCGTCGAAGGATCGTCGCCATGGTTCGGCGGGCACATCGCCGCGACGGTGCCCTCGGATGTGCCACGCGTGCTCGTGTTCCACACCGATCCCGTAGCGGTGTGGGGCCAGACCATGCTCTCGCCGCGCCTCGGCTTCGCGAGCGTCGATCGGCTGTGCGCGCCCGCGTGGCACCTGCTGCGCACCATGAGCTCGCGCTTCGACGCTACGGTCGTCTCGGGCCTGTGGCTCGCGAAGCGCCTGCTCGCGCACGGGTTTCGCCGACCAACGGTCGTTCCGTTCGGCGTCGACAAGGCGCGCTTCGCCGCCGCGCCCCGCGACGAAGAGCTGCGCCGGCGCTGGCTCGCGAACTGCGGCGTGCACGATGACGCCGCGCTCGTCGCCGTCGTCGGTCGCCTCGATCCCGAAAAGCGCATCGGCTCGCTCATCGAAGCCTTCGCCAGCGCACGCCGGCAGCGGCCGATGGGCATGGTGATCTTCGGCCGCGGTGCGTTGCGCGGCTGGTACGCGCGACTCGCCGCGCGCGTGCCGGGTGTCCACCTCGCTGGCTATGTCGACGGGCCCGACGAGATGGCGCGCTCACTTGCCAGCTGCGACGCGCTGCTCCACGGCGGCGCCGCCGAGACCTACGGCATGGCCGTCGCCGAATCGATCTGCGCGCGCGTGCCGGTCGTGGTGCCGGATCTCGGCGGCGCGAATGCACTATTCGACCCGGACTGTGCCGAGCGGTATGCGGCCGGTGACGCGAATGCTGCCGCAGCGGCGCTGCTTCGGCTCCTCGCGCGCGACCCCGAGGCGATGCGAGCCGCGTGCGAGGTGAAGGCCACGACCATCCCGTCGCTCGAGCAGCACTTCGCGCGCTTGTTCGACACGTATGCGCGACTCGATCGGATGCCACGCAAAGTGCTGCCGCTGCGCGCAGTCTCGTGAGCCGCGATGCTCGACATCCATCTCTACGTGCACGGGCGGGGACGAGGCCACGCGAGCCGTGCGCTCCACGTCGTCGCGGCGCTGGAAGCTCGTGGGCATGGCGTGCGCGCATTCGCGGGGCGTGATGCGTTCGCGGTCCTGCGCGCGCACGTCGACACGACCTCGATCGCCTCGTTGCCGCCGCGGCCAGGGCTTGCCGCGGTGCTGACGCTGCGGCACCGCTTGGTCGCCGACCTCGTCCGCAATCTCGAGGCACGCCCGGACGTCGTGGTGAGCGACGGCGATCTCCCGGGACTCTGCGCGGCGCACCTGTGCGCGATTCCAGCGGTGGCGGTCGGTCACGGCCTCGTGTTCCTCGCATGCGAGCGACCTCGTCGCGTGCCGCGACTCGCATGGTGGCGCGAGGCGCTCAAGGCCGGTGTCGCGAGCGTCGGTGCCCGGCGAAGAGTCGCCACGCACTTCGCAGTCCTACCGCTGCGGCGCCGAGACACGATCCTTGCGAGACCACCGATGCGGCAGTGGTCGCTGCAACCCGATCGCGCCAGGGTGGTCGGCTACTTCCGCGACGGCATCGACGCGCGCCACGTCACCGCAATCCGCAGCTTCGACCCCGACGCCATCATCTTCTCGCCCGGCGGCGGTCCGGGTGTCCTCGAGCCGTCTGCTGCCGCGTTCGACGCTGCCGTCGCCTGCGCCCGAGTGATCGTCGCGACCGCTGGCAGCCAGCTCATCGCCGAGTGCGTCGCGCACGGGATCCCGATGCTCGCGTTGTATCGCGAGGACGACGACGAGCAGCGGCTCAATGCGATGATGCTCGCGAGCGCTGGCCTCGGTCACGCCGCTCCGTTGCACGCGCTCTCGTCGGCGCTGCTCGGCGAGGTGCTCGCAGCATCGCAGTCACTTGCCGTCTCGGCGTTGCCCGAGCGGGACGCCGCGGCCGCGGTCGTCGACGCGTGCGAGTCACTCGCGAGGGGCACATGAGTCTCGCGCGCGAGCCGAGCGCGCGCAGCCTCGCGCTCGTGCGCTGGATCGATCGTCGACGCTGGCCGATCGTGCTGGGTGCGATCGTGTTCGCGCTGCTCGGCGGCTGGGCAGCGTCGAGGTTGCGCCTCGACCAGGAGCTGCGCCGGCTGCTGCCCGACCACTTCCCTTCGGTCGCCCAGCTCGATCGCGCGTCGGAGCGGCTCGGCAATCAGAACGATCTGTACGTCACGATCCGGAGCCCATCCCGCGAGGCGAGTATCGCGTTCGGCGAGCGACTGGAGACCGAGCTGCGCGAGCGCGACGATCTCCGGTGGGTCACGTTTCGCCGTGATCGCACCTTCTTCGCCGATAACGCGCTGCTGTTCGCGGACCTCGAGGATCTGCTCGAGCTACGGCGGGAGCTGATCGGGCGCATCCGCGACGAGGTCGCGCGCCAGGCCTACGGCGACTTCGCGGCCAGCAAAGCCGACCCCGCCCAAGCGCCCTTGGGCGAGCGCCGCACCGAGCTCGAGCAGCGCTACCTCGCGCGCCGCGACTTCGCCGAGCTCGACGAGGCCGACGAGGGACGGATCATGGTGGTGCGGGCACGACCGGTCGCGATGCCGACCCACAGCGCGACCGCGACACGTCTGCAGGACGAGATCGCGACCACGAGCGCACAGCTCGATCCCGCGACGTTCCACCCTGAGATGGTCGCGAATCTCGATGGCGCCTACGCGCAGCACAGCAAGCGCGTCAGTACCCTGCGCTCCGAGGTGCTCGGGGGCAATCTCGCCGCCCTCGCGGTGTTGGTCGCCAGCATCGGGCTGTACTTCGCGAGCGTGCGCGCCGTCGTGTTCGTGTTCGTGCCGCTGCTCGCTGCAGTGATCGGTGCGCTTGCGTTCGCGTCACTGGTGTTCGGCTTCGTGAACCTCGTCTCCGCTTTCATCTTCGCGATCCTCCTCGGTCTGGGCATCGACTACGGGATCCTCGTGCTCTCGCGTTTTCGCGACGAACGGCGCCGCGGCCGGCCGACCGTCGAGGCGCTCGCGATGACGCTGTCGACCAGCGGGCGGGCGACGGCCGCGGGGGCAGCGAGCACCGCTGCGGCGTTCGCTTCGCTGACCATCGCGGACTTCCAGGGCTTCGCGCAGCTCGGCGCGATCGCAGCCGCGGGGATCGCGATGGCGCTCGGCGCCGCGCTGCTCGTGCTGCCGGCGCTCGTGCTCGCATTCGACCGGTGGTTTCCCTGGCGATTCACGGCCCGACCGAAGCCATCCGCGCGCGGGGTGGGTCGACCCTGGCTCATCGTCGGCGCGATCGTCCTCGCGGTTTCGGCGTTCGCGACGGTCGCGTCGCTGCGCGCTGCGCCGGCGCTGGAATTCGAGTACGACTTCGATGCGCTCGGTCCGCGCAAGGAGCCGAGCGCGGGCGAGGCTCAGTCGTATCGCGACGCGATCGGACGCATGCGCACGGTCGCGCCGGCGGTCGTGCTCGCACCGGATGCCGCATCCGGCGAAGCAGCGTGGCGGCAGCTCGATGCGATCGCAAAGCTCGCTGCCGATCCACCGCCGGAATACACGAAGGAGACGCTCACCGCCCCGCGGGCGGTTGCGGCGAAGCAACCCGGGCAGCCGGCCCCGGAGCCCGACGACTTCGACGAGGACGAGTTCGGCGACGACGATCTCGACGATCCGGTGTTCGTCGGGTTCGAGCGCCGCATCGCGGAACGGCCGCGGGTGGATCCGTCGCTCGCCGACGCGCTGCTCCAGCACGGTGCCGAGCGCCTGCGGATCCGCGTCGACCGATTCGCGGACGCCACGAGCGTGTTCGCCTTCGTCCCGGTCGAGCAGGCCGAGAAGCTGCAGGTGATCGCGGATATCCGCGCCCGCGTCGAAGCAAGGCGCGGGTTGCTCGGCGCCGAAACCCGCGGCGAGCTCGACAAGTGGGGCAAGCAGCTCGCCGTCACGCACACGATCGGCGTCGAGGATCTGCCGCAGTGGGTCCGCGATCAGTTCACCGAGCCCGGCGGCGGCGTAGGCAGCTTTGCCGTGGTGTGGACCCGCGGCTCGAAGGCGGACTATCGCAATGCGCGGCTCATCTACGACGCGTATGCGCGCCTGCCGATCGGTGGCAGCGAGCTCCCGGTCGCGGCGGAATTCTTCGTGCTACCCGAGGTCTTCGACGCCATCGCGACCGACGGTCCGCGCGTGCTGGTCCTCGCGGTCGTCGTCATGATCGTGACGTCGTTCGTGACCTTCGGCCGCAGCGTCGCGTTCCTCGGCGGCTTGCTCACCGTGCCGCTCGCGCTGGTCTGGCTCGTCGGTCTGCTGGCGGCGTGCGAGTGGAAGCTCGACTTCTTCAACGTCATCGCGTTGCCGCTGGTGGTCGGCATGGGCCAGGACGATGCGTTGCACGTGATCTCGCGCTTTCGCGAGGATGGCGATCTCGGCGCGACGCTCCGCGAGACCGGGGGTGCGGTGTTCATGACGTCGTGGACGACGATCTGCGGGTTCGGCGGGATGCTGTTCGCGAACCATCGTGGCCTGCAGTCGCTCGCGCGAACCGTCGGGCTCGGCATGACGCTCGCGTGGCTCGCATCGGCGATCTTCTTACCCGCGCTCATCGCGGTGCTGATCCACCGCAAGCGGAGGCGCGTGTCATGAGCCTGCGGATCCTGTGGGTGAGTCAGGACTTCGCGCCCGAACGCGGCGGCGTGCAGACGCACGGCGTGCAGCTCGTGCGCGCTCTCGCGGCCGCCGGGCACGCGGTCGAGGTCGTCGCGCCGCGTGCCGCCGGTGATCGCGAGCACGACGCGCGGATGCCGGGTCCGGTGCACCGGATCGCGGTCCCCCGCGACACGATGCCCCTGGGGTGCGTGCCTGCGGTGACGAGGCTGCTCGCACGCGGGCGGTTCGACGCGGTGGTCTGCGGCCAATGGAACACCGCGAGCGGGGCAGTGATCGCGCGCGCTCGCGATCACGTGGCGACGCTGGCAATCGCGGCGCACGGACGCGAGCTGCTGTGGCAACCAAAGCTCGGTGTCGCGGCCTACGACCGCTTTCGCCGCATGATCATCGGGCGCGCCGATCTCGTGCTCGCC
>Ga0105046_10016340_pt1 | contig 11394 bp, 10 predicted proteins | sample MAT03_FD_78385 | JGI IMG/M metagenome (GOLD analysis project Ga0105046, IMG submission 78385) | Freshwater microbial communities from Lake Fryxell liftoff mats and glacier meltwater in Antarctica - MAT-03 (megahit assembly) | ecosystem: Environmental > Aquatic > Freshwater > Ice > Liftoff...
CGACACCGACGTTGTTGTAGAACGCGTTCTGCCCAGTACCCGCTTCGATGGGAACGCCGAGCGAGTTAAGCGCGACGGCCAGTCCTGGATAGTGCTCCATGGAGTTCTTTGAGATCATCGTTCGGTTTTGAGTGGTGGCGAGGTTCTGCACGATCTCGTTCCATGCGACCGGTGGCGATGGCGCCAGGCGGCTCAGCTCACTCTTCAGCAAACTCGAATCAACGTTGAAGAATTTCAGGTTCGAGGTGACTTCAGCGTCGGGCGATTGAATGGGCGAGTCGACGATGATGAGTCGTCCGTATTCGTTGGCAGGATCGCTGCGAAAGCGGTTGGTTAGCTGCAGCATCTCTTGCTCGAGCGGCGATGGATCGAGTGTCAGTAGGCGACGATGTTCAAGCGATTCGAAAATGGGACGCCGAGCGGTAGTGGAAATGGTTTTCATGGGTACGAAAATCCAGATGCAAAGCGAAGAGTTGCAGAAGAGCATGATCAATGGCCGCTTCGCGCGTCTTGTTAGACGATGCAGCAAGACTTAGTAGCCTCGATTTGCATACGCATGGTGAGGAGCTAGATTGGCGGCGTGGGACGGCCCTATTTTACGGAGCGGTTGAAAGGGCGTCAATGCTTTTGCTACGCTGCAATGCGTCTTGGAACAACCCTTTGTGGTGCTGATTCCCCTGCGTCGCTGTCAACGATAACTCCTGGCTGGAACATGCGAAGCGGTCGCTGATGTTTTTGCGATAGCACTTTAACGTACTCAGCGCCGAAAAACAGGATCGTCACGCCCCAATAAAACCATAACAGCAACGCAATAAAGGAACCGATCGCTCCGTAAGCCGTGGTGTACTTCATGCCAATTAAGAACGCACCGAGAAATTGCCGACCGGCTTCCCAGATTATCGAGACTAACAACCCACCACGAAAAGCATCGCTCCACATTGGACGCCGTTTAGGTAACCAACGGTAAAGGACACTAAAGGCGGTGGCGTTCAAGAGCATAGTCGCGGTCGCATCGACGATTGAAATTGCGATGGTGCCAGGAAGATGCAAGTGCGTCATCCACTGTCGCAATGTTCCGATGGCTACGTTGGCGGCAAGTGTGCAAACGATCGCGGCACCGACTCCGGTAAAGAGCGTGAAAGCCATACAGCGGCGGATAACCAAGCGGCGAATGGTGCTGCGCCAACCGCTTTTGGCTGGTGCCGGGACGTGCCAGATCTTGTCGAAAGCCTTCTCAAACTGATAGAAAACACCGATCGCGGCTAGCAAAGCAGTGAAGAGACCGAAAGGACCGCCAACAACTGAATGGTCGCGAAGTTGTTCGAGCACTTGGGCGACTTGAGCACTTAGGGTATCAGAGCAGTGATCGGAAACAATCTCAAGAATTTGAAGTTCCGCGTCGTGGCCTAGGCTTGTGTATCGCATTACAAGTCCAGTGCCTGCAATTAGAAGCAAGAACATTGGAAAGAGCGATAACGCCAAGTAATAGGCGACGCAGGCGGCCATCGCGCTCGCATCATCTTGTTGCCAGCGTCGGAGAGCGATCATCAGCGAGCTGCCAATTTCGCGGCCGTAAAGGCTGCTGAGCTGCAATAGTCCAATAACGGACCAGCGATGAACAGGACGTTCACCTGTTGACTCCAGCTTTGACAGCAATTCGCGCATCACCGCTCCACATTGAGTAGCAGAGACAACCAGCCAGCGCCGCGAATGCATCGCTACATTGCCAATCCTACTACTAAAACTTGCGACAAGATTAGCAAGCTACCGCGGCTTAGCACCAGTCCAAACGGAGCGCGACAAAGCTTGAGATGATACGTTTTTCTTGTTCCGAGTGTTCTTGTCCAGAGTGTTACCGGCGTTTGCAGAGTTTGCCCGTTCGCCCGCCGACCCCTCACTCAACGGAGTATCGGAGCGAAGGTGAGGTGCGGATGTTGTATCCCCAGTTCTAGTTAGCAAATGGATGCATGGCGAACGCGGTCCGCTGCGGGATCGCACGAACTTTCTTTCAGCTCTGCCTTAGCGTGAGCGGATATTGGCAGTAAAATTTCGACTGCTGAATCTAAACGACCATGAACTCTTTGAAGTCGCCGCGTATGACCGATTCCCAATCTTTGCTTCGCTTGACAACTGAAGCGATCAATCCGAACTCAGCCAATCTCGATTCGCTGGACGCTTTGCAGTTGGTTCGACTGATTAACAGTGAAGATCAATTGGTAGCGAGCGCAGTGGCGGCGGCGGCTGAGTCGATTGCGGCCGCGATCGATTGCGTTGTTGAAAAATTGCGAAGCGGTGGACGATTGATCTACATCGGAGTGGGAACTTCGGGGCGATTGGGGGTGCTTGATGCGAGCGAATGCCCTCCGACGTTCAGCACTCCGCCGGGGTTGGTGGTTGGATTGATCGCTGGCGGCGACAAAGCACTGCGGACGCCGATCGAAGGGGCCGAAGACAGTCTAACTCAAGCCGCGGAAGACCTGGCTACCGTCGGCTTGAACGGCCGAGATTGCGTGATGGGAATTGCAAGCAGCGGAAGAACGCCTTACGTCATCGGCGGTTTGCGTTTTGCCAAGATGCTGGGATGTGCAACACTGGGACACAGTTGCAATTCGGACAGCGAAATGGCGAGCGCGTGTGACATCTTGATAACGACAGTGGTTGGGCCTGAAGTGGTCAGTGGTTCGACACGCATGAAATCCGGTACCGCAACGAAAATGGTGCTTAACATTCTGACCACTGCCACCATGGTTCGGCTGGGTAAGACCTACGGAAATTTGATGGTCGATCTGCGAGCCACGAACACGAAACTGATCTTGCGCAGTCAACGTCTGGTCGCTCGACTGACTGGCTTGAGCGCCGAAGCTGCTGCGGTGCTTCTGAATCGCGCCGACGGTGAAGTCAAGACGGCGGTTGTTATGCATCATCGCAATGTTGAATGCAATGTCGCTCAAGGATTGCTTGCCCAAGCCGGTGGTCATCTGAGGACAGTGATCGGCGACGTACCCATTCACTCAAATTGATTCTTCTTACGCAGGATGTGGTGATAATGTTGCGCGAATCGGTGAGCTTCGTCACGCACATATTGCAATAATCGCAAGCCGAACGCATGGCGGCTCAGCACCAGCGGTTCCGCGTCGCCGGGTAAGAAGACCTCTTCCTCACGTTTGGCGAGCGACAGCAAAGTTGGCGGCGTAACCTGTTGGTCGCGGAAGGCGGCGAGTGCTGCGTTCAGTTGCCCTTTGCCGCCGTCGATCAGCAAAATGTCGGGGAACGTTTCTTGATTGTCGCTCAGGTGCCGGAAGCGACGCGAAACGACTTCGTGAATGCTTCGGAAGTCATCGATGCCTTTTACGTCGCGAATTTTGTAACGTCGGTAGCCGGGTTTAAACGGCAAGCCGTCGATGAATTGAACGAGACTAGCGACAGTTTCGTTTCCACCGAGGTGCGCGATGTCGACCCCTTCGATAACACGCGGAGTCGTCGGCAGCTTGAGCACTTTTTGCAGCCCGAGCAGCCCCTTTTTAGGATCGATGTAAAACACTTCAGGCTGTACGTGAGTGTCGATTTCGCCGCGTTCGTCGAGTCGCTCGAGCATCTTCAGTTCATCGCGCAGTCGCGCGGCTTTTTCAAAGTTCAGCGCCTTCGAAGCGGTTTGCATTTCTTCCTGAAGTTCCTTCAGCAGCTTCCGCTTGCCACCTTCCAGAAAAGTCTGCAACCGACGAATGTCTAGTCGATAATCCTCTTTGGAGATTCGCATGTTACACGGCGCGGTGCACTGCTTAATCGATGCGAGCAGACAAGGACGGAACCATCGCCAGCGCTCATCGCCGGCCTCAATATCGAGCGAACAGGTACGGAATTTGAAGATACGTTGGAGCACCTGAATCGCACCGCGCAGAGCTCCGGCGCTAGCGAACGGTCCGTAAAGTTTCACGCCACTGTTGGGCGGCGTGCGAGTCACTTCTACGCGAGGAAAATCTTCGCGGGTTGTGATCATCAGATACGGGAAGCTCTTATCGTCCTTCAGGTCCTTGTTGTGCTTCGGCTGAATATCTTTGATCAGGCGACTCTCAGCCAGCAGCGCGTCAACTTCGCTTTCACACTCCAAGTAATCGATTTCACAAATATCGAGCACCCAGGAGGCGGTCCGCGGTTCCTGCAATGCAGCTTTAAGAAAATAACTGCTCGCTCGGTTCCGCAAGTTCTTCGCTTTGCCCACGTAGATCACGACGCCAGCGTGGTCCTTCATCAAGTAGACGCCAGGCTTCTGCGGAAACAAACGAACTCGCTCGGCGGCTCGGCGATAACCGAACGGCGCGTTCGAGTCGACGACGATTTCAGCATCGGCAACTTCGCGTTCGATCTCTTCCGGTTCATCCTGCAATGCTTCATCGAGCAATGAATCTTCAAGCAGTGACTCGTCGAGCGCTGATTCGTCGCCGTTTTTATGTTCTTGTTCGTCGTCCATTCCCAAAAGATCTCTTCGCATGCAAGGCATTATTCGCGGCTTAACTTATTTCATTTTAGCAACTTGCCAACCAAGGCAATTCGTGCGTCGCGCGTTACAACCGACACAACCGATTTTGTCGCGATTGAACTGAATTAGATTTAACCTGAATAGGAGCTCAACTTTCGCTTATGATTGCAATCTTGTGAAAGACGGAAGTTTGGAAGGTTGGATTGCTAACTATGGCGGATGTGATTGGTCGATTGGCCCCCTCACCCACGGGCGCTCTGCATTTAGGCAACGCACGCTCGTTTCTTCTGGCTTGGTTGTCAGCACGGCAGCAGTATGGAAAGTTACTGTTGCGCATTGAAGACATCGATTCGCCACGCGTCAAACCATGGGCTCGCGAGCAAACGTTAGCGGACCTGCGGTGGCTGGGGCTCGACTGGGATTGGGGGCCGGACGTGAAAGGTCCGCACGCCAGTTACATCCAAACGGAACGCTGGCAGCGGTATCGATCGGTGCTGGAGCAGTTGGCTTCAGACGGTGCAATTTACCCTTGTTCATGCTCTCGGCGTGAAGTGACCGAAGCGGCCAGCGCGCCTCACGAATCGAGCGCATCTCCGCTGCAGTTACTGGAAGGAAACGTTTATCCTGGCACTTGTCGTAGCAAGCAACCCAACGAGGAAGCGGGCGAGTTCGCCTGGCGTTGGTGTTTCGATTCGGGAGAGTCGAGTTGGATCGACGCGGTGCTGGGGAAACAAACAGCGAATCCAGAGAGCCAGTTGGGTGACTTCGTTATCGGAAAAAGCGATGGAACGCCCGCTTATCAGTTAGCAGTGGTTGTCGATGACTTTGATATGGGAGTCACTGAGATTGTGCGCGGCAGTGATTTGGTCCCGTCGACTTATCGGCAATTGGCGATACTCAAGCACCTTGGTTGGCCTTTGCCGACTTACTGCCATGTGCCGCTGATGGTCGGGCCAGATGGTCGTCGATTGGCGAAGCGGCATGGCGATACTCGACTGAGTTACTTTCGCGAGTTGGGATTTCAGCCACAAGTATTGGTTGGCTATCTCGCGTGGACACTTGGCCTACAGCAGCGCCCCGAAGCGCTCGAGCCTGATGCGTTGATCGGCACGCTCGACTGGCAGAAAATTTCTGCAGCACCGACCGTGTTCTGCTTGGAAGAATTCCTAAACAGTTTCGCGCGCGGCTAACCTTACCGCAACCGCGCGACTAAGCCACCACGCAGCCACAGCTAGTACAACCAGCGGCAACGCATGTTCAGGCTGCAACACATAGTGCAGAACAGAATCGCTCGACACGAATTTCACAGGATGATCGGGGTGAGCCGAACAAGTAACTGCACCCAAGTTCCAAACGGCGGCGACAGTTAGAACAGAAGCAGAGAGCCTACGGACTTGGCTAAACATCCCAGCGATCCTCGCAGTACTTGATGGAATCTCTTTACTTGACCGAATCTCTTGCAACCGATGCTTCGTACTCAGCCGCACGAGCTAACTGAGAACTAACGACTTCGATTGGAATCGGAATTCCCTTGAGCACACCCTCGACGACCATCGAGCAGCGAACGAAGCCCTGGAATTTCGTCACGACAATCTGGCCGCGACGAAGACGAGTCATCTCGCACATCAGAACTAAGCGATCACCAGGAATAACCGGTTCGCGAAATCGAACGTCTTCCAGACCGCCGAAGCCGACCATGGCGGCACCGAGCAGATCGTATTTTTGCGAGAAGTAGCTGCACATCTGCGCGGCGGCTTCGAGCATCATCACGCCTGGCATAAGTGGCATATTGGGCATGTGCCCGCGCACCCAAAATTCGTCGAGCGTGACGTCTTTGTAACCAACGCAGACGTGACGTGTCGTGTCTTCGAGAATGATCGCAGTGATCTGCTCCATCTCGAAGCGTTGCGGATTGTATTTACGAATTCCCGCTTGATCAGCAATGATGTTGCTGAAATCCAAAGTCGCCGGATCGAGTATCAGTTCTTTCGCAACCACTTCAGCAACTTTCTCCAGGTTCAAACGTACACTTAGTCAGGTTTCAAAGAAGTCAGCTTTCCACGAACGACCAGCGTCAGCCGGCAATGAACTTATTCGCAGGCTGTGCCACACGACCGTTGAGTCAACCGACGCAGAGCTCGCGAAATTGGTCTCGCAACTTAACACTAGTCACACGAAAGACCAACGAGCCGAAGGATTGGCTCAGCTCGTGCTTCGCTCGGAGTTAGGTGCGAACTTTCCTGCGTTTTGCCTTGCGAGCCTTCGCGTTTGCGGGGCGTGCGCCGTGATTAGCTTTCTTGAGTTTGTGGTGTGGTTTGGTCATTTTTCCTGCTTTTGCGTCTGTAGAACTTATTCGATGGCCGGTTTCTAGAGCTGGCCGATTCCATTAGGGCCTTAAGAGTAGCAGCAAATCAATGGTTCGGAAAGGCTCACTTTCTCTCAGTTAGGCTCGTTCGTGCAACAATTTCTCAGTTCAGCCGGGCGGTGACGGCTAAAGAGGGGGAGATCGGGTGTTTGTGGGGGTCGTGGGCAATCCGCGAGGTAATCATGCGACGTTTACCGGTCAGACGGTGACGGGAACCGCATTTGTCTTAATTGGAGCTTTGGTAATGGCGCTCGCTGCGGTACAACATGTCCGCTTCAGCCAAAGTTTGACGCGGCTGCAACGCCAGTGAAGTAAGTCGAAGTTGGCCTTCTCTAGCTCCAATCAGGACAATGATGGATTTCCCCCAAGCGTTCAAGATTGCTAACACAGTGGCGTTGCTGAGTTGGATCTTATTGGCGTTGATGCCGCGATACGATTGGCTGCTTCGGTGGCTCAGATACGGCATCATCAGCGGATTTGCCATCGTGTACACCAGCGTGGTGGCGATCTACTTCTTCAAGATCGAGGGTGGAGGCTTCAGCACGTTGCAAGAAGTGAAGAACCTCATGGCGGCGGACGCGGGTGCCTTTGCGGGCTGGGTTCATTACCTGGCGTTCGACCTATTCGTCGGCTTATGGGTCGCTGAGAATTCGGATCGCATGGGGGTGCATCGCATCCTGCAAATTCCCATTTTATTCGCGACGTTCATGTTCGGCCCCGTGGGATTGCTGACGTTTTATTGCGTCGACTGCGGCATGGGTTGGTTTGGTAGAAAAAAGGCAAATTGAAGCCATCAACTGACCTCTTCGCTCAAAAACGCGAGTAAAATCGCTGATTCTGCCGCGAGCGATGTTGCGAACATCCGCAGCTCCCTTCCGATTACTCCCTCCAGTAGATCCGTCACCGAGGAATTCTCTCATGCGACTGAAACCATTTTACAAGTTCATGCACACGCTGGCGTGGTGCGGCCTGACAGCGATCCCCCCCTCAGTTTGCTCAGCCGACGAAAATCAATTGACGCGATCCGAATCGCTCAGCGGCTGGCAACTGCTGTTCGATGGCAAGACGACGGAAAATTTCCGAAACTATAAAAAAGAGTCGGTCTCCAGTGGCTGGAAAGTTGCTGATGGTGCTCTGGTCCGCGAGGGAAACGGCGCGGGCGATTTGATCAGTAAGAAAAAGTACAAATACTTCGAACTATCGCTCGAGTACAACATCTCCGAAGGTGGCAATAGCGGCTTGATGTTTCATGTGACCGAAGACAATCCACAGCCATGGAACAGCGGCCCTGAAATACAGATTCAAGACAACGCGAAAGGGCACGACCCGCAAAAGGCCGGGTGGCTTTATCAACTGTATCGACCAACGACTCCAGCGGATCTCGATGCGACTCGGCCGGTCGGTCAGTGGAATCAGTTGTTCGTGCGCATCAGCCCAACGCAGAGCGAAGTATCGATGAATGGCGTGCTCTATTACAAATTCAAATTGGGCGATGCGAAGTGGAAGGAGTTGGTTTCAAAGAGCAAATTTGCCAAATTCCCAGGGTTCGGCGCTGAGGGCGAAGGACATATCTGTTTGCAAGATCACGGCAACCTGGTCTCGTTTCGCAACATCAAAATCCGCGAGCTCGCCGAAGATGGAAGTGCTCAGCAACCGATCGATGGAAAGCTGAACGTGCGAAGTAGCTTGGCATTTCCAAAATTGAAGTGGCAAGGTTGGGAAGCGATCGATGAAGATGGCAATATCAATAAACCGCTTCGCATTCTGGAGCTGACCTACGCCAAAGAAGATGGCAATCGATTGTTCGCTCTCGACCAACGCGGTTTGATTTTCAGTTTTGAGAATCGACCCGACGTTGAGCAATCGAAGCTGTTTTTAGACATCCAGGAAAAGGTGAGCCGCTGGTTCGATCAGGGCGCGAATGAACAAGGTTTGTTGGGACTGGCGATGCATCCCAAGTTTAAGGAGAACGGCCAATTCTTCGTGAGCTACACCAAACGTGGAAGTCACAACTCAATCGTGGCTCGGTATCGAGTCTCAAAAGACGATCCAACCAAAGCAGACCCAAATTCGGAAGAAGTCCTGCTCGACATTCCGCAGCCTTATCAAAATCACAACGGCGGGCCGCTCGAATTTGGTCCCGATGGGTTCTTGTATATCGCCTATGGTGACGGCGGTTTGCGCAACGATCCAAATGGAAACGGACAAAATCGCGGGCAGCTTCTCGCTTCGATTTTGCGAATCGATGTCGATAGCAAGTCGAAGGATCTGCCGTACGGAATTCCCGCCGATAACCCATTCGTTGGTAAAAAGGGTGTGCGAGCAGAAATCTTTGCCTATGGTTTGCGCAATCCTTGGCGAATCGCGTTCGACAAAAAGACCGGTCTGCTATGGTCAGGTGACGTTGGCCAAGAATTGTGGGAAGAAGTGAATGTTATCCAAAAGGGAGGCAACTACGGCTGGAGCAAACGCGAAGGTCAGCATCCATTCGGCAACCGGCCTGTTGGCGAGGATGTCACTCCGCTGATTACGCCGGTTTGGGAGTATGATCATAGCGTCGGCAAGTCGGTGACAGGCGGTCGCGTTTACAATTCGCAGCGAGTGCCGCAGCTAACTGGAAAGTACCTTTACGCCGATTACGTCAGTGGCAATATCTGGGCTCTGACTTATGACGCCAGCACGCAACAAGCGACTCGCAATGAGCAGGTCGTCGCCAAGGGCATTCCGGTTCTAGCCTTTGGTGAAGATGAGAAAGGCGAAGTGTTTTACATGATCGACAGTGCCAAGGGGCAATGCATTTATCGCTTCGAGGCCGCTGAATAGGTTTCGGCACCGAGTAGTTTCGGTATCGAGTCGCTGCGAGGTCGCTGCGAGGTTGCTGAAAGATTGAGCGATGTTCGCAGGAGCGATGTTTTGATTCGCTCCTGCGTTGGCGGTCCGCCAGTTTTTCAACTAGAGAACGCGGTGGCTAATGCTTAATCCAAAAGTTTTAACGAGTCGAACGATTTGAATAAATCGAGCAGCTCGCGCGACTGTTCGATACTTTTGTTTAGGGAGAGACTTGACCTTGGATAATGCTTCACCGGATGCTTCGCCAGATGTTTCGCTTACAGATTTCCAAGCGAAGATTCGCGACATGTACTATGAAAAGGATTTGCAGCGGGGCATTGATGGCACGTTCATGTGGCTGATCGAAGAAGTCGGCGAATTAGCGACCGCGTTGCGACAAGGAACTCATCAGCAGAAGTGTGAAGAGTTTGCTGACGTGATCGCATGGCTGGCAACGATTGCGAACGTCGCTGGAGTGGACCTCGGCAAAGCGATTCAAGATAAGTACGGCACTGGCTGCCCGGGATGTCGGCGATTGGTGTGCATCTGTCCGATGGAAGAAAAGCCGTAGGTCGAGCCGCTACAGGCGTACGTCGGTTACAAAGCTACTTTTGCTTGGCGGCTTTGAATTCGGCTAGCTGGCGGTGCATGGTGCGTTGGTGCGGTTCGCTCTTGATTGCCGCTTCTTGCGTTTCAATCGCTTTGTCGATGTCTCCCATTGCGAAGTAGCAGCGAGCCAAGGTGTCTTGATAGATCGAGTAGTTGGGGTTCAACTCTAGCGACCGGAGGCTCAACTGCAACGCTTCTTCTGGACGTTGCCCGGTTTTTGAGAGCAGCCACGCGAGCTGATTGCATTTGCCGGCGAGCGTGTATTCAACGGTCGGGCGGTTCATGCGGTCAGCACCGAGCAGCTCGCGTTCGTTCTTTGCAATATCTTCGTGAAACGTCGTGATGTTGTCCTGCATCGCCTGCTGGAACTCAGCATCATCAATGCGCGGCGTCACCACTTGCTTGAGTGCGATTAAGATGTCCGGATTCGCCGGATAGTGCTTTAGAGCTTGCAGGTAGAACGAGCGTGCGGTGGTTCGGTCAACTTCCTGGGCCGCCGCCTGACCGCTGTAATAGTTAAAAGTTCCCAGCAAAAATTCCCAATCGCTCGTTGCATCGTCGAAAGTAACGCTCTTCGTCAAGCGATCCATTTCGACTGGATTATCTCGGACTTTTGCAATGAAAATGCTCAGCGATTCAGCCGCTTGTGCGAACTCCTCGCCATCGCTCTGAATGATCGACAATCCGACTCGCAAGCGAAACTCAGTCCGCGGTTGCAATTCGAGACGCAGCCCTTTTTCGTATTCATTCTTGGCCCAGTTGAACATGCCGCGTTCATTTAGAATCTCGCCTAGCGATTCGCGTGTCGTGGCGACGATGTCATCCATCGTAACGTTGAACGCGCTTTGCTCTACTTTGGGCCGCGCGATACTCTCGCTCGCTGCTTCGGCACTGGCCGCAGCTAAGTCGGTTTGGCCAGCGGCCAGTTGCGATTCGGCGAGCAAAAATCCGAGCTGCGGTTCTGTGTCGAACAACTCCTTATGTCGCTTGGTAAGATCGCTGACCAACTCTGGCAGACCCGCATCGATGGCCCATATCGCGGCGCTGCGGACTTCTTTGCCTTTGTTCAAAACTAAATCAAAGCAGGGCCGCACGATTTCGAGCGCGACGGCTC
>Ga0105046_10016341_pt1 | contig 11393 bp, 9 predicted proteins | sample MAT03_FD_78385 | JGI IMG/M metagenome (GOLD analysis project Ga0105046, IMG submission 78385) | Freshwater microbial communities from Lake Fryxell liftoff mats and glacier meltwater in Antarctica - MAT-03 (megahit assembly) | ecosystem: Environmental > Aquatic > Freshwater > Ice > Liftoff...
AAACTCCAGGGCTAATCAGGGAAACGCCAATTCGCCTCAAACCAAAGAGGATAGGACCATGCCGTGCGCGAGGTGCGCGAACTAAACCTCGGCAAAGACTGTTTAAATCACAAGGGCGACCCTCAACGGCCGCCCTCGTGGTTGCTCGTTCCAGGTTTAGGGGTGGACCTATCAGCTGGCCGGTGTGGCCTCGGCCAGAATGGACGGTGGTTCGTTCGAATCGCGGAAGGCCGACGCGTAAAGGACAACCGTCTCGGTACCGAGATTCTCCGCATGGTGGATCATGCCCCCAGTTTCGATGAGCGCATCGCCCGGCTTGAGCACCGTTGTATGTCCGGCCGTCATAACCTCAGCCGCCGCAAGACTTCCGTCGGTACCAGCCCGCTGAATCTGGACTTCGCCGACGAGCACGGTGTAGGTCAATTCACCGGCTGCGATCGATGCAATCTGAATTCCGGGATGCGAGTGCGGTGGCAATACTGCTCCGGGGAGCACTTCCACTTTGATCAATTCGAGCGTTTCGCCCGTGAATTCGGGTGGATTGGCTCCCACCAGCACAACCCGAGAGACGCCTCCGCCTGCGGCAGGTGTTGCGTCCTGACCAAGCGTGTACTGAAACGACTGTACTCCCGCGAAGAGCGCCGCCAATGCGATCAAGAGATAAAACGAAAATTGCTTTTTCATGTGTTTCCCTTCCGGAAGATTTCGAGCATGTCGTATCAAAAGTGACGACCACCAATTGGACGGTTATGTCCGCAGAGGGTGCGCCCGGCCCTCCTGAACAAGCCGGTCAAACAGTCTCTCGATTTGCACCCGGATTCGCGCAAACCCCGACTCCAGATAGGGAAGGAGGAACCAGCAGATGGCCATCCCGAACATCGAACCCGAGATAACGCGGGTGAGCGCGGTGCTCTCCCAGATACCGAGCAGTTGCGCACCTCCGTCGACAAGCATCGGCATAGAGAGCATCAGCAGATCGCTGATTCGGGGTCGGGCGATCCGTCCGCGTACAAAGGCGAAGAACAATCCCACGATGAGGATCGAACCGTAAATGGCGGCGCAGCGCTGGCAACACGCCATCTTCTCTCCGAAGACGGAAAAAGTGCGATCGGGGAGTTGATGGCAGAAGAGACCATTGAAGGCATAGATCGGCCGGGCGAGTGAATTGTGGTTGGATGCGACAAACACGGGCGCCAGAAAGAGCGTCATGACGAATACGAAAGAGAGGCTGTTGACCAGGAAGAGCCAGCGCCGGGAAACCCGGTAAATCAGGCGATCAAGCCCGACAATGATTCTCCCGGAGAGCGTCAATGGCTTTGTTGTGACTGCTCGCTCGCCACCGCATGATCCACAAACCGTAGCCTGACTCATTGAACTCCCCGCGATCATCCAGCATTCTTGGACTCCACGATTGAGTCTACGGTCAGGGAGAGGGTCGAGCGTATGGCCCGATAGTCGTTTCGTCAGAAGCTCAACGGTCCAGAAGTTCGAGCACCGGCGCCATCGCCCGAAGTCCGGCCAGGGTGCCCGGGTTGATCTGTATTTGAACGTGCTCGATTCCCTCGCGGGCGAACCCGGTCAATGCCTCTGCCATGACCGCGGGTGATCCGATCAGCGGTTCCTCTCCGGATCGCATCGGCACGGGGTCAAGATCGGGAAAAGCGGCGAGGATTGTCACCGTGCGGCGAAGTGTCGATGGGTCGCGACCCCGGATGACGCACTCGCGATCAATCACTTCTCGTAGTGGCGGAACTGCATCCGGCCAGGATCGCCAGAAGGCGAGCCAGCCGTTCCAGAGATCGGCATGCTCGACCAGAAGTCGGTGCATCCGAGGTTTTGCCATTCCGGACGGGTTGCTGGTTGCGATCATGATCGGAGGCCCTGCATTCCGTGAACCTCTGGGCCGCAGTTCACACCCTTGCATCTGGAGATGGCGGCCGCAGAACGTGCAGGTTCCTGTCCGCAGCAGCGACGTAGCGGTAATGAGCGCCTCTTCGAACTGACTTGCACGGTCCGCATACGAGAATCCAAAGGCGCGAAACTCCGGTTCGTGGTACCCGGCGCCGAGTCCCAGGATGAATCGACCTCCGCAGATTTCATCGACCGTGAGTGCCATCTTCGCGATCAGACCGGGATTTCGAAACGCCGTACACGAGACAAGTGTGCCCAGTTCCATTCGGGCCGTTGTCGCGGCGAGTGCTGCCACCACTGACCACCCCTCCCAGGTCCCCTGGGATTCACTCTCCTGACCCGGCCAGCGGAAGAGCAGGTGGTCCGGCACCCAGGCTGAATCGAAGCCGATCTCCTCGGCGAGCTGCACCATCGCCGCCAAGGCACCCCAACCGCGCGTGACATCCGCGTGATGCCCGCTTGCCCGTGCTTCCCGGATCGGGAGATAGAGTCCGACTTTGAGCGGACGCACCGCTATCCCCGTGTGTGGAGCGTAACCTCGGCATCTCCTCCGAGGTGTGTGATGACGAGCAGTGCCAGATCATCGCAGGCTGCGCGGAGCGAGTTCGCGTCGGTCGGTGGCAGCGCCTCGATACAAAGAAACGCGTCCGTGGTTGCCTCGGTGAGTTTGGTTCGATCTGCCTCTCGCCAGTTCCAGCACGAGCAGATGACGCCGAGGTCATCCCGGTAAATCACTGCGCCGACGGGTGGAGGGTCGTTCTCGGTGCCCCCAAGGGGGACGAAGTGTTCGCCACCGACCGCACGGGTCAGTCGAATCGCTCCGCCGATCGTCGCCAGGTCTTCTCCGCCGCACGGGAGCTGGTACCGAAGTGAGACCACATTGTAGAGATCGACCAGCGGATTGATGCTCCGCAATCGTCCACTCGACGCCGATCGGAGCAGATTTTCGATCGAGGATTTGAATTTGGAGGGTTTGACACCGAACTGCTGATAGGCGCTTCGCCAGGGCGAAACCGATAGAAGCGACGGTATTTCCGTATCCGCCAGCGCATATGATGTGTTTTCTATCTGTTCAATCAATAGTGCTGTACATTTTTCGGCGGAACGAGTGTTATCCAGTCCATGAACGACAACCGTGCCAATCATGGCTTCAGGAAAGAGTTCCCAGAATTCATCCTCGACGACAAACTGCACGTGCCTTCACCTCTTCAGCAACGGAAACATGAAAACTGAACATTCAGTTCAGTGTATCCCCGTGAAGGAGGGAGTGTCTCGCGTAACACCGGCTATCTGCTCGGAACGATTACGCCGATACTCGCGGTGAAGCCGTGGACGAAACTGCGTTTCCCGATCGGTCCGATCTCACCCGCACAAAACAGACCTGTCAACGGAATCTGGTGGAGTTTCCGTCCAATCGCAACTGCATCGTGATGCGGACGACCAAAAAGGCCGGCACCCCGACCATTGCAGGTGCAGAGCACCGCCGCAACCGGTGTCCGTCCTCCGATCTGCATGCGGGCCTGTTCCAACATAAGACTTAGGTCGAGATCTGCGGTCGCTGCATCACGCATCTGGAACTGAATCGTTTGTCCGACCCGGGGTAGCGTGCCGACTGCGATCGACCCGCTTGCCTGATCGATCCCAACCAGATTGCGAATCAGAAAATCACCGCGGAGGAAATCATGCTGGTATTCATCGATCGCCACGCCAACCAGCACATTCCGTTTGGCGCGAAGCCGGATATCCTCTGGCAAGGCATTGAGTGTCTCTTCGAGGACGGAGATGGCCGGGCGATTCGAGATTGTTTCGATCCACTGCGACTGCACGCCGGTGATGGTCCACGCCTCACCAATTGGATCGCATCCCTGAGATACGATGGGCACAAGATCGTAATCCCCACCAATTGCGAGCACCGATGCACCGTTAGCGTAAACATCGCTGTCGAGAAAAACGCTCGTTTGACGGGCTTCAGGACCGGGTGATGCAAATCCTCCAATGATCGGAGTTGCAGGAAATGCCGCCGAAAGTGCGGCCAGCATGCCATCGCCGTCGATCCTGAATGGATCGGCGAAGATGAGCAAACCCTTTACTTCCTTGGGGTCAATTCCCATCCTGGACGCCAAATTGACCCCGTACGGATCAGTATCGACCATCTCCTGGGTCAACCGGCTCGCACTCAACATCGCACCGGGAAGCGACAATGCCAGGATCGAAATGGCAGGCTCTTCTTCACGTTCCTGCTCAACGCCGATGATCCCGGAACCAGAGCATCCAATCAGAATCGGGCTCTGCGTTTGGCGCCGCGTCTCCCGGAGTATCTCCTCGAAGTGGGGGACGTGATGGTAGCTGGCAAGCACGATCAGTGCATCTGCATTCACCCCGGAGAGCGTTGAGAGGACATGGTGCAAAGATATTCGCCAATCCGGGTCGCTATTGATCGCGGATTTGGCTGCGGGGAGCGTGCTGATCATGTTCTCCTGTCAGTTCCGCTTCGACGGTCACATTGGGCCAGCGAAGATAACGAGCGTGAAACCAGGTTTGTTTCCGGTTAGGCGGCCGACTCTCGGCCGGAGATACGCGAGTGGCCGGATCCGGTGTGGGCTGTAACCACGCCTCGCTCGAGTAACGTCAGAACGGCCACCCCGATACTCAATTCATCGAGCGCGACGTGAACGCCAAGTTCGCCGAAGTTCTTCGGACCGGAGCGAAGAACGGTCGCGATCATTGACTCGGATGCGCCCAAATCAGAATGGTTGCGATCTAAATCTGAGTGATGCGGCGCCAACGAGAGCAGGGTGTCCTGTCGGGGTAACTGCTCCTGCAGAACCCGTAAAGCTTCCGTACGCTCCCTTGCTGCCTTTAGCAAAAGGTGCGGTTCGAGTGGAATAGACTCGACATTGGCGGGTTTGGTGACACCCGGATCGAAGACGAAGAGACCGGGTTCATTCGTGATCGCGCGCGCAAGCGCTTCGATAGACTGCTCTTCGACACATCGAATCAAGTCTTCTCGCGTGATCCAACCACGTTCGACCAGAATGACTCCCAGCGGTCGCCGATGTTCATCTTCCGCCTGGGCATGGAGTGCTTCCAATAACCGAGGAGTGTCCAACAGTCCCTGCCGAATCAGCATCCGACCAAGCCGAATCGTCATGTCGGAAGAACTCACAAGAGAAATCCGCCCTTCTTCAAAGAAGAGCTGAACCTCCAATCCACCCGTCTTCACGACCAATCGGCCCGTTCGCTCACGACGTGTGAAGATATCAATCAGGTCCGCGACGTCCAGATCGCTTAGTTCCCCGATAGTAGACAACGGCTTCGCTCCTCGTCACCGGCCCTGGGTACGTATCCGCATGGTTCGGCAATCGCCAAACGTGACAGAACGCCAGGGCTTGTGACACTTTGGACGACAATAGTTTTACCCTTCTGAATGGTCAACTGAATTCAGCAACCGGAAGGTCCTGTAGTGGGAGGAGGGGACGGTACCTCCATTCGTACCCCTCGGGTCTCCCCGAACGGATCAGGACCGACGTCCCGCTCAAAAAGCTGACGAACGGTCAATTGGTCTCCTAATCTAGAAGTGTTCACGCACGCACCTGTCTCCTCGTCGAGCAGGTTTGGTGACGTTGAGACATGCGGGTGGCCTGGTCAATCCGCACGCTAAAACGAGCCGCGTGCTTCCAACATGTGTCGCGCAACCCGGACGAATCATGCCGTTCCGGTTGGCGCGAGCGGAAACTCGACTTATTTGGAGAGTCTCTATGAAACCGCTTCCGAATCCCGTCCGCACTGGTCCATCGTGGGCCGAATCAGGACGCGCATCCATATGGATCGCAGCGGTGCTTGCGCTCGTGTTGGCGGGCGCGGCTTTCTTTGGAATGAGTTCAGCCACAAATTCGCTCGGCGTTGAACGCGAGGCCGAGGCGTTCGCCCGCAATCTTTCGGTACTGGCAACGTCCACGCATACGGAGAGCATCGCTGCCGCCGGTCCTACCCCGGGGACGGAACTGAATGCGAGCGCTGCACTCGTTGGGCTCGAACCGGCGTTGATCGCACTCGAACGTAGTGATTCAAGCGCCTCAACGAAAACCATTCGCGCCAGCTACGATCAACTCGCATCCGAAGCTGCCGCAGCTGAACTTGCGATTATGACCGGCCAGAAAACCGCGGACGAGGTCAACGCCGCGCTCGCCGTGACGAACCAGGCATTCCTGACCGCGACCAACAATGGCTACAACGAGTTGCAGAACGCAGTTGCGACCGGGAAACGTTGGTTCACCGTGTTCACTGGCGCTATCTTCGCGATCGTCGGACTCCTTCTGAGCGGACTCATTCTTCATTCCAACTCCAAGAGTGTGGCAGCTGCGAGTGCTCGACAGCGTCAGGAGACGCGCTTCCGCGCGTTGATGCAGCACAGTAGCGACATCATCTCGCTCATCAATCACAAGGGTGAAGTCGACGCACAGAGTTCTTCAGTACTTCGTTTGCTGGGTCGCAGCGATCTCTGGATTACGGGGCGTCCATTCATCGAAATCGTCAATGAACGGGACCACGCGAAGTTCACAGATCTCCTGCAGCGAGCTCACTCGAAGCGGGGCGAGGCGGTTCACACACGTCTACATCTCTCACATGGTGACGGCAGTGTCCGGCTCTTCGATGTCACTGCTGCCGATCAGATCGATCAACCGGAGATCGAAGGTACGCTGCTGACATGCAAGGTGATTGGGGCCGATCTGGTCGATTCCAGACCTGCCGGACCTGTTCTCCAGATTCAACACCCCATGAGTGGCTTGCTCACCGAGCCCTTTTTCCGCGATCGGCTCCAGCACGCGCTCACCCGTTCGACCCGGACGGCGGCGCCGTTGACGCTGGTTCTGCTCGATCTCGCTCCGGCCGAAGCCATTTCAGCGCTTTCGGATGACGCCCGATCGGCAGTGCTGCGCACCGTCGCCGGACGCCTCATGCGTTCGATTCGCAGCGGAGACTCAATCGCGCATCTTCGTGACTTTGAAATAGCGATCATCCTTGAGGATGCCGATCTCACTTTCGCCAAGTCGGTGGTGAACCGTATTGAATCGCAAGTGGTCGTCCCAATTTCGCACCTCAATGGCCAGATACAGCTTGCGGTTCGCACTGGTTTGACAGTCAAGTCTGATCCTCGCGACAACCCGGATACGATGCTGCTGGAAGCACGGGCAGCAGTCCAGCGGGCAACACTGATTGCGCACCAGATGCCTGTGCCGGCCTCGGTCATACCCGCCGCTCCGTTTGTTCCGACCGTGACCGTTGAAAAGCCGGTTGAGGTCGTGCTGACTCCTGAACCACCGAAGCAACTCTTCGAAACATTTGTCTCGCGCGCGGTGACGGGTGGTACTTCGATAGAGCGCATGGTCGAAATTGCGGCCGAGGATGCTGCGTCGGTTGCTCCCATACCCGCCAAGCCCGAAGTGCGCAAACTGAATGCTTCTTCCTACGAGATTCAGTTCATTCCGGTGCTTGCACTTGAGACTGGTGAAATTGTCGAACTGGAAACCCAAATCCGGTGGCGACACCCTGAGCGCGGATTCGTTCCCGTGGAACTTTCAGCAGATGCCGATCTGGTTGCGCCGTGGGCACTCGAGTCTGCCTGCCGGATTGCACGTTCATTGCCAGTCACCCGGGCGGGCAATCGCATTCGAATGAGCGTCAACATCTCGCCGTCAACGCCGATCGATGAGACGCTGGTCGATACCACCGCAAAGGTCTTGCTGACCTCTGGAATTGATCCGACATCGCTACAGTTGGAATTTCCAGCGCGCCGACTGGACCAGGGCGATCAAATCTCCGAAAGCGTTCGTTCGACATTGCGGCAACTTCGAGAACTGGGTGTACGCCTGGCAATCGATGGCGCCGGAGCCGAGGCTGGAAGGCTACCTGATTTCCATAATCTCCCGGTGCAAAGCGTTAAACTCGACCGCTCAGTGGTGATGTTGCTCGATCGCTCGGCGGACCGTCGTGCCATCGTTCGGGAAATCGTCGAACTCGCCCAGGCATCCGATGTGGTGGTGATTGGAACAGGTGTCGAAACGCTGGAGCAGGCTGAGAGACTCTGGGATCTCGGGGCAAATGAAGGACAGGGACCGCTCTTCTTCCGACCGATTCCGGAAGATCAACTCTCAACGCTCTTCCCGACACTGGCCAATCTCGTCGCGGCTGACTAAGCGCCGGGATGATGTTTCGGCCCGGCGCTGTTGGCCGAGTTGCCTCAGGCTTTCAACCTGAGGCAAATGCCGCGAAGCCTCTCCGAGGCTGGACCAAGCGGCAGGCAGGATGCGTGGTTTCTGGGGTTCTCGTTTCGAATCACTACACGAGATCGACCCGAGCCAACTACGGCGCGGGCAATCGAAGCTCGAAGCTCGAAGCTCGAAGCTCGAAGCTCGTTAGTATGCCGGTTCGTAGTCTGGATCGACCGGGCGAATACCGCCTTCGGGCGGGTCAAACCCACGCTCGGCCAGATATGCCACCACGTGCTCTATGACGTCGTCGGGAGTCGATGCGCCGGCGGTGACACCGACGGTTCTGGCGGCGGTAAGCCAACCGTCGTTGATATCTTCAGGTCGCTCGATATGGTGACTTTCAACTCCCATTCGATTGCCGACCTCGGCGAGCCGTGCTGTGTTGCTGCTCTTCTTTCCGCCAATGGCAAGAATCAAATCAACCTGATCGCGATCAACAAGTCGCTTCAGAGCGTTCTGTCGCTCGCTCGTCGGTTCACAAATTGTATTGCAGAGGCGGAACTCGCCTCCCTCCGGCACGACCATCGCCTGAAGTTCACCCGCGAACTTCATCAGTTCATCGATATTCTTGGTCGTCTGGCTCACGACGGCAACCTTGCGAGGAGGCGGAATTTTGCCCTCGCCGGATTCGCCCCGACGACAGTTCCACGGCAGATCGGCAACTTTTTTCGAGGCGATTGCCTTTGATGTTGCGGCCCAGCCGAGCACGCTCTTCACTTCCGGGTGATAGGAATCACCGTACACCACCAGGAAATAGCCCTGGCGAACCAGCTTCTGGGCCAACCGCTGAACCTTTGTAACCAGCGGGCAGGTGGTATCGATCAACTCGATATTCGCCGCAGAAGCTTCTAGCGCTAGGTGCGGTCCCATACCGTGAGCCGTGATCGCGACCCGCTGGAACCCACGGCTAACCGCTTCTTCAACGGACACCGTGCCTTCGACTCCCTTGGTCAGCAGACGTTCTACAACTTGCGGGTTGTGGATGATGTCACCGATCGGAGCGACGGCGCCACCCTTATCGGCAGCATCTTCGATGATGTCCAGCGCGCGGCGGACACCCCAGCAATATCCGAGTTCATCCGCGACTACCACGCGCTTTCTGGTTGTTTGTTCAATCGTGGCGTCAGCGAGCGTTGCAATAACCATTGATATCCTCAGTGATTCAGGGGAATTCCCGCGAACCGGAATGAAACTGCATTGATGGGCAACCGCCACCGGCAATCACCAAGTATGAAGTATAGCCGCGTGATCGATTATTCAAGCTACAACGAGAAGCGGGGTAGGAAAGACGAGAGACGAGTTCCGATAAGAAATCACGCGGCGATGGATTTCCGAGGTGGCTGTTTCCTGTTTCCTGTTCGCCCGTCGCCCGAATCTGGGCTTTCGCTCAGTACCGTATGAGTTCAAGCCCGTCGGCCTCGATTCGGTCAGTGTTGAGGGTTCCCTCCATAATCGCGGGAAGTTCCTCAGGCACGGATATAGTCTCGGCACTTCCATCACTTACGTAGAGTTGACCTGGGTCATCTTCGAAGATTGCGAACCAGTACGCTGATCCGCGTCCACCTTCCAGATTGGCATCGTCGTCAAAGGCTTGAATCCGGGCGATGAAGACCGGGTCGTATTCGGTGCTTACCGGCGATTCGGTGGGATTGTCGCCAACCATCAGGCTTCCAATGATGCGGTAGGTGGTCCCTTTCCACTCGAATCCCTCGCGCAACCATTCGCGTTGCTGTTGTTTGGTATCGAGATCCGGGTAGTTGCCAAACGGCATGGCGAGGATGTTGGCCTCGATTCGGGTATCCATCTCCTGAAACGCGACGATCGCGCCCGCCAGTTCAGCGCGAAAGGTGTCGTCATCCTGTTGAAGCAAATCGACGTGATTCAAGGTGTGATTACCGACTTCGTATCCGTTATCCATCAACCAGGTCAGCTTCTGCTGGCAATAGGGATACTGGTCCGGTTCCGCGTCCGCGAACTGCCAGGCAAAACAGAAATTCACAGTTGGAAGAACCGCGAAGAATCCACCGCGGCCAAAATCAGGGTGGTCCGCGTAGAAGGCTTCCATAATTCCGATGGCTGAATCTGGATCGATCTCAACACTGCCGTCATCTGCGATCAAGTATCGAAATTGTCCCGCGGTCGAATCATCGAAGGTCAGAACCACCGGTCGTTTCCCGGCCGGTGCGGCAATTCGGTTCGCGATCAGGTCTTTCAGCGGAACGACATAAAAGTCGTTTTCATACAGCCAATCGAGATCGGCTTTGAAATCATCAACCGTGCGAACGAACTGCTCTTCCCGTTTCTCGGTCGTGATGGTGTGATACTCCAGGACGGGGATCACGCCGAGTTCGTTCGGTTGGAACTCATCCAGTTGCTCTGCGGAGAGGCGGACTCCTGATACAGCCTCGGGGCGTTCGGTCGGTTTCTTTGTCGGTTCGGCCGGGGCCAGGGTCGCAGTGGGTTTGATATCAGCATCACCTTCACCCTCCTGGTTCACAGTGGAAGTTGGTTCCTCTTCAACGTCGTTCCCGCTTTCGACCGTCGATTGGGCGGCGAGATTCGCCGGAGCGGTTCCTTCGATCCACTGGATTTTCTTGCCGCCGTCACCGGACCCGCATGCTCCAAGCAGCAAAGCAAGAACCATCAGTAGCGGGACAAACCGGATTCGAAGTTTTCCACCTGATGAGATGGACGTTGGTGTCACGGTCAAAGACCTCCGATGGGTCAATTCGCACGTTCGGATGCCGTCGGTGTGTCAGGAAGAGTGGAGGAACACCGAACGTTCATCAGCGTTGTGCCTGCTTGGCGAGTATATGAGTGGCGCAAAACGCTGTCGAGAAGAAATCAGGCACGCTCTCAAGGATACAGACGCATCGCCCGTTCAGGTCGTTTCCCCGGCGAGCAATGCTTGAAGCTGCGTGAGCGTGTGTACTTCGTGATCCGGTGCAAAGCTCGTGTCATCCCAGGGTCGACCTGTTCGATTCACCCAGACCGAACGTATCCCTGCGCCATATGCACCGGCAATATCGAATTCTGCAGAATCACCAACGAAGAGTGCCTGTTCGGCACGTGCTCCTCCTCGTTCAAGCGCATGCGCGAAAATCGATGGATCAGGCTTTGCGACCCCGAACTCACCGGAAACCACGACGAAATCGACATGCTGTTCGACGCCCAATAGATCGATCTTCGCGCGCTGCACTTCGGCTGGTC
>Ga0105046_10016342_pt1 | contig 11393 bp, 11 predicted proteins | sample MAT03_FD_78385 | JGI IMG/M metagenome (GOLD analysis project Ga0105046, IMG submission 78385) | Freshwater microbial communities from Lake Fryxell liftoff mats and glacier meltwater in Antarctica - MAT-03 (megahit assembly) | ecosystem: Environmental > Aquatic > Freshwater > Ice > Liftoff...
CGCTACATCGCAGAACTTGAGAACATGTCGTTGCGCGGCGTGATCGAACGCTTGGTGGCGGCGGGTCTCGATTCGATTCCCGGTGGCGGCGCCGAGATCTTAGACGATGAAATTCGCGAACGGATCTCTCCGCTGAAGTGTTCCACAGAAACCTGGCTTGAAGTCATGCGCCAAGGCCACGCCCTGGGGCTACGCACCACAGGCACGATGGTGTTTGGCTTCGGCGAAACGCCGCAACATGTGGTGAACCACTTTGAACACCTGCGCGCGTTGCAAGATGAAACAGCGGGCTTCACAGCGTTCATCTGTTGGCCTTTTCAAGCAGAAGGAACCCGGCTTAAGTTGAAAGACGATGCCACGGCAGTTCGTTACCTGCGGTTGTTCGCGCTAAGCCGTTTGTTCTTAGACAACTTCCCCAACCTGCAGGTTTCGTGGCCCACCATGGGACCAGACGTGGGGCAAGTGGCGTTGCGCTTTGGCGGCAACGACTTCGGCAGCGCAATGATCGAAGAAAACGTGGTGTCTCAAGCGGGCGCTGTGTTCAAACTTTCTGCGGACGACATTGAACGCTACGTACGCGATGCGGGCTTTGTTCCTAAGCGCCGCAATATGCGCTACGAATTGGCCGCCCGAAGGGCATAGCGCTTCGCAATGACCGTCACTCTTATTCACGCCAACTGGGTGGTTCCGATCACCAGTGGCGTGATTGAAGAGGGGGCGGTTGCGGTTGATGCAGCGGGCGTGGTCGTGGCGGTGGGTAAGACGAAAGAGCTCTTTATTGAGTTCCCTTCTGCGCCCAGGCAACAGCTGCGAGGCGCCATTATTCCGGCATTGGTGAACACGCATACGCATGTTGAATTGTCTGCGTTGCGTGGCCTTGTGGCGGGTGGGCAAGGTTTGGTGCCGTGGGTTCAAACGCTAATGCCTGCAGCACGGGCAATTGACAGCGACGAAAAGAACGCGGCGATGCACACCGCTGCCGCTGAGATGTGGTGTGCGGGCACAGTCGCCCTAGGCGACGTAGGAAACAGCCTTGCAAGCCTCCCCGCCCTCGCCTCGCAGCCGCTGCAAGGCACGTTCTTTCACGAGTTGTTGGGGTCGCAGGACACCGCGACGGGCGACGCTCCGATGGCCGCACGAAGGGCTTACGAGGAGGTAGTGCAAAAGGGAGCATGGCCCGCTCGATTCACATATGTGCAAGCGCCTCACGCCCCCTATTCCGCCAGCCCTTCGCTTTTGCGCCGGGTTTTGGCCAATGCCCAAAACCTGCGCGAACGAACGACCATTCACGTGGCCGAGGATAACGACGAAATTGATCTATTGATGCGAGGCGAAGGGCGTTGGCCCGCGATTCTTTCATCGATGGGCGTGCCATTGGGTGAACGGACGCCGCACCTTCGGCCTGTACCTTACCTCCAAGCGCAGGGTGCTTTCGCGGGCGCGCTGTCGCCGTTGCTGGTGCATATGACGTTTGCTGATGCGGTGGATATCGAAATAGCAGCGCGCTTTTCGGCACCTGTGGTGTTGTGCCCTCGTTCAAACCTTCACATCACGGGCCAGTTGCCGAACATTCCAGCGTTGATCTCTGCTGGCGTTCCCTTGGCGTTGGGTACGGATAGTTTGGCGTCGAACGGCTCACTTTCCTTGTGGAACGAGATGGCAACGCTGGCAAAGCACTTCCCTGAGGTGAACTGCGCGCATTGGTTGCAAGCGGCAACGCACGGGGGCGCTATGGCGCTGGATCGTCCGGGGCTGGGCAGCATCGCCCCGGGTAAGAAACCGGGGATTTTGAACATTGATATCGACTGCGCAACGGAGAATTTGCTGCGCGCATTGACCGGCAAACCTCCATCGAACATCACTTGGGTGGCAAAGCCATGACCGCACTTATGCAGCAAGCCCGCACCTTCGGGCGCATGATCAAATTCAGCCACACAATATTCGCGCTTCCATTTGCACTGGCTGCAGCCGCGATTGCGGGGCAAGGGCACAACGTTGGTATCGATCGTTGGCTGGCTTTTGTTGTTGCCATGGCATCGGCACGCACGGCGGCGATGGGATGGAACCGGGTGGTGGATCGCCACTTCGATGCGAAGAACCCGCGCACGGCCCAACGTGAGATCCCTAGCGGCAAGATACCGGTAACAACGGCGGTTGCGTTGGTGGTGGCATCAAGCGCGTTGTTCATTGCGACGTCGGCGTATTTGGGAAAGCTGTGTTTGGCGTTGTCTCCGTTGGCGTTGGCCTTGGTGCTTGGTTACTCGTACACAAAACGTTTCACTTGGCTTTGCCATCTGTTCTTGGGTTTTGCGATCGCCGCAGGACCAGCAGGTGCGTGGATCGCGGTAACGGGTGCAATGGCGGCGCCTGCATGGTGGTTGGTGTTGGCAGTCACAACGTGGATCGGCGGCTTCGATATTCTTTATGCGCTATCAGATCGGGAATTCGATAGGCAGGCCAAGCTGCGCTCAATTCCTGCGCGCTTCGGCGTGCTCAAGTCGCTGTGGATCTCGGGAACATTGCATGTGCTAACTGCGGTTGCGCTGGTGATGGCGGGGCACTCAGCACATTTGGGTGCGCCCTACTTCTTAGGCGTTGCGGCCATCGCAGGCATCTTGGTTTGGGAACACAGCATTGTGAAACCAACAGACCTGTCTCGCCTCGACATGGCGTTCTTCAGCTTGAACGGCTACGTCTCGATGGCGTTCCTGGTGGCGACGTTGGCGGATGTTTTGAGGACGTTGTATTTCGGGTAGGGAGTTGCAACTCTGGGCGCAACAAAATCCTACTCGTCCAAGTCCTCGCCAAACAACAACCCCACGCGAATCTCAACTGCATCAAACGGCTCTGCCCGCACAATGTCGCCCGCATTGGCGACCAAGATGTTCACGTATCCCTCAGGCGAATTGCGGTACACCGCAAGTGACTTCGTATCGGGATCCAAAATCCAATAGTGTGGTACGCCCGCGCGGTGTTAGTGCTACATCTTCACGATGGGGTCGTTCGAGGCATTCGAACGTGAAAGCGTTTCACGAATCCAATCGGGACAACCTGTGATTGGGCGCCCCGTAGGTGCCACTGGAACACGCTGTCGCTTACACCCGGAAAGGTCGGGCCGAAATCCCCTCAGTATCAAACTGAATGTCGACCTCGCCAACAATCCACCAACCTCGCGGATGACCGCCTCCGCCTTTTCGGTGAAACTGCGGGCGCAATAGATCTGAATGACTAAACTGCGCGGCGCCGAGCTAGTAGTCGGCAAGCGCCTTTTGCCTCAGCTCTCCGTTGATCAGTTCAGACCGCGAAGCCTCGGGTTGGGCCACCCACTCCCTTGCTCCCAGTGCTGCAAGTCGTCCAACTTCACCACGTGGGCCTCGCCCCGCGATTGATCCCCTTTAACGTAGACCAAGGCATCGGCTAGGCCGGCGATGATGCCACTCGATGTGCGGTTGACAGTACGCCACATGGGTGTACCATTATATTGTGATTCGCACGGTGGTTCTATCCAAGCGCGCGCAAAAGGACATCATGACGGTCCCCGATCACATCGTGGCGAAGCTTCAGGGTTGGGTTCTAGACGTCGAATACCGGGGACTCGAAGAAGTTCGAAAAGTGCCCAGTTATCATGATGAACCGCTCAAGGGTCCGTTGAAGGGGCTGCGGTCCATCAGATTGAGTCTCAGCTACCGCGCGTCTACCGATTGGTCGAAAACAAGATTGAGTTCGTCAACGTCGAAGGGGTTGATAAACATGAGTACTAAGAAAAGCGAAGCGATTCGTTTGCTCGAGAAACGCACAGGAGGGCCTCTAACGTTGGGTCGCTTCGTCGAAGCGATTCGGCTCGGTGAAGACATGACGCAGCCTGCGTTTGCCAAGCAATTGGGGATCTCCAAGTCACACCTGAACGACATCGAGAAGGGTCGCAAAGCTGTGAGTCCTGAGCGGGCTGCGCGGTTCGCCGAGGTGCTCGGTTATTCGCAGGCCAATTTTGTAAAACTGGCGCTGCAAGATCTGGTGAGCCGCGGTGGTCTACCGTTTCAGGTGGACGTCAAAGCCGCGTAGCCGCTGGACTAGCGGCCCATAACCGCAGCGGAACCGTGAGCTAGGGCCAAGTCAGGCGGCAACTTCAGCGAGTTACCGGGCCAGGAAAGTTGTGGGCGCGCAGGGAATCGAACCCCGAACCAATGGATTAAGAGTCCACTGCTCTACCAGTTGAGCTACGCGCCCGAAGGCAATCATCAACAAATCGATCTTAAATTTTCAGTCTATTTAAGTGCGCCCGGAGGGAATCGAACCCCCAACCCTCGGCTTCGAAGGCCGATGCTCTATCCAGTTGAGCTACAGGCGCAATTCCCTAGGGAAATATAAATAAAGATTAAGTTTTCCCGCCAACCCCAACCCTCAGTAGGCTGGGGATGATGCTGACCAAGGACGCTTCTGTCAAGGCGCAATTTGCCGGATTGTTACGCTTTCGAAAAGCGACCTAATGCCGGGGTAATCGCCCAGGCCGAAGCGCCTTGATAATGCGCTCCTTCGCTGCGTTTGGATTGTCGCGCAGATCGATGTCTTTGACTTTCTCCAGCGTCGACTTCATCAGCGTAAGCCGAACCCGATCAGAATCGCTGCAGGGGTGGCTTGAACCGTTCTCACACAAAGCCAGCGCCCGTTCCGCTGCCTTGAAGGCCGACATACCCTCCCAGTCATCCGCAAACGCCATGCTCTGGCGCGAGGCCAAGCGGTGATCCGCGGGGTTTCGCTGGATGGCCGGTGCCAGCACTGACAACGCCCATTCTGGTCGTCCCCCGTCCAACAGAAGGTTCGAGAGATCCAAAGTGGGCTCAATGGCGCCAGGGTCTCGCGCCAGCACGGTTTGCAGTTGGGCCAGCTCAACCCGTTGTGAATCGCTTAATTCAAGGCCCGGCTTTACCTTGACGTCCGGCCGGGGCAGCAGCACCGCCACCGTCACAGTAACAAACATCGCTACGTCAACAACTCGGGTCACCCTCATACCCGAATCAAACTACCGTGTTGGGCGGCAAAAGCCAACGCTCCCGAGCGCCAAGCGAGACCGATTGCCACGGACCGTGGCATTTCGCCACAGGCCCTTGAGAATCTTTATGTTTCTCCCCTTTACAGCCGTGGGCAAACTGTGGCATTCAAATTGCTCTTACGGTTCCTTACTTAGCGATTAGCGTGTAGTTCAGCTTCGATTCGCATACCTCGAACCTTAACCGGCCAGTTTTCTTTCGGGCCCCATTTCGAGAACCTTTGGCGTGCCACCCAGCATTCCGCAAGTGCTTCCCGCTTCGTGTGTGCCCCGTGTTCAGTTTTGTGCAGTAGTTCCCGCGAACATCTCGACAGGAGGAGCCGATGACCTTTCTCAAGCTTTTGGCCGATGCATTCCACGAAGGTGGTTTTGGCATGTGGCCCATCTTAATTCTTCTCGCAATCACGATTTCAATCGTGGTGGAGCGGGCGGTGTATCTGCGAAAAGCAGTCATCGACAAAGACAAGCTGGTCTCGCTGTTAAAGCAGCAGATCGCCCAGGGCAACATTCAAGGGGCCATCAAGGTTTGCTCAGGCAACTCCACCCCCATGACCCGCATCGTCCAATCGGGACTGATGCGAGCCAACCGTTCCGATGAGGAAATCGCCGCAGCGATGGACGAGGCAGGCCTTCGCGAGCTGCCGATGATCGAGAAGCGAACCGGGTATTTGGCCATGTTGGGTAACTTGGCGACCTTGGCTGGCTTGCTGGGAACCATCGCAGGCCTCATTAAATCATTCGCAGGCGTGGCTGGTGTGGATCCCTCACAGAAAGCCACTTTGCTTTCTAAGGGCATCTCTGAAGCGATGAACTGCACAGCGTTTGGTTTGTTCACGGGTATCGTTGGCTTGGCCACGTACGCTTTGTTGAATGGCAAAACGCAGAACATCCTCGACGACATCGCCGAGGTTCGGAAAAACGTTGCGAACCTGCTGGCAAGCGCAAAAGCCGCTTCTCGGGGTTAATCGCTTAGGACTCGCATTCCAGGATTCGGATTAAAGGAGATTCAGCCATGTTTATTATCGAAATGTTTAAAGAGGGTGGCTGGGGGATGTACCCCATCTTAGTGATGTTCTTCATGATCATTGCAATCGTCATAGACCGCTTCTTGGTTCTACAACGATCGCAAGTGGACGTGGACAAGTTGATGGGCTTGGTTAAGGCCCAAATTGTTCAAGGAAATATTCGTGGCGCCATCAGTACCTGCGAACAGGTCTCGGCTCCGCTCACAAAGATCATCGCAGCCGGACTTCGCAACGCTGCTGGCAGCGAACATTCCATCCAACAAGCGATGGACGAAGAAGCCCTTCGTCAACTTCCCAAAGTGGAAAAGCGTACGGGCTACCTGGCAATGCTCGGCAACTTGGCCACGCTGGCGGGTTTGCTCGGTACCATCGCTGGTCTTATTAAGTCCTTCGCCTCCGTCGCTGGCGTTGACGCCAGCCTCAAGGCCACGATGCTTTCCCGCGGTATTTCTGAAGCCATGAACTGCACGGCCTTTGGATTGTTGACCGGTATCATTGGTTTGGCCACCTATGCGTGGTTGAACGGCAAGACCCAAGGAATTCTAGACGGCATCAACCAAGGTTCAGTGGAAGCACTTAACTTGGCCACAGCAGGTCGCGAATCCCATGGTCACCAGGGTTAGTCGTAAACTTTAAAGGAGAACACCATGAGCGTATCCGTAGATACGGGCGGCAAAAGCGGGAAGAAGTCGGTCAATGCCGACCTGAACCTCGTGCCCTACATCGATTTGCTCACGTGCATGGTTGCGTTCCTTCTAATCACGGCTGTTTGGACCCAGCTCGCGAGGCTTGAAGTGCAACAAAAGGCACAAAGCGCCGCGGGTGAAACCGCCCCCACTGAGATCAAGACGAAGATCATCGTCAACATCGACAGTGAGGGTTACAACGTGGTTGAGAACGAGACTTCAAAACGCATCCCCAAACAGGGCGATGCATATAACGTTGGGGATCTTTCCGTTGAGCTCAAAAGGCTTAAGGAAGCACATCCTGACACCAACGACCTGCAAGTGGCTTCAGAAGACTCGATCAAGTTCGACACCATAGTTCAAACGATGGATGCGTGCTTGGCCAACCACTTCCCTGCTGTTTCGCTGGTTGACAGCACCGCTGGTGCAAGCCTGTAAGGGCGGAGGAATTCACGATGCCCATTCATGCTCCACACCGACAACTGTATAAGTCGATCCCACTTGAGACGGTTAGCCTCAAGCTAGGACACGGAGGGCGAAAGTCGCTTTCTGAAGCTTTGAACTTGGTGGCTTACATCGACATGATGACGATGTTGGTCATTTTCTTGCTGATGTCGTTCTCGGCAACAGGCGAGATCGTGTTCGTGCAGAAAAATCTGATTTTGCCCGACGCACAACAGTGGACGGATCTCGAGCGTGCGCCCATCATCGGCGTAACGCCTGACTTGGTAATGTTGGACGGCCAGCAAGTTGCCACCGGCGAAGAGCTGTTGCGCGACTCTGCCACGGGCGATTCCAAGATCACTGAGCTTCACGATCGCTTGGTCACTTTGAAGAACAACTATAAGTTGACCCACCCCAATGAAGATTTTGCTGGGTTGGTTATTCTTCAAGCAGACAAGGCGGTTGAGTTCAAAGCATTGAAGAAGATTTTGTACACGGCCTCAGTTGCTGGGTATGCGAACTTGAACTTCGCAGTTCAGCCAAAGGTCAAACCGGGCGGCGCTGCCGCTGCTGAATAAGACGGTTCAAATTTGAGACCGACACACCCTCGCCTCGCCGACCGCGAGCCGGGGGTGTTGTTTTTCAAGGGGGAGCAGGTTCTATGCGTACGTTTCAACTTGCAGCGCGAGTGAGTTCCAAAGGGTTGGTTGTTGCTGCTATCGCGTCAACACTGTTTGGTGGATTTGTGTCGTCAGGTTGTGACGATCCGAATGATCCGAAAACCTGGGCGAAGAAGCTATCTAGCCTTCGCACCCGCAAGGAAGCGCTCGACAATCTGGCGCGTATGGAAGTGGAGAAGGCAAAAGTAGCGCTGCCTGAACTACGTGCGTTGTTTAGCGAAACGAAGGACCCAACCCACTTGCGCGCCATTGCACGACTGGCGGATGCTTCGACAGTTGATCTGTTCGTGGGCGAACTGAGCTACGACACGGACAACTTCGAGAACGCACAAGTCGCGGCGGGATTCTTAGGCGACATGAAAGCGCCTCAGGCAGTCGCCGGTCTTGCTGCTGCCGCCGAGAAGCAACTACCGATAAAGTCGCAGGCAAACCAAGTACGCATTGCCGCCATTCGTGCTTTGGCACGAATCAAAGACAAAGGCGCGACGGCCGCACTAACGAAGGTACTCACTGCGTCCGCAGACGAGCAGGACTTTCTTTTGAACAAGACAGCTGCTTTGGCACTGGCCGAAATCAAAGACCCAGCGGCGATTCCTGCGCTTCTCCATGGATTGTTCATGACTGGACGAGGCAGCAACCTTTTCCAAGAGTGCCGCTTGGCTTTGGTGGGCATTGGTGAGCCTTCGATTGCACCGTTGATCGCAATGATTGAGGGAAAGAACGCTGACATCGAGAAGATGGCCAAGGACCAAAACTTCGATGGCGTCACGCCCGGTGTGGTGCCCTACAAGGGTGCCCACGTTTTGGGAGACCTTCGCTCGCCGAAAGCGGTACCTGCGCTTCTTGCCATCTTGAAGCGTCCCAAGATCGGTCCTGAACATTCGCAGGCCTTGATTTCATTGGGCATGACAGCCACACCTGAAGCGGTCGACGCGATCATTGCAATACTTAAGGACGGCAAGCAGGAACCAAGGCTAAGGCTTGCCGCTTCCAATGCATTATTTTTGGCTGGCGACCCACGTGCTTTGCCGACGTTGTTTGATGTCGCTAAGAACGGCTTCATCATGATTGAGGGGGAAAAAGCGTCCGACCTTCGTGCCTCAGCGGCCATCGACTTCGCGCGGCTCGCTGGCAAAAGCGAATACGAGAAGTTCAAGGCACTCGTTGACGCCGAAACAGAAGTTCAAGGCGCAATGGGGGAGGCATTGGATCGCATTAAACTTGCGAACGAATGCGACACTGATCTTGCCTGTTATGGCAAAGCGCTGACCGACTCCTCTCCGGCTCGTTCAGAAAAAGCAGCCATTACGATCGGCCTGGCTGGCAACGCCAAGCAGGGTATTCCTTTGCTACTGGCTGGCCTCAAGCCCGTAAAGACCTTGCAGCAAGACCAGTTTCCTTCCCACCACGCAATGCTCTTGGCCCTAACCCGACTTGCCAACAGCAGCTGTGTTGACTGTGTCACCAAGCTTTCAACCCTTGTGGAAGCTGACAAGAGTTCTACCCGCTTGCCGGGCGCAATTATTCAACTTGCCGAAACGCAGGTCGCGCTGGTGGTGATCCAGAACAAGAAGTAGCGCCCGCAAATTTTGTGCGGGCGCAGCTTGTAGGTTACTTCTTCTTCTTTTTGGCCCTGGGCGCCTCGTAGGTGGCTTCAACAACGGTGTGGATGCCACCGCGAACGTTGAAATCACCTTCAATGCGCGCCCAACGTGGTTTGGTGGCAGCCACCAAGTCATCGAGAATCATGTTGGTGACCGCTTCGTGAAACGCTCCTTCATTGCGGAATGACCACAGGTAAAGCTTCCACGATTTGAGTTCTACACAAAGGCGATCTGGAATGTACTGCACGCGAATGGTTGCGAAATCGGGTTGCCCCGTCTTCGGGCACAAACACGTGAATTCAGAGGTATCGAAATGAATCGTGTAGTCGCGGTCCGGGTTGGGACTGGGGAAGGTCTCCAGGTCTCGGGAAGGCGTTCGCATGTCCTTCTGGGCGCTGACAGGGGCGGCTATGGTTTCTTTGGGCTTGGAACTCACGAGCTGAAGAATAGCTCTGCGAATCCCCTTTTGCCTTACATTGACTCCGCTTTTTCTGCCTTCCTCCTGGCCAACCCAGACCACGGAAACCGGGTTGATTGCCACTGTTGCTCTACCAATCGTTCCCAGGTAGAAACGAGGCGGGCTTACGTATGAACGACTCACACGTTTTTCGCCTGGCACCAACGATGCGCAAACGCTTCCTTTCCTACTGTTCGTCCCCCGGTTTCGCCCTCCGTATGGCGGCGGCTCCGGCGCTCCTTTCGTTAGGGCTATGGGCAGCGCCTGCACAAGCAGAGTCTGTGAAGGGTCGGGTAACGCTTTCCGAAACTTTGGAGAGTGGCCGTCGTTTCCCTGGCTACTGGCGGGTTGAAAACGGCGCGGTGCCTATCGCTCCCCTTACAAACCCTGATCCGCCCGTCGTGGTGATGACAGACGTGAAAGGCCCGACGCCCGAGGCTAAAACCTTTTCGGTGGACATCGCTGGATTCACGGTCAACAAACCCACTTTGCTTGTTGGCGTCAGTTCGGTCGTGGAAATTCGCAATGGCGACAAGGTGCCCCACGACCTTTCCATACCAGGGCAAGAAGCGTTAATGCCTCTTGAACGCCTGGCGCCGGGCACGTTACGCCGCCAGAAATTCCCTGTCCCGGGCGCCTATGAGATTCGTAGCGCTCAGTTTCCGCACCTGAGCATTGCGGTGATCGTGATCGACAACCCTTTCGCAGCAGCTTGCGACGCCAAGGGTAACTTCAAGTTGCCTGACATGCCCGAAGGTAAGGCCACGCTCAAAGTGTGGGCTCATGGCCAGGTTGTGCATGAACAAACTGTTGATGTTCAGAACAACATGAAGGCACTTCAAATTGATGTGGCTTCGTCTTCTCCCGTTGACTCCGAATAGGGCGCCATGTTCCTAAGCAAGATTTGGTTCATCCTCGTAGCTCTCATTGCCAGCGTCGCAACCACCGTCGCTTTAGTTGCTCCTCGTTCAGCGTCGCGCCACTTGGCCAGCGCCGAGGCGCAAAGCCTAGATCGCGCGCAATACGCAGCGGAGCAGCAGCTTAAGAACGATGCGATTCGTTGGATTCAAAGCGTTGCAAAACTTGGCCGCGACGCCGTGATTGCCGAGACACTCGAAAATGCAACTCGTGGCAGCGGCGAGTCTTCGGTCCTAAACGAGACGATTCGAGGTCGATTGGGCTCACTCGTACCAGATCTCGATAGCCGAGGCATTCGTGTGCTCGCCGCGGTTGATGGAAACGGACGTGTGGTAGGTCGTATTGGCGAGGGCGAAAACAGCCGAGACGCCGAATTGGTTTCAGGAATTGAGGTCGTGGCCGATGCGCTACGAGGCTATATGTCCGACGACGTTTGGGGTGCCAACGGTAAGCTCATGCGGGTTGCAGCCGCTCCCGTTTTGTCAAAAACGAAAGACAGAGTCGTAGGCGCAATCTACGTGGGTCTCGACAC
>Ga0105046_10016344_pt1 | contig 11393 bp, 9 predicted proteins | sample MAT03_FD_78385 | JGI IMG/M metagenome (GOLD analysis project Ga0105046, IMG submission 78385) | Freshwater microbial communities from Lake Fryxell liftoff mats and glacier meltwater in Antarctica - MAT-03 (megahit assembly) | ecosystem: Environmental > Aquatic > Freshwater > Ice > Liftoff...
ACGTTCCTGGAAACTCGCGAAGCAAGGCGCTTGAACCCGAGTCTACCGTGCTAACGAAAACTTCGGGCCATGATTCTCCTTTGCGCGACAGGCAAGTCTTGTCAGCAATCATGTACACTTGGCCTTTTGCAGGTAAGACTGCTTTACATGACTACATACGATGAGCTTACCGTGGCTTCCTACAACATCCACAAGGGCGTGGGCACGGACCGGCAGCGCAATCCGGCTAGGATTGCCGCCGTGATTGCGGAAATCGGAGCCGATATTCTGGCCTTGCAAGAGGTCGACATGCGGTTTGGCAACCGCGAGGGGCTGCTTGATCTGGAGGCTCTGCGCCGCGATCTCGGCCTGATCGCGGTGCCGGTCGACTCTGTCCGCGATGCGCATGGCTTTCATGGCAACCTGCTGATGGTGCGCAACGGGCTGGTGCAACTGGTGCATCACCTGATCCTGCCGGGGCTGGAGCCGCGCGGCGCGTTGATCAGTGATCTGACAATTGCAGGGCACCACTTGCGCGTCGTGTCGACGCATCTTGGGCTGCTGCCCGCATCGCGCAAGCTGCAGGCCCGCGCCATTCTGGACAAGCTGAGCACACTTGACGCCCGGCCAATACTGCTGATGGGTGATCTGAACGAATGGCGCCACGATGCCCGTTCGCCATTGAAGGCCCTGAATGCACATTTCACCAAGCCATCAAAACTGCGCAGCTTTCCGGCGCGCTATCCGTTGTTTGGGCTGGACCGGATCATGACCAATGCACAGGCCGAACTGCACGGCCTTGACGTGCATGACACGCCGTTGGCGCGGCGCGCGTCGGACCATTTGCCGATCAAGGCGCGGTTGCGGCTGGTCGGTTTGCAACCAACGGCGGACCCCTTGGCGGATGGCAGATGATCGGCTGGGGCGCAGGCCTGCTGATCTGGGTGATGGTAGTGTCGGCGGTCATGGCACTGGCCTCGTTCTTGACGTTCCGGTCGTGGCGGCACTTTGCCAGAACGGCGCGCGGCGCGGCTGGCAAGGCGCTGCCCCGGACCGGACCCGATACCCCGCTGGACGCAGCTTTCAATCCGCTGGAAGCGGCGCATCCGGGGCAAAACGGATTGCTTGGGCTGTTCGATGCCCATCAGGCTTTCGCCGCCCGTGCCTTTTCGGCGCAACTGGCCGGGCGCAGTCTTGATCTGATCTATTATATCTGGCGCACCGATATGACCGGCTGGCTGCTGGTTGCCGATTTGTTGGCGGCGGCGGATCGCGGGGTGCGGGTCCGGCTGTTGCTTGATGATGTCAACGTGCAGGGCTATGATCCTGCCTTTCTGGCGTTGAATCAGCATCCGCAGATTGAGGTGCGCCTGTTCAACCCGACCCGCAACCGGGGCCATGCGCTGCGGCGCGGGCTGGAAATGTTGCTGGGTCTGGCGCGGTTCAACCGACGGATGCACTGCAAGGCTTGGATCGCGGATGGGCGGCTGGCCATCGTCGGTGGCCGAAACATCGGCGATACCTATTTCGGGGCGGTTGATCAGGGCGGGCGGAACTCGATCGACGCCGACCTGATGGTGGTGGGATCGGCGATAGCCGAGGTCGAGACCCATTTTGATCGCCTGTGGAATCACGGTCTGGTGCTGCCGATCCTTGCGCTGTGGCCAAAGTTCAGGGTCAGTATGACGCGGTTTCGCCGCAGGCTTGCACGGCGCATCGCAGAGCCTCGCTCTGTGGCTTTCCGCGCGCAGGTTCTGGATGCACGAGACGGCAGCACCGTGCTGAGCGCAGGCTTGCGCTGGACCGATACGGTGCGCATCCTGAGCGACCCGGTCGGCAAGGCCTATGGCCGACACGACGCGCCGTGGATGTCCGAGACGGTCGCGGCAGTGCTGGCCGAGGCGCGTCACGAGGTGCGCCTAGTTACGCCCTATTTCGTGCCCGGCAGCACCGGAATGCTGCCCTTGCTGGCACTGGCGGCCCGGGGTGTGCGCGTCAGCCTGCTGACCAACGGATTGTCTGCGACCGATATGATTCTGGTGCATGGTGCCTACCGCCGCTATCGCTGGCCGTTGCTGGCGGCCGGGGTGCAGATCCACGAATTCGCGCCAACTGCAGACCTGAACCGGGGCCGTGATGTCCTGCATGCCAAGATTTTTCTGATCGACGGGCGGCAGGCCATCATCGGCTCGCTGAACCTTGACCTGCGATCCGCCAATACGAATACCGAAATGGGCGTGCTGTTCGAAGAGCCGGAAATCGTCGCGGAACTGACCCGGATTATAGATCGCGATTCCGCGCCCGAGCGCGCCTATGCGCTGTCCTTGCAGGATCGCGCCCTTTGCTTTGCGGTCACCCGACCGGGCCTGCCCGCGCAGATGGGGTTTGAGCCAGAGGTTCCCGCCCTGCGTCGCGCCATATCCTGGGCGGTCGGCAAATTGCCGATCCATTCCTATCTTTAGGGCCTGACGCGATGCGGCCTTGATGTGGATACATCAGGTGTTGGCCTTGCCTTGCGGACCGCGCCCATCGCTTAGCCCCAGCCGGATCTGCTTTTCGATCTCGATGATGGCGAAGAAGACCGCACCAATGGCGACGATCACAATGCCGTCCATCAGCGGCACCGGCTGCGTGCCGAGCACAGCCTGAAGCGGTGCCAGATAGGTGACGGCGAACTGGGCGGCAGTGATGGCGATGACGACCGCCCAGACCACCCGCGTCCCCCGCACCAGCGCCCAGGTCAGCGAGGTGCTGTGGATGTTGCGGATGAAGAACAGATGGAAAATCTCCATGACCACCAGCATGTTCATTGCCATGGTCTGCGCCAAAGCCAGCGGATACCCCTTGTCGGTGGCATAGCTGAAGACGCCGAAGACGGCGGCAAAGAACAGCCCCGACACCAAAATCACATGCCAGACCAGCGCCCCCGACAGGATCGGCGCGTCGCGGCGGCGGGGCGGGCGGGCCATGGTGCCGGCCTCGGTCGGCTCAAAGGCAAAGGCCACGCCCAGCGTGACCCCGGTGATCAGGTTGACCCAAAGGATCTGCACCGCCGTCACCGGCAGGGCAAGACCCGCAAGCAGGGCCAGAACCAGCACCATCGACTCTCCGACATTGGTCGGCAGGGTCCAGCTGATCGCCTTCTTGAGGTTGTCATAGACCGTCCGGCCTTCGCGCACGGCGGCGGCGATCGAGGCAAAGTTGTCATCGGCCAGCACCAGATCGGCGGCCTCCTTGGCGGCCTCGGACCCCTTCAGCCCCATCGCGATGCCGACGTCCGCCCGTTTCAGCGCGGGGGCGTCGTTGACCCCGTCGCCGGTCATCGCGACCGACAGACCATGCGCCTGCAGCGCGGTCACAAGGCGCAGCTTGTGTTCGGGGCTGGTGCGGGCAAAGACGTCGACATCGGCCACTTCCATCGCCAGTTGCGCATCGTCCAGCTTATCAAGATCGGCGCCGGTAAGGACGCGGGTGGGGTTCTTCAGCCCGATCTGGGCGGCGATCGCGGCGGCGGTGCCCGCGTGATCGCCGGTGATCATCTTGACCCTGATCCCTGCTGCCCGACACTCTGCGACGGCGGCAATCGCTTCGGGGCGCGGTGGGTCGATCAGGCCGACAAGGCCAAGGAAGGTCAGCCCGCCCTCCAACCCGGCTGCGTCGATGCGGCCGCCTTCCTCGGCCCGCTCGGCCAGCGCCAGAACGCGCAAGCCCCGCGCTGCCAGGGTTTCGGCGCTTTGGTGCCAGTGGTGCTGGTCGATGCCCGCGCACATCCGCAGCACCCGTTCGGGCGCGCCCTTGACATGGATCAGGCGCCCGTCCGGCGTCTCGGTCAGGACGGCCATAAAGCGGTGGCGGCTGTCGAACGGGATGGCATCCAGCCTGCGGGCGCTGTGGTCGCCCCCGACCTTGCCCGCGAATGCCAGAAGCGCGCCCTCCATCGGGTCGCCCTCGACCGTCCAGATCCCGTCGCGGCCCTGCAAGGCGGCATCGTTGCACAGCGCCGCCGCGCGGGCGAGGCGCACAAGATCGCCCGCAGGCGTGATCACCCCCTCGGGCGCATAGCCGCCGCCGGACACTTCGAACGCGCCCTCGGGTGTCTCGGCGGCGGCCACCACCATTTCGTTGCGCGTCAGCGTACCGGTCTTGTCGGTGCAGATGACCGAGACCGAGCCGATGGATTCAATCGCTGGCAGGCGGCGGACGATGGCATGACGCCGCGCCATCGCCTGCACGCCAATGGCCAGCGTGATGGTCATCACCGCAGGCAGGCCTTCGGGGATCGCGGCAACAGCGACGGCAACCACGGTCATGAAAAGTTCGGAAAATTCCTGGTGGCCGACGTAATAGCCGTAAACCAGCAGCAGCCCCACCGCGAGCAGGATCAGGAACGACAGCCAGCGGGCGAAATGGTCGATCTGCGCCACCAGCGGCGTGGTCAGCGTCTCGACCCCCGCCAGCAGCCCGCCGATCCGCCCGATTTCCGTGGCCTGTCCGGTTGCCACCACCAGCCCGCGCGCGGTGCCTTGGGTCAGCAGCGTGCCCGACCACAGCATCGAGCGGCGGTCGCCAAGCGGCGCATCGGCGGCAACGGGGGACGTGCCCTTTTCCACTGGCACGGATTCGCCCGTCAGGATCGCCTCCTGCACGGCAAGCCCCCGCGCCTCCAGCACCCGCAGGTCGGCGGGCACCTTGTCGCCCGCTTCCAGAAGCACGATGTCGCCTGACACCAGATCGGCGCCGTCCACCGTCACGCGCCGCCCACCCCGCAGCACGGCGGCCTTTGGCGCAAGCATGTTGCGGATCGCGGCCATGGCGGCCTCGGCCTTACCTTCCTGAATGAAGCCGATCGCCGCGTTGGCCAGCACGACGGCCAGGATCACCCCGGTATCGACCCAGTGCTGCAGAACTCCGGTCACCACGGCAGCACCCAGCAGGACGTAGATCAGCACGTTGTGAAACTGCATCAGGAACCGCAGCACCGGCCCGCGTCCCCGCACATCGGGCAGGCGGTTCGGCCCATGCTCGGCCAGTCGCCGCGCGGCCTCCTGCACCGTCAGGCCCTCGGGACTTGTGTTCAGATCGGCCAGGCAGGTGGCGGCGGGGCGGGCATGTGCGTCGGTCAGGGTCATGTCATCGCGCCATAGCGCAGCCGTCGAACCCCACAGCACGTCCGGTGACGATGGCTATTTCAGTCTCGAGGCGATTCATGATTGCCCTCCCTTGATGTAACTACGACTGCGTTGATCAGGCGGCGACCCCGCCTGCCTGTCGATTAGGGTGAGAACCCGAGGCAGGTCATAACGGCGTGCCGTTGCCTGTGTTGCGTTTGATCCGATGTCCCAGATCAAACGCAAAACGCTTTAGCGTGCGATGATCACCGTGCAGGGGGCCCGCTGCGCACGTCGGCGGCCACCGAACCAATGAACAGGCGCGACAATCCGCGCTTGTCGCCGGTGCCGATGACAATGGCATCAATGTCATGCTTGATCGCATGGTCGATGATCCCGGTAGAGGCCTCGCGTGCGACGACAACCGCTGCGTCCGTCACTTTTTGCCATCATATTTACCGATCAGGACATTAGCTCAGTTGGGCTACAATAGTCCACTGAGAAATTCCCGCTCGGGAAAAAATACGCAGGGTTCGCCCCGACACTGCATAAATATTCCCGATCGGGAACGCGGTCCATTGAACCTGCCATGCTCAAATCCGAACACCATTGCAATGGCTTCGTGCCGCTTTGCGCCAGTGTCTCAAATTCTGCCGGACCTGCTAAAGGCGTCGCAAGTGCTCCCACGGGCAGTTCCGCCGCATGCGGCGTTATGGTAATCTCACTACAGCCATTGGCTTAGGGTGCTGTTGCTCATGGCCCCCGCAAAAGATGCCTACCCCACGCCGCGGGACGGAACACCTAGCCTCAAGGTGTTCGAATTTCGCTATAATCTCCTCGCGTTCGCAACGTGACAGTCACGGGTGCAACGGTCCGGTTGCGCCAGAACCAGCCATGGTTGCCGGTGAACGCCGCCGTCAGCGTGCCTGTCTGACCGGCGACAGCGCGGCCCTGTTCGTAGCTGATGCTGTTGCCGTCGCCGTCCCCGTGGGTATCGTAATTCACGACCGCGCCATTGGCCGTCCATTCGAACTCGGCAACTGCGCCTTGATCCATCACAAGTTTCACCTCGATGCCTTCGCCGGCTGCCAAGGTGTAACTGACCTCGTCGCGCCACAGCGGTGCGGCGGGATCAGACACGGACGGTGCGGGCGCGACGGCAGTCAGTGTCGCCTCCGGGACCACAGCACTCTCTGGTTGATCGGGGGCGACAACCGGCTCTGGTGGCGGTGCTCCGGCCAATTGATCGGCCCCCACGACGGCGGCGATGGCCGCAAGTTGCGCCTCTATCCCGTCAAGCCGCGATGCCAGGGCAGTTTCGCCAGCCACTGGCGGGGATGGAGCCAGAGCGGCGGCAGCAAGGGCGGCATCGTCGGCTTCTGCCTCGGCATAGAGCTGCTGCTTGATTTCGCCCATTTGGGTCAGCCCCATGACGCTGCCGAGGCCGGTCGGGTCGATGCCGTATTCGGCAGGCAGCCAGAACAGCCCGAGGATCGCCGCACCTGCAACAGCGGAGCCAAGCGTGGCTCGCACCAAGCCGCCCGAGGTTGCCTGTACGCCTTTGACGTGGCTCGCAACATCGGTTGCGGAGCGATGGCGCGGTTCGCCACTCAAGGGGGGAACAGGCGCTGTTCCCATATCGAATGGTCTTTGCATATCTGAATCTCCGAGTGTCAGGCGACGAAGTAGCCGGCGATCTGGAACCCCATCAGGGTGAAGCCGGCAGTCATCATGAGGACGTTGGCGGCATAGGCCTGCCGCGCGAAGGACGGGGTGACGCGCCATCGGCTCATCACCACGAGGATCGCTGCGAGCGCCAGAAGCTGACCGATCTCGACACCGACATTGAAGGCGATGAGGTTCGCCAAGAGCCCGTCTGGCGAGATGTCGTAGTCGATGATCTTGGACGCAAGCCCGAAGCCATGCAGGAAGCCGAAGATCAGTGTGGCGATCTTGGTGTTCGGCTGGAACCCGAACCACTTCTGATAGGCACCAAGATTGTCGAGCGCCTTGTAGATCACCGAAAACCCTATGATTGCGTCGATGATGTAGCTGTTGATGCCGAAGTTGAACCAAACGCCAGCGAGCATCGTCACCGAATGTCCGATGGCAAACAGGCTCACATACGCGGCGATCTGTTTCATCCCGTAAAGGAAGAAAATCACGCCCAGTAGAAACAGGATGTGGTCATAGCCTGTCACCATGTGTTTGGCGCCGAGGTAAAGGAACGGGATGATATGCACCCCGTTGATTTCCTGAATATAGCCCTGATCACCAAGTGTGACGGCATGGGCAAGGGCCGCCTCAGTCCAAAGGGTCATGATCCCAGCGAACAGGATAAGGACATGGGCGCTCTGCGCCTGACCTCTCCCTGCCGGGATCCGGTGTAGATGTGTCATGTGGATTATCCGTGAAACGTGTCAGCCTGGAGGGGTGAAGGTCAGACCGTCACACCTCGTGGGGGTCGACGTGGCCCTTCCGCCTGGTTGCCGGCAGCGCTTTGCGAACAAGAAGGGGAACTCCCAGAGAATGCCGCGAGGTACAATGCGTCCCCACCCGCAAGCATTGCCACAAGCTGGTGTTCATGGTCGGTAGCGTCGTGGATTGGGCTCGCGCCCTGAACCGCGTCGGCCTTTGCAGGTGCTGCCGCGTGATCATGCCCGTGTCCATGATCCTGGATCGAGAGCGATGTCGGGACCGAAAGGCCATGCGTGGATGGGCCATGGGTCAACGCCACGCCGACAGGCGCGAACAGGACGGCCAGAATTCCTAGCGTGACGATCAGCCTGTGCAGCACTTGTGCTTCTACCTCTTAGTATTCGCCTCGATATGGCACCGCTCGGCGGGTCGCGACGGCTCTTGTCAGATCCCCCCTGGGGGGATAACAGTCTGTATATGACAGCAGCGCATCTGCACGCAACCCACTCCGGTCTGATCAAACGGCTGAAGCGCGCCGATGGGCATCTTCGGCACGTGATCGAGATGCTGGAGGCCGGAAAACCCTGCGCCGACATCGCGACCCAGTTGCTGGCGGTCGAGCGCGCCATCACGGCTGCAAAGCGCACGCTGATCCATGACCATATCGACAATTGCCTTGGGCATGACAGCGACGGCGACATGGCCGAGCTGCGCGCGCTGGCAAAGCTGCTTTAGCAGGCTGCGGAAAAACTCAGACTCGACCAGGTCATGGCACCCGAAAGCGGAAAAACCTTCTGTGATCGGTTGGTAGTTCCCCTTTGACGGCATGAAATGGCCGCATACAGGAAGATTTTTCCTGCCGAACGACTCCAAAAGACCTTTTTCAGCAGCCTGTTAGGGATCGGCTCATGCTCTCGGTTCTCGCCAACCGCACCTATCGGCACCTCTTCGCGGCGCAGGTGATCGCGCTGATCGGCACAGGGCTCGCCACGGTGGCGCTTGGCCTGCTGGCCTGGCAGATTGCAGGCAAGAACGCTGGCCTCGTGCTGGGCACTGCGCTGGCGATCAAGATGGTGGCCTATGTCACGCTTGCCCCCATCGCCTCGGCCTTTGCAGATCGGCTGCCACGACGGACGATGCTTGTGGCGCTGGATCTGATCCGGGCGACGGTGGCAGTGGCATTACCCTTCGTGACCGAGGTCTGGCAGGTCTATGTGCTGATCTTCCTGCTTCAGGCCGCCTCGGCCGGGTTTACACCGACGTTTCAGGCCACGATCCCCGATGTTCTGCCCGAAGAGGCCGACTACACCCGAGCCCTCTCGCTTTCGCGGCTGGCCTATGATCTCGAAAACCTGCTGAGCCCGCTACTCGCGGCGGCATTGCTGACAGTGGTGAGCTTTCCCGTCCTGTTTGGCGGCACGGTGGTCGGTTTCCTTGCCTCAGCCACCCTTGTCCTGACCGTGACACTGCCCAGCCCGCGACCCGCCGCCCAGCGTGGCGTTTGGGTCCGCACGACGCGCGGCATCCGCAATTACCTTGCCACGCCGCGATTGCGCGGCCTGCTGGCGCTGAACCTGTGCGTGGCGGCGGCGGGTGCCATGGTGATCGTCAACACGGTGGTGATCGTGCAGGCCGGGCTCGGTCTGGCCGAAACGCAGGTCGCCCTTGCCCTTGCAGCTTTCGGAGCCGGGTCGATGACGGCGGCGGCGGTTCTGCCACGGCTGCTGGACCGCATGCCGGATCGACCACCGATGATCGCAGGTGCTGCTATTTTGGCGGCTGGCATGCTCCTTGGACCACTGGTCGGATCGCTGCCCGCACTTGGCGCGCTTTGGCTGATCTTGGTTTTGGCTACAGCCTGACGCAAACACCCACCGGTCGTTTGCTGCGCAGGTCCGCGCAGCCCGAGGATCGACCCGCGATTTTCGCAGCACAGTTCGCCTTGTCACATGCGTGCTGGCTGTTGACCTATCCGCTCGCCGGATGGGCGGGGGCGACATTCGGGCTGGACGCCACGTTCCTGATCCTGGCGGGCATCGCAGCCCTTGGCCTTGTCGCGGCACTCAGGCTTTGGCCCGCCAAACTCGAAGACGACATTCCTCACCTGCATGCAGATTTGCCGAGCGGTCATCCCCACATGGCTGCGCATGGAACCGCTGCCCATCACCACCCCGTGGTGATCGACGATCTGCACAGGGCCTGGCCGTATCAGACTCGACCGACCGGTTAAGTGCGCATGCGAAACAGTCCGGCCTCAATGAATTGCTGTGCTTCGGTATAATCCGGGCACATGGTCCGAAACAACTTCGGAATGAGGTCCGGTTTGATCACGCCTCTCCGAGCGGCAAGCGCACAACGGCTTCCAGTCCGCCTTCGGGCAAGTTGCGTCGCACGACGGAACCACCATGTGCCTGGATGATGGACCGGGCGATGGCGAGACCCAGACCAACGCCCCCGGTGTCACGGCAACGCGAACTTTCAAACCGCACGAAGGGTTCGAACACTGCCTCAAGCTGATCATCGGGTAGTCCCGGACCCTTGTCAGCGATGGAGATGACTGCCATCCCCCGCACTTGCGTCAGGATCACTTTGGCGCTCCCGCCATAGCGGACGGCGTTGTCGATCAGATTGCGCAGGGCGCGGTTCAGGGCGTGCGGACGGATGGTCGCGAACAGCGGCTCAATGGGTGCGAGGGTTGCGCGGCCGCCATCAACATCATTCACCAGATCGCCCAGCATCGAGGTGAGGTCGACCGTGGCGGTCGGCTCGGCCTTGGCGACACCGCGCGCGAACTCCAGCGTGGCCTCGACCATCGCCTGCATTTCCTCGACCAATGCCTTCAGCCTGATGCTGTCTTCCGTTTCGTCCGGCATTTCGATCCTGAGCCGCATCGCGGTGAGGGGCGACCGCAAGTCATGGCTCAGGGCCGCAAGCATATGCGTGCGCTCGTTCACGAAACGGGTCAGGCGATCTTTCATCTGGTTGAAGGCCCGCGTGGTATCACGCACCTCGGTCGGGCCAGTCATCGGCAGCGGGTCCGTCTGAAGCCCCCGGCCCTGCCGGTCGGCGCCAACCGCAAGAACGCGCATCGGGCCGACGACCCACCGCGCAGTCCACCATGCCACCAGAACGACCGCTAGGGCCATCAGCAGCAGCGGCAAGAGGGCTTGCGGTGAAAGCTGCGGGCCGGGGCGGTGGAACATCGTCCGCACGTTCAGCCATTCGCCACCCGACAGACGGATCGACAGCGTCATCTCGATGGGATCGGTTCGCCCGGCCATCATCGCATCATGCATCGGGCGCATTGCGGCAGGTATGCCATCGGGCAAGGGAAATGGGTCAGCTGCAAGGGCATGAACATCGGCCCGTACCTCTCTCGTTCCGGGTCGACGAGGATCTGTCGGATCTGGCGCAGAACGACGTCAGCGTCGCTGCTGTTGTGGGGCGGTTCCGGCTCGGGCTCCACTATAAATCTGACCAGTGGCGAATCTGCGGCCCGCAGGATGGACGGGCGCAGATCCGTTGGGGCATCGTCCAGCAGCAAGACCACATTCGCTGCACGGCCTCCCGCCTCCAACCCCAATGCTGCGCGCACGGCCCGGTTGCGCTCGTCGGTCAGCAACGAGAGGCCAAGCCCCTGTGTTGTGGCCAATGCCAGCAGCAGCATGGCCAGCAATTGCCCCCCCCCAGGGATTGCGGAAACAACCCGCGCAGAAAGTCGAAGCGCTGTTTCATGAAAGCGCCCTCACATCGGCAGCAAGGCTGTAGCCACCACCCCATACGGTGGCGATCAGTGCGGGCTTGGCGGAATCGGCCTCGATCTTGCGGCGCAGGCGGCTGATCTGGTTGTCGATGGTGCGGTCGAACACCTGCGCCGCGCAACCCGAA
>Ga0105046_10016345_pt1 | contig 11392 bp, 10 predicted proteins | sample MAT03_FD_78385 | JGI IMG/M metagenome (GOLD analysis project Ga0105046, IMG submission 78385) | Freshwater microbial communities from Lake Fryxell liftoff mats and glacier meltwater in Antarctica - MAT-03 (megahit assembly) | ecosystem: Environmental > Aquatic > Freshwater > Ice > Liftoff...
CTGGCGGTCCTCGATGTGGACGTCGCATGGGATGAACTGGCCCATCGCGGTAATCCCGATGGCAAGGTGGTCGTCGGCGATCCAGTCGCTCTCGACCTGGGCGAGCCCGCCGGGGATGAAATCCACGATCTCGCCGGTGCGGCTGTCGAGGCGGCGGTGCACCTCGGCCTTGCCGAGCTTGTGCGGAATCGCGATGCGCATCAGGACTGCTCTCCCGGCGACGCATCGGGGCCTTCCAGTGCGCCACCGTACTTGTAATCGAGAAAGCGTCCACGCACCGCAAGCTTGTCGAGATCGCCCGCCGCGAGCTGGCGCGTCACCTGGTCGATTTCCGCGCTGATCTTGCCCAGCCCGTCGGCCAGCTGCTGATCGGGGGTACGCCCGCCGCGATCTTCCTGGCGCAAGTGTGCGGGGATCCGGCGATAGCTCGAAACCATTTCGGGCAAGTGCTCGCCGACCAGTTTCCGAACTTCGACCGCCGCAGGCTGGAGCGGGTCGAGCCCCTCGAGCTGGAGGCCCAACGCGTCTAGCTGCACGCCGAGCTGGTCGACCAGTTCCACCGCGGGCGCGGGCAGGGCAGGGCGTTGCGATTCCAGCCACAGCTCGGTTCGTGCGACCATCGTCCGCACGTCGCCCTCGTTGAGCCGGGCCTGCACTGGCGGCTTGAGCCGGGGATAGCGCGCGAGGATGAACATCGCTGTCAGCCCGGCCAACACAGTCAGGAACAGGCCCTCGATCCCGATCCCGCCGATAATCGTCCCCGCAACCATCGCCGCGATCACGATCCCGGCCAGCGCCAGCATCACCCGGACCAGTTTGCCCTTGAGATGCCGGGCCTTGAGCTCAGCCGAGCCGCGCCCGATCGAGGCGACCCGCCTTCCGCCCGCGCGCTGGCGCGCCAGCGATTGGCGCGCTTCGGCCAGAGTGCGGGTGCTGTCGTGCGCGGGGCTCGCCAAATCAGCCCTCCAGCGACAGCAGGCTGGGCGCGGCGGTGCTGCCGGAGCCGATCTTGGCCTGCGCCGCCCCTTCCGCCCGGGCGATGTAGCCGCGCGACTTCTCGACCTCGCTGGTCAGCGTCTCGACCGTCGTCTTCATCGAATCGAGCGCTTTGAGCTTGAACGTGTCGATGTTGTCCATCGTGTCGTAGATGTTCTGGAACGCACGCTGGAGCGTTTCGAGCGGAATGGTGCTGGCGGCGGCTTGCTCGTGGATCGAGCCGGTCTGTTCGCGCAGCAACTTGCCGGTCGAATCGATCAGGCCGGCGGTGGTGGTGTTGAGCGCGGTGATCTGCTGGAGCACCAGCCGCTGGTTGGTCATCGCCTGCGCGACCGTTACGGCGGTGCGCAGCGCGCCGACCGTGGTGGTGCTGGCGCGGTCCACGCCCTTGACCAGCTCGACGTTGTTCTTCTTGACCAGATCGAGCGCGAGGTAACCCTGAACGGTCACCGCCATCTGGGTCAGCAGGTCCTGAGTGCGCTGGCGGACGTAGAACAGCGCAGACTCGCGGATCGCCTTGGCCTTGGCCGGATCGCTTGAATCGAGATCGGCGGCTTTCTCCTCGAGCCGCTGGTCGAGCGTACGGCTGATGTGGATCATCTGTTCGATATCGCCCATCGCCTTCCACAGGTTCTGGCGCTCGACGTCGATCGCGGCGTTGTCCATCAGCAGCTCGTCCTTGCCCGAGGCGAGGCGGGCGAGGATCGACGAGATGTGGCCCTGCGCGCTGGTGTAGCCATCGAAATAGCGCGTCAGCTTGTTGCCGAACGGGATGATTCCGAGAAACTTGCGCCCCGACGACAGCTTGCCCTGACGGCCCGGATCGAGCTCCTCCACCGTACGGCGCAACTCGGCGAGATCGTTGCCGACCCCGGTCTCCTTGTCCATCGCGCGCACCGGGCGGTCGAGGAAGCGGTTCGACATCGCGCTGGCGGCGGCGATTTCCTTGCGCCCCATGTTGGTCAGTTGATCGACCCGCTTGCCGAATTCGGGGCTGGCGGCGTCCTGCGCGACGAGGTCGGCGACGAATGCATCAACCTTGAGTTCGAGCTTCGACTTGGCGTCCGCGCCGATCGGGACCAGCCCGATCGCCTGTTCGGGCGCGACCACGGGGACCGGTTCGGGCGCGGTCAGTTCAAACTTGCTGGCAGTTGCGGTATGTGTCGTGGCCATCGTCGGTCCCTCGGTCCGTTTCGCCGCAACATGGTGAGCGCCCGCGCGCTTGGCAAGCTGTATTATATGGATAAGACACGTGATTGCCGATCGTAGCGGCTTCAGGATCGACCGCCGTTGCGATGCGTTGCCGTCTCATGGATCGATCCGCGCCTGCCACCCGCGACCTGCAGACGATGCCGCCAACCTGGACGACACGGCCGAACGGGTGCTGCGGGGGGCTCGAACGGAGAGGGCTCAGGCTGGCCACCGCAGAAAGTTGCACCGGCGGTCTGATCGCGTCGCTGGTGACCGATATCGAGGGACTGAGCTCGACCTCCGAGCGTGGCCTCGTGACCTAAACCGACGAAGCCAAATGCGATTTGCTTGGCATCGAGCCCTTGGAGATCGCCCGTCACGGCGTTGTCAGCCGCGAGATTGCGTTGGCCATGGCAGAGGGCGCGCTGGCGCGGAGCAATGCCGATCTCGCGCTTGGGGTAACGGGCTTCGCGGGCAAGGCCGGTCCTCATGATGAGGCCGGGCTGGTTCACCTGGCGGTGGTGCGACACGGCGCGCGGCCGATCCTGCGTGAATGCCATTTCGGGCAGGCGAACCGCGACATGGTGCGGACCCGCGTTGCTGAAGCTGCGTTGGAAATGCTTGGCGAAATGCTGGCGGAAACGATGGCCGAGCAACGCTGATCGGGCTGGTGCGGTCCCCGCCGGTTCGCTAGGGCGCGCTGGGGGGCCTCATGTTGCAATCGCTCGACGAACTGGAATCCGGCAGCACGCTGTCGTCCGAAGTCTGCGTGGTCGGCGCGGGCGCGGCGGGTCAGACTGTGGCCAAGCGGCTTGCCGATCTCGGCCACGAAGTGCTGCTGCTCGAATCGGGCGGGATCGATTTCGACGCGACCATCCAGCAACTCAACAATGCCGACAACATCGGCCTGCCCTATTACGACCTGCTGCGCGCGCGGCTGCGGTTCTTCGGCGGGACCACCGCGATCTGGGGCGGACGGACCTGCCGTCTCGACCCGATCGATTTCGAGACGCGGGGCTGGGTGCCGCTGTCTGGCTGGCCGCTGACCGGCGCGGAGCTCGAGCCGTTCTACCAGATGGCCGAGGCGCGGCTCGGGCTCATTAGCGACCACATGGCCATGCATGTCCTCGACCGGATGGGCTCGGCGGCGCCAAAGCTGGACCGCGAGCGGATCGACGCGTCCTATTGGCAGTTCGATCATCATATCGACCGCTTCACCGCCGCTTATCGCGACGACGTGCTCAAGCATCCGCGCATCCGGGTGCTGACCAAGGCGACCGTCACGAGAATCGAGACAGCCAATGGAGCGGGCGGGGGTGGTGAAGTGACCGGGCTGGGCATCGCGAGCCTTTCGGGTCGCACCGCCACGGTAACCGCAAAGCAGTTCGTCCTGGCCTGCGGAGGGCTCGAAAACGCGCGACTGCTGATGGCGCACGGGCTGGGCGGCGAGATGGCCGGTCGCTGTTTCATGGAACACGTTCACTGTCGCGGCGGAGAGATCGTCACCGATCACCCGATACGAGTGCTGCGGCTCGGCAAATCCATGCATTTTCACGGCAGCCGCTTCGCCGCCGCGATCCGCCCGGCCGAGAAGGTCCAGCGCGAAGCCGGGATCCTCAACGCCAGCTTCACGATCAACGTGCGCAAGCCGCCGGGCCGCCCGATGGGCAGCTTCATGACCGGCTTCAACTACATGCGCCATTCCATGGCGGTGCCCAACAAGGCCTGGCGCAAGATGTGGTACGCGCTCAAGCACAGCGGCGTGCGGATGCAGGAGTTCATCGACCCCTATCGGCCGTGGCTGCTGACCAAGGCCACCGACCGCAAGATCTACGCAGTGGTGCGGACCGAGCAATCGCCCAACCCCGACAGCCGGATCGTGCTCGATCCTTCGCGCCCCGACGCGCTGGGGCTGCCGCGTGTGCAGCTCAACTGGGCGGTCAAGGAAATCGACAAGCGCACCGTGCGGGTGACGATGGAGACCTTCGGCAGCGAATTGCGCCGCCTCAGTCTCGGCGACGTCGCGCCCTCGCCGTGGCTCAGCGATGACAGCGTGCCGTGGGAGTTCGACCGGCTGGTCTCGAAAAACCCGATCGGCGGCTATCACCACATGGGCACCACCCGGATGAGCACCGACCCGAAGCTGGGCGTGACCGACGGCGACAGCAAGGTCCACGGGCTAGCCAACCTTCACATCGCGGGAAGTTCGCTGTTCCCGACCGGCGGGTGGGCCAATCCGACGCTGACGATCCTCGCGCTGGCTTTCCGTACGGCGGACCATCTGCACGCCAAGCTCAAATAGCCGGCACCCTCCGCACACCCGTCAGCGCGCTGACTTTGGCGACCAGTTCGTCGGCGCGGTAGGGTTTACCCATGTAGGGCAGCTCGCTGCCGAACGAATCGAGTTCAGCATAGCCCGACAGCAGCATGACCGGCAGGTCGGGGTGCGATGCGCGCAGGATGCGCGCCAGTTCGACCCCGGTGATCCCAGGCATCAGGTGATCGGTGACCACGCAATCGAAGCTGTCCCCGGCCTCGAACAGCGCCAGCGCAGCCTCGGCGCTGGCGGCTTCGGTGACCTCGAAGCCCGAATCGCGCAGCAGTTCGGCAGTAGCCATGCGGACCAGCGGTTCGTCCTCGACCAGCAGGACGTGGTGGCAGGCCTCGCAGTCCGCCACCGCCTCGACCGCGCCGACCACCCTTGCTGCGAGGTGTTCCGCACTGGCGGGCAAGCGCAGCAGCACCGTGGTGCCGACACCCGGCTCGCTCTCGATCGTCATCGTGCCGCCCAGCTGCGCGGTCAGACCATCGACCATCGACAGACCGAGGCCCGAACCCCGACCCAGGCCCTTGCCCGAAAAGAACGGATCGGTGGCGCGGGCCAGCGTCGCCTCGTCCATCCCGATCCCGTTGTCGGCCAGCTCAAGCACCACCATTTGCGCCGGATCGTCGCCGCCGCCGGGAGCCGACGCCGGTGCGAGCAGTACGGTCAGGCGCCGTCCGTCCTCGCCGCTGGCGAGCATCGCATCGCGCGCGTTGGCGGCCAGGTTGAGGATGGCGGTCTCAAGCTGGCCGGGGTCGGCGGTAACCGGCGGGACCGCACCAGCGATCTCGATCCCCAGCGCGATATCGGGGCCAAGCGTCGAATGGATCAGATCGCGCAGGCCGACCACCAGTGCGGCGAGATCGACCGGCTGGAGCTTGAGCGGCTGACGCCGCGCGAAAGTCAGCAGTCGCTGGACCAGCAGGCGGGCGCGTTCGGCCGATTGCTGTGCGGCGTCGATCATTCGCCGTTCGCGCTCCTCGCCGGTCTCGCGCTTTTTGAGCAGGTCGAGCGTTCCGATGATCGGGCTGAGCAGGTTGTTGAAATCGTGTGCCACACCGCCGGTCAGCTGGCCGATCGCATCGAGCTTCTGGGCCTGGCGCAGCGCCTCCTGCGCCTCGAACAGCGCGCGCTGGCGGGCGCGCTCCTCGCTGACGTCGCGGCCGCTGACATAGGCCCGGCCCGCCTCGGGGCTCGCATTCCAGACGAACTCGCGCAGGGTTCCATCGCGATGGATCAGACGAGCCTCGATGTCGCGGACGGGAGCGCGGCGGCCTGCGCGGATCGCGGCGAGGACCTGCGGCCAGTCGTCGGGGTGAATGAAGCGCCTGAAAGTCTGTCCGGTCACTTCGTCCGGGGCATGGCCGGTCAGCTCGGCGCAGACCGGATTGACCGCCAGCATCCGCAGGCGGGGGTCGAGCACGATCATCAGGTCGCGGCTCAGCCGCCACATTCCGTCTCGCTCGGCGGTGCGCTGGGCGACCTGGTCTTCCAGTTCGCGATTGAGGCCTTCGAGCCGGTCGCGATTGGCGCGCGCCTCGGTGATGTCGCGCAGCGTACCGATAGTTCGCGAGGGCATGCCATCGGCGTCGGGCATGGCCAGCCCGCGGGCTTCGACCCAGCGGATCGCGCCGTCGGGCCGAACGATGCGGTACTCGGCGGTAAACCGTCCGTTCTTGGCTATACCTTCGCTGGCGGCGGTCAGCGCATGCTTGCGGTCTTCGGGATGGATCGCCCGGCTGTGATCCCGCGCTGGAACCCCTTCACGCCGGTTGACCCCCAGGATGCGGCTGGTCTGGTCGGACCAGGTGCCGCGCAGCGCCTTGAGATCCCACTCCCACGCGCCGATACCCGCCGCTTCGGTCGCCATGCGCAACCGTTCCTCGGCTTCACGCAGGTTCGCTTCGGCCAGCTTGCGCGGGGTCACGTCGATGCTCACCGCCAGCACGCCGGTCAGCGCGCCGTCGCGCCCGTTGACCGCCGAGACCGAATTGTGGACCCAGACCAACGCTCCGTCCGGCCCGACATATCGTTTCTCGATCGAGAACGGTGTGCCGTGCGCCACCACTCGGGCGAATAGCGGCATGTTTCCTGACACGTCGTCGGGATGGGTGATCGACTGCATCGTGCGCTCGAGCAGTTGCGCGCGCGAATAGCCGGTGATCTCGCAATAGCGGTCGTTGACCTCGACGATGCGTCCGGTCGCATCGACTTCGGCGAATCCGGCGGCGGACTGGTTGACGTAAGCCGAAAGCCGTTGCTCGCGCGCCTTCAGCGCCTTCTCGCCCTCCCGCAGGTCGGTCAGGTCGAAGACCACGCCGATGAAGCCGTTGTGCACTCCGTTTGCATCGAACGAGGGTTGCGAGACCGAATGGAGATAGCGCCATTCGCCGTCATGGCGTCGATAGCAGGCATCCAGCGCAAACGGCTTGAGCGATGCTTCCCCGGCAATCGATTCGGCGACGATGCGGTCATGGTCGTCGGGATGGAGGATGGTCCGCCAGTCGAACGCCAACGCTTCAGTGTATCCGGTGTTCACGAACTCGCGGTAGGCGCGGTTGACGAAGCGGCGGGTGCGATCGAGCCCGGTCAGCCACATCGGCACCGGGGCGGAATCGGCGATCAGGCGGAATTCGTCGGGCGCGGCAGGCGACGTCATTCGTGGGCCATGCCTCCGCTCCGGAACGCCCCTCCGCTGGTCATGTGCCTGCCTGGCCCCCCGCTTGCCACAAAGCTCCGTCGGTCCTGACGGACATCGCCTAGGCGTCACTACTTACGAAGCGCCGATAAGTTCCGCGAAGCCCGGTTTTACCGCTTGGACCCGCGCAGCCGGGCCAGCGCGGCGCGCCAGCCGTGAGGCCGTTCTGGCATGTCGAGTTCCTGACCCGTGACCTCAAGCAGGTAGCGCGCCAGCAGCAGCGCCTGGTTGCGGGTCATCAGGTAGTGGCGGCGGTCGATCTCGCGCGCCGCCCAAGCGGTCTGCGAACGCGCGCTTTGCATGGCCAGGCTGATGCCCTGCGGCCCGTCGTGGTGGGTCCAGCCGATCAGCACGCCGAAATCTTCCGGCGGCGGCACGGCGTGCGCCCTGCGGCCCGCTGCCTCCATGTCGGTCACGTTGTCGTCGATGCGCATGGGCTGAGCCATGATGCCAGTCCTCCCCGCGCGCACCGAATCACCAACCGGCCTTCAGGTCAACCCGGTAGGGTCCGCCTTGGCTCGAAACGGGGCAGGGCTGCGCCGCTCAAGCCGCGAGGCGGAAAGGCTCGATCTCGCCCGACAGATACAGTGTCTTGGCCTTGGCCCGGCTGAGCTTGCCCGACGAGGTGCGCGGCAGGCTTTTGGGCGGAACCAGTTCGATCACGCAGTTCATGCCCGTGATCGAACGAACCTTGTCGCGGATCTGGTCGTGGAGGCGCAGCCGTTCGGCGGGGTCCGAAACGCGGCAGTGGACCAGCACCGCAGGCACTTCCTCGCCGCCCTCGTTCTCGACCGCGAAGGCGGCGATGTCGCCCTGGTGGAAGCCGGGCAATTGTTCGACCGCCCATTCGATGTCCTGCGGCCAGTGGTTCTTGCCGTTGATGATGATCATGTCCTTGGCCCGCCCGACGATGAACAGGTAGCCATCGACCAGATAGCCCATGTCACCGGTGTCGAGCCAGCCGTCGACCAGCGCGGCGGCGGTCGAATTGGGATCGCGGAAATACGAGTGCATTACGCTGGGGCCGCGGCACCAGACCTTGCCGATGTGATGATCGGCTAGCCGCCCGCCGCTCTCGCCGCGCACTTCCAGCTCCATGTCGAGCACCGGCTTGCCGCAGTTGACAATCGCACGATAGCGGGCGGGCCGCGACAGGTCGCGCGGGCGGCCCGAAAGGCGCTCTTCTTCGACCAGCTCGATCCGGATACCTTCGCCCGGCGGCATCACCGTGACCGCCAGCGTCGCCTCGGCAAGGCCATAGCTGGGGGTAAAGGCCTGGGCCTTGAACCCGGCATCGGCAAAGGCGTTCACGAAGCCCTGCATCACGTCGGGACGGATCATGTCGGCACCGTTGCCCGCGATCCGCCAGCGCGATAGGTCGAAGCGGTCCGATACGCGGCTTTGCGACGAAATCCGCCGCGCGCAGATGTCGTAGCCGAAGGTCGGCGAATAGCTGAGCGTGGTGCCGGGATTGCGGCTGATGAGATCGAGCCAGGCGAGCGGTCGGCGCGCGAAATCCTCGGTCTTCAGGTAGTCGCCCGAGACCTGGTTGGCGATCAGCGACAGGAAGCAGCCGACGAGTCCCATGTCGTGATACCACGGTAGCCACGAGACGCAGCGGTCTCCCGGGCCGACCAGCATCGAGGTCGAATGGCCCGCGAGATTGTTGAGCAGCGCGGCGTGAGTCACGGCGACGCCGTGGGGAAAGCGAGTCGATCCGCTCGAATACTGAAGGTAGCAGATGTCCTCGGGCTTGAGCTCGGGGAGCGGGCCCTCGGTTACCGGGGCGGCGTAGAAATCTTCCCAGACGAGTCCCTCGATACCGCAACGCGCCGCCGCCGCGCCGCCCATCTCGGCGATCTCCGCCGGGTAGAACAGGATCGCAGGATCGCTGCTGGCCAGCTGGACGCTCAGCTGCTCGATGTAGTTGTTCTTGCCGCCGAAGCTGGTCGGCAGGGGCAGCGGCACCGGCCAGGCCCCGGCATAGACCGCACCGCAGAACAGCGCTGCGAATTCCGCTCCGGTCTCGGCAATCAGCGCCACGCGCTGGCCCGGCGCGATGCCGCGCGCAACCAGGCGATGCGCCGCGGCGAGCGCGTCGCTGCGCAATTCGGCGAACGGATAGGCGCGGGTCAACTTCCCGCGCGGATCGTGGAAGTTCAGCCCTTTGGCACTGCGCGCGGCATAGTCGAGCGCCTCGCCGAACGTGGCAAAGTCGGCGAACCGGCGTGATAATCCGCAATCGTTGGGCGTAGCCACGAATGTCTCTGGCGTGGTGGCCCGGTCGAGCGTGTCGGAATCGGCCATGATCTTTGGTAACCCGTTTCGTTGTCGAGGCCTGGCTGGCGGTTGTTCCACCTGTCCCGGCCTGTCGTGACTGGCGCGGCGCACCCTCCCTCAATAGGTGTGCCACGGCGGGAATTTCCCAATCGCGGGTGACTGTGGCACGAATATGGCCATGCCGCCCCGCTCTCGTCCTGACCCCCGATCTCCCCGGCGCCCCCGCCCCGCGCTCGATGCCGCCCAGCTCGATGCCTTGGCGCTGCATTATGTCGCAAGGTTCGCCACAAGCGGGGCGAAGCTGGCCGACTATTGCCGCCGAAAGCTGAGGGAGCGCGGCTGGGAGGGAGTCGCCACGCCCGACATTCCGGCATTGGTCACGCGGTTCGTCGCGGCTGGCTATATCGACGATGCGGCTTACGCAAAGGGGCGGGGCGAGGGCCTGCGGCGTCGCGGCTATGGCCGTCGGCGGGTCGACGCTGCGTTGCGTGGCGCCGGGATCGGCGATGACGATCGTATCGGCGCGAAGGGCGACGTGAGGGCCGCGTGGACTGCGGCGCTGGTGCTGGCCCGCAAGCGTCGGTTCGGGCCGTTCGGCGCTGAACCCCCGGATCGCGAGCGCCGTGCCAAGCAACTCGGCGCGATGCTGCGCGCGGGCCATCCCCTCGACATCGCCCGCGAATTGATCAATGCAGCCAGCGAGGCCGAGGCGCTGCGCCGGGCCGAGGAAGCGCAGGAATGATCCCCATGAAACGCCTGTTTCTGCTCGCCGCGCTGGCGCTCGCCGCTTGCTCTCCGATGACCGCCGACGCGGGCGAGACCGCGACCACGGCGGCGGCAAGGCATCCGCAGTCCGGGCTTGAAGTCATCCCGCTGACCGTGGAATCGAACGGCAAGCGCCACGCTTTTCGTGTCGAAGTCGCGCGCAGCGATGCCGAGTGGTCCAAGGGCCTGATGTTCCGCACCGCGATGGGCACCAATGAAGGCATGATATTCGTCGGTCGTCCGCCGCAGCAGGCGAGCTTCTGGATGAAGAACACGGTGATCCCGCTCGACATCGTGTTCATCGGCACCGACAAGCGGATCCTCAACATCGGCGCCAACGCGGTGCCCTATTCGCTCGACCCGGTCCCGTCGGTAGGGCCGGTGATCGCGGTGCTCGAACTCAACGGCGGCCGCGCTGCGCAGCTTGGCATCGGGCCCGGCAACGCTGTAGAGTGGTGATGAGCCGAGTGGTAATGGCCCAAATGGCGAGCGACTCCTTGCGCCGCTCCCCTCCGATCCTCTAAGCGCCGGGCGATGGGTATTCTCTCGAAAATCTTCACCTGGTGGGACGGCGCGACGATCGGTACGTCGCTGTTCAGCGCGCTCAACGGCGAGGCTGTCGGCACCGATGCACAGGGTAACCGCTATTTCCGCAAGAAGGGCAAGGACGGCGCGCCCGAGCGGCGCTGGGTGATCTACAACGGCGCCAACGACGCCAGCCGGGTGCCCGCCGAATGGCACGGCTGGCTTCACGGCAGTCTGGCGGGTCTGCCCGAAAGCAACCTGCCCCCTGCGCGGATCTGGGAAGTCGATTACACCCCCAATGCCACCGGGACGGCGGCGGCCTATCGCCCGGCGGGCGCGCTGGAGCGCGGCGGCAAGCGCGCGGCGGCGACGGGCGACTACGAAGCTTGGACACCGGGCGAATAAGTATGGCCTCGCGCCGCCATCTCTTGCTGGCCGTGCTGCCGCTGGCGCTGGGCGCTTGCGGCGAGAGCAAGCCCGAGCTGCCCGACGAGGTCAAGCCGACCCCTGCCGCCAAAACGGTGCCTAAAGTGGTCGCCAACGCCGCCACGCCTGAGGAGGAGCGCGGCAAGGTCACCCCGATGGCCGAGCGGGTCGCCACCATCGGCCTGCTC
>Ga0105046_10016348_pt1 | contig 11392 bp, 5 predicted proteins | sample MAT03_FD_78385 | JGI IMG/M metagenome (GOLD analysis project Ga0105046, IMG submission 78385) | Freshwater microbial communities from Lake Fryxell liftoff mats and glacier meltwater in Antarctica - MAT-03 (megahit assembly) | ecosystem: Environmental > Aquatic > Freshwater > Ice > Liftoff...
AACGAACAAGCGAAATCTGAAATCGATCAGTGGATGTTCGTCAACACGATGCATCAGCCAGTCGGCCTTCCGAAACAGGGAAGCCTAGTGTTTGTCGACCATCTAACAAATCTACAAACTGTTACCGAAGCGTGGGAACTTGCCATTAAAGCAGACGACGAAACTCATGTCGCTTTTGGCCAACTCACAGTTGATTGCGCAAAATTGAATGACGAAAATTCTCTGGAATTATTACTCTCCTCCTTTGCCGCGCTCAGTGTGGACGATCAAACGATCTGGCTTGAAAGAATGAAAGCCGCCGTATGGCGGCAAGCGATTCAGTTAAATCCACTACTTGCCGTGAAACTATCTAGACCGTTTACGCGTCGACGACACGGCGATCAATACTCGTTTCGACTAAAAGTCCGCCAATTTGGTAATTCATTTAAAATACTTAAGCTCGCGTCGGATAAGCACGCCGAAGTAGATTGAGCCTAAGCGATTCCTGATCCGCTCACTCTGATTTGATAGTTGTCGTCCGGACAGCGTTCGCTTTGTCATTCTTCATTGTTTGCAGTTCGCTGAGACGCGAACTTACACTTGTTTACGCATGCAGCAGTTCTTGTACTTCTTGCCCGAACCGCATGTGCATGGATCGTTTCGGCCCAAGCGTTCACCTCGGTTTCGGATCGCTTCCACGCGCGGTGGTTGGGCACCCGCTGAGTCTGCTGCGGCTAGATCCGCTTGCTTTTCAGCCAGCAACTCGCTCGTTACGTCGTAGGAGTCATGGCGGGCAACGACTTTGCCTTCAACCCAGGAATCGGACACGATATCGCTATCGATCGCTTCCATTCGGAAGATGACGTCTGTCATGCGTTCGCCAATCGAAAGCCACATTTCTTCGAACAGCTTCATGCCCTCGCGTTTGTATTCCACTTTGGGGTCCATCTGTCCCATCCCTCGGAAATTCACACTGCTCCGAACATGATCCATCGCGAGCAAATGATCCTTCCAAGCGGAATCGAGCTGTGTCAACAACACAGTTCTTTCCATTCGGCGAATCTCAGGAAAGTAACGGTCGTCGATCGCCTGCATGAACTTATTCGTAAGCTCAGTTTTATTTAACTTCTTGAGCTCTTGAGCTTCACCAGTCGAGCCGAGAGTTGTTCGCATCCACTCAGCGATATCCTCGTTAGCTTGCGTTGAGATCCCAACGACATCCTTTAGAGATTTATTGCTTTTCCCAAAAATCTCTTCGGCTTTTTGAGTCGCGTTATCGCGAAGTTGAATGGCTTTCTCAACGGATCGATGGCTAATTGCTACAAGAGTCTTTGTGGCTGAGTCGGCGGATTTCTCGGTTGGCGGCTCGTCGCCCGTGGTTTCCTCAGCGGCTTGCAGTTGTGCCATTACGTTCGGGTCCTCGAACCGAGTTCCTGCCCAGTCGGCGAGTGCAGCGCCATCGATCATGTACGATTTGGGGCCTGTTTGCACTTGGAAGCGGTTGAATGCGACCATGATTGGGAATTGGCTTTCCCTTTCAATGTACGTCGCCTCTGCTTTTGCGAGCAACTTTTCTGAAAGTTGATCGGTTTCAGGTGTGCGGACCTCGTCAATGCTCAAATCGATTCCAAACTTGTTCTTCATCCAACCGACAAGCATCTTGAGACCGTACTCTTCTCGCAAGAAATCATCCCCGGCCGTCATGTCGATTGCGGCGATGTACTTTTGAGCTTGTGCGATCAGCTCTTCGTCCATGCGATCGCGATCGATTTTCTTGAGCATTCCGACGGTGTAGTTGGTTGCGAAGCGGTTGTTGACCCATTTCGCCATCGCTTCCCAGTTCCATTCGGACTGTTCCTCCTGTGAGGGCATGTTTTCGTCGATTGCGTCGAGGATCTGTGTTTCTGCAGTTCGATCGGCTTTGTCTTTGGCATAGGCAACGGCGGTCGCAGCATCGACACCGCGGAAGTCCTTTGGCTCAAGTTGCACACCGAGTTGTCCGCCGGCCCATTTGGCATAAGATTCTGGGCCATACATCGGGTCACAGAACTGCGAGACATTTTTTACAATTTGCTCGCGAAGCTGGAACATTACAAGATCGCGGCAACTGGTTCCGTCGAGAATCTGTTGGCGATAGCCGTAAACTTTCTTGCGTTGGTAGTCCATCACTTCGTCGTATTCGAGCAAGCTCTTACGCTGTTCGAAGTTGCGTTCCTCGACCTTTTTCTGGGCACCCGAGATGCGTTTGGAGACGTAGGGGCTTTCGATCGCGTCCCCCTCGCCCATGCCCATTCTTTTCATCCATTCGCGGACCCATTCACCGGCGAAGATGCGCATTAAATCGTCTTCGAGGGAGAGGTAAAATCGGCTGGAGCCCGGATCGCCTTGTCGACCGCAACGGCCACGCAATTGCAAGTCGATGCGGCGCGATTCATGTCGCTCCGTCGCGACCACATAGAGACCGCCCAGATCTCGGACGCGTTCCCCCTCGACCTTCATCTTTTCGCGTTGTTCGATTTCGTGAACGAGTGTGTCCCATTCTTCTTTGGGAACTTCGAGGCGCGTTGGGTACGTGTCCTGCAACTGCGCCCAAGCCATCGTATCCGGGTTTCCGCCAAGGATGATGTCAGTACCGCGGCCTGCCATGTTGGTGGCAATGGTTACCGATTTGGTTCTGCCGGCCTGAGCAATGATCTCAGCTTCGCGTTTGTGTTGTTTGGCATTCAATACTTCGTGTGAAACACCACGTTGGTCGAGCAGCTTGGAGAGACGTTCGCTTTTTTCGATGGAGACGGTTCCAACCAATATAGGACGCGCCGCCCTTTCGATTTTCTCGACGTCCGCGACAGGGATTTCTTCGATTTCTTTGGAGTCTGATTTTCGGATCTTGAGAGTGGATTCGTCTTCGGATTGGATGTTACCGATAAGGAAGCCTTTCTTTCGGTCCCTAAAGTAAATCGTGTCGTGTTTGTGTACCCGTTCGATTTCGTCGGCCACTGCCGAGTACTTTTCCTTTTCGGTCAAGTAAATCGAATCAGGGAATTCGATGCGTTTAAGGCTTCGGTTAGGTGGGATCGCGGTGACGCCGAGGTTGTAGATCTTGCTAAACTCGCTGGCTTCGGTCATCGCCGTACCAGTCATACCTGAGATCTTTTTGTAGAGTTTGAAAAAGTTCTGCAGGGTAATGGTTGCGAGGGTCTGAGTCTCTTCTTTTATTTTGACTCCTTCTTTCGCTTCAACGGACTGGTGCAAGCCATCGCTCCATTGTCGACCATCCATCAATCGGCCAGTGAACTCGTCGACGATAATAATCGCCCCCTCCTTGACCACGTAGTTCACGTCTCGTTTGTAGAGGTGGTGCGCTTTGAGTGCATTGTCCAGTAGGTGGGGCCATTCCATGTTTCCAACTGTGTAGAAACTTTCGACGCCTGCGAGCTTTTCCGCATCGCGAATACCCGCATCCGTCAAATTGACCGTATGGTCTTTTTCATTTACGACAAAGTGCTCTTCCTTTTTCAGGGCACGCGCGACGCGATCCGCTTCGGTGTACTTTCCTAGGTCTCGAGCTGCGGAGCCTGAAATGATCAGAGGCGTGCGTGCTTCGTCGATGAGGATGTTGTCTACTTCGTCGATAACAGCATAGTGTAGTGGGCCCTGAACTTGTTGCATGTGAGCTGGGAAGCGATTATCACCTCGACTGGCCATACGCATATTGTCGCGGAGATAGTCGAAGCCGAGTTCGTTGTTGGTCGCGTAAGTAATGTCGCAGGCATATGATTTCTGTCTTTCATCGTTGTCCATTCCGCTTTGGATATTGCCCACGGTCAGCCCCAAGCCCATATAGAGCGGTGCCATCCATTCCATGTCGCGTCGCGCTAAGTAATCGTTGACGGTAACGACGTGGACGCCGCGTCCCTCGAGAGCATTCAGATAGGCCGGTAGTGTTGCAACGAGAGTCTTCCCCTCCCCGGTGATCATTTCGGCAATATTGCCGCCATTGAGCACCATTCCACCGATGAGTTGCACGTCGTAGTGCCTCATTTTCATGAACCGACGACCGGCTTCTCGGCAAGTTGCGAAGGACTCGACGAGGACGTCCTCGATCGTTTCGCCATCGCTCAAACGCTGTTTGAAAATTTCGGTTTGTTGACGAAGCTCACCATCGCTCATTGCGATCATGCGAGGTTCCAGTAAGCCAACCTGCTGTGCGTACTGCGTATACCGCTTGATTTGTCGAGAATTGGCGGAGCCAAAAAACGTCGTTAGTCCACGGTCGATTCCTCCCAACACTCCGTTGATGGTGTTGGTGGTTCCTTCCCAAAATTTCTCGAGCAGATCCATTATTAAAGTTCGTTCGAAAGTGGATTCATTGAATCGTCTCCTCTCCCCCGACATGGGATTGGAGAACAAAAGCGGTAATCCCCTGGCGGGGGGCGAGCGTAAGCCCAATTAATCGATGCATTCTACGCATTTTCTGTAATTGGTCGCAGGGGAGAGTAGATATTCCGCGGTTTTGCGTCAATTGAATTCGAGCCAAGTACCAGGCCGAAAAACTTACCCATTTCCACCAAACAGCCACGCATTTGGTTTTCGTGACGAATAGGCCGTTCGGTGCATCCGAATTGAGAATTTGCAACAATTCCCGACAGAAAAGGGATAGATTTTTTGGCCCTCAAACGAAAAATTGATTGGAACCTCGAATGGCGAGTATTCCAAATTGTGTCAAACTTCAAATTCCAAAGATTCACCCATGCCGCTGTTGAAACCCGAACAGGACATTTGGCCACTCAATCTTTTGGACGAGCCTGAATCCGAGTCCGAAAGCTCGACTTCCGAGCAGGCTGGCGATCTTAAAACGGAGGCGGATCAGGGCAATGCAAATTTGGAGGCAACTACGAACGCCGAGCCGACTATTTTGGCCCAAGATGGAACTTGGTGGGCGCTCTACACGTTGGCTCGATTTGAAAAGAAGCTGATGCGGCAATTGTTGGAGATTGAAGTGCCTTTTTATGGCCCGACGATCGCTCGACGATACCGATCTCCGCAAGGGAGAATACGCACGAGTGTGGAACCGTTGTTTCCAAACTACGTCTTCATCATGGGAGACGAGATGACTCGTTACAAAGCGGTTTCGACTGGCAGCGTTAGCCGATGTATGCCCGTCGCTGACTCTTTGGAGTTGGTTACCGATTTGCGCCAAATTCGAAGCTTGATCCTGACCGATGCCCCTCTCTCTCCGGAGCTGCGACTGCAGGCTGGGCAAAAAGTTCGCGTCAAAACCGGGGTATTCAAGGGTTTCGAAGGCGTAATCATCAGGCGTGAAAACGAAGTTCGTTTGCTGATTTCAGTTCGCTACATGGGCCGCGGCGCGAGCGTGGCGCTTGACGATTGCCAAGTTGAGGCTGTCTAGCAAGGAATTCTGGCTGCTTTTCGAAGTTCCTCGATTATCATTTTATTGCTTCCGATCGTTCCCTTTAACCACCACTGCCGCGAATCCCTGACGCTTTGATTTTCTATGATTGAATCCCCTGTATTTGTTGCTGGTCACGGTGGAATGGTGGGGGCTGCTGTCTGCCGTCGACTTGCTTCTATGCCTGGGGTCGAGGTGATAACGCGATCGCGGAGCGAGCTGGACCTATGCGAGGAGTCACAAGTAAACGATTTCTTCGCCAAGAACCGCCCAGCGACCGTTATCTTTGCCTCCGCGAAAGTGGGTGGAATTCATGCAAACAAGACTTTTCCTGTTGAGTTCTTAACCGACAATTTGCGTCAAGAGCTGGCAACCATCCACGCGAGTTATCGAAACGGCGTCGGTCGATTCCTGTTCTTGGGTAGTACCTGCATTTACCCTAGACTTGCCAGACAGCCCATCAAAGAGGATGAGTTGCTTGCCAGCCCCTTGGAAGAAACCAACGAAGCCTATGCGTTGGCTAAGATTGCCGGTTTAAAACTCTGTCAATACTTTCGACAGCAATATGGGGTTCTCTATCACTCCGCGATGCCGACTAATCTGTACGGTCCAGGAGACAACTACCATCCGGATCACAGCCACGTTTTGCCGGGCATGATTCGTCGATTTCACGATGCCAAGGAACGGGGTGACTCCTCGGTTACGATTTGGGGGACAGGAACCCCGCTCAGAGAATTTCTGCACGTGGATGACTTGGCAGACGCCATTCTGCATCTTTGTCAGCTTGAAAATCCTCCAGACTGGGTCAACGTTGGAACAAGTGTTGATGTAAGCATTCTGGAACTTGCGAAACTCGTTGCAAAAACCGTTGGCTTCACCGGAGAAATCCGGACAGATCCCTCCAAGCCAGATGGTACGCCACGCAAATTGACCGATACGTCTCTTATCAAGTCGACAGGATGGCGGCCCAAGATTGGGTTGGATCAGGGAATCGTATCTGCCTACCAGTGCTTCTTGGACGAATTAGCATCAGGCCACTTGCGATCCAAGTAAGCGGTAAACCGTTTAGGCGACGGGCAGGCCATCGGGTGACAAGCTCAGGGGCTTTGGTTTTATAGTACCAATCACACTCCGTGTGATTTCCGCAGTTCAAAAACCTTTGGTTTTTGAGGCAACATCACACGGAGTGTGATGGGTACTTTCTTCGGATTCAAAAAAATCACAGCCTCTCAGATCGATAGCGATGGGCGTGAAAATCGTGGCATAGATTTCTAGCGACTCACACGCCCCTCGGGGCGTGAGTGGGATAGGCTTCCAGCCTGTCATTTCCAATGCGACAGGCTGGAAGCCTATCCCACCAATTGCGGCTCGCCTTACAGCAATCCACCAACCGCATCGGAATGGAACGGAAATGCCTTGCCGCGAAGTTTCGAAGCCACGGCCTTGAACACTCCCTCGTGGTCTGTTCCGGCTGAACTCCCCAGCCCAGCATCCACAAACGTCCAGCCTCGTTGCAACTCGTTAGCGAAATCGACTACCAAACACCGCGAGTTGAAAGCCGACGCGACGCGTTCTGCATATCCAGCGATCTTGGCCAATTCACCCTTCGAGGGCGGAAACCCCATCGGTTTTGCTATGGCCTTGAGGTGTTGGAAAGACCACGAAAACGGCTGGCCGTCAATGACCCACACGCGGATTTCCTGAGGCAGAGTTCCATAAGTGCCCGTCCCGGCCTCAACGCATTCCTTCCACTCGCGTGCGATCACGAGTGCATTCCAACCAAGCATGCGACGAAGCTCTTCCGCTTCTAACTGCAACTCATTGGCGTTTCGAATCCGCGAAATGCTCCCGCCAAGTTTGAGTGAACTATCGGAAGCTCGAACAAAGAGAGGATAAACGATATCTTCTGGCAACGGTTCATTCCAAGAGAGTCGCCAAGTTCGCGACATCGGCAAATCCACAGAAGCCGCGATCATGCGATCGAGTACAGCCTCCAGACTCATCAGGGGCAATCGTTCTTCGGCGCGGTCCCTAAAATTGGGACGGTCTACGACCAAATCTGCATAATCGGATATTGCGCCGGCAACCGAAAACAGGAATCCTTCTTCGTCGGTTCTGGCTTCACCCACTGGTCTTGCGCCAAGATCATCTAGCCAGTACAGAATTCGGCTGCCGCGTCGTTGATGGACAGAATCGTCGCGGTCATCGTAAAACAAGTTCATCGAAGGAACGTTTCGGTTATTAGGCTAAAACACGATGAGCGTAAACGTTCGCAGTTGATTGGTCAACTGTCACGAGGAGCTTCACCGGCCGTCACACCCAAGTGCGACAGCCGATAAAGTGACTTTAGATCGTAAGACTACTTCTCGGTAGTCGACTTAAGCCGAAAAACAGTCCCAACATCGATCGATGGCTTTTCGGCTAAATCCGTGGCAAAAGTGATCTTGCCCTTGATCTCCTTTCCGAATTCACTCGCTTTGGGACGGATGATTAACGGCAGAGCATGGAGAGTCTTGCTTTCCTCGTTCAATTTCGATTCAATTTCGAATTCCTCGCTTTCAACCGACTTGATGACAAATGGTTGGTGACCCTTCAGCACGATGAGTTGCTTTATTGGAGCCCCCTCGACGATGTCACCAAGCGACAATGTTTGAGGTGAGACCGAGATTTCAGGAGCGATATTGGCGACTAATCGGAGTGGAACGGTCGTCAAATTGCGGTCGTTTGTATGGACCACTAGTTCGCTTTCAAGCGGCCCCATAGGAGCTTCAGCCGAAATGGAAACCGCCAAAGCATATCGAATACGTCCGTTCTGACGGGAAACTTCAGTTGGGACAACCGTGATAAACGAATCGCTCGTGGTCACTTTATTGATCTGCCAGGCCGGTTTGCCGGCGTAGTCCACACCGACTTCAATCGTCTTCGAAGCACCCTGCATGATGTTACCAAACGTGGCTTCACCGGGTTGGAATACAACGTCGGAGCGAATGTAACCTTTGACGTGAAGCTGAATTTCACCAAACGTTGGTTTGTCAATGGTTACAGTGAGCGTTGCCGCTCGGGAGCCGGTATGCGTGCCAGTGTTAAACTTGGCTAAGATACTTCCTCGCCCACCTGGTGGAACGGATTCCGTTTCAACGATCGGGGTCGTGCATCCACAGGACGTCCGAACACTTCGTACTTGGATAGTCTGGTTGTACGGATTGTCAAAAGTGAATCGAAATTCAGTCTTCGCGGCTCGAGCAACAGTGCCGAAGTCATGATTGGTTGTTTTGAAAAGTCCAGAAAGTTGTGCTGCCGACGAAGTCGACGCACAAGCCGCTATAACGATAGCAGCCGCCACAATGATGCGCATAGAGAATCTCCACAGATTGAAATTAGCATGGATCGGTTGGGAATCGGGCTGTTGGCATACGAGTCGTTACTCCGGCCGGTCGAATCGTTGGAGCGGTGGACCGGCGGCGACACAATACAACAACGGGTTTGGAGCGACCCGATATGAGGACCTCGCCTCACTCACCCTATATCAGCACGAGACGTATCGAGATCCTAGTCATTCGTTTTAATTTTTTGAGTTGCGCTAAAGTTGGCTCGCCGTTTCCGGAAGTCCAGAAATAACCACCGAGCCGTTATAAACAACAGAACCCACAAATGAGACGCATTACTTACACACACCAAATTTGGTATAGTTAGCGATCTTTTGGGGGCGCAGCATTTGGAACTGTTCCTTTTTTTGTTGGCTCACCAAGATTGGAGCATGGATGCCGGACTCAACTAGCAGGGACGCGGACGCAATCACGGAACTTCTTTCGGCGTATCGGACCTTCGATGGCCCCTATGATGAGTTGACGGATACCAACGGCTATGTTCGATCTGGATACCGTCGCTTGATTGGCTTGGAGCCTCGGCTTTCGGGACCAGAGGTCTATGTAAGGTGGAGATTGGCCAAGCAGTCCTTGCGGGACAATCCACCCGCATCCACGGGTCAGCAGATCAAATCTGGATTACCTCATGCTTGGGATCTGGACCCAATCCCATTCGTCATAGAATCATCGGAATGGACTAGCCTATATGCGGGTATGCAACAACGTATGCAGGTACTCGATCTTTTGCTCCAAGACGTTTATGGCGATCAACGACTCTTGGCCTCAGGGGTTCTACCGAGCGAACTCATTCATGGCTGCCCAGCTTACCTGAGACCAGCGCGACGTCCTTTTCAATCGCCAGCGACACGGCGTCTGTATCTCTATGCTGCCCAGATTTGCCGGAATGGTTCGGGGCAATGGCAGGTCATGGCCGATCGAACTCAAGGCCCCAGCGGTTGTGGGCATGCTGTCGAAAATCGGTTAGCAATGTCGCGTGTCTTGTCGGATGACTTTCAAAAAATGCAGGTGCAGCGATTGGCTGGCTTCTTTTCGACTTTGCGCTATTCACTGCAAGATGCATCACCTGTTCGAGAAAAGAACGCTCGCTCCACTTTGCTATCCCCGGGTGTGCAAAGCCAAACATATTTCGAAGATGCCTACCTCGCGCGTTACCTGGGTTACACTTTGACCCAGACTACGGACCTGACTGTCCGCGGCGGGGCGGTTTACCTCAAGACTTTGGGGGGGCTCGTTCGAATCGACAGTATCCTGCGACGTCTGCCAGACACCATGTGTGATCCTCTCGAAATCGACCCATCGTCGAGCGAGGGCATTCCTGGTCTAGCTCAAGCCGAACGAGAGAATAATGTCTTGATTGCCAATGGACTTGGAACAGGTTGGACAGAGAGTCCTGCGGTCACCGCCATCTTGCCAAAACTTTGCCGAGCTTTGTTGGATCAAGAGCTCAAACTGCCGAACATGCCAATGTGGTGGTGTGGCGATGCGGAGTCTATGGAATACGTAATCGCAAACATTGGAAATCTCTATTTGCGGGATTCTTTTGTTCGGCATTCGGCGACTCAAACCAACGGTACTCACCTCAGCTCCTATCAGAAAGAAGCCATCACGGCTGATATTCGCAAGTCCCCTTGGCGATACGTCGCCACCGCGTTTCCCGAGTTCGGACGCACGCCAACTTGGGTCAATAATCATGTGGTCGCGTGGCCCTCCGTTATTCGATTGTTTGGCTGCGCGACGGGGAACAAGTTTGAAATCATGCCCGGTGGAGTGGCTCGCGTTGCAGACTCGCCTGAAAAGCTGGATGAAAGTCTCGCCTGTGGCTCCATGTCCAAGGATGTATGGGTATTGAACAACGGCCCGGTGAAGCCGTTGTCTCTGTTGCCCACCGGCAAACAAAATGTCGAACTGCGACGTACTGCGATGGATCTGCCAAGCAGAGTTGCAGAACACATGTTTTGGCTAGGAAGGTTTGCCGAACGCATGGAGTTTATGGCCAAACACGCGCGATACTGCAGCTCTCAGCTTACCTCTGAGGTTTCGTCCGATTCGCTTCCATCTCAATGGCAAGTGGTTAAGGCGCTTTGCGATAGTTCCAGCATGCCCATGGAGCCACCACGGGACGAATCCCTGGCCCTGCATGAGATGAGGCAAACCGTACTTCATTTCGTCTTCGACCCAAATCAAGCCGATGGTCTGGCGAACGCTTCTAGCAGAATCATTCGAAACGCGGAAACCATTCGAGATCGACTTAGTTTGGATTCTTGGCAGATTTTGAGCCGCCTCGACTACGCTTCACTCCTTTCGTGGTCCGGTCAACGAGAGCGTATGGGCGAAGCCCTAACGACACTCAACCAGATGATCAGTCATTTGTCTGCTTTTGCGGGACTTGCTTCGGAAAGTATGACGCGAGGACCAGGATGGCATTTCTTGGACCTCGGGCGACGTATTGATCGAGCTCAGAATCTGCTTCGATTAATTGAACAGCTACTCGTACCGTACTCTAAAAGCTCGCGGCAACTCCTAGAGGCCTTGTTGGACATTTGCGACAGCTCCATGACCTATCGCTATCGCTATTTGATGAGCTATGAGATCGGACCGGTATTGGACTTGCTCGTCG
>Ga0105046_10016349_pt1 | contig 11391 bp, 10 predicted proteins | sample MAT03_FD_78385 | JGI IMG/M metagenome (GOLD analysis project Ga0105046, IMG submission 78385) | Freshwater microbial communities from Lake Fryxell liftoff mats and glacier meltwater in Antarctica - MAT-03 (megahit assembly) | ecosystem: Environmental > Aquatic > Freshwater > Ice > Liftoff...
CCTCTGACCGCGCCACCAGATGCTCCGCTGTGCATCGCAGCTTGCCGGCAGCGCCAAGAGTGCGTGGGACCGCTGGCAACTCCTCAGAGGAGACGAGCCACATGCGAACGCCGCAGTAGCAGCAACAGCGCCCCTGGCGCTCGAAGGCTTGTTGACGAAGAATCTGAATTCGATGGCTCGATGACATGAGGACTCCTGAATGGAAAGTCCCCGTGCCTGGAATCCAGTGACATCGGGCGCCGTCGTGTAGTGCGTATCGGCGATGCTGGCCCTGATGGGTACAGCGGGTCCAGCCTCCCGGCTAGACGCAGGATGCAGTCTGCCAGGGCGTGCTTCGGGATGCAACCGGCGCAACCGTGGCGCCTTCGACGAACACTTGCAGGGCCGACAGGGCTGGCAGCCCTGTGGTCTGCTGCAGACGCGGCCGGCCCGCCGGCCAGGCCGCTCCACGACGGCTCGCAGGGAATCCTCAGGCCAGCTTGGTCGGCCGCTGCCCACGCGGCGCGCTGCGAAGGATTCGCTTGCCTCGTGTCTCGAGGGCAACGACAGGGAGCGCCTTCAACGGGGCCAGCCCCGCCAGCCACCGCGTCACGTTCATGGCGTCGAGCGTGCGGCCCGCACCGGCGCTGGCGTTGAGCAGAACGACCAACACAGTCTTGCCTGCGGCCCGCAAGCGCATGACCAGGCAACGGCCGGCTTCGTTGGTAAACCCTGTCTTCGACAGCAGGATGTCCCAGCCCGGGCTGCCGACGAGGCGGTTGGTGTTGAGGGCGCGGTAGGGCTTGCCGTTGACCAGGGCCTCGCCGCGCGCCTGGGTTGTGGCAGCCACTATGGCCGGGTAACCGGCGGCAGCACGCACTACGACGGCCAGGTCGCTGGCACTGGAGCGGTTGTCCGGCGACAGGCCGGTAGGTTCAACAACGCGGGTGCCAGCGAGCTCCAGCGCCGAGGCCTTGAGCCGCACGGCCTCCAGGAAGGAAACCATGCCCCCCGGATAGTGCCGGGCGAGGCTGGAGGCCGCGTGGTTGTCGGATGCCAGCAGCGCCAGTTCGAGCAGTTTGTTGCGCGACAGACTGGCGCCAACTGGCACGCCGCTGAACGTGTGCTTTAGCGTATCGAGGTCCGCCGCGTCGATGGTGAGCAATTCTTGCGGGTCCTGACCGGCATCGAGGACGACCATCGCCGTAAGCAGCTTGGTCAGCGACGCCATGGGAACCGATTCGTCCGCGCCCTTGGACAAGAAGACCGCGCCACTGTCCTCGTCCACAACCATCGCGTACTGTGCGTGCATGGTGAACCCTGAGGTTTCGGCGTAAGCCATGCCGGCCATGACGACCATAAGACCTACCAAGCCAGCCCGCCAGGCCGCCACACGAGTCGTCCAAGCCATTGTTCGCACCATCCTGCATTGGTTGTCGACCACCGCGAACTGGTCTGAAGCGAACCACCGAGCTCGATTGACCAAGTAGTAACGGTTCAGCTATTGAATTCGCCGACAGCCGCCGCTGCCAAACACCGGAATGCATTGGTCGCCGCCGCGGATGCACCAACTGGCCGGCCGGGGAGCCGTGAGCAATGCCCGTCGGAGTTCGTTCCGGTGCTACTCAAGGGACACCGACACCCAGGTCAACTTTCTCTCGAGGTCAGGCGATAAGCCGCCCTGACCGATGCCGGCGTGCGTTCGGCGTACTCGCGTGCGCGGCCCTGGCACGGCCCGTTGAGCTGACGGAGATGGTCGCAGTCTGCCTGTGGGCGCTCTCTCGAAGCCGGCCGCGGCAGCAGGAAGCTGCTTGAGCCGGCAAGCCATCCTCGAGAACTCGGTGACACAGCCAGACGCTGCACTCGACGAAGGCAACCCCACCCGGAAGTGGACGGCATCCGCGCTCTGGGCAGGTTCTTATGCAAGCACGTCCGATGGCGAAAGGGAGGAAAAGAGCTCGTGAGAGGCTCATGCATGTTGAACAGGAGGGCTTGTTCCTCGCGCCACCGCCCCCAGGTACTGCGGGGTCGTGCTAGGTCGCCTGGCACTAGGAATTTCACATGCAAGCTTCAACACGAATCGAGATACCGCAACGGCTTGGCACGCTGTTGATACTGGCGCAATTGCTGGAGCGGCTCGAGCGCAGTGAGGCGCCCGTCGGCGCGGACCAGTACCGCTCAGTCGTCCGGAATCTGGCGCGAGAACTCGACACTGTCGAGCGTGACGAATCGTTCAAGAAGCTCCTCACCGTGTTTCCAGCAACGTCGGAGCTGTACGAGAACCTGCAGTACGACCAAGCGGGCCTTTGCCGCTCGCATTTGGACGCGTCGCTTGAGGCCGAAATCGAGGCAAAGGCAGTACTGGCCCGTGCCGCCAAACCGACGACAAGGTAGCGAGGGCACAGACCACCAGGCGCATAGGGGACTCAGTGAAAGTCTCTACTCGCAGTCGACAGGCTGCCAAGCAGAGGCGTCAGGTCTTCGATGTGACCGGCAATGAGATTGCGAACATCGCCTTCCCGCTGCCAGGTTCCCTTGACTGCCATCAGACGAGCCCTCAGCAGGGGAATACGGAGCTGAGCCTTGACCTTTGGCCAGACGATGATTTGTACGCTGCCCGTCTCGTCTTCCAGGGACACGAACATCGTGCCCTTAGCCGTTTCGGGCTGCTGCCGGACGGTGACGATTCCACAGGCTGTTGCTAGCCGTCCCGTAGGCAGGTCGTGCAACTCGGCCGCCGTCTTCCATCCCTGCGCCGCCAGTTGTGGTCGCAGGATTGCCAGCGGATGACGCCGCAGCGTGAGGCCTGTTGCCGCGTAGTCCCAAACGACTTCCTCTCCCTCTGGAGCTTCGGGAAGCTCGAGATACTCCTCGTCCACCGGAACGTCTCGCAGAAGCTTGGGTGTGGACCTCAATGCTGCCGCTTCCCAGACCTGCTGGCGTCGGTGACCGGCCAAGCTCATCAACGCATCCGCACCGGCTAGCAGCGTCATCTCGTGCTGTTCAAGGCCCGCGCGCCTAGCCAAGTCTTCGGCACCATCAAACGACGCCTCCGTCCGGACTTCCAGGATGCGAAGCGCAGACTCCGCCTTGAGCCCAACGACAAGCCGCAGCCCGAGGCGCACTGCCGGCGGGTGCGGCAGCCCTTCGAGGGTGCAGTCCCAGTCGCTGTGCATGACATCGACACGACGGACCTCGACGCCGTGGCGCTTGGCGTCCTGTACCAACTGGCTAGGGGAGTAGAAGCCCAACGGTTGGCTGTTGAGCATGGCGGCCAAGAACTCCGCCGGGTGGTGGCACTTCAGCCAACACGATGCGTAGACCAGTAGTGCGAACGAAGCGGCGTGGCTCTCGGGGAAGCCGTACTCCGAAAAGCCTTTGATTTGCTCGAAGATGGCTTCGGCGAAGGACAATTCGTAGCCGCGCGACGTCATGCCATCGACGATTTTTGAGCGGTACTGCTCCAGGCCGCCTTTTCGCTTCCAGGCTGCCATCGCACGCCGCAGCTGGTCGGCCTCGCCTGGTGTGAACCCGGCAGCCAAAATGGCGATTTGCATAACCTGTTCCTGGAACACCGGTACACCGAGGGTCCGACCCAGCGCATCTTCGAGAGCCTTGCTCGGGTAGCTAACCGGTTCCTTGCCCTGCCGGCGGTTCAGATACGGATGGACCATGCCGCCTTGAATCGGGCCGGGCCGCACGATGGCGACCTCGATGACCAAGTCGTAGAAGCAGCGTGGTCTGAGTCTCGGCAGCATGCTCATCTGCGCCCTGCTTTCAATCTGGAACACGCCCACGGTGTCGGCCTGACAAATCATGTCGAACGTGGTCTGGTCCTCGGCCGGAATGTCCTGCATCGCAAACGCGTAGCCCTTGCGCTGGCTGATGAGAGCAAGGCTCTTACGGATGGCGGTCAACATCCCGAGGGCCAACACGTCGACCTTGAGGAGGCCCAGCGCGTCGATGTCGTCCTTATCCCATTGAATGACGGTGCGGTCCGGCATCGAGGCGTTCTCAATCGGTACCATCCTCGACAGCGGCCCCTTGGTCAGCACGAAGCCGCCCGGGTGCTGCGAGAGGTGGCGCGGCAGGCCGATGACCTGTCCGGTCAGTTCAAGCAGCTGCTTGATGGCCAGGTCGTGAAGCGACAACCCCAGTTCGACGATGCGCTCAGTCTGGACGTCATGCCCGTCCCACCACGTGTGGTTCTTAGCGAGTGCGTCGATGGTCGCATCAGGAATGCCAAGCGCCTTGCCGACATCTCGAATCGCCGACTTGGGCCTGTAGGTAATGGCCACTGCTGTCAAGGCGGCACGGTCTCGCCCGTACTTTTTGTAGAGGTACTGGATGACCTCCTCTCGGCGCTCGTGCTCGAAGTCCACATCGATGTCAGGCGGCTCGTTGCGTTCCTTCGAGATGAAGCGCTCGAACAACACGGACATGCGGGCCGGGTCCACCTCTGTAACGCCGAGACAGTAGCAGACCACCGAGTTTGCGGCCGACCCGCGGCCCTGACAGAGGATTTGGCGCGACCTGGCAAACGCGACGATGTCGTAGACGGTAAGGAAGTAGTGCTCGTACTTCAAGTCGCCAATGAGCTGCAGTTCATGCTCAATCTGCGTCTCGAGCTTGGCCGGAACGCCATCAGGCCAGCGTCGCCCTGCCCCCTCGTACGTGATGCGCCGCAGGTAACTCGCGGGCGTCTCACCGTGGGGTACGACCTCGTCCGGATACTGGTACTTCAGCTCGTCGAGTGAAAACGAGCAACGGTTCGCGACATGCAGCGTTTCGGTCATCAGGTCAGCAGGGAACGTCTGGGACAGCCGCAAGCGCGTGCGCAGATGGCGCTCCGCGTTGACCTGCAGTTCCCGCCCGCACTCCGCCAGAGGCCTTCCGGTTCTCGTCGCTGTCATCACGTCGTGCAGCGCCTTACGCGACCGCACGTGCATGTAGACGTCGCCGGCAGCCACCAGAGGAATCGCAGACAGCTCGCTGGCCCGCCGCAGCTTGTACAGCCACATCTCATCGTCGAGTTGGCGTAGGAGCTCGACACCGAGCCAGCACCGTCCGGTGAAGTTCGTCAGTAGCCACCGCGCGAGGCCCAGCAGTTGCTCGGGAGAGGCCTTCCTGCAGGGTGAGGCCACAACCACGCAATCCTCCAGCTCGCCCGCCGTGAGATTGGGCAGCTGGAGCCGGTACGTTCCCTTTTCGGACGACCGACGCAACTTGGTGATGAACTCACAGAGGTTGCCGTAGCCGTTGAGGTTGCACGCGAGCACAACCAAGTTAAACGGTCCTGCAGCGTCATGAGGTCCGGTCTCAACTTTGAACTGGCTGCCGACAAGCAGCTTCAGGTTCTCCTTCTTGGCAGCGACATGCGCCCGGACCATGCCGGCCATCGAGCATTCGTCGGTCAGCGCCAGCGCGCTGTAGCCTGCCTTCTTCGCCCGCTCGACCAACTCCTCGGGCTGGCTGGCGCCCACGAGGAAGCTAAAGGTGCTGACGCAGCGAAGCTCCGCGTAGGCCGGCAGTCGACCTGAGGTGGGAGCAGGAACGGTGGTAGCCATGTCGGTTGTCGACTGGTCTGCAGTCAGGCAAAGACACCATGCAGATACCAGGCGGTTTCGTCGCTGGCCAGGCGCTCCTGATAGACCCAAAGCACGCCCGCGTGTTCGCTCAGCGCCACCCAGTAGTCGCGCTGTACGTGCGCGGTCGTCGCCCCCTCGCCTTCCCCAAGGCGGTGCCACCAGCCGCCCTCGACACGATGCGGCCCCGTCAGTAGATGCAGGAGGCCTTGGTAGAGCGGCCGGTCGTTGCGCGTGGACAGCTGCAGCGGAATCGGCAGCACCCACGTCGGTTGCGGCATGTCCACCGGGTCGATGGCCTTACGAGGGAGCGGCTTCGGCACTGGCTGCCACATTTGCATCCACTCCAACCGGTGGTCGTCTGTCAGCACGGGCCGTAGGACTCTCTCTGGACCCAGCCGCGCCGCGATGCGCTCCAAGACCAGTTGCAAGGACTCCCCGGCCTGGGTCTCATCGGGGAGCAGCGACTCGCTCCTCTCGTTGAGGGCCACCACTTCGGTGGCCACCATCTGGAGGTCACCCACCGGCGCCTCGAGCTCAACCTTGGCCAGATGCTCGGCAAGCAGCCTGCACAGGTGCTCGAGGTTCCGACTGGGAGCCGCGGTTCGGATGGTCAGCTCGCCTCCGTCACCCACCTCTTTGGAGCGCATCGAATCGTGTGCCCACTTGAGGGTGAAGGCCGTGGTTCCGCTGTGTCGCGCAGCGAGCCACCCACACATTTGAAGCAGAAGCCGTCGGGCGCCGAAAAGTAGCGCCGGCGCCATCTCGACCCGCGACATCAGCTCCAGCTTGGCCTCGAAGTCGTCGGGCATCTGGACCCAGGTATGACCATCTGGCTGCAGGCCGTATGCGCGGTCGATGGCGCCGAGGAGGTCCTTGTCGAAGCGCCGGCTGATGCCACCGCGGGGCAGGCGACGCACATCCCCCAAAGTGCGGCACCCCAGCTTCGAGAGGGTGCTGTGGTGCGGGCCGACCGCGGACAACACCCCCATCGGAAGGCCATCCAGCAGGTCGTCTAGCGGCCGCTTGAATCCGTTCTCGATGCCAGCCCGAGCGAGGGCGTGGGCTGCCAGGCTGTTCGTCGCCCAGGCGAACGACTTCACCCCGAGGTCGGCACCCTCTTGGACGACGCGGTCACGCAGGGCGCGCTTCCCCCCGAACAGGCGCACGCTGGCCTCGACCTCGAAGAGGACTGCTTCTTCGGAGACAGCGACTCGGGGCGTGAACTGCAGCGCCCAGGTTGCGACTCCTCGAAGCGCCTCATCCGGCGGTAGCGTGCCGGCCGAGCCGAGAGGAAGCAGCAGGGCCGCCCAGAGCATGGACAGGACCTTGGTGGGTGCGCTGTCGCGAGGGTGCGCGAGCCGCGATGAGTTCGCTGGGCACCAACAGGCGTGGCGTCAGGACGGAATCAAGACCGCCTGGGAAAGACCGGAGGTGAATCAGCCCATCGTGAGCCGGACCTCTGCGTTTGACGACATGGACACGAACTTCCCAGTCGACGCCGAAGGTGGCAACGACGCGCAACGACGCGGCAGAGGACTCGTGCTGCGCTGCCGCTGGTCGGAACAGAAACGTCAGCCCGTCACAGGCCTGGGCGCAGACCTGCAGCCGCCGAATCTGCTCAGGGCGCGCCTGCGGCAGCCAAGCGACAATGGCCCCGCACGAGCCGGACTTCACGAGTTGCTCCGTGCACCAGAGCCGCTCGGCGGGTGCCTCGGCCTGGACCCAGACCAAGTGCTTCTCGTCGATGCCGGTGTGGTGCAAGCCAGGCAAATGCGGGGTTTTCGGGGGGCCAACAACCACCACGTTCCCGCCGCGACTCACGACATCGCGCAGCGCGGGGCCGATAAGGCGCCACTCTAGGACTGATTGCTGCGGGCTCAGCACCTCGGAAAGCGCCTGGCAGGGCCAGCCTCCGCCCGGCAGCTCGGCGTCCAGCGCAGCGAAACCGCTGGAGACCACCGTCCCACCTTGGCTACCGAAATCGCAGCCCCGCCAGAGCGCCTGCTCGACCTCAGGCGGCAGCTCACCCGGCTGGGAACGCCGGGTGCGCGAGCGGGCCGTGGAGGTGAGACCGAGGGCCGGCAGCGTGTCCTCGTCGCCGGCCCATGACAGAACAGCGGACATTAAGCACAACCGATACTGTATGGACATCCAGTATCGCACCAACCGGGCCGACTTGCCAACGGAGTCTGCGTGACGCCTTTGGCGCGTGGCGGGACCGGCACCGACGGTCTTCGTACACTGGGCCTGGGCAGGGACCGAGGAGCGAACACATGTGCTACAGCGCGATGGTCAAGGCGGACTTCAAGAAGTACCAGCAGATGTTCGGCGCGACCATGGGCATCGCCGAGTTCCATGAGCTGTTCTTCCGCCGCGCTGAGGGCGCGAAGCTCAAAGTCCCAAAGGCGGTGGAGGCCGCCTTCGACAGCCCCCGGACCGAGAGCGAGCGCAGAATCAAGGAACTCATCGACCGCTACAACGCTCAGCAGGCAACGGCATACGAACAAGAGATGTTCAAGCAGCGCAAGCGGCTGGCAGATGCCGTACGCGCCCTGCAGACCAAGACCACTAAGAAGGCCCTGGACGACCAGCGAATCTCGACAGACAAGGTCAAGCAGCTGCGTGGCCGCCTGTCAGACATCACGCGGACCGAACTGCTCGACCGCGACAGCCGCATGTTCCCGGGATACCACGTGCCCGTGATGGTTTCTGAAGGCGGCCAGCGTATCGTCAAGCTGATGCGCTACCAGTGCCGCCTTGCCGGCAAACCGGCGTTTTATGACGTCAAGTATCCCGGCACCTACAACGCCCGCCGCGACAACCTCGAAGGCTTCTGGAAAGACCAGTTCGGCTTCACGCACGGCATCATGGTGGTCAACGCCTTTTACGAGAACGTCAACAAGCACAAGGCAGAGGGCCGCGAGCTCCTGCCGGGCGAGGAACCGGAGAACACCGTGCTCGAGTTTCGGCCCAAGCCGACGCAGGAATTGCTGGTTGCCTGCCTGTGGTCACGATGGTTAGCGCCGGGAGAGCCCGACCTGCTGTCCTTCGCCGCCATCACTGATGAGCCGCCTCCCGAGGTTGCAGCAGCCGGCCATGACCGCTGCATCGTTTCCATCAGGCCGGAGAACATCGACGCATGGCTGAACCCGAATCCGAAGGACCTGGGCGCGTTGCACGCCATCCTCGATGACCGTGCGCGGCCCTACTACGAGCATCGGATGGCGGCCTGAAAGCAACCGGAAACAGAGATGCTGTTGGATTCGAAGGTCGTCTCGCAAGCTCTCGCAGTGCAGGCAGAGGTCGTCTAACACTTCGCCCGTCGCATGGAAAACCTGCCGCAGTGGGCATCAGGTCTTGCCTCGGGCGTTCGCCATGAGAACGGGGCCTGGTAAACGGAGTCACCAATGGGCCGGGTTGCAGTTGCCATGGCAAAAAGGAATCCCTTTGAGGTGCTGGGCCATGACGTCGCCCTGCCCGACGGCACGGTCGTTCATAACGCGTTTCGGGTGTCCCCCTGTGGGGACGGCTGCCTGCCCACGTTCGTGGCCGTGCGTCAGCCGGGTGTTGGCCCGGAGCAGTTCGCCAACGATGTGGCTCACGTTCATCGAGACCTTCGTGCGCTCAAGCGATTGCTGGAGGGATGGCGCATTTTTGCAAGCGCGAGCGCCCGCCGAGACCATGACGGCCATGTCCACGCCCTGCCCAATCACGCCTGATGGGCGCTACTTTGCCGTGCGGGGGCGTTTGTGGCGCTGCTCAAATCCATCTCTCCCTGTTGAAGACAGGGCGTTGCTCGTAAAGAAGTTGATGGACGCCAGGCGGGCGCTCCGCGGCAAGGGCGACCTTGAGCAACGCTCCGCAGCACGCGCGACCGTCGACGCGACAAAAACCGCGCTCGGTGAGCGCGGGCCGGTGTGGTGGTCAGACGGGACACCCGACTACAACCGCAAGCTGGCTAAGAACACGCCTTACGCGGGCTGGTACCAAGCCTTGACGGCGACCTCCGCACCCCTGGAAGGCAACCAGTCAGCCGGTGGCTGACTGGCAGGATGCCGCCCTCCCCGTTAGGCTTGATGCCGTGAACAATAGGGGCCCTTCGACAGACAAGCCCTTGCGGGTGCCCATTGACGCGTCGAGCTCAGTCTCGGCGCTTTTGCGTGTGCCAGCACAAGCCAAGGCTTGCTACGTCCTTGCGCATGGAGCCGGTGCAGGGATGGCGCACCCCTTCATGCAAGCCATTGCAGAGGGCCTGGCCGACCGCGGGATGGCCACCTTGCGGTTCCAGTTTCCGTTCATGGAACTGGGGTCAAAGCGAACGGACAGACCCGCGGTCGCACATGCGGCTATTCGTGCAGCATGCCAGGTGGCCCGAAAGAAGACAGGCGTTCCCCTCATTGCAGGCGGGAAGTCGTTCGGCGGACGCATGACGTCGCAGGCCCAAGCGCTCGAACCCCTGGCTCATGTCGCTGGCCTGGCCTTCCTGGGCTTTCCTCTTCACATGCCCGACAAGCCTTCCAGCGAACGAGCACTCCACTTGGATGATGTCAAGGTGCCGATGCTCTTCATCCAGGGGACCAGGGACAAACTGGCAGAGTTCCAGCGCATATCAGACCTCGCCGTTCACCTCGGCAAGCGCGCGACACTGCTGCCGATTGAGCATGCCGACCATGGGTTCGATGTCCTGGTGCGCTCAGGGCGCAAGCCGGAAGAGGTGTTGAGGGAGGTCCTTGATGGGCTGACAAGTTGGATTGTTACGCTGGCAAAGTGAGTTTGTAACGTCGAACCCTGCGTTGGCGAGTGCCGAAGGCTGCTGTGGCGCTTGCAACGCTGTGGCGCCGGCGCAGCCCGTGGGCCAGCCCAACGACCTGCACTCCGGTGCCCTGAGACAGTCGCTACGTGCTTTCGGTCATTTCCGACCGCTCTGCTGCTTTGGCGCCGTGGTGGACTGTTGTTCATTCCCAGGCTGCTGTTGCTGGTGCGGCGGCTGCACTTGGTGCGGCTGCTGCTCCTCTGCCTTTTGGGATTGCTGTCCTTTGTCGCCCTTGCTCTGGCCTTGCTTGCTCATGTGGTCTCCTGGACTTTCAACGGCAGGACGCCGTGGCTTGAACGGGCAGAAATCGTTCCCGCTCGGCTCTCCCTGAAAGGCGTCGCAACGTTCATGACGTCCCCTGGCGCGGCCCGCCTCAAGCGACCTCTCATGCTGCATTGCGAACTGCCTTGACAGGCATGCCCAGGACCTTCATCGCAGAGGCCAGCGGCTGCTTGGTCTTCCAGTAGTCTTTCCACGGGTCTTCCTTCTGGAAGGACACGTACTCCCTGGCAGTTGCAATCGTCCACTGAGCGCCGCTCTTCAACGCCGACAGCTGGTCCCAAGAAACGGGCATCGACACGCCGAGACCAGGTCTGGCACGGGCACTGAACGCAGCCGCCGTCGTTTGCCCGTGGCCGTTGCGCAGGTAGTCGATGAAGATTTTGCCGACCCGGTTTCCTCCCCCCGCCACTGCGACGAACCGCGACGGTATGGTTTTCGCCATGTGCCTGACGGCGGCCTGCGAGAACGCCTTAACCGTCTCGTAGTCCAGTTTGGGAGCCAGGGGCACGACGACATGCAGCCCCTTCCCGCCGCTGGTCTTCAACCAAGCCTTGAGCCCGATTTGCTCAAGCAACGCGTTCATGAGCAAGGCCGACTCCTGGACCATCTTCCACGTGACGCCCTCGCCAGGGTCCAGGTCGAAGATGACGCGGTCCGGCTTGTCAATGTCCTTGGCCAGCGAGTTCCATGTGTGAAACTCGACTACGTTCATTTGTGCCGCTGAAATCA
>Ga0105046_10016351_pt1 | contig 11391 bp, 11 predicted proteins | sample MAT03_FD_78385 | JGI IMG/M metagenome (GOLD analysis project Ga0105046, IMG submission 78385) | Freshwater microbial communities from Lake Fryxell liftoff mats and glacier meltwater in Antarctica - MAT-03 (megahit assembly) | ecosystem: Environmental > Aquatic > Freshwater > Ice > Liftoff...
ATAACATACTCTTCGGTATGCGTTTTATTCAAAAGCGACATCGCGGCGAGCACGCAATAGTTTGGAAGCTTGGATCCACCCAGAATTACGACGTCCGTACCAACGAAGCAATAGTTTCCGACCACGACGGGTAAACAGTCTTGACGGTTCTCATTCAAGTCAATCGAATGCGTCAAAAACTGTGATCCGTAGCCCGCCAATGTAGAATAGTCGCCTATCTGAATGGTATCAGAGCAATCGAATATATGGCTGTTCGTAATAGCCGCCCCGACTCCAAGGATTAACGCACTTTCGCGATCGGGACGATGAAAGTAGTATGCGAGTCTACCGCGTGGACGATAGCCGGTAATCCAATTGCTTCGCCCGACCACAGACTCGCGTTTCATTTCAAAAACGTCAAGATTGTAGATGAAATTGAACTGACCGATCCACGAATTTTCGCCAATCGTAAATTTTTCGACGGCAACAATCGAAAAACCAATTCTCGCCGTTGGATGAATCTCGTAGCCAAAGATCCATATCAGCAGTCGCCGACGTATAAACCACGGAAAGAATAGAAGTAGAACCGCAACGATAAGCCGAATTTTGGATTTCATAACACTAGGAACAGTCCAGGTTCACGCTTCTTTCGAAGAGCGAAAGGCGATTTTGGGCTTTGATTTTAACTCGACTTGCGACTCGCGATAAAAGCGAACGTGTTCTTCAAGCCGAGCATCGCACCAATGGGCTGAAAGATCCGACTTTGCGTACTGAAATAGGGAACAATGCGGCATTCAAAACCCGCCGTCTTAAAAAGCGATTCAATTGCTTCTTGATCCACACCGTCGCGCAAGACATGAAACTCTGCATTGTCGTGCGGTGAATCTTCTCGAAACTCGCCTCGGGCTCGACGAAGATATCGCCATATTCCACCCCAAGCATCGGCTTTTCCGATCCGCCAAGTTGCAAAGGCAAGTCGATCAAAACCGCGAGTACCAGGCACAAGCGTTACGTACTTCAATGGATCTTGGAACGAGAAAAACTGGCCGTTCGCCGAAAGTCGCGGAATCACCGCTCGTAGCATCGACAAGTAGTCGGGTACATGATGCAAGAATGAGTTAGCCGTTACGATGTCGTATTCCGTCGCGTCATTCCTCAGCGTTTCCTCGATGTCTTCGCAACGAACGGTAAGTCGATCGCCATGTGCCGCACATTTTTTCTCAAGGGTTGCGAGCATCTCGCTAGAAAGATCGACCGCCGTCACCGTAGCTCCCAATTCGAGCATCGGCAAGGTAACCGACCCTTCACCCGCCCCGAGATCTAAGACTCGTGGCGTCGACGTATGCTTTTTCGCTGTCTCAAAGAGTTCGACAACCAGTTCTGCATACAAGTCCCTTAACGTGGCGTGCTTTAAATGCGGCGCTCCATCAATGTACTCGCGTGCACCTTCTGCATCGTAACACGCCGCGTTTGCGAGACTGACTCGCTTTCTCAAATCGATAACTTCATTCACGAAAGCAATCCCATAATAGAGAAAAAATGAGCGACTTACTTCAATTGCTCAACAACGATTTTACCTTTGACAATCGACGATTCCTAAAACGTTTCAAATAGTTTGGTAAATTGGAAATTCGATACCGCATAAACTCTATGTATGCCTTCCAATCCTTCCGGATGGAGTGTTGTTGAAGCAGCCGATCGTATTCACCTTTGGCCAATTCGGGATTCGACGAGAGTTGCCCTCCTTGAATCATGTATGCTGCACAAGCTTGATTGACGAACCCCATCTGATGGCCAGCGTCGATCGTCCGAAGCCAAAAATCGCTGTCGGCTACCAATAGATAGGAGTTGTCGAATCCACTTAAACTTGCGAATACTTCACGTCGAACGAGCGTTGCTTGCTGTGTAATGATTACCGCACCGCTGGCAAGCAAGGTCTTAAACGCTTGATATCGAGGCGATGAAGTCGATTCAAAAAGCGGCCGATTTTCTTCATCCACAAATAGAACTCGCGCGTATGCAACGGCGAGTTCGGGAGCGGAATCGAGAAGCTCAAACAAGCGTGCGAAACTAGGCAACCAATAGTCATCATCGTTTATGTAGCCAACGTATTTGCACTCGCCCATGGTCGACCACATACCGTCATTGACCGCTTGAAATACGCCGCATTTTTCTTGTTCGGCATGTACTTCACACCCTGGAAATCTTGCTTGCAAAATGGCTTGCTGCCGACTTGGGCAGACAATCACATGCTTTACGCGCGTTCCACCGATACTCCTGACAGAATCGATGGTCCTTTCAATGGACGGTCGATCTCCGAGAGTCGGTGTGATAATGACCGTATCCGCAGATGACTTCGCTTGCGGTTGTTTAGCTTGAATGGGTTGATCCATTTTCATCAATCAATCTCTCGAATACTTCGAATGAATGAAACGCTTTATGATTTTTCTTGAGCCACTCGTTATCCCGATCCCACCATTTGGATTTCAAGAGGCGTTCGATTTGATCCGCTTCAAATCGCTTTCGTATTTCCTTCGCGGGTACTCCCCCAACGATCGAATAGGGCGCAACGTCCGCTATCACTACAGCTCCAGCCGCCACAATGGCCCCCGTCCCAATGACGGTGTTATCGCTGATCATGGCGTTCGCCCCTATCCAGACATCATGACCAATTTGAATGGGACCGTATTCATCAAAAGCCTGTTCATCCGCAAACCGGTTGAGCGTTGGAAAGGTGGTTGAATAAAAGGCAGGATGCGTTGATACGAAAACTTGTACCGGGTGCATTCCTAAACCAATGGATACCCTTGGGCCAATCGAACAGAACTTGCCTATTTCTGCATTCCCAACCACCGTATCCCGCCCTACATAACTGTAGTCTCCTAAAGATGAATTGATCACGACCGCTCGTTTACAGATGTAGTTGAATTTACCCAACTGCGAATTCTTGACACCAACTCCTTCTTCAAGGATCAGCCCCACATGGTTCCTATGTAGCCGCCAGTTCCGAAATAGAGCGATTACCTTTCTAAATATACCTTGAAACAAAAACACCTAACTCATCCTCTTTTGCCAAAAGTACTTTAACCAATTCGTGGCGAGCGTTCTCAACGATAGACTTCCAAAAAAATACTCAAAGACTAGAAACGACTTTAAAGTCATTTTATTCTTCGAGCCAAGCTTGTTTCGGGTGACCAAGGAGAAAAATGGATCGCTTGTATCTTCTTCTGTGATCTCGAAATTCGCTTCGAATGGCTTTCGAGCAAGTTTGAAGCCTAAAACTGGTATATCACTCACAGCTCGTGAAGTCAAAACATAAGGTCGATCTAGGAGGTCGTCGCGCTTGCTTCCATAAAGATCGACGTCGAAATCATATCCATCTAGTAAAGGAGCAATCTTCCGCAACCGATCGGGTAAGATTTCAAAGAACGAATCATAGACACTTAATGATTGGGTAAGCTTCGAAAATCGAAGCGAGTTCAACTCGATCGATAGTGGAACTTGCCAAGCCGACGACGCTCTTGTTGCATGAGTCCCAGAATCGTTATGGTTTGTCGACTGAGAGATTCTCGGATAAAGAAAGTATCGATTGGATTCGGCCAAATACCAGATGAAATACTTTAACCACGAAGAATTTTGCCAATTGATGACCGTTGATGGAATCGGCGCATCAGGCGGAATCAGTTTCAGAGATTGGTTCGACTCATCTTGCACCGAAAGTGCATCATACCACGTACGAAATAGTCTCCATTGCGAAGTATTCCAAGCCTGTCCCCATGACGATGCAATTTGCAAGTAGAAATTATCAAAGCCGTCATAGAGCGGAATAAAAGGGAGTCGATTAATAAAATTCGTCGCATGGCTGTAAAGCGAGATACCGCCGACCGACGCATCATCCACGACAAATGCCAAACTCTGAACAACAAAACGGTAGTAGTCACGCGAGACTGTCAAGTCATCTTCCAGTAAGATAACTCCGCCGTATTCTGCGGACAGATCGCCGCAAGCGAGTACATGTTGTCGTAATCCTAGATTTTGTTCATGCAGGATCACTCGTTTCGGCCCGAAAGCCCATTTGAATTCAGAAGCGATTCGACGACTCTCCGCACCTGCTTCCGAATCGTTGAAGTCAATGCTAATAACAAGCGGAACATCCGGCGTCTCATAACGTGCTGAAGAAAGCGAATGGAGAAGTCGTTCTAGCGATCGAGGACGATTGAAACCAATCGTGATCACTGCTGGCACAAAATCATTTTCATTGGCGATATTCATTGCACTACTCAACAGTTTTGACACACTTCGCATAGACCTTTGAGCTTTAGGACGTTGATGAACTCTATGGTTGAAAAGCTCGCACTTTCGTAAGACGCCAAACTGGTTCAAAGAGACTTACCACTTGCATTCGAAAAACGCGAGGTGCAAAGAGCAAATTCGATAATATCGACGAAATCGAAAACGAGACAACTGCCGATATCGCAGCCCCTTTTGCCCCATACTGCGGCACCAACCACAAGTTCAGTAACACACTGCAAATTCCTCCGAGCAGCGTTCGACTTAACGCCAATCCGCTTCTTCGTTCATTGACGAGCCAACTACCTTGAGCGGTCCCTACTGCGACGGGGATCAGCGTGAAGATATGAATCGCGAGAACGCTTGAAGCTGCTGCATAGTTATTTCCATACAGCACGCCAACTAGAGGGCCCGCCAAGAGCGAAATTGTTATAGCCATCGGGATGCTTACCCACCACATCAAAGAATACAACAAGCAAATCCGCCTCTCAAATCCTTCAGAATCCGCGTTCTTCAAGCGAGCAATGGACGGGGCTAGCGTCATCGAAATCGCAACCGGAATAAAGTACAACGCTGTAGAAAGAGCAAATGCCGATGAATAAATGCCTACTTCGTGTGTGCTGACCAGCTCTCGAATCATAATTTGATCGATACGCAAATAAATAACGATCGCAAGGCTTGATAGCATATAAGGCCAACATTCGGCGACGAGTCGCTTTGCTAAGAAAGCATCCCAGCACCATTTTCCTGGCGCCGCCATGCGGCGATAGCCGATCCAAAGGCCAATCGCTGCGATAACGGCTTCGAGAAGCGTTGCGATTGCGAAAGCAACCAGCGACGCTTTGGTAAGTATAAGCCAAGTCTTGATCGTGGCACCGATTAAATAGGACGCAATTCTAGCCGTCACTGTTCTAGCACTCTGTGTCTGGCTTTGAAACCAAACGTCGACGGTATCGGCTGATTGAAAGACGATCGTTCCGGCTAAGATAGCGGTTAACCAAATTGCATTTAGATCACCTGCACGGAGCCATGACATGCTGCTGACGCACGCGATCCACGCGACGAAAGAGACAAATAAACGCAAACGAAATGTCGTCCCAAGGATGGCTGGCGAGGCCTCGCGATCAGAAGCGATTTCTCGAATCACCACAGCGTCGAGACCTAACTGGCAAGCGACACCAAAGATCGCTACGAAAGTGAGAATGTAGCTTAACTCGCCAAATTGATCTGGACCAAGATATCGAGCAAACCACGATCCAATAACGACCGCAACCGCAATCCGCAAAACTTTGTCTGCTAATAACCATCCAATATTGTGAAGATTCGGGAGAAGGTTAGGTTGGCTTTCCAGCTTGCGCTGAACAAATCGAGGCGCGTAGCGAACCCATGTTGGATTTGCTCGATCGGCCACTTCGATATTCAATGACGTTTGGGCATCACTAGACCTGGACGATAGATGTTGCAAATCTGTGGCTGTGACAGGCATGCCTACGACCAGTCGCCTAACGTATAACTCGATTCATCCTGCCTAAGACAGACCATCGCTGCCAGAATCATGAGACCTTGACTGATACCAAAGCCGAGGGTGACGGCCGCTACAAAGTCAGCTTGAATTGCCGCGTACACCCCATGGAATGTAATGATCGTAGCCAACGCAGGGTAAATTGCGTCGACTCGAGAGAACGCCTTATTGAACCACAAAACTAAGGCAATAAAGACCCCTGAGACAAGCCCGACTGAAACCCAACCGTCCGCAGTATAGGCGGACGCTATGCAATTCGCGTTCGGATGATGTGCATGGCCGTTGGCGTAGTAACCAATTTGCTTGAGGTTGAACGTATCAGTCTGCCAGTTCGTCCACTCGCCTAGCGGCATGGTAAACGATCCTGTTATGCCACGAAAGGAAATCGTGTCAGGAAAAAGGCCAAAGTATAAACCGGCGGTGTGGGCCGGAATGACAAACACTCGCCTTGGTAGGCTAACAATAGCTGACTCTTCTTCGTGCGTCGCTTGGAATATGACGAGCCCTACAGCTACGACGATGGCAAACAAACCGAACGTGACGATCGTGGTCCGATTTCCTAGTGTCGATCGATTGAATACCAAGGAATTGCGACTTCGCGTGAGGATCCAAGGCAATACCATCAACGAGACAATCAACAACAACTGAGTAATAATTGGTCCGCGTTGCAACTCGGTAGCTGACCTCAATAGCGTGATCAACAACAGCGGCGCGGTGCAGGCATATCTGATCCAAAGTGGATACTGCTTAGCGTATACCAAAATGAGTCCACAAGTCAGCAAGGCCATGTATCGATAGATAATAAACGACGAGAACCAACCATGCCCATGTTCTTGGTCGAAAGAGTACCGTTCGCGGTACAGGGATTCGAAGCTATCGATCTGGAAGATCATCGATACTTTATCAAAACCATCCGCTGCCATGAAACGGAGTGTTATGGCTGCAAAAACGAGATTGAGACCTAAAAGAATCCAAAAGAACTCACTGCGCAAAATGAGCGATGGATAAACGGTCGCTTCATCTCTCACGTTCCCCTGAGTAAGCACCCAACAAATGGCCAAAGCAACAGGGACGCAAGCAATTCCAGCTTGAAGCAGCCACCACGGTTCAACGCCGTATTCTGTAAGCGGGTTCGTTACTGCTGGCGGCACGGCAATTCCAACACCGTTAATCGCAAGAAAGATTCCCAAAACGAAAAGGGCGTAAAATTTCGTTCGATCTTGGAACCGCCTAAATGATAACAGCAGCAATACGAGAAAGCTCATCCCCAACAGAAATGTCAAGATGCTTATCATTCAAGCTCGTTTCGATTGAAAATGACGTTGACTACTTGGCAAGCAAGCCAAACCCGGAGAAGTATAAGACCACGCTAATCATTGGAATCCGTTTGAAGTCACTGTCGGTTTGCGAGCATCGATAATCAATGACGTATAGTTCAACTTGCCGTTTGAGTTTCTCGCATCAAATCGACTTGATCGGGTGACCGCACCATCCTTTGGCTCCCAATCTACCATGTGAAACTTTCGATCCGAATCATAATACTCAAGCAACTCAATTTCAAAACCGGCCTTAGAAAACTGCTCGGCGATAGATTCGGCATTATAAAGGACCTTGTGATCATCCGCACCCAATCCTGAGCCGCCAACTTTCACATATTCGATATAGCTCGGGTCAGGGTGAAATCCATCAGGAACTGCGACTCGTAAGTAGCCGCCTGGTTTGAGATATTCAAAACACTGCTTAGCCGCTGTCAAGCCATCGTCGAGCGAAAGGTGTTCCCAAACATGCTCAGCCAACATCGCGTCGATCGAAGCTCTTTCGAAGCAATCTTCCCAGTGTTTGGGAATCAGTAGATTTAAATGTTCGACATCAGTAGGAATCCAACCATCATAATTGGTTCCGGATGCGCCAAGGATAATCCTGACTGGAGGATTTTTTGCAAGCTGCCTCAGTCTGTGCTTAGCGAATTTACTTCTCCAAGTCGAGTAAGTGGCTTTGACGAAACGGTGCAGAAATGTGAACTTACCGGGTAATTTCTTCATGCTGGCTCAATCAGTATCTACGATTTAAAACGGTTCATTCGGTAATCGACACATTAAGCATTCTCGCTTTCGAGGACGTTCGCAACCGCCCTCGATCACGTCTTGCTTACTCACTCATTTATAGTCATCTCTTACAAATACGAAATCGGTTTGGAGCGGTAGCTCGGATTTTGCTCCGGTAACATCTCCGGCGATGGAATGAAAACGAAAGCCAGCTTCTTCGAGAAACGCGCAGATCTCGGAAAGCCTTGGTGCTCCTTCATAGAGTTGAATTAGAGATATCTCCAGTCGCATCACACGCACCTGCTTCAAGATATTCTTCGCACCCTTGAGCAACTCCAACTCGAAGCCTTGAACATCCGCCTTCAAGTAGATGTGGCCTGAAATCGGATTTTTCGAAACAAACGAATCTAATGTCGTGACCTGGATGTCGACTGGATGGCTCGCCGCGCTTTCTGGCCAATGGGACTTATGAGAATCGGTCATCGCCAAAATCGAAGAAGCGTGATCTATTCCACTCACGTTCATGCTAACGGTTTCGTCGTGACTTCCAAGCGCCAAACAGTAAGGCGTGATCCGTGGGTTACCTTGAACGCTACGCTTCAAAATTTCAAACGTCGCCGGGACTGGTTCGAAACAAATGATCTTCGCGCTGCTCAGTATGTGCGCACATATTCGCGCATACTGACCATAATGGGCACCTGCATCAATGACGGTCGTAATCCCATCGAACAGCCCTCGTCGACGACGGTCGTTCATCACAATTAGCTCATCAAGCAGAAGTCCCTGTCGAATGCGAGCCATTGCCAAACGCGGATGTTGAAGTGCCTGACTAAGTTTAGCTAAACGCGGATGCATTCGGTCGTTCTCTCGAAGAAAATATCTCGCCCCAAAATTTTGGAAAAGTAAATCGTATAAATAATTCGGGCAAGGATTTTTGGTTACTTTTGAATTCTCGCGAGCATCCAAGAATATCTACTTACCCGTCGTTGGAACATCTGCGTAAGCAAGGTGCCTGCCCAGCGTGTTCCCTTCGGAAAATAGACAAGCCACTCGTCGGCTTCGAGTAGCGTTACATCAAGCCGAGACATACCGACGTTGTTCGTCAATTTCTGCAGGGCATCTTTGGAGCACATTCGATAGACGGCGGGATAGTGATAGTCTTCAACAAGTTGCTTGCCACGAGCAATGGTAAGAACCACGTCTTGAACACCGAGTCTGTGGCATGTCGATGCGATTCGAGCAAACACCGATTTTGAGTTCACCGTCAAACTCAAAAAGACTCCATTGGGTTTCAGTGTTTTGGCAACCTTGGTTAGAAAGGCGACGGGCTCCTCAACGTGTTCGAGCACCATTTGACTGTATGCAAAGTCGACCGAGGATTCTGGAATATCAGCTTCTTCCAATGAAGTTGCCCAGACACGGTCAAAGCAACTTGCCGACGTGACGTTTCTATCGGGTTCGATTCCCCAATACGTCCCAGTTCGTTTTGCGATTTCAAATTGCGGCTCGTGGCTCAAAGCAATTCCATGCCCGCAACCGACGTCTAAAACAGTCGGTTTGGAGCCGAGCTGATCTATTTCATAGTGGAGCTGATCGAGAAAGACTTTCGTTCGATCGGAATAGGTCTTGAAGTGACCAGGTTTCGAAAAATAGTTGAAAGGCTTTGTGGTTTCTTGTTTTTCCATCGTTTGTATGCAGAACTAGGACTCGTCACCAGAAGTAAACGATATCCATTAACGAAGAAATCGATTGAAGTGGTTATGGCAAAGGCGACGGCCACGTCGTAAGTCGACGATAGGCGGACTTCGTTCCTTTGGGTGACCACTGTAATCCTAAAAACACAGGATTTTGATGGAATTAGTACCCTATCGTTAGCAAACTTGAACGGCTCTAGTATTGAACGTCAATAGACTCTTTGCAACAAAGAATTGGTAAAAAATGGTACTCGCCAATAGTTTTCCATTAGATCCTTATAGGGGTTGTGAGAGACGCGTTGCTGATATTCGAGAATCCGTATCTTTCGACTTGGATCCCGAGGAACGTTAGATCATGTTCATTTGGCTTGTGGTCGTTTTAAGCTTTCTCACGGCGTACGTTGTTCTCGCCATTGGGGTGCGTCCCTCCGTTGCGATTGCCGTAGTCGTTCCACTTTCATGGTTGATTCCAGCTTGGTTAAGTATCGACGTTGGGATCGAGAAAATCGATGTGAAAACGGCGGTCACCATAGCTTCTCTTTTGCTGTATAGTTTTCTTCCGCGAGCGACATTCCCTTGGAGGTTGGTTCCTTCTGATTTTGCGGCCCTCGGATTGGTCGCGGTGCATTTGTTAAGCGATTTCTGGAATAGTGGGATGCAGACTTGGTCGATCGCCTTTGCTTATGTTGAATGGGTCGTGCCCTACTTGGCTGGTAGGCTAGCTTTCCAGAATCGCGAAAACATCAACTGGATCTGGCCAACGGTTGCATTGATAGCGGTCCTGCTCGGAGTCGCCGCGATTTTCGAAGCTTGGGCTGGCTTCAACCCGTATGAGGTCGTCTTCGGAGAGAGACCACTCGAAGGGACAGCCCGGAACGCCATGCGATGGGGTTTTCATCGAGCGTATTCCACTTGTCTCCATCCGTTGTATCTTGGTGTTCTGCTTTGTTGGCTTAGCGGTTTCCTACTCTATCCCGCATGGCGTGGACTGACAGGTCACTCGCATATTGCTTGGCTGTTGATGCCTGTTCTAGGAATCTTTGCACCTCTCGCAACGGGTTCACGAGGTCCATTCCTGGCCACGTTTGTGGTGATGATCGCAAGCATTTTCTGTGGTTGGAGAAGATTGCGATACGGCATTGCAATCGTGACGGTGACGCTGCTGGTTGGATTCGCCATTGTTCAGGAGCCCTTATTGGATGCTCTCGATCGTTGGTCCGGAGAGACGCAACAAGGAAGGCTTTTGAAAGAAATCGAGTTGAACAATCAGGTCGAGAAGTTCTCGTCCGCTCGAGCTCGACTTACGCTGTTCAAGATTTTTTGGACGCCGCTAAAACGCGCGGGTCTACTTGGCTACGGCACAGAAGCCCTCTCGACCTTTCCTCCCAATGTGCCAACGGGCTCCGATGAAGTCGAAGCGATGCGAGACATTTGGTCTGTCGACAATACGTACATCCTTGTCACACTTCGCTTCGGCTACGTTGGACTACTTAGCTTTGTACTGCTCGCCGCAGCATCGCTTGTTCAACTGATCCTCGTCGCAGATGCAGATAGAAAAAGTAGTCTCAATCGATTTGTGGCTCCGTTGTTTGGGTCGCTCGTAGCTTTACTCGCCCTCATCTTCACGGTTTGGATGCCCGCCGAAATTGGTTTCCCCCTGCTCTGGAATTTTGGCGCTTCGGGCGGGCTTTTTTATTCGCATTTGAAGTTACGAAAAGGCAATTTCCTCGACGCATCCAATTGAGAAGAATTGGGATACTCTTTCGTGAAACGTTGATTCAATCAAAGCTAAAAGCTAGCCTGCCGGGGGGGGGGGGTCCAGGATTTTTTTTGGATTCGAATTCGGCTTTTTGGGTCTTTA
>Ga0105046_10016353_pt1 | contig 11391 bp, 8 predicted proteins | sample MAT03_FD_78385 | JGI IMG/M metagenome (GOLD analysis project Ga0105046, IMG submission 78385) | Freshwater microbial communities from Lake Fryxell liftoff mats and glacier meltwater in Antarctica - MAT-03 (megahit assembly) | ecosystem: Environmental > Aquatic > Freshwater > Ice > Liftoff...
CTCCAGTTGTTCGCGCGTGCCCACGCCCTCGGCGACGACCTTCAGTCCCAGGCCGCGCGCGAGGCCGATGATGGCCTCCGTGATCGCCGCATCCTGCGGGTCGGACTCGAGGTCGGCGATGAAGGAGATGTCGATCTTGAGCGTGTCGATCGGAAAATGCTTCAGGTGCGTCAACGAGGAATAGCCGGTGCCGAAGTCGTCGATCGCCACCGTGAAGCCCTCGTCGCGTAACTGGTGCAGCACCTTGCGGATCACATCGAGGTCGTGCAGCAGGCTGGTCTCGGTGACCTCGAGCTCGATCCATGACGGATCGCATTTTTCCGACTTCACGATCTCGGATACGCGCTGCGCGACGTCCTCGCGGTAGAACTGCCGCGCCGACATGTTGACTGACACCGACAGCGGCATTCCCGCCTCGCGCCACGCCACGCATTGCCGCGCGGCGTTGCGTAATACCCATTCACCCACCGCGTGGATCAATCCGGATTCTTCCGCCAGCGGGATGAACACCTGCGGCGGCACGTTGCCGTGCTCGGGGTCGTTCCAGCGCAGTAGCGCCTCGGCCCCGACGATCGTCCGGTCGTGGACGCGCAACACCGGCTGGTAATGCAGGTGCAGCGCGTTGTCGGTAAGCGCCGTGCGCAGCGATGTCTCGATCGTGTGCTGGCGCACCCGGTGCTCGGCCAGGTTCGCATCGAGGAACTGATAGGTGTTGCGGCCGAGATCCTTCGACCGGTACATTGCGACGTCCGCGTACTTCAGAAGCTCTCCGGGGTCATCGGTATCGTCCGGATAGACGGCGATGCCGATGGAAGAGGTGACGAAGATAGCGTGCGACTCGATCTCGAACGGCTGGGCGATCGCGTCCAGCAGCTTCTGCGCAACGCGCCCCAGCACCGCGCGATCGTCGAAGTCCTCGACGATCACCATGAATTCGTCACCACCCAAACGCGCCAGCAGGTCCGTCTCGCGCAGCGCGCCTGACAGCGCCGCCGTCACGCTTTTCAGCAACTCGTCGCCGATCCGGTGGCCCAGCGTATCGTTGACGTTCTTGAAGCGATCGAGGTCGATGAACAGCACGCCCACGCGGCGACCGCCGCGCTTGGCCAGCGCGATGGCCTGGTTCAGGCGCTCGTGCAGCAACAGCCGGTTGGGCAGGCCCGTCAGCGCATCGCGCGTGGCGAGATACTGCAATCGCTCTTCGGCCTGGATCCGCGACGACACATCCTGGACGAACGAGAGGATCGAGACGATCCGGCCTTCCTCGTCCAGGAGTGCCGAGTGATACCACTCGCACCAGATCGTTTCGCCGTCGCGGCGATGATTGCGGGTGAGGCCCGTGGCGCGCGGCTCCTCGCCGCTCATCAAGCGACCGACCAGGCCGGCAAAGCCGGCACGGTCATCCTCGTGCAGCAGCGGACTGTTGTCGAGTGGCACGCCCAGGATTTCCTCGGACTTCCAGCCGAAGATGTTCTCGGCCTGCGGCGACCAGCGCACCAGCTTGAAGTCGCGGTCCCACTCCAGCACCGCAAGCGGCGTGTTGTTGATGTGCGACGACAGCATCCAGTTGACGCGCTTTAACTCCTCTTCGTTGCGCTTCTGGTCGTGGATGTCCGTGTGCACGGCATAGATGCCGGTGACGACACCCTCGCCGTCCACCTTCGGCGCGAAATGCAGCGACTCCCAGCGCAGCTCGCCGTCGGGTTGGATCAGCTCGCGTTCGGTGATGACCGTCTCGCCCTGCAGCACGCGATCGAGCAGCGGCCCCAGCTGGTTGGCGCGCTCGTTGCCCATCACTTCGGCGATGTGGCGCCCGGTGATCGCGTTGCGCGATTCGCCGAGCCACTCCTCGTTATGGCGATTGACCACACGGTACTTGTAATCGCGATCGATCGACGACACGCGCGCCGGCACGTTATCCATGATAAGGCGGAGTTCAGCTTCCGAATCGCGCAATGCTTCCTGCGCCTGCTTCAGGCCGTGGATGTCGTTCATCAGCACGAAGGCGCCATGCACCTCGCCTGATTGCGCGGCGTCCGGCACCACGCGGATCGTCATCCAGCGGCGCACGCCGTTGGTGCCCTGCACCAGCCGGTCGAAGGCCGTGGACTCGCCTTCCAGCGCGCGCGTCAGCATCGCCTGCGCGCTCTGGTAGATGGCATGGCCCACCACGTCGCGCAGCCGCATCTGGCTCGACTGCTCCTGCGTCAGGCCGAAGAACTGCAGGAATGTGCGGTTGACATACAGGCATCGCTCGTCGCGATCGATGTACGCCACCGGCGCGGGCACGCCATCCATGATCGCGCGCAACGTGCCGCTGCGCGCCGCCAGCTCATCCTGCGCCTGCTTCAGGTCGGTGATGTCGTGGCCGACGACGTACTCGCCCTTGGCCCTGCCGTCGAAGCGGAGATCCGGCACGCAACGCACGCGGATCCAGCGTTCGCGCCCCGAAGCGTCGATCAGCGAGCGTTCGTAGATCACCGGCACGTTGCTGTCGGCGCGGTCGCGCCGCGGCGTGAGCGCGGCGGCAAGTTCGGAGCCCAGCACCTCGTCGGTGGTCTTGCCCACCACCTGCTCGCGCGTCAGGCCGACGAGCCGCAGGAACGATTCGTTGACGAACTCGTAGCGGCCGTCCTCGCCCACGTAGACGATGGGCTCCGGGATGTTGTCGTTGAAGAGTCGCAATTGCTCCTCGCGCGCGGCCAGTGCCTGCTCGGTCGCCTTGAGGTCGTGGATGTCGTATTCGGTGCAGTAGAGGCCACGCACATTACCGGCCACGTCGAGGTCCGGGACGATGCGCCCGTGGAGCCAGCGGCGCTGCCCCTGCGCTGTGTTGCCCACACGCTCGTACTCGACCTGCTCGCCGGCCTGCGCGCGCTTCAGGATGGGCCGCAGGAACGACGCGACGTCCGATGTCATCACCTCGAAGGGCGTCTTGCCGTAGATCTCGTCCTGCGGCTTCAACACCGCGTTGGCGAAGGCCTGGTTGACGAATGTGTACTTGAGGTTGCGGTCGATGTACGCGATGGGGCCCGGGATGTTGTCCGCGAAGAGCCGCATCTGCGCTTCCTGCGACTTCAACTGGTCGCGGATGCGGATGTCGTCATCGATGTCGGTCATCACCGCGAAGGCGCCGCCCACGCGGCCGCCCACTTCGCGATCAGGGAACAGCGTGATGCGCGTCCAGCGGCTATCGCCGTCAAGCTGCTTCTCGCGCCGCTCGTAGCTCACCGTGGCGCCAGCAAAGGCGCGCTCGACATATCCCTGCATCTCGGCAAAGGCGTCGGGCGGCAGCACTTCCTTCAGGCTGTGACCGGGTACGTCCTCGGCCGGCGCGCCGATGCGCGCGCCAAAGGGCTTGTTGGCAAACCGGACCTTCAGTTGCCGGTCGAAGTACAGGATGGGGACGCCGACGCTGTCGGTGACGAGCCGCAGCCGGTGTTCGCGTTGGCCTGCCTCAAGCTCGAGGCGCTTCAGGTGATCGACGTCGCTGTACGTGACGATAAAGCCGCGTACCTGGCCCTGCGGATTGCGGTCGGGGTAGTAGTCGACGCGGATCCACAACGCCGGGCGGCCCGCCGTGATCAGCTGCCGCTCGTAGGTGGTGCGCTCGCCGGACAGCGCAGCCTCGATGTACGCGCGATAGAGCTGAAAGACCTCGCGGCCCAGCACCTCGATGGCCTCGCGGCCGATTATCTGGACTTCGGGCTTGCCCACCCAGTCGAGATAGGCCTTGTTGACGAAGCGGTAGCGCTGGTTGCGGTCGATGTAGGCGATCGGCAGGCCGAGCGCATCGAGCTTGCGCCGCGACAACGCCAGCAACGACCCGCGCTCGACCGGCTCGCCGACGGTGTGCGCCGGGAGATCGATGCGATTAGCGGATCGCGTCAGGGCCATGGATGTGCCGTTGTGGTTATCGACCGGGTCCGGGCATGGCGAACGGCGATGCCCACCCTCAGCACCGCCACCTCCCGGCCCCGAAAATCACCGGAAAAGCTTGAATCGGGATACCTGAAGCAACAATCGCGCCGGAGATGCCATGGGGCACCCGGTCAACCGATCACCGGGCGCGGTTACAATCCGCGTCACCCCCCAACCCCCGGCGGCACCCGGTACGTGCCGGGTCGAGGCCCATCCCGTCGACACCCCCAAATTCATGCAACTGCCCTTCCAGAATTCGCTTCGCTCGCCCCGCCCGTGGCGTCGTCTGACCGTGATCGGTGCCGTCGCCACGCTGATGGCCGTCTCGCTCCCTGCCATCGCTTCAACCGACGGCGGCGCGCATGTGGCCACCACGTTCCTCTGGATCGGCATCCTGCTGTTGCTGGCCAAGGCTGCGGGGCTGGTCGAAAAGATCGGGCAGCCCCCCGTTCTGGGCGAACTGCTGATGGGGGTCCTGCTCGGCAATCTTGCGCTGCTGGGATTGCCGTCAGGGCTGACCGCCGTCACCGATGGCCTGGTCAACAACGAAATCCTGCGCTTCCTCGCGGAATTCGGCGTCGTGATCCTGCTGTTTCAGATCGGGCTCGAGTCGGACATCTCGACGATGCGGAAAGTGGGCGTGCCGGCCTTCCTCGTCGCCTGCGTCGGGGTCGTGCTTCCCTTCGTGCTCGGCACCTACATCCTCGGGCCGTGGCTGCTGCCTGAACTTTCGTTCAACGGCCACCTGTTCCTCGGCGCAACGCTCACCGCCACCTCCGTCGGGATCACCGGCCGCGTCTTCCAGGATCTCAACGTCTTGCGTTCACGCGAAGCGCAGATCGTGCTCGGCGCTGCGGTGATCGATGACGTGATCGGGCTGATCATCCTCGCCATCGTCTCCGCCATCGTGACGGCCGGGACGGTCGATATCTGGGGCGTGCTCATCATCACCGCGAAGGCCGTCGCCTTCCTTGCCGCTGCACTCGTCATGGGACGGTTCGCCGCGCCGCAGTTCTCGCGCGCGTTTTCGCGCATCCAGACAGGTACCGGCATGAAGGTCGCGGTGCTGATCGCCACCTGCCTCACGTTTGCATGGGCCGCCCATGCGATCGGCTTGGCACCCATCGTGGGTGCTTTTGCCGCCGGCCTGATCCTGGACGAAGTTCAATTCCGCGGCTTCGTGGAACCCGGGCTGGTAAGCGATGTGCGCCAGGCCGTTGCCACGGCACCCGCGGATACGCGCAACGAGGTCGAAGTCGCCTTGCGGAAGCACGGCCAGCACAGCCTGCAGCACCTGATGGAGCCAGTCGGCCATCTGCTGGTGCCCCTCTTTTTCATCTTCACCGGCATGCAGGTGAAGCTGGCCACGCTGTTCGACTGGCATATCCTGATGGTGGGTGCCGTGATCACGCTCGCCGCGTTCCTGGGCAAGCTCGCCTCGGGCATGGTGGCAGGCAAGGTGCGCAAGTGGGTGGTGGGCTGGGGCATGGTGCCCCGGGGCGAAGTCGGATTGATCTTCGCCGTGGCCGGAAAGACTTTGGGCGTGATCCCGGATGATGTCTTCTCCATGATTATTGTCGTCGTTATCATGACCACGCTGCTCACGCCGCCGATCCTCGTCGCAGCGATCAAGCGCAGCGGCGTGACCAACTGACGCACAGGGCAACGCACGGCCACCGGTACGGCGTTTTCAAGAAGGAGGGGTTGCAGATGAAGTTCGAACGTACGCTCCTGCCCGCCGCTGCACTGCTGCTGGCCGCATCGACGCTGTCGGCGCAGGAGATCACGATCTTCCAGAACCCGAATTTCAACGGGCCCAATTTTTCCGCGACGAGTTCGGTGACGAACCTGGCCAACGTCGGCTTCAATGACCGGGCGTCGTCGATCACGATCAGGGCCGGGACATGGCAGCTTTGTTCCGACGATTACTTCCGCGGGCAATGCGTGACGCTGCAGCCTGGCAACTACAGCAATCTCGGCGCCATGGGCCTCAACAATGCCGTGTCGTCGCTGCGCGAAGTGGGCTGGAGCCGCGGCAGTGGCGGAATCGGCGGTGGTGGGGGCGGCGGCGGAGGGAATGGCGGCGGTCCGTCGATCACGCTGTTCGACAGCCAGGGTTTGACGGGACGGTCGGTGACGCTGGGCGGCCCGGTCGCCAACTTCGACGACCTCCGCTTCAATGATCGCGCCAGCTCCGCCATCGTCGCGCGCGGCACGTGGCAGATCTGCACCGATGCAAATTTCAGCAGTAACTGCGAGACGTTCCGGCCCGGACGCTACGACAGTATCGGCGGCGTCACCGGCCGCGCCAGTTCGGCGCGCCCGATCGACGGCGGTGGGGGTGGCGGTGGCGGCCTCGGCTGGGGCGGCAGTGGCAGTGGCAGTGGCGGCTGGCAAGGCGGACCGCGCATCGTCATGTACGAAGGTCCCAATTTTTCCGGTCGCTCGTATATGGTCAGCCAGGACATCCTGCCCAACTTCAGTGGCAGCGGCTTCAATGATCGCGCGTCATCATTGCGCGTCGAACAGGGCTACTGGATGATCTGCACCGATGCCAATTTCGGAGGGCAATGCCGCACGCTGGGCCCGGGCGACTACGCCACGCTGCCGTACGGTCTCTCGAACTCGATCTCGTCGGCGCGCAAGATCTCCAACGACTATCCGTACAACCGTCCTCCCAATTGGTGATGGTCCGCATGACACCACACACAGCGCGGGTGCGGACGGGTCTCCACCTGCAGTTGCGCCATGCCCATCGTTGACGACATCGCGGGGCTGCGCTGCGTGCTGGCGCGCTCGCGCATCATCGCCGTGGTCGGACTTTCCGCGCAGTGGTTCCGCCCGAGTTATTTCGCCGCAAAGTACATGCAGGATCACGGCTACACGATCATTCCGGTGAATCCCGCCTACCAGGAAGTGCTGGGACAACGCTGCTATCCCGACCTGGCTTCGATTCCCGGTCCGGTCGACATGGTCGATTGCTTTCGCAAGGCCGCCGACATCCCGCCCATCGCCACTGCGGCGGTGGCCAAGGGCGCGCACGTGCTGTGGATGCAGCTGGGGATCCGCAATGATGCCGCCGCCAAAGTTGCGCTCGACGCCGGGCTCGACGTCGTGATGGATCGCTGCGTGAAGATCGAACATGCGCGCATCCTGGGCGGCCTCAATTTCGCCGGCGTGAACACCGGCATCGTTTCCGCGCGGCGCGCGGGCTGACGGCGACTACATTCATGGCTGACCGCCACTACGGCTTCGATACGCTGTGCCTGCATGCGGGACAGATCCCGGACGCCGCCACCGGCGCGCGCGCGCTGCCCATCTATCAGACGACGTCGTTCGTGTTCGACAGCGCCGACCACGCGGCCAGCCTCTTCAACCTGCAGACCTTCGGCAACGTCTACTCGCGGATTTCCAATCCCACGGTGGCGGCACTGGAGGAACGCGTGGCGGCGCTCGAAGGCGGCCGTGCCGCGCTGGCCACGGCCACCGGCATGGCCGCACAAACTGTCGCGCTGCTTACGCTGTGCCGTGCCGGCGACCACATCGTCGCCGCGCGCACGCTCTACGGCGGCACCTATTCGCAGCTGGCCGTCACCTTCGCGCAGTTCGGCATCGACGCCACGTTCGTCGATGGCGACGATGCGGCGAACTTTCGTGCCGCGCTGCGGACCAATACCAAAGCCATTTACGCCGAGACCCTCGGCAATCCCCAATTGAATGTTGCCGACCTCGCCGCCATCGCCGAAATCGCCCACGCTGCGGGCGTGCCGCTGGTCGTCGACAACACGCTGGCCTCGCCGTTCCTTTGCCGCCCCTTCGAACATGGCGCCGACATCGTCGTGCATTCGGTCACCAAGTACCTGGGCGGGCACGGCACCACGATGGGCGGTATCGTCGTCGAGTCGGGGCGCTTCCCCTGGGACAACGGCAAGTTTCCGCAGATGACGGAGCCCTCGCGCGGCTATCATGGCGTGCGCTTCTTCGAAACCTTCGGCGACTTCGGCTTCACGATGAAGGCCCGGATGGAGACGATGCGTACGCTCGGCCCCACGCTGGCGCCACATTCCGCGTTCCTGCTGATGCAGGGCATCGAGACCCTGCACCTGCGCATGCCGCGGCATTGCAGTTCCGCGCTGGCGGTGGCGCAACACCTGCAGGCGCACCCGGCGGTGGCGTGGGTGCGCTACCCGGGGTTGCCGGGTGATCCCTATCACGCGCTGTCATCGCGCTACCTCCCGGAAGGCGCGGGCGGCATCCTCACCTTCGGCGTCGAGGGGGGCGCGCCGGCGGGCGTGCGCTTCATCGAAGCCGTGCAGTTCCTGTCGCATCTCGCCAACGTCGGCGATGCCAAGTCGCTCGTCATCCATCCGGCGTCGACCACGCACCGCCAGCTCTCCGAAGACGAGCAGCGCGCCGCCGGCGTGCTACCCGAAATGATCCGGCTCTCCGTCGGCCTCGAATCGCTGGACGATATCCTGTGGGACATCGACCAGGCACTCACGAAAGCACTTGCCTGATGCCTACCCAATCCCTGCCGTTGCCCTGGGCCGGCCTCATCCTCACGCTGGCGCTGCTGGGCCAGGAGGTGCTGTTCCGTGCGTGGGGGACCGATACTTCGCTCGCCCCCTCGCTCTATCGCGTCGCCGTGATGGCGATCGGCGTCACGTCGCTGGCCATCATCCTCATGCCGAAGCGTCGCATCGGTTACCTGCTCGGCTTCCTGCTGTGCGCGGGCCTGATGGGGTGGGCGTTCTGGCTGCAGTACGGCGAGGGCCTCGAGCCCTGCCCGCTGTGCATGTTCCAGCGCGTGGCGGTGAGCGTGATCGGCGTCGTGTTTCTCGTGGCGCTGATCCACAATCCACTGCGCTTCGGTGCCGCCGTCTATGCAGGCCTGATCCTGCTTGCCGCAGGCACCGGCGCCGCGCTGGCGTCGCGCCAGGTGTGGCTGCAATCGCTGCCGAAGGACCAGGTGCCGGCATGCGGCATGGGCATCTCGTACATGATAGACACGATGCCGTTCCTCGACGTGATCACCAGGGTGTTCGCCGGCAGCGGCGAGTGTGCCGACAAGGCGTGGGTGTTCCTGGGCCTGTCGATTGCCGGATGGACGCTGGTGTTCTTCATCGCGGTGACGATCTACGCGATCGCGCTGATCCGCCGCGACTAGAAAAGTGTAGGGTCAGAGACGACACTTTTCGCGACGACTGGCGCGATTGCCGATGCATTTTCGAAAGTGTCGTCTCTGACCCTACATTTTTTTACTTCGGCGCCATCCTGATCGCGCCGTCCAGCCGGATCACCTCCCCGTTCAGCATCGGGTTGCGGACGACCTCCGCGACCAGCGACGCGAACTCGGGCGCTTCTCCGAGCCGCGAGGGAAACGGCACCATCTTGCCGAGCGCCAGTTGCACGTCCACCGGCAGGCTGTCCATCATCGGCGTGCGGAAGATGCCGGGCGCAATCGTCATCACGCGGATGCCGAAGCGCGCCAGCTCGCGGGCAATGGGCAGCGTCATCGCGATGATGCCGCCTTTCGACGCCGCGTAAGCCGCCTGCCCGATCTGCCCGTCGAACGCCGCCACCGACGCGGTGTTGACAATCACGCCGCGCTCGCCGCCCGCGTTGGGCGTGCCGGTGCTCATCGCGTGCGCCGCCACGCGGATCATGTTGAACGTGCCGACCAGGTTGATCGTGATCGCGCGCGCAAACCCGGACAACGCGTGCGGACCATCCTTCCCCACCACCTTCTCGCCGTGCACGATGCCCGCGCAGTTGACGAGGCCCGCGAGCCCGCCGAACGCCTGCACGGCCGCTGCGACGGCCGCCACCGCGCTCCCGTCGTCCGCGACATCGGTGCGCACGTAGCGCGCTGCATTCCCTAGCTCCGCCGCGATCGCCGCGCCCTCGTCATTCTTGAGATCGGCGATCACGACGCGCGCGCCGCCATGCACCAGCATCCGCGCGGTCGCCGCGCCCAGCCCCGACGCGCCGCCGGTCACGATGAATGCATTACCCTGCAAGTCCATGCTGCCTCCGTGACTGCGCCGCATGCGCGGGCGCTATTTTTCCGCCCCCTTGACCACCGTCATCGCCGTGGCGATGAGCCCGGCCATGTCCGCCATGTTCGAGGGCACGATCAGCGTGTTGTTGGTCCGCGCGAGCAGGCCGAACGCATTGATGTAGTGCTCGGCCACCTTCAAGTTGACTGCCTGCAACCCGCCCGGCGCCTGGATGGCCTCGGCGATCTGCCGGATGGCCTTGGCATTGGCCTCCGCCCCCAGCAGTGTCGCCTGCGCCTCGCCCTGCGCGTTGTTGATGTCCGCCTGCTTCTCGCCTTCGGACTTCGCGATGGCTGCCTCGCGCGCGCCCAGCGCCACGTTGATCTGCTCCTGCCGCTTGCCCTCGGACGTCGCGATCACGGCGCGCTTTTCCCGCTCGGCCGTGATCTGTGCCTGCATGGCATGCAGGATTGCCGCCGGTGGCGTCAGGTCCTTGATCTCGTAACGCAGCACCTTCACGCCCCAGCTGCGCGCCGCCGAATCGAGCGCCGCGACAACCTGGGTGTTGATCTGGTCGCGCTCCTCGAAGGTCTTGTCGAGTTCCATACGCCCGATGATGCTGCGCAGCGTCGTCTGCGCAAGTTGCGTGATGGCCAGCACGTAGTCCGACGAGCCATACGAGGCGAGCTTGGGATCGGTCACCTGGAAGTACAGGATGCCGTCCACCTGCAGCTGGGTGTTGTCGCGCGTGATGCAGACCTGGCTTGGCACATCGAGCGGAATTTCCCGCAGATCGTGCCGGTAGGCCACGCGATCGACGAACGGAATGACGAAGTTGAGTCCCGGCTCCAGCACCGCGTGGAAGCGGCCCACCCGCTCGACGATCATGGCCCGCTGCTGGGGCACCACGCGCACCGCCTTGATCACGACGATCAGGGCGACGACGAAGAACGCGAACGTGACGATCGACGATCCAACCCACATGGCAAGGTCTCCAGCTGACGGCATCATTGAATTTCCGGAATGCGGACGGTCAGGTCCGCTGCGCGGCAATCACCAGCGTGGAGCCGCGCACGTCCACGATGTACATCGTCTCAGCGCGCGTCGCCTCACCCGCGGCCATATCGGCGTCCCATTGCGTGCCGCGATACTCAACCCGCGCCGTGCCGTCGTCGCGCCACGTCAGGACGCGCACCGACTGCCCGAGGTCGAGCGACGCCTGGGGTTCCGGCGACGCGCGGCGCAGCCGCCACTGGTGAGCCACCATCACGCCGACCACGCTCAGCACGCCGCCGACGATGAGCTGCATCTCCAGCGAGCCATCCATCCACGCCACCACGCCGCCCACGACGAACGCAAAGCCGACGGCCAGCAGGTAGAACGTGCCGGTGAGGAGCTCGACGCCGACCAGCACGGCGGCCAGCACCCACCAGATCAAGTACGACATCATTGCGAGGCCTCCACCACGCCA
>Ga0105046_10016355_pt1 | contig 11390 bp, 10 predicted proteins | sample MAT03_FD_78385 | JGI IMG/M metagenome (GOLD analysis project Ga0105046, IMG submission 78385) | Freshwater microbial communities from Lake Fryxell liftoff mats and glacier meltwater in Antarctica - MAT-03 (megahit assembly) | ecosystem: Environmental > Aquatic > Freshwater > Ice > Liftoff...
GGTCACCCACAGGGTGAGAAAAAACAAACCCGTGGCGAGAAATGTACGCCGGGGCTCCGTCCACTGTCAGGATTGTAGGTCTCTAGAGAATGAGACGCATGCTCAGAATGCCCGGATCGTATGAGCTATCCGGTTGATGCTGAATATTCAGCCAACGAGGCTCTGGGTAGCAGTCCGTTGAGTTTTTGACAAATGCCAGCTCGGGATGAGGCCCGTCGCGTCGGCCTTCGCGCTCTAGGCAATAAAGTGGTTTGTAGTCGCGAAGGCTCCTCCGTAGCTGCCGCCTGTGGCGAGTGCGATTCTGCCCGCGGATTTCGGAACTGTTTTCAGTTCTCAAGCGAATGTGGTCCGCTTGTATGAATGGAGTCAATTACTTCATCGCTGACACAGAGTCGTCGGTGGTCAAAACCGCATTCGCCAGAAAACCGTAGTTGATGACCGCCGCCTTATAACCGTCGCCAATCTCGGGGTGCCTCGGGGCCGCCGTCGCGTCCTTCACCACAGCGACCTCGAATCCTTGTTCGAGCAATTCTCGCAGATGACTCTCAACGCAAAGGTTGGCCAGCATCCCGGCCAAAATGATATTGTTGACCCGGCGCTTACGTAGTTGAAACACCAAGTCGTTGGTTTGCGGCCCCCACATTTTGTGAGGGCCGACCACGACCGTTTTGCCGTCCTCGATGAAGGGCTTGTATCGGTCCAACCAGTCCGCCCCCGAACCGGCGAAACCATCGCGCCCGAGTGGGTCAGGGCGGAAGAACTCTTTGCTCTCTAGCATCATCATCTCGACGGCCCCACCGAATTGCCAGGCCTGATCGTGAGGGTAGAGGTAGTGGGGTGAGATGAATACTCCGTAATCCAGGTCCTTCGCCGCCGTGAAAAGCCGAGCGAGATTCTCCACGGTGTTGTTTTCCCTGACGCTGTCGCCAACCAGACCCCAGGAGACTCCATGCTCACTGAGGACATCGTTCTGTGGGTCGATCACAACCAGTGCCGTGTCGTTCTTGTGGAACTGCATGGCAATGCTCCTTCGTTATGTTGTCTTGATGAGTGAAGAATTCGTTTTTAAGCGTTCGACTTCTGATTCCAGTTCGGCGATCCGCGTCTGGAGTTGTTCGATCACCGGCGCGATCTGGTGTTGCGAAAACCGTTGGTGGATGTGCTGCTGGCAGTTCACGTCCCATGCCTCAACGGTAAACAGGATTGATCGCTCGACTTTGCCTGGGTACGCCGGATCGCTTAGCTGCATCTCAAGTGTCGCGTTCCCTTCGACCACCCGAGCGGTACCCCAAACCTTCACACGCCGGCTGTTGGCGTAGTCCATCAGGAAGAGGAACGCTTTCGAGTTCTCGGAGAGATTTCCGAGGGTGATGTACTGACGGTTGCCGCCGAAGTCGGCGAACCCGAGCGTGTGCTCGTCAATCACCTTGAGGAATCCCGGCGAACCGCCGCGATACTGGATGTAGGGCTGGCCTTCAGCGTTCGTGGTTCCGAGGTAAAACATGTCAAGTTCCGCCAAAAACTCCGTCAGGTCCGGAGTGATGGTTGTTTGCCACCCATCGCTGCGTTCCATTCGGGCGTAACTTCCGCGAGAACCCTTTTGGTTCTGAATTGTCTTCACGGCCGGGGTAAACGCGATGTCGCTTGGATACTCCCGTCGGGGCCCGTTTGTAGTGGCAGACATGGATAACTCCTTTCGCTGCTGATTCCTGCATCATGGATTCCCGTGCCAGTACGAAAGAAATCTCGCGATTACGCTGCACGATTACTTCTTCGTCACATGCTTGCCGAGGAATTCCCGCATGAGATCTGCGATCTCGTCGCCGTTCGATTCCAGAGCGAAGTGGCCGGCGTCGATCAAGTGGAACTCCAGAGTCTTCAGGTCTCGCTTGTACGGCTCGGCCCCGGCGGCAGGGAAGATCTGGTCGTTCTTCCCCCAGACGATCAGCATCGGAGGTTGGTGCTTGCGGAAGTATTCTTGCCACTTCGGGTAGAGTGGCGGATTGCTGCCATAGCTGAGGAACATGTCGAGCTGAACCTCATCATTCCCTTCGCGGTCCAGCAGGAACTGGTCATGGGCCGCACCGTCTGGGCTGACGAGTTCGGGGTTTTTCACACCGGTCGTGTACTGCCACTTTGTCGCCTCGTAGGTGAGCAGGTTACGAATGGCATTGCGTTTTTCCTTGCTCTTCGGCTCCTTCCAGTAGGCCTTGATCGGCTTCCAGAAGTCGTTGTCGAGTCCTTCGTCGTAGGCGTTGCCGTTTTGCACCACGATGGCCGTGACTCGGTCCGGATGCGCTGCCGCCAGGCGATAGCCTACCGGCGCACCGTAGTCCTGCACGTACAGGGCGTACGTCGGCAGTCCAACCTTCTCGGTGAAGTTGTCGATCACCTTCGCCAGGTTGTCGAAGGTATACGAGAACTTGTTTCTTGATGGCATCGAACTGTGGCCATAGCCGGGATAATCCGGGGCGATCACGCGGTACTTGTCCGCAAGCGCGGGGATCAGATTGCGAAACATCTGCGAACTGGTCGGGAAGCCATGCAGGAGCAGGATCGCTGGCGCATCCTTCGGGCCCGCCTCGCGGTAAAAGATGTCAAGATCGCCAACCTTAACCGTTTTGTGAAGCACCTTGACGGGCTGCTGCGCCGAGGCCGCTCTAGGCGTGGCAAATTCCAATGCGGTGATCGAAAGCAGGGCAAGAGCCAGTGTCCGTGTCGTCGTGCGGATCATGATCGTGTCTCCTGAAAAAAATGTGCTGAGGGCAGGGGGGCGCAGATTACTGAACGTCGGGAATGCCGGGGTGGTCCGTCGGGCGGGAACCGGGGGCGGGCCAGAAAAACTTGCGGTCGGATTCCACGATGGGGACGTCGTTGATGCTCGCTTCCCGACGGCGCATCAAGCCGCTTTCGTCGAACTCCCAGAGTTCGTTGCCATAGCTGCGGCGCCATTGACCGCCGGCGTCGTGCCATTCGTACTGAAAACGCACTGCGATCCGGTCATCCGTGAATGTCCACAGATCCTTCACGAGCCGGTAATCTAGTTCACGGTCCCACTTACCCGTAAGAAATCGGCGAATCGCTGCGCGGCCAGTGACGAACTCGTCTCGGTTGCGCCATTGCGAGTCTTCGCTGTAAGCGAGCGCGACGCGCTTTGGATCGCGGGAGTTCCAGGCGTCCTCTGCCAGCCGAACCTTTTGCAACGCAGTGACCAGGGTGAACGGCGGCGCAATCACCGTCTGAGATTGCGAAACACTGTTTGCGGTCATCGTAAAAACTCCTTCAGAAAGTCAGTGGAAAGGCCCAGGTTTCCAGAGCGTTATCGAGCCGACAGAGACAGTTCCTGCGCCGAAGTATTCTGCGTAATCCTGCAGGTTTTCCGTAGGTAGGACTTCGCGGAGTCGGCCAAAGTTACCTATGCCGCGCCCGCCATGATGGCGTCCTTGACTACGAGCCTGCCTGCGCCGGATAGGAGTGGAAAACCATGTTCTGGGCTGCCGAGAGATGGCACCCAGCATTCGGGCGTTGTCACGAGGAACGAGAGGGTTACAAGCGACATCCCGAAGACCAGGAAGCTGCCAAAGGCCGACAATTGCGGCAGCCACGGATTGAGTGCGATCATCACCCCAAAAGCGACGATCACCGACCCGAGACCGTAAGCGAACAGATACGTTCCGTTCCGTTCGTGCCATTCGCGGTTAACGGGCACTAACTGGCCCTCTCGGTTCATATGCTGCCGGTATTCACCCGCAGGTTGTCGGTAGAGGAAACTCATGAAAGGACTGTTCGCCACAAATGGGACAATGCCCTCATCCTCGTAGCGAAATGCCTTCAGACTCCCAATCCATACCAAGACCAAGACCAGTCCGACGCGGGTCAAAACAACCCCCGCGTGTTCGAAACGCGCGGCCAGTTCGAGCAATCCATGGATCCGATTCATTGGAAGTTCCTCAACATCAGGTGTTACGGGCCTTTCAGCCGGCAACGGGGAACGCGTTGATCTCAGTAAACCGATGCGGGGGAGTAATACAATTTGCGTGCTGTTCCGAAACGGATTTCATAAGTTATTTTTCAGTAATGACTTGCGAATATTTGCGTTGGCTAGACATTGTTGCGAGAATTCGTGCTTATACGAAATATCGTGACACATCTACGAGATATCGTAAACTAAGGGCATGGCCACTGGTGCTTTTACAGAACCGCTTCTTGCTCATCCCAAGCGACTGCTGCTGGATCTCGCCCAGCAACAATCCGTGCCCGCTTTGCTTCAACTGGTTGTGAGTCGTCTCAGCGATTCCAAGCGAGTTGCACTTGTCCGTATTTGGCTGTCTCAGCCGACATCAAGCTGTTCTAGCTGCCCGAGTGTCGATATCTGCCGAACCCAAACGCAATGTCTCCATCTGGTGGCCAGCAGTGGACGCTCCGCCACGCTGCCTGCTGTGGAGTGGGCAAATACCGATGGCGCCTTCCGACGGATACCGTTTGGAACACGGAAGGTTGGACGCATCGCGCTCAGTGGAGCGCCACTCGAAGAACCTGATTTAACCGAGCCGCTCCCCGACTGGGTGGCCCGGCCGGACTGGATTCGAGCAGAAGGCATTCGCGGCTTTGCCGGCCAACCGATGATCCACCGAGATGAAGTTCTTGGCGTACTGGCAGTATTCGCTCGTCAACCGATCGCCGGCGAGTGTATGGGTTGGCTCCGCATGATCGCCGATCACGCTGCGGCCGCGATCAATACCGCGCGGGCGTTCGCCGAAATCGACGCGCTGCGTAAACGGTTGGAACTGGAGAACGAATACCTCCGTGAGGAAGTCACCGGCGCGGGAGCGTTTGGCGAACTTGTCGGCCAAAGTCTCGCACTCGAGGCTGTCGCCCGGCAAATCAACCTGGTCGCCCCCACGGACTCAGCGGTTCTCATACTCGGGGAAAGCGGAACGGGCAAGGAACTCGTCGCCCGCGAAATTCACCGCCGAAGCAAGCGGTCTGGCCGCCCGCTCATCAAAGTCAATTGCGCGGCCGTCCCGCGCGAACTCTATGAAAGCGAGTTCTTCGGTCACGCCAAGGGTGCGTTCACGGGTGCGCTGCGGGATCGCGTCGGCAGATTTGAACTGGCAGACGGTGGAACGCTGTTCCTGGATGAGGTAGGAGAAATCCCCCTGGAACTCCAGGCCAAGCTGTTGCGTGTTCTCCAAGAGGGAGAACTTGAACGGGTCGGAGAAGAACGGACCCGGCGGGTCAACGTGCGGTTAGTAGCGGCGACCAATCGCGACCTGCGAGCCGAAGCGGAAGCAGGTCGATTCCGACAGGACCTGTACTACCGGCTCAGCGTATTTCCAGTCGAGGTGCCTGCCTTGCGGAAGCGGAAGGAGGACATTCCGCTCCTGGTAGAGCACTTCCTCGAAACGTCGTCGCGAAACGTCGGCCGAACGAAGCCGCCACTGACCCTTGCAGCGGTGCAGAAACTTCAGCAATACGACTGGCCGGGGAATGTGCGGGAACTGCAACACGTGATTGAGCGGGCCGTTATCACCTCGATGGGCGGCCGGCTGAACATCGAGCTTCCGACACAGGTCAAGTCCGCGCGTTTGTCCGAGCCTGCTAGCGCCGACACCGTAGTGCGAACTGACGCTCAAATTCGCCAGATCGAAGCCGATAACATTCGTGCCGCGCTCAAGGCCGCGAATGGCAAAGTCGCTGGTCCGAATGGCGCGGCGCGGCTACTTGGGCTGAAATCGACAACGTTAGCTTCGCGCATCAAGGCCTTGGGGATCCTCATGCCAACTCGGCAATGGCCGGAAGCAACTTGATCGTCAACGAAACGCCCCGACTCTCGCAGACCTAGGAAATTGTTGATTGGCAAGCAGTGTGACTCGGCGCGTGAGCCGATACGGAAATACAAACGGCCGTGGACGCTTGCAACGCGAGTGAGAGGGCCGATTCGAATTATTGGCGTTCACGGACCTTGAGCGGGCGCCTGTCCTGCGCACAAAAATGGGGGCATGCTCTGTTCGTACGCCGACTCGCAGAAATCCTATCTAGTTTATTCCGAGATAACGGTTAACGTGTCGGCAATTCGTTAGTCGCAAAAGAGAGGGGATCTGGATGATGGACTCTGCGGGCGGGTGCAGTGACCCACGCCGCTAATCGCCGTTATGAGCGATTTCCAGGATTTCTCGCCAGTACGCCAGGCGAGTTCGCTCCGCGGCGCGAGATGCTCCTCCGCTCGCTGTATGGCGAACACGTTCATTAGCGAGAACTCCGCATCCATCGCTATGTCGGCGCGGGGACTTCGGAGTAGCCTTGTTGGCGAATTTGTGGACCCCAACGCCGAGTAATTTCGGCGCAGAGGGCAGGATCTGGGGAGAAGCGATTGGGCTGATAATCTCCTATCTCAGTAAGATAACCTTCGAGTTTCGGTAAAAGGCGATCAAACTCGCCCAGGTCTAGCTTGTCGTATAGTTCTCGCATTTTTCCGAGTGGGTCGGCAATAAGATCTTCGTAACGAAGCTCGTAGAACTGATGCGGCGGCACCAATTTGCGATCTTCGTCGAGCCGTTCGTGCATCGCGACAAAAGTGTCGAAGACATAATCCTGGAGACCAGCGAACTTTGGGCGTTGTAGTCCCTGCGTTGTATAGAGAGACTTCCAAAGGTGCATGGTCGATGGAAAAATTGCATATGGATTGCGCACAATATGGACAAATTTGGCATCTGGAAATAACTCCAACAACGTTCGAACACGGCTCGTATGCGTCGGAGACTTGAGCACAATCCGCTTTGGTTCGCGCAGAGTAATCTGCTTCAGGAATTTGAGGAGCACTCGCTTCCAGGACTCGCGGTCAGCCAAACTGACCTGTCGCAGATCTAAATATTCTCGATCCTGAGGAGGGTGATTTGGAAACGCGATTGTCCGATAGGGCGACGGCACTCCCAAGTTGCATAACGCGAACTCATCTTCCTGCGGACGGTCCCAACCCAGCGGCATATTGTCCATTGGTCGTTGCTTGGGAACGATCCACTTGAACCACCGTCTCGCGATCCGCTCAGTCAACAGAAAATGGGCTGGAGCGATGCACATGTAGTTCGTCGGAAATGTATGCCGCGAGTCGAGCGTCAATAGCTCGTGTAAATGTGTCGTCCCACTCCGCCAGTGCCCCAGAATAAATAGCGGCGACTGTGTTATCTCGGTCTGGGCAAGCCGACGGGCGTACCACAGGTCCTGTAGAAGTTTTAACAAACTGTTGACGGCCGAGGCTACTGTGGTGATCGTCGCCTCGTACCAGCAGGGCCAGCCGACGGCGAACTGATTGCGCCTCAACAAGCGCATCCAGGCAGGCAGCGTAGCGCCAAACCAAATCCGCGGCGTCCACCACGGAGGCTTGTTCGAGACGCCTTGATGTTCAGTTCGCGGAGAGGGACTACGATTCATTATGGATTTGACTCAATTCTACTTCCAGCTGATTTAAGGATTTGGCGGACGGTTAATGACATCAGCTCTGCTGCGGCATGTGGCGTAAAATGATGCCGGTCGTAGTTCTGTACGAGGGTCAGTTGACCGCAGTAATACAGGCACGTCAGACCTGTGGCGACGAAGGATCGTACTGGCGGCGCCGATCCCATCTCAACAAGTAAAAGGTCTCCAACAACCAATTTGCCGTCCTGTCGCGGTAGCGGCGCCTCGGCCAGCACTCGTCCCATGTTGCTAAACACGCACGTTGCGTAGCATCGATTCGCGCGCGTCAAAAAGGCTAAACCGCCGGGAATCCATTCGAACAACGTAATACATCGAATGAATGTCAGGGCAAAGCGACAATATTGTAGTATTCGCGTTTCCCACGCAATGCTCGTCAACAATCTCGACGGATTGCGATAGATTTTGAGCCATCGGTCCAGGTTCACCATGGCCACTACATTGGCTGCAGGCATAACCTCGTCGCCCGCGACTCGCAGGCTCATCGGAATCATGACTCGTATCAACCTCCCTGCGGTGCTCTTGTCGAGGCCCGCATTCCATTCGTCCATCGCTAGAATTAAGTCACGGAGCAATAGATCGTTCATCGTTGCGCCTGCGACGCGAGCCGAATCCCGCAGGCGGTTCGATTCTTCGACCTCGAATGTGTGTGTCGGATAATCAAGCAGCTGAGGGCTATCGACCTCTGATTTGTCGGGCTGCTCTGGCGAGACCAGCGGTTGAGGGCGGAGAAGCAAAAACATTGCCAAGCCCACAACGGCGCCCCAGATTTCAAGGGGTAATCGAAGCAGTAGACGCCACCATGAAAGACCAAACTGCGTGCGTTTACTGAGCAAGCCAGGGTTGAGTGGTCGCAACTCTACTAAGTCTTCAGGGCGAATCACTGTATGGTACGCACACAGCACATCCTCAATGAACCGATAGGCGCCAATACCGTCGCAGCAGCAATGGTGAAACTGAAAGCGAATCTCGGTGCGCTCGTTGCTACCGCGTACCCATGTCCGCAGCCCCGTATGTCTGCTTAGGTCAATGCGTTCCGTGCCCGGGAAACGAAACGGCTTCGCCTCATCGCCGTAATCGACGTAGGGGAATGGAGCTTGCGTCTGCACCCAGGTCAAATTGCTCGATCGATTACTGACCAGGTGAGCGCCAAGCAGCGGATGGCGCCGCACAGCTAGATCCATTGCTGTATCGAAGGCCGCGTTATTAATTCTACCCAAGAACTTGAGCCGGACCGTATAGGTCATCGGATGCCTTGGACTGTCGTCCTCCAGCATGTAACGCTCGAATGCAGTGGCCTTCAGCGGCAGTGTCACGAGTACCCCCCTAGAACTGTCCGATCGAAGCGATATTCCTAGCATCGTAACCTCGAACGCGACCCTGGCGTCAATTAAACGACGCTCTATTGGTCAAAGTTCGCCGACGCGGGAGGACTCACCTGCCGGATGGCCGAAGGATCAGGCTGGCTCGTCGTGGCGGCGTGATGGTCGCCCCTATTGCGCAGAGAACGCGTACCGACGAAGTTACGAAATAAAAGCCGGTTTGCGCTGGAATTATCGCCCCGTCACGGCTCACTTCTTTCCTTTAAAGGCCACTCGCCAGATCGTTCCCGAACTATCGTCGGTCACCATCAATGCTCCGTCCTTGGCCACAGCCACGCCCACCGGACGGCCCCAGACGTCTCCCTCCTTGGTGACGAAGCCCACCAGGAAGTCCTCAAACTCGCCGCTCGCCTTGCCGTCCTTCAAGGGTATGCGGATGACATTATAGCCCACTCGGCGGGCTCGGTTCCATGATCCGTGTTCGGAGGCGAAGGCGTCATTTTGGTACTCCTTCGGGAATGCGTCGCCGTTGTAGAACGTCAGGTCGAGCGAGGCCATATGCGACTGCAAGATGACATCGGGGACGATCACGCGCTGCTTCAGTTCGGGATGCTTTCCTTCGTGGCGCGGATCCTGGTTTGGGCCGATGTAATACCACGGCCATCCGTAGAAACCGCCCTCCTCGACATGTGTGATGTAGTCAGGCGCCAGGTTGTCGCCCAGCCCATCACGCTCATTGACCGAGGTCCAAAGCTGGCCGGTCTTCGGATGCGTCGCCAGGCCGACTGGATTGCGGATGCCGGAGGCGAAGACTCGCTCGTTCTTACCGTCGGGGTCGAACGCCAGAATCGTGGCTCGACGCGCTTCACTCTTGTCGTCGTCGTCGGCGTTCGAGCGCGAGCCGACCGAGACATAAAGCGTCTTGCCGTCGGGCGAGAATTCCAGATCCCGCGTCCAGTGCCCGCCTCCGCCGACGCTCTCATTGCCGCTGGGGATATCTTTGACGACCGTTTCTGCTTGGCCCGAGGCCTTCGTGTCGCCGCTCTTATACGGGAAACGGACCACGGAATCAGTGTTGCCAACGTAAACATACTTCGGTTCTGAACCGAGAGGGTAGAACGCGATCCCAAACGGTCGGTTCAGGTCGGCCGCAAACACCTCATTCACTTCGGGCTTGCCATCCTCCCTGGAAAGCACGCTTTCGAGCGGTTTTTGGAGAGAGTCTGCGCCGAGAGTCGGTAGGAGCCGAACAGAGACCCGGGGTTGCGAAGCCCGAGCGGGCTCCGCGATGTAGCCAGCGCCAAAATCGAGGTTTTTGGCGCTCGGAGGCCTTGAATGGCCCTGTGTCCGGTGTACAAAAATGTCGTCATCTTCCGCTCGTACACCGACTTGCAGATCCTATCGCAATGCCGAACCCTGTCCAGGCGCTACTACTACTTTTGGCTTCTGCCACCGAAAAAGAGCTGGCTCGCCAAGTCCAGTATCTAAAGAACGAGAACCGTATCCTGCGCGATAAGTTGCCAAAGCGCATCACGATTACTTCAAGGGAACGCGGCCGCTTGCTTAGATTCGGTAAACCCTTGGGCCCTACAATCAATCAACTGATCACGATCGTCGTACCAGAGACCTTTGCTCGGTGGGTTCGTGAGGGCAAACGGAAGCGGCCTGTGACAGGCCAGCGCGGACGCCCTAAGAAGCGACTTGCGCTACGGAATTTGATTCTGAAGATCGGCCGAGAGACGGGCTGGGGCTATACCCGCGTGCTGGGCGAAGTTCGCAAGTTGACCAGCCAGAAGATCTCACGTCAGAGCGTGGCCAATATCATGCGCGAGGCAGGACTCGATCCAGGTCCCAAGCGGGGCGAGAAGACCTGGGACGAGTTCATCAAGATCCACGGCGCCACGCTTTGGCAGACTGACTTCTTGAGCAAGAGGTGCTGGACGCGCAAAGGACTGCGTGACCTGTACTTGCTGGTATTCTTGCACGTGGGAACTCGCCGGGTCTTTGTAGCGCCCAGCACGGCGCATCCCAACCAGCAGTGGGTTATCGAGCAGACCAAGGCCTTCCTCGAGCATTCTCGGAAAGAGGAACTGCCGGCGAAGATCGTTTTTCATGACGCCGACGCTAAGTTCGGCGCGGCGTTCGATAACCTGCTAGCGGAACAAGGCGTGCAAGCCAGGCGACTGCAGCCGAGATCGCCCAATCTGAACGCCTTCGTGGAGCGCTGGATTCAATCGATTCAGGTCGAATGCCTCGACCATTTTATTGCCTTCGGCGAAGCCCACTTGAATCACCTGGTGGCGGAATACGTCGCGCACTTTGAGACGGAGCGGCCACATCAGGGACTTGCAAATAAGCTGGTCGTTGCGGTTAACCCTCCAGAGGAGGATATCCCTTTGCTGGGCCAGGTAGTTTGCCGTGAGCGACTGGGCGGACTACTCAAGCACTACGAGCGACGCGCGGCTTAGGCGACGGAACCGCCGAGGATACCGATGCTGCGCGTCCAGCGGACGCGGCATGCGACGAGCACGTCCAAGACCGAATCCCTGTCACCCTGGAGAGAGTGTTATCGCGTGAGAACATGTGACGTGCTTA
>Ga0105046_10016359_pt1 | contig 11389 bp, 9 predicted proteins | sample MAT03_FD_78385 | JGI IMG/M metagenome (GOLD analysis project Ga0105046, IMG submission 78385) | Freshwater microbial communities from Lake Fryxell liftoff mats and glacier meltwater in Antarctica - MAT-03 (megahit assembly) | ecosystem: Environmental > Aquatic > Freshwater > Ice > Liftoff...
CAGACTACGAGGGGAGCCTCGAGCGTCTCAGCTATAATACCAGCTGTCTGAGTCGTTCTAGTCAGCGGACTGTGCAGGATAACTCCGGGCTTTATCCCGCGCTCTTTGAGTTTTACCGCAAGTGCGTGAAGTTTGTGAATATGCTGCTTAGCTAAAGGGCGGTCGCTATTTGTGCCACCGGTCTCAGTTTCGCCGTGTCTTACTAAATAAAGATTTTTTTGCTTCATACGATAACAATATAGAAAAAAAAATGCACTAGTACTAATGTCTCAAGATATGAATGCAGTTGGTGCCATCGATATCGGATCTAACGGGGTGCGACTACGTATAGGATCGCTTGATAATAACGGAAAGCTATTAATAGTAGAGAACTTTCGTGAATCGATCAGACTGGGTCTCGATGTATTTTCCAGCAAAACCCTTAGCGAGGAATCGATTGAGCGGCTAAGCGCTACGCTTGAGCAATTTTCTAGGATTTTAGCCCGCAACGGGGTAAAAGAATACCGCGCCATCGCAACTGCAGCCCTACGCGAAGCTAAGAACCGCGAAGTTGCCATTGAACGGGTAAAAAGGCGTTCGGGCATCATAGTGGAGGTGATAGGCGGGGATGAAGAGGCTGGATTAATTGCTGAAGCGGTAATGCATAAGGTAGATGTAAGCAAAAAATGCGCGATGTTTATCGACGTCGGTGGCGGCTCAGTAGAGATTTCGATTGTTGATGACGGCAGTGTTATTAGCTCTGAGTCAGTAAAGATGGGCACGGTGCGCCTTTTGCAGTTATTGGGCGAGAAAAAGCGTGGGCAAAAAATATTTAATCGATTGCTTGAGGAATATACCGGTGACCTTAAGCGACAGCTTAAACGCGAGCTAGATCTTAAGCCTGAGTTCGCCGTTGGCACCGGCGGGAATCTTGATGCGCTAAGCGATCTAAAACGTAAGATCATAAAAAAAGGAGATGATTCTGAGCTTTCGTTAGAGGAGTTAACGGAGATTTTAAAAACACTGCAAGACTTTACCGTTGAGGAAAGGATGCAACAGTTTGATCTGCGCGAGGACCGCGCAGATGTGATTATTCCAGCTTTGCTTGTAGTGCGAGAAATTCTTAAAGCTACCAAGGTCAATAAATTGCTGCTTCCCAGAGTCGGGCTGAAAGAGGGCGTCATGCTTGAGCTTTTGCCACACTCTTCAATTAACGGCCCCCTAACTGAGGGTTCAGACCAAGTTAATGAAGCCCGCCACCGCAAACAGGTTTTAAATTTTGGTCGCGAGTTAGGGCGCAAGTTTGATATCGATGTTAATCACGCAAAGCAGGTGGTGATGCTTGCTACGCAAATCTTTGATGAGCTAGCAGTGACATTCAAACTTACCCCGGAGTCGCGTTTGGTCTTAGAAATTGCCGCGTATTTACACGATATTGGTCATGCAATAAACACCAACAATCACCATCGCCATAGCGCGTATATTTTAAAATCAACGCCCTTTGTAGGTCTTACGCCGCGCCAGAAATTAATGGTTGCCGGAGTTGCGCGCTATCATCGTAAGTCTCCTCCGAGTAAGGAACATGAAGAATTTATAGCGTTAACGCCGGCAGATCGAGAGACGGTTGAAAAACTCGCAGCTATTGTCCGATTATGTGAAGGTCTAGATAAGGGGCATCACCAATCCGTGACAAATTTAAAGATTTCGCTCGCTGATACGGAAATTAAGTTAACGCTCTCCGGTGACGGTGATTTATTGTTAGAGCGTTGGGCCACCGCGCAAAAGAGCGATCTTTTTGAGCAAAAATTTAGCATTAATGTCAGGATTCAAGATTAGGCTAAAGCGGTAAAAAAGTGAGGTGGAAAATGAAACTCAGCAAAGCTGATCGGGCCAAAATACCGGGTAAATTAATTGCAGTTGAAGGCTTGGATGGGTCTGGCAAATCAACACAAGTTGCTCTGCTGCGACGTTGGCTTGAACTTGAGAATTACAAAGTGTTTTTTACTGAGTGGAATTCATCGTCGGTTGTAAAAAAAGTCACTAAAAAAGGTAAGGATGATCGCTCGCTTACGCCCACTACGTTCTCATTAATTCACGCCACTGATTTCGCTGATCGTTACGAACGTCAAATTTTACCTTTATTGCGCGCGGGATACATAGTGTTGGCGGATCGGTACGTGTTTACGGCGTTTGCGCGCGATGGAGTGCGCGGAATAAGCAGGCCCTATCTGCGCAAATTATATGACTTCGCGTTGCTGCCGGACATAACACTCTTTTTTGATGTGCCGCTTGCAACAGCGCTTGATAGAATTCTTTCAAGTAGGCCGGAATTAAAATTTCACGAAGCTGGCATGGACTTAGGTTTGTCAGAGGACCCTTATGAAAGCTTTAAGATCTTTCAAGGGCGCATTTACGCGGAATATAAAAAAATGGCTGGAGAATTTAATTTTAATATGGTCGATGCAACTTTGCCGCCGCAAGATCAGCAGCGAATGTTGCGGAACTTAATTTCACAACGAATTCAATTACCGAAATTTAAGCACCCGCACTTGGAGAGCCTGGCCGTAGTGGCCGGTACTATTTCTAGCCCTGCATCTGGCACCAGCGCCGCAACGGGCAAAGATAGTCATACATCTTCAGGGGAGCAAACACGTGAAGCATAAATTTTACGGCACCGGGTTGCCAGGCATAGACTTAGCAGAGCTCACTGGATCGCTGTTTGTAATAGAAGGCGGTGACGGGGCAGGGCGCTCCACGCAGATAAAAATGCTGCGTGAATCCCTTGAACGTAGCGGATATCCAGTGTCTGAAGTGGGTTTGAAACGTTCCGATTTAGTTGGCAAAGAGCTAAACGAAGCGATGCGCGGGCATGTGCTGTGTCCGACAACTCTGGCGTTATTTTATTTAACTGATTTCGCTGATCAGTTGGAGAACGTAATAATCCCGGCACTTCGGGCCGGTTTTATCGTCTTAGCTGACCGTTATATTTTTACGATGCTGGCGCGCCATGTGGTGCGTGGAGTGGATAAGGATTGGCTTACGTCCGCTTGCGGTGTGGCGCTGATGCCGCAGCTCTCGTTTTACTTGGATGTAAAACCAAAAACATTGGCAGGGCGTAGTTTTAGAAAATCCGGTTCGCTAGATTTTTGGGAATCCGGCATGGATATTCAACGTTCAGGCGATATGTATCAGTGCTTCACATCTTATCAAGCGCAGCTTTCCAAGGAATTTAAAAAATTAATGAAGCCGTACCAGATAATATCAGTGCCGGGCGAGGCCGATCCGACTCACACCCATCAAGAAATCCGCGCACGGGTGCACAAGATGTTGGCGGGAAAGAAACCCGTAAAAGCCGCGTCATTGGCCAAGTAGAGTTTGCTTAGGGTTAAGGCCATTAACTTAAGGACTTTACAACACATTCAGCCAATTCGAGCGTCAAATCTCATTTACTTACCAAGCAATTGATCCATCGAGATTTTTTTCTTTGGTGATTTATCTTCCCCTGAAAGATTTGATCCTGAGGTTGCGGATCCTGAGATTGCTGGCCCGGCTGAGCCGCTAGTTATTTTTGCTAATGGTACACGCGTTGAGCTTGAGTTGGCAGGTGCTGATAATGGTGGAATCACCAGGGACGCAGCCTCTTCAGGCGAGCTGATTCTACAAACCCCTTCAAAAATCCCACCCTCTGCAATCGCTATCATCGGTGTAGTAACATTACCGATGAATTTGCCATCCGCTAAAATTTCGAATCTTTCACTGACAGTTACGTCCTCGCCGGTCACTTCTCCCGCAATGACCAATCCCTTGGCCAAAAGCGAAGTCGCCTCAACCCGTCCTTGCCGGGAAACAACGATCAACTCCGTGGAGCGAATTGTTCCTTTAAGAACGCCATCTAGAGAAACCGCTGAGTCAAAACTTAAGCGACCTTGCACCTCTGTGCCGGGTCCAAGGGCTGAGCGCAATCTTCCAAAACGCTTTTCAAGTGGGGTTAGCTCAGGTGCTATGAATCCAATACCGGAGGAATTGCCGCCCATCGGCTGTCCAGAGCCCTGCTGCGCCGACTTGGTCCCATCGGGGTTGTTATTGCCAGCCAGCGAGGAGCCAGAAGCATCGGATTTTTGACCGGCAATTGCGGTAACTTTTCCGGACATGTCATCGCCATCGGCTACCGCCGCATCAGATTCTTTTTTCTTGTCGAACCAGCCCACTAGTTAACTCTCCTCGAAGTATTTACTTTATCAATACTGCTGCATCTAAACGGATGCTAGATGTAAGCTGTTGGTTGCGCACCATTAGTTGAAACGGTAAAGAAATATTTCCAGGTGTTTTTAAAGTCCTGGCAACATGTGGCGAATCTTGTAGTGGTTGAAAGGATTCTTAACTAATGATGTCAGATAAATTTAATAGTAATCTCAAGCGGCTAGCCTTGGATTTGCATGCGGCCCGCATCGCTGTGACAGGAATAGCGGCTATAATTAACCGTGGTTTACGTAGGCGTGGTCTGTTTAGCGCGGGTATTATTGTTTGCTGCGGTGTTTATCAGTTAGCAAGACCGGCTTTAAGCTATTGTTTACCGAATAGTCTACATTCAAGTACGAAACTTGGTTTGATTGCTGACATTCCGGGCAATGCAGATAAGTTGCCGACTTCCCAAGGCGATGAACAGCAAATCAGGGAACAGCAAATCAGGGAACAGCAAATCAGGGAACAGCGACTTGATGAGCGCACCGCCTTGAACGACAGTACCGTTTTGAATACAACAGCAGGCCCTTTAATAAAGGCCGGATTATCTGCGTCGCGCGTAAATTCAGCGCAATTACGTTCAGGCCCTCGGCTAGTTTCTTTGCCTAAGCCGGAGCGCATTCGCAATGGTCGTTACGTTACTGGATTACCTAGTGGAGAATTGGCTAATCTAACGCTTGATGTGCGGTTACAACAGTACGTAGCGGAGTTAGTTCGGCGCGCACAGGCGCCACACATTGCTATTGTCGCCATGAACCCGAGTAACGGCCGTATTTTGGCGTACGCTTCAAAGTCAAAAATAAAGGACCTAATTACTCATGCCGGATTTCCTGCAGCATCGCTCTTTAAGGTCGTAACTTCAGCCGCCGCCTTAGAGCGCAGCTCGCTTGAGCCTGACTCCCTAATCCCGTTTCGGGGTGGAACATACGAACTTGATCGCTGGAATTACGCCCCCGATCCGCGTCGCGATCGACGTTTAATGACCCTAACTGAAGCGCTTGGAAAGTCATGCAACCCAGTTTTTGGTCGCGTTGCACTTAGTTATCTTTCTAGTCCGATTTTGCAGTTTTATGCGAACGCGTTCGGCTTTAATAAAACCCTCGGTTTTGATGCGCCGCTTGAGATTAGCTCTGCAGCAATTTCCAATGATTCATTCGAGCGCAGCCGTGCAGGTGCTGGATTTGGTGAAGTTTTCATCTCCCCCGTTCATGCCGCTGCTTTAATGTCTGGAATCGCCAACCGCGGAGTAATGCCGCGCCCTAGTTTAATTGAGAGTTTCAGCGCGGCAGACGGGAAAAAGATGATCGCTGTTGATCCGCGTATGGAACAGCGCATGATTACTCCAGCAACCGCAGCGCGTTTGATGCGAATGATGGTCTCGTCTACAACCAAAGGCACCTCACGCAGAGATTTCATGGGTAAAAAAGCACCGATTTTGGGAAGCCTATTAGTAGCGGCAAAAACTGGCACTCTGAGCGGCAAAAATCCTGTGGGGCTCAATCACTGGTTCATCGCTGCGGCACCGGTTAGTTCACCGCGCATCGCAATCGCAATCATCTCCGTAAATCCACGTAACTCATCAGCCCGTCCAGGGCGCCTGGGCCGGCAAATCATTCAGAACTTCTTGTAGTAGCATAAAGTAAAGGTTAGCTACCTTATTGAGGGCGGTTACGCTGTATATCATGCGCTACACGGAGCCGCGCTAAACGAAAACTCTATCAATTATATCAGTTTTGTTTCTGCGGTTTTGACTGTACTCAGCTAAACTTTGGTGACCAGTTACCCCATCGGTATTTCTATTAGGCACAAGTTCCCAATTATTAATTTCCCCGAGGTATTAGGCTACTAGGCACTAATTTCTGTGTTGCCCCAAACCAAATCGTTAACTTCCCGCTAAAAAGTGTCGAGAGAATACCTAGACTTTAAATTGTGGGCCTTATGAAACAAATAGCTCTTCTGATTGTTCTGTCATTGATTGTGGTAAGCGGTTCTTCGGCTCAATCGATTAGTCTAAAGAAAAACCAATTGGCTAAAGTTGCAAAAGTCACATGCGGCTTCGTAAAAACAAAATGGCAGCCGGTAAAAAAAGTATCTAAAAACTTTTTAATTGACAAAAAAGCTAGTGTTGCATCAAAAAAAGCCTGCTCTTCCCTCTTGAAGCTTGGTGCCGCTAATAACTTATCAAAATTTCCTGATACTTCCAGGGTAATCAAAGTTAATGCAAAGACAACAGCTAAAGAATTAGCTGGAATTAGTTCAGTATCTGGTACTCCGCCAACTTTATCCGAAATCAGAACTAATGGTGCTATCCAAACTTTCTGGCGTTCCGGAGTTATCAGCGGAATTCTTAGTGGGACACCTTCGCAAGACCAGTGTAATGAGTTTTATAGCAGTAATACTGATGGAGCCTCGGGTGGATTTTCTGCTTGTTATTTAACTCAAGGAGTCGGGTACTCAGTTTCTGAAATCGCTCGGGCTGGAACAACACTTTGTTACATGAAAAATTTCCCAAAGAGGGAAGTTTCTGACGCTGGAGCTGTTGAGCTCGTTTCTGGGTCTTTTCCCGGAGGAAATATCGAAAATCTATTCAGTGTGCCAAGTGGAAGTCAGGCAAGAGTTGTAAAGGTGGTTGCAAATCAAGGCAGTGAAGGCTCAAGTGATATTTACTTACGCGTAAACTCAGTCCGTCAGAATGAAGCTAGCGGCGATCAGTATAAATATGAGTTTTGGGCCTGTGAAGGCGGGACAACACCGCAAGAGCATGAAACGACCAGAATCACTGCGGGCGGAGAATTTATAACAAAAAGCGTTGGGCGCTCAGACGACGGCAACTTTGGTTCTTCGGTCCGCGGATTCTTGATTCGGGAGGCTGGCAAACTTGTGTTTGATGCTTCCAGAGATCGAATCGCTGAAACAGTGGGAATAGGTAGCAACTCAAATCGTAAATCATTAATCACTATAAATAGCTCTAATGAAGTTAGTAGTAAGTCATATGATGTTTTTGGTAGCTCTGAGCCGAGAAAATCATATTCTGTAGCAAGCTTTTTAGGCAGCGGCTTGTCTTCTTTACGTTTTCTTGAGGGTGCTTACAGCGAGAGACAGGGCGATGGTAACTTCTCAAGTGCCATTGAGTATAGAGATTCGCTGTATGCCTCAGCACCGAATAATCAGTATCTTGAAACTGTTGATAGGGTAAATTTTGCAACAGATAGTTTTTACGCTTCCGCTCCAACGCTTGGAGATGACGATTCGAACATTTCTTGCTCAGCAACCGCGGACGTAGTTATTAAGCTCGATATGGAAAATGAAGCGATGCGTTCTGTAGCCAGCGAGTGTGAAGGCGACAGAATAGACGGATCTATTGATTTTTGTCGAAGCACCGATCTTCAGACAGCACAGGATAATTTCAGGTCTGTTTGCAGTAATCCTAGCTAAAAGCAGAGCTACGGCCGTTTTAGATTAGCTTTCCGAACCTAGACAACTAGACAACTAGACAACAGCAGCTTCAAGACATTAGAAATTAAGAAAATCTTGAGAGAACCGGTCCCCCAATCGAACTCTTAGTTCCGTGGAGGCTCACTAACTGCCCCTTAATTCAATCGACTCGATAAGCTTTCTTAAGTTTCTCCGTCGCCCGACGCACAGTGATTGCGTGGAAGATAGATCTCACCAAAACCGACGACAACGCAACGGTCATTAATATCGGAATACCGCTTATCCAAAACGGATTAGTTATATCGGCAAAGCGAGAAAAAGCGATCCACGTAAGCAGCGTGAGTAGTGTGATCAGCACAGGCACACTTCGAGTGGGCACTAGCGCGATACCAACAGCAGCACACAATAAAGATCCTCCCAAGACGAAGAAAAATTCTGCGCGCAGCGTTGCGCGTTCAATCCAACTTCGCTCTAAAAGATTCGCTATAAGCGAAGCTGCAATCTCAACCTCAAAAGCGGAAGCTCCTGTGCCAAACGGTATCGATTTCTCCTCTTTTGCGATCTGCCCGCGTTGGCGCACTACCCCTTGAAATCCGATTAATACTAACTTCTCAAAAAATAATTCACGATTTTGCTCAGTAGAATTCTTGAGTACGGAAGATAACGAAACTCTATTAACTGATCCTTTGGGGCCGTAATAATTAATTAACGCGTTTGCGCTTGGAGCCGGATGCTCAGGGGAGATCTCTAAACTGAGATTCTCACGCAGCGCTGATACTAAAGAATTAAGATCGCTGCCTCGCTTATAAAAGCGCGTCAGCACCGCATCATCATTCGAAACAGGCAGCAACGTATCCGGCTGCAAAACAGGTAATTGCGTTAAGAGCAAGTCGATCTTTACTTGCTCAGCCATAGATTGCTCCGGCGTCGATTCGCCTAACTGCGAAAACGTGCTGTTATCAAGAATTACTAACTTTGGCTGAGTAACTTTTATTTGCTCAAGTGCTCCAGCGATGTGCCGCTTCGGAAATGGCCAACGCGGTGAAGCTTTTAGTTCAGCGTAACTTTCATCATCGATTGCGATAATAACAACCGGCGCAGTGACTTTAAGTACGCCGCGCATTTGGAAAAATTCAGATAATAGCCAAGTGTCGAGTGTTTTACCTGCGGGCGAAACCCAGGCGAAACTTCCGACAAGTCCGATAATTACGGTCAGTACTAAGCTAATAAGGGGGGCTAAGATTTTTTGCCTACTGGTGAGCATGCTGACTCTCCTTAAACCGATCTCTTAAAAAGCCGCTTCAGCCTATTTAGCATCGAGCTGCCAGCAGCCCCTACATCGGACCTGCCAGAGATAGAATTAAGCCTTTCACAAATTTCCTGCATCGTTGCGTAACGATCCGTTGCCTTCTTCTCCATTCCGATACGTACCATTCTTTCGAGTGCTGCGGGAATCTCCGGAACAATTTTACGCATCGCTGGAACATTTGAAGCTAAATGTGATGCCGTCACGTTAAACAGCACCGTGTCATCAAACGGCTTGCGTCCGGTTAGCATCTCGAACGCTAAGACGCCGAATGCGTAGATATCCACTCGCGAATCAAGGGTAGCGCCTTGGATCTGCTCTGGCGCCATATAAAAACTCGTGCCGACCATTGCGGATGAGGCGGCGGATGATGCGGCGGCGGACGATGCCGCGCTTACTGCTAAAGAAATTTCGCGCGCTATTCCGAAATCAAAAAGAGTAATCTGCAAATTTCCCGCACTGTCATGTAAAACCATACCGTCATCTAAAACCATAATGTTAGCTGGCTTTAAATCGCAGAATATAATTCCACATCTATGCACATCACTTAAAGAGCGTGCTATCTGAGATAGCAGATCGATCGCCAAAGAGATTTTGGCAGCGGGTGTCTTGGTAAGCCAAGAATCGCTAAGTAACATCTCAGCTAACGTCTCGCCCTGCAGAAATTCTAACGTAAAAAACGGGGCAGAATCTTCACTTTCAAAAAATTCGTAAGCGCGTACTACTTTAGAGCAATGAGAAAGCCTTTTTAGAATATCGAATTCAGCCTTGAAGCGCGCTGCACGCTCCTGGCGCTTAGCGTTATTACCAGCCCCGTCATCTTTAAGCATCTTCACGGCAACTAAGCGGTTGTGCAGTTCATCATGCGCTCGATGCACAATAGCCATACCACCTTCGCCCAGAGGCGCTAAGAGCTTGAAACGATTTAGTAAAATAAAGGCCTTGTAATGATGGGGCGCCGGGAGGAACTACCGTCTTTATTTTGATAGTAAAGCCCTCGCCTAGCGAATAACAAGTGCGATAAGCTTTCGCAGCGGTTTTACCAAACTGGAATCTCTGGTTTTTTACCTAGAGCTTACAAGAGCGAATCAAAATCTTATCGCGTAACTACTTACGTTTATATCTGGTGAAAAGCGCATATTTTATAGCTGATAGCTTTTAAAAAATTTAGATAATTAAGGACGAACCCATGGCTAACGTTAATACTGCTCATAAAAATGAATCCGGTGATGTTCCTGATTTGGCGGGGGCTTCAATTTCTAGACAGGGAGGTAGATCTAATTCGATCGGGAAGGTTGGAGTTCTTGTTGGAGCGTTGGCGCTTACTGGAGTTAACTCTTCTACCAACGCCAATATTATGCGTGACCTGTCGCTCAATCAGAGTCACATTGACCGCGGGAATCTATCGACGATCCAGCAGAGATCTTTGATGGGATTAGGCGGGGGTGTCGTGAGCATGCGCATCACTGCTCCGGGCACTTCGCTCGCCATTAATTACAGTGGAGTTGCGATTAGGAGCTTTGCAGACGGGTCTGGTTGGATACTAGGGACAAATCATCCGGTGGGTGATTTTACTGGTGCGGGCTTTGGTCAAGAGTCAATCACCGTTGGGCTTGCAGGCAACTATATAACGTCTGGGGAAACTCGTCTTAATGTGTCTTATTCGGTGCCCCTTTCAGGATCTGGTTTTCGTGACCCTAATCGACGCGACATGCGCCTTTATCTTGTTGAAAGCGGAATGCCACAGTTTACGCCCATGCATTTAATCGCAATGGATCAGGTGCCACTAAATAGCTATCTAAGTTTCGGCGGGTTCGGGCAATACGGTTCGCCAGCAGCAGGGATTCTGCCTAGAAGCGGAGACATTAGAGGGTTTGTATCGTTATACGAATCGACAAACATCACAGGAGGATTTTCCACTGCATTTTACAGGGAAGCAGTGACATACAATGCCGATGGAACCGGAGATCTCGGGCGCGCTACCTCGGGTTATTCGGGCGGTGGAGGATTCTATCTCAATAACCTCTGCGGAATTATGAGTTACGGTACTAATGGCTCTGGGTTTGCCGGAGTTAATGGTTTTGGTTTCTTTGACACTCAAACAATTATTGAAATTAATCAGGTCACCTCTGTCCCAGCACCTTCTGCTATCGGTCTGCTTGGACTACTTGGGGTCGGCGCCGTTGTTGCCAGACGCCGTACTTAGTTCATTCTAGGCAAGCAGGAAAAGTTGGAGAACCGGGTGTACATGGCGGCAGGTATCCCACTCCAGCTATTTCGATCGTGGATGTGTCAAAGCTATTGCTAACAGTTCGCCCCAACATCTTCACCGACGGAATCGCAATCAACGCAATCAACGCCACGAGCAACGCATATTCAACCATGCTTGCTCCGCGTTGAGCATGAATCGGGCTGCGAGCAGGCGCG
>Ga0105046_10016361_pt1 | contig 11388 bp, 10 predicted proteins | sample MAT03_FD_78385 | JGI IMG/M metagenome (GOLD analysis project Ga0105046, IMG submission 78385) | Freshwater microbial communities from Lake Fryxell liftoff mats and glacier meltwater in Antarctica - MAT-03 (megahit assembly) | ecosystem: Environmental > Aquatic > Freshwater > Ice > Liftoff...
ACTCTTTTTTGTACTCATTTACCCAATCGTACCTTTTATTTCTGCCAAAATCCTTTTACCCACATTTATAAAATCCATACCCGAAGCAGGAAGTTTATTGCCGAGATAATCAATCTCAGCTTAAAATTGTCTGCATTTAATTATTAAACTGCGACTTACACAAGAAATACGAATTAAACCTCCCAGATTTTTTGTAATCATACTGATAAACAATATTTTATTCTAAACAGATATGAACAGAATATAACAGATTATGAAATAAATTAAGAGTTTAGAGTGCCGCAAGCGAACTCTAAAGACATAGTGAACTGTTTATCGAAGTCATTTTAAATATCTGACAGGAAAGAGAAATAAATGCCGGTATCGCCCTGGCGGGTCAGGCTGTATTCGGTTCGAAAAACCACGTCGTAAAAGGTGACAATGTTGATCCCCAGGCCATATCCCAGTAAGAATTTATTTGCCAGTCTTTCGTTTTCAGGGAATACTTTTGAGTTTCGAACATAGCCGCCGTCGCCAAAGGCTGTGAAATAAATATCCAGAGGCATAAACTGAAACTGCTTTAGTGGAACCCAATTCATGTTAAAATTTTTAGAAAATGCTTTAATCCTGAAAGTATTGCGGGTATGAAAATTATACTGCCCTTCAATCACATAGCGCTCATATCCTCGTGCAAACCTGTTTTCAAAACCAAGTACCCTCGTTCCATAATAGGGTTGAACTGCTGCAGAACTGAGTTCACCATCTACCTTAGAAGAAAAAAACAAACGCTTTGAAATCGTCCAATATTTAGAAACTGAAGCTCTTGCTGCCCAAAGCCTGAAATTATCAGAGTTCAAAACGCCAATACGGGAGGCGGTGCCTGTAATCAAATAGCCTTTTGTTGGAAAATTCCTCAAATTCCTTTTGTCCTGAATGAAAGTGTATTTTACTTCTACATTTCTTTGAAATCTGCTGCCCAAAAAATAGGCTGGATTTAATCCAAAAATGAAACCTGAAATCCGGTTGTAATTAAAAATAAGATCTATAAAATGATAGGTATAAATGCTCCTTCGTTTTGTGAGTTGCAAACCAGTATAAAACCTTTCTCTCCCAAAAGATTCTTCGTCTCGTTTATACACAAGCCGATTGTTGACCGAGCGGATCGCAACGTCTTTGTTGTTGGCAAACGAAGCAAATAGTTTTAATCCCCAGGTCTGCTTTCTATCAAGATATGGAATTAAGTAGCTGAGATCCAGCCGCCTTGTAAAACCGCCTTGAATCGCTATTGTCAGATCTTCATTCCGCCCTCTCACATTTTTTTGAAGGAACCGCAATCCAAAATTGACCCTTCTCAAGTCGGCACCCCGGTCGTACCACCATTCATTAAAATTCCGATCGGCCAGTTCAAAAATAGGAATTGGGAACGTGTACCAGCGTTCGTGCATATTAAAATTGACGATCCCTGAACTGTGATTGAGGCTATCGTACTTTATCGAATCAACAGAATAGGTACAATAATTGAACAGCTTGGTGTTAAAAATATTGTTTGCAGATTTTCTAAAAATAAGTCCTGTGTCTTCTGGCAGGATTTCTGTGCCTGATTTAAAAGCCAACTCTCTGCTCACAATGCTTGTTTTTGTTCTCTTAATGCCATTGTATTTCACCTTAATTGGTGTGAATGAAGGCTGAGAAAATCCCTTGAAAACCAGCAGGATGAATATTATGACAAGAAAATATGGCAAGAATATTTTTCCTTTAAATTGAATGGCCTTTTGTAATTTTAGCCCAATCACCAAATAAACAAAAAAAAATGCTGTTCGATTCCTTTCAAAGCTGGTTAGCAGAGGTCAAAGAAAACGATCAAAATCTATATGATCCTGTTTTACAGTATGAAATAGTTCAAAAAAATAGAACTGAAGAAGAAATTTGGCTTGGTGTTGCCAAGGCGTATCAGGTTATGAAAGAAGCAGTTGAAACGGGTTTAACCACCAATATGCAATCCAGATCTGGCATGGTGAATAATTCCGGAAAGAAGGTGGCCAACAGCACAATCACGGTGCTTTCACCAGAATTTACAATGCTGATTTCCGCTGCTCTTGGTGCAAAAGAAGTCAATTCCTGCATGGGGAGAGTGGTTGCAGCGCCCACAGCCGGGGCCTCAGGCATTCTTCCTGGCGTGTTAACAACCATTCAAAAAATCCATAAACTTTCAGACAGAAAAATCCATGAAGGACTTTTGGTTGCCTCGGGAATTGCGCTCATCATTGAACAAAATGCATCTCTTTCAGGCGCAGTTGGCGGCTGTCAGGCAGAAACGGGTTCTGCTGCTTGCATGGCTTCGGGCGCAGTGGTTTTTATGCTTGGCGGCGACACTCAGCAGGTTTTCAACTCGGTCGGCATTGTTATTCAATGTATGCTTGGGCTGATTTGCGATCCGGTTGCTGGTTTGGTAGAGGTGCCTTGTATTGTCCGCAATGCATCTGCTGCATCCATCGCTTTGGCTGCTGCGCAAATGGCGCTTTCACATGTCGATACAGTTATTCCCGTGGACGAATGTGTGCAAGCACTTGGAGAGGTTGGGCAAAATATGGATACAATGTATAAAGAAACCGCACTTGGCGGATTGGCTTCTACTTCAACCGGAAAGGCAATAGCAAAAAGAGTGCTCATCCAGGATATTGAGATGCTGGACTCTGAAGGTTAAAATCAAACATAACAATTCGATTTTGATCATTCAAATTAACTGCCAGACAAGGCGATATCTTACAGTTCTACAATGGCCTTCTTGATTTCTTCCATCAACCAAAGTGGTGTTGAAGTTGCGCCACAAATTCCTACTGAATTGCCCGATTTAAACATTGAAACATCAATGTCCTCCCTCCTACTCACAAAAAAAGTATTGGGATTTGACTCTTTACAAACCTGATAAAGTACCCTTCCATTGCTGCTTTTAAGCCCACTAACAAAAATGATAACATCAAATTTCAAGGCAAATTTTCTGAGTTCAATATCTCTGTTGGATACTTGCCTGCAAATGGTGTCATTCAAATCTACTTCGATTCCACTGTCAACCAGCTGTTTGTGTATCTTATAAAAGCTCTCCGTACTTTTTGTGGTTTGGCTGTAGAGCGAAATTTTTTGAGGCAACTTTTCTATGTTAAGTTCATCTATGGATTGAAAAACAGTTGCTTTTCCATTGGTCTGGCCAAGCAAACCCAACACTTCGGCATGACCGTGTTGACCATAAATGAATACATTTTCTTCTTTGTTGAATGTATTCCGAATCCGATTTTGAAGTTTTAAAACAACAGGGCAAGAAGCATCAATTAAAGTGATGTTGTTTTCTAAAGCCACCTGGTATGTGGCGGGTGGCTCTCCATGCGCACGTATTAAAACTTTGACATCGTGCAGGTTTGAAAACTCCTGATGGTCAATGATTTTGAGACCTTTTTTCTCTAAGCGCAACACCTCTTCATCGTTGTGAACAATGTCTCCAAGGCAATATAAAACACCCTCTTCTTCCAAAACTTCCTCCGCCATTTCTATGGCGTAAACCACGCCAAAACAGAAACCAGATTGATGGTCTATGGAAACGTCAAGATCTAACTTTTGTGGCTTTTTCGTGAAGCCACGCCTGTTCACTTCAGTTCTATTTACTTTAGATCTGACTGAGGTTTGATTAAACAAATTTGAACCTGCATCAAGCATTTTGAAATTTCTGATACATCTGAGAAACTACGTTACTAACAAACAACCTTAGCTTGTGAAAGTTTGAAATTCGTATCCTTTTGTTCAATAATTCTTCCGTTGTGCTTTGAGAAATCTTTTGCAACAAGCCTTGATAATAATTCAAAGCAAGTTGAACGCCCTTTCTGGAATTGGATGGTAGTCTGCTAATTCCATTTTGGGCAATTGTAATTTCTTCAGCAATTTCCTTTTCAATGGCAGATTTTTCTATTGAAGTGAAATTACGGACATTTAATCCAGGAAAATATACCCGCTGCCTCTCTTCCAAATCGCTTTTGATGTCTCTTAAAAAATTAACCTTTTGGAAAGCCGAACCCAGTTTCTTAGCTGGCTCAACCATCGACTGAAAAGCTGCCTCATCGCCTTGACAAAATACTTTTAGGCACATTAAACCAACAACTTCTGCGGAACCATAAATATATTTCTGATACAATTCCTGATCGTATTTCTGCTCATCCAGATCCAATTCCATCGAATAAAGAAAAGCATCGATATAGTCCCTGTCAATCTTAAATGAATTGACAGTATCCTGAAAAGCATGAAGTACAGGATTGAAGCTAATTCCTTGATCTATGGCTCGGTAAGTTTCTTCCTTCAAAAGTTGAAGCTGAGCTTTTGGATCTTTTTCCATGTATGTGTCAACGATTTCATCAGCTAGCCGAACAAAACCGTAAATGGCGTAAATGTCATTTCTGATTTCTTTACCCAGCATTAATATGCCCAAAGAAAAAGAGGTGCTATATCTCCTCGTTATCAGCGCACTGCACTCAATACAGGTTCTGGTGTAAAGATCTTTCATTGGGAAAACTGCTTAATTATTTCTTTTGCAACTACCTCTCCAGATATAATACTTGGTGGAACTCCAGGACCGGGAACCGTCAATTGACCCGTAAAAAACAAATTCTTTACCTTTTTGCTTTTGAGCGAAGGCTTAAAAATGGCGGTCTGCATCAAAGTATTGGCAAGCCCGTATGCATTTGCTTTGTGGGCATGGTAGTCTGCGACAAAATTCTTGGGGCCAAATGGAACATTAAAAAGCAGGTCCTTCCTAATTTCGTTGCCGGTAAATTTTTCAACCCTGGCTGCAATCATATCAAAATATTGATTTGAAATCGTCTCATTTTCAATCATTCCGGGTGCAGTTGGAATGAGAAAAAACAAATTTTCTTTCCCTTCTGGCGCTACACTTTTGTCTGTAATTGAAGGTGCAGAAACATAAAACAATGGCTTGCTTGGCCATCGGGGTTGTTCGTATATTTCTTTGGCGTGGGCCGCAAAATCTTCATCAAAAAATAAATTGTGGTGTTTCAGGTTCTTAACCTTCTGATTTAAACCACAATAATACAATAAGGAAGAAGGCGCCATTACCCTCGAATTCCAATATTCAGGAGAATACGAACGCCATTCCGGGCTGAGCAATTTCTGATCTGCATGGGCATAATCTGCATTCACAAGCACAACATCTGCCCCGAAATTTGATGCATTGGTTTGAACCTCAGTGGCATAGCCGCCTTTGGCAACATGAATAGAAATCACCTCTTGGTTGAATTGAAAATCTACACCAAGCGATGTGGCCAGGTTGTACATCCCTTTTACAATTTCATACATCCCAAATTTAGGATACCAGGTACCTAGTTTAAGATCTGCATAGTTCATCAGGCTATAAAGTGCAGGTGTTTTTTCTGGTGTTGATCCCAAAAATAAAACCGGAAACTCAAGAATCTTCAATATTTTTGGATGAGAAAAGTACTTGAGCACATGGCTTTTAAAATCAGACAACAAGTCCATTTGAAAAGCAGCTTTTATGGTCTTCCAGTTTGCAAACTCTAAAATGGATTGACTTGGTTTGAAAACCATATTGCCGACTCCTTCCCGATATTTGATTTCCGCTTCAGCAAGAAACTGCTCAAGCTTATCGGCTGAGCCCTTTTCCCACTTTTCGAATGCCTCGCCAAGTTCTCTCCAATCGGAAGGCACATCGAAATATTCTCCACCTTCAAAAAAAACACGGTATGAAGGCTCCAGCCGAATCAATTCATAATGATCACTTACAGATTGGCCAAAAAGATTAAAAAATCTTTCAAAAACATCGGGCATCCAATACCAGCTTGGCCCCATGTCAAATCTGAAACCTTCTTTTTCAAAAACACGAGCCCTGCCACCAGGTTGGTCGTTTTTTTCCAAAACTGAAACAGAAAAGCCTGCTTTAGCTAAAAAGCAGGCTGCTGAAATTGCGGCAAAACCACTACCAATTACAATTACTTTTCTCATTGTCTCAGATGATGCTGGGACGAGAAATTCAATTGTACATTTTTAAAACGTCCTTCAGCTCCTTGCGTGCAAGATGGATTCTATTTTTTACTGTTCCAATTGGTATGGTTAGTTTTTCTGCAATTTCATGATATTTGTAACCATGAAAATACATCATAAACGGCTCTCTGAAAGCATTTTCTAAACTTGTGAGTGCTTTGGTGATGTCGTCCATCGCAAACTTTTGCTCCCCATCATTTCTTGTAGAATACTGAGTGGAATTGATAAAATGAAGATTTTCAGTTGTATCAATAAAAGTTTTTCGTTTCACCAGTTTTTGATAGTTGGTGATAAACGTGTTTTTCATAATGGTGTACATCCAAGCTTTGAGGTTGGTACCTTCTGAAAATTTGTCTTTGTGTACTAGTGCCTTGACAACAGTGTCTTGCAAAAGATCTGCAGCATCGTCAGTGTCGCGGGTGAGGCGAAGGGCGAAAGGCTTCAGGGCTTTAGTTGACTGCGTGATGGCATAACTAAATTCTAGAGCTGTCATTTACTTTTATTTTTGTTTAAGACAAAGGTAGTGTACGTTAAACAGAACTTCAAATTTTTGTTGAACAATTTTGCCATTTGTGTTAAACGGTATGCCAATAAAATATACAAGCATTTGATTTTAAGCCATTTAAAAATTATGAAAAACAGATTAAAAAAAATAAATCAATTTTGGAAGAGCATATCCCATGTGTTCAACAGAAAAAAATTGAAATGAAATCTACTTTAATCGCCTTATTTTCAAATACTTGGAACTCCTTTTGGGAAGAATCTGAAAACAATTCATTTTCATTAACAGAGGTAAAAAAAAGTCCTGCGTATTTTTTAGCAAAAAAGTGGAACAATGAAATCAAACTTGAAGATAAAACCGAAATAGCGGTGTTTCAAGATACACTTTCAGATCCAAAAGACTACTATTCAAATTCTTATAGAAGATTTAAGCAAGTTGGAAATCAGATGGAGGATAAGATTAGAAATCTTTTCGAGCTTGGATTTGAAAAACGATATGACCGTGTAGTTTTTGTTGATCCGCATTTAATTTTTCATTCGAGTGAAATCGTGGAGCAAGTCTTAACCAACTGGTCTAAGAATTCTATGATATTTTTGCCTCAAACCGATGGAAAAGTTGCTTTATGTGGGATGGAAGAAGCTCATTTTTGGAATTGGGAAAATTTCAAATTCCAGCAAAATGAAGAAATTGTAGAGCTCCTGAGCGATTGCAACGCAAAAAATATCGCTTTTAAACTGCTTCCAAGCTGTGATATTTCGAAAATAGAATCTAATTTCAGCAAGCAATTTCAGGCTTCTAGTGCTTAGATAATGTTTTGGCAAAGCTTTCAATATTTCTAATAATCAAAAGCGAATTCATAAATATCAAACATAACAATTGATTCAAATAATTAAATATCAGTCACTTAAAAGCCATAACTCATTTGGAATAGAAGCTTCGGCTGAATTTTTCTGTGAGGTTAGCACTGAAGCAGAACTTTTTCAAGCCTTGGAATTTGCCACAAAATCAAGTCTTCCAATTCTGATTTTAGGTGGTGGATCCAACCTTTTGCTTACGAAGAATTATGAAGGTCTTGTTGTAAAAATAGGCAATAAGGGAATTGAGATAGTTGAAGAAACTCAGTCAACGGTTGTGATAAAAGTAGCTGCCGGCGAAAATTGGCACGATCTGGTTTGCTACTGCCTTCAAAATAACTGGTTTGGGATGGAAAATTTATCTTTGATCCCTGGCAATGTGGGTGCTAGCCCAATGCAAAATATTGGTGCTTATGGCATTGAAGCAAAAAATCTTATTCAATCTGTTCGATTCCTGGCCATAGAAAATATGAAATGGGAGAATCTTGAGGCAGAGAAATGCAATTTTGGATATCGGGAAAGTATATTTAAACATGAGTTAAAAGGGAAGGTGATCATTTGGTCGGTCAATTTTTGTTTGCAAAAAAAAGCAAACGTAAAAGTTGATTATGGTGATATCCAGGCGGTTCTGTCCAGAAAAGGAATTGAAAAACCAAGCCCTGGGGATGTTAGCGAGGCTGTTATTGAAATTAGACGATCCAAGCTTCCTGATCCTTTAAAAATCGGAAATGCAGGAAGCTTTTTCAAAAATCCGGTTGTAGAAAACTCTGTTTATGAAGATATTAAATCAAAATATCCAAGTGTGCCCAGCTATTTAGTAGATGCAAACCATGTGAAAGTTCCGGCAGGTTGGCTCATAGAAAACGCCGGCTGGAAAGGGAAAAAATTGGGATCTTATGGCGTTCATGAAAAACAAGCTTTGGTGTTGGTCAACTATGGAGGAGCCAGTGGGCTAGAAATCTGGAACTTATCCAAAGAAATTCAAAACGATATAAAAGCAAAGTTCAATATTGACCTACAGATAGAAGTAAATCTGGTATGAAACTGAAGCCGATTTTGCTCCAATTGTTGATATTGAAAAGCTTTCATCTTGCTGCCCAGTCAGATACGACTCAAAACAGAGTGATTGGCAACATCAAACAAATTGAAACAAGTTATTGGGTTGGGTTGAATTTTGGAGGAATTTGGGCGCACAATCAACCTGTTTATCATCTGGCTCAGTCTCATCCAGTCCAAATCTATGCTGAATTTCACAGGAACAATCCAAACAAAGAATGGTCATCAAATTTCAAAAGTGCGAACTCAGGAATATGCATTTCCTACTTCGACTACAGATCAAAAGTGTTGGGTAAGTCACTGGCTTCCATTGCATTTCTAGAGCCCAGAATCACCAGAAACTTGTCATTCCGATTAGGAACCGGCCTTGTTTTCAATTCAAATCCTTTTAATCTGGAATCCAATACAACCAATTTAATGCTGGGCTCTTCGTTTGAAATTGTTATGCATGGTCAGATTTCCTTCACCATTTTTTCCAGGCCATTAGGCATTGAAAAAAGAAAACCACTTATCAGGCTAGGACTTGGGCTTACGCATTTTAGCAATGGTGCTTTTAAACAGCCAAACTCTGGAATCAACAATTTCTACCTTTCTGCCGGTTATTGTTTTTCAGAATTGCATAAAACTTCAAACTCCGAAAAGAAAACTGAAAAGAAAAAGCCTAAATCCTTGAGTTTTGCGCTTTCAAGTTCTCTTAGCTTGGTTGAAAAATATCCTGTTTGGGGAAAAAAATACGCCGTTTTTCAGCTGCAGGGAAGATCAAACTATCGCCTCGGGAAACTGTCCAGCCTAAGATCTGGCCTGGACTTGATGTACAATGAAGCCGTAAAAGCTGAAATTAAAGAGAATCCGGAAAGAGGAAATTCTGCTTTGGTTTTGGGCCTACCCATTGGGCATGAATTGCATATTTCCAATCATTTATCGCTTGTCACCGAGTTCGCATTTTATATCGTAAAGAACCACCAGATTCATGCATCCAGCTACCAAAGATATGGGCTTAGGTATCTTTGGTCTAATGGGATCTTTACCGGGCTTTTCCTGAAGACGCATACCGCAAAAGCAGAGTGTTTGGAGTTTAACTTTGGATTTCAACTATAAGGAATGAGAATCCATTGCTTTTTAATTCTTTCAATCGGCTTCATTTTCAATGCCTGCAAGCCTGAAACGCTTTTAGATTGTGTAAATTCAGCAGGGCCTGTTAGAGAAGTGAGAAGAAATCTATCCGCTTTTACTTTATTGAAAATTGACTCTGATATTGATTTGACCTGGCGAGAATCAACTGATTATTACGCAATTATAAAATGCGGAAGGAACCTCCATAAAAAAATAAGGCTGGAAGTTTCAGAAGGATATAAGCTGTTGATAAAGAACGAAAACCAGTGCAATTGGGTGAGGGACTATGACCAAACTATGGAAGTTGAATTGCATTCTCCCTCTCCAGATTTCATTGCAATCCTTGGCTATGGAAATATCAATTTCATGGATACCTTGAAGGCGAAAGAGATTGTTTTTCAACATTATGGCGCATCAAAAGTGTGCCTTGCGGTCAAGACCAACAAGATTAGTATAGATTTTGCGAGTGCCAACTACATGGATGTAAGCGGGAAAACAGAGGACGGCTGGATACAAACTCAGAACTTTGGAAAATTTAACGGAAGTAATCTGTCTATCATGAACTTATATCTCGAAATGAGAGCCCAAAACGATGTCACATTGCGGGTAAACGGCGTCTTAGACGGCTTTTCACAAAGCGATAAGAATATTTATTTATACGGAAATCCCAACATAAAGTTAGAAGAGCGGGCAAAAGGGAAAATTATTCCTCTTGCCAATTAATTTATCCAGGGCTTCGAAATGGCTTCTGCATAAATTTTCCAGCTAAACCGTTGGGCCATGTCATCCATGTTGGATTCCGGAATTGGCGTTTCAAGATACTTTTCCATGGCCCGAGCCATATCATCTACATCGCCCTCATTGGCCAGATATCCATTTTTCCCTTCTTCAATTGTTTCGGGAAAATGGCCAACTCTTGAAGCTAGAATTGGCTTCTTAAAATTATAAGCCATTGATTCTACACCACTTGGCGTTGCATATTCATAGAAAAGCAAAATACAATCACTCATTTGAAAATAGCGATACACATCTTCATTTGGCACAAAGTCATTCACAACGGCTACTTTATCGTTTAATCCAAATTTTTCAATCAGGCCAAGCGGATTGTAGTCCGTTTCGTCTTCCTTTCCGCCTGCTAAGATTTTCTTGGCTAGATTAAAAACAGACTTTTTCAGCTTTGTTGTCCATTTTGTATCATCTAAAGTATTCCAAAAAGACTCCCCTACAATCAAAAGTGAAACATCATCTCTTTTGGCTGCGACTTTTGAAAATGCCTCAATGCAATAGTGCAAACCTTTGTATTTGCGGATAAATCCAAAGAAAAGAAAAACATGTTTCTTAAGTTTAAATTCAGCCTTGGCCATATCTACCCGAAAATCAGGATCTGGCTTAAACATATCATAAACGGGATGAAACAATTTGATAACTGACTTAGCTTCAAATTGAGGATCTGCCCGTTCTCCTATTTCACTGATAAAAAACTTCTGTTCAGGGAAAATCTGTTGAAGTTCTTCGGCGGTTTTATAAGCGTGTACCACAAAACCAGAAGCATGTTTCAGCGCAAAAACAGTAAAGAACTTATCGATGAATGTTTGCTCTTTTTGAATCACAAAATGAAGATCAAAAAGCACTTCCATATTAGATTCCTTCCGTAAACGCTTTACAATGCTTGCGAGCGGAAGACCCTGTAAAGCAATTGACCACTGAATAACAACAACTTGAGGATCAATGGATTTGATAAGATTTACAGTATTGGTCCAGGTTGAGGGGTTGTTGTAATCGGTTACATAGTGCAGCTTAACAACAGTCCCTCCGAGTTTGTCTTCT
>Ga0105046_10016362_pt1 | contig 11388 bp, 11 predicted proteins | sample MAT03_FD_78385 | JGI IMG/M metagenome (GOLD analysis project Ga0105046, IMG submission 78385) | Freshwater microbial communities from Lake Fryxell liftoff mats and glacier meltwater in Antarctica - MAT-03 (megahit assembly) | ecosystem: Environmental > Aquatic > Freshwater > Ice > Liftoff...
ATCATCAATTTCATCAATGAATCGTCCGTTGTGCTTCCTGCGGACCTGATTTCCATGTCGGGCGGCCACGGTGGGACCGGTGTGACGAAAGCCGGTGGAGCAGGCGGTGGCGTAATTAACGTCAACGCGAATTCGATCGCTGCGAATGATTTCAATAAAATCCTTGCTGGAAACGGCGGAGACAGTTTCGGCAATGTTGGCGGAGCCGGCGGTGTTTTGGATCAGGTGACCATTTCGGCATCGTCTGGTGGTACCCTGGGTGCCGCAGGAGCAGGCGGAAATGGTTTGTCCGGTGGCGGGGTTGGCGGGTCTGTCACGAATTCCTCAATGAATGCAGGCAACCAAGTGGGCGGAAACAAGGTGGTGGTGATTGCGGGCAAGGGCGGGGATGCTTATGGATCGAGCGTCGCGGCGGCGGGGCGTGTGCATCTTGCGGCTGAGGCGGCGGGATACGGCCTTGGTAACATCAACGGATTTGGTGGCAACGGAGGCAGCATCAGTAACTTTACGCAACCGTCCGCCGTTTCTGTGCGGGTGGATCTGATCGCTGGAAATGGCGGCAGCACGATTAACTGGGGTGCTATTACGGATTCTAAAGTGGGCGTGGGCCGGGGCGGCAGTATCAGCAACAGTACGATAGCCGGAAGTATTGGCAACGTGCTGGGGGGATCACCGATTTTGACCTATGGCGGGGCTGGCTTTCTCACGGCAGACTTTGTTGCGGGGATTCGGGACGGAAGCATCACGAGCATTGGAGATAGTGTGGGCAACGTAGGCCTGATTGCCGGTGCGGCCGGGCGGATTGCCAATGATCTTGCCAATGGTAATGCAGTGAACGGCAGTGTGACCAATCTCTCGGCACGTAACATCATGTCGATGGTTGCGGGGAGTGTGGATTTTCTCGCATCGATTCAGAAGGCGACAGGGATTAATGTGACGATTCCGACGGGTGATCTGGGATCGGACAAGCCAATGTTCGGGATGTTTGGTTACCTCGATGGGGGCGGCATGGCGGTATCTGCGCCAGTGCTTGGCGGGTCGCTTGTGGACGGTGCGATCATTGTCAAGACCGTGCCAACCGACGAAAACGGGAATGCCCTTACGGGAACGCGGGTTTTTGTGCTCTAAACCACACCCCTCCACGCACTTGAGGGAATTGACCTTAAGCTTGAGTTGGCCGCAGTGTGAAAGATTCTCTTTGGCGTCAAATGGCTATGCACTCGAAAGTATTTACCGTCCCCTCGTTTCCAGGATTTCCTAGCGTGACGCTTTTCTCGTAATGGCGGGTGAAACGACAGTTGAAGCCGCGCGGTTGCGGATTGAGCGGCTAATCGCTGAGATTGCGGCATTGGCGAAGGCGGAGATTCCGAGCGAGGAATTTTTCCAGAAGTATCTGGATTGCGTGACCTCGGCATGCGATGCGCGGGGCGCGGCGCTGTGGTTGGCCTCGGGTGCTGGCGGCGGGGCGGGTGAACTGCAGCTCTGTGCGCAGGTCCGGTTTGAGACTTCGCTTTTTCAAACGGATGAAACGCAGCGCTCCGCGATTTTAAAAATTTTGTCCGACGTGTTGCAAAGTCGGCGCGCAGTGATTTTCAGTCCTGAAGCAGCAGGTGAAGCGCCGCCTGCATCGGGGAGTAAAAACAGGACGCCGTTTCCGTTTGTTCACGTGCCTCTGCTGACGAAGGATCAGCCGATCGGGGTGTTGCAAGTGTGGTTGCAGCCGTATGTTCAGCCTGCGAATTACGCGGAGTTCGTGACATTTTTGGGTCAGCTCACTGGATTTGTTGAGCAGCATTTGCAGTCGCGGCGGCTGGGGTCGTTGGTGCATGAGACGCAGCGACTTCATCATTTGCTAAAGTACGCGGGGGATGTCGCTGGCACGCTGGATCCGCTGGAGGCAGCGCGTTTGACGTCGAACTACGGACGCGACCTCGCCGGATCAGAACGTTGTTCGGTGCTGGTTTGTGACGGCGGACAGTGGAAGGTGCTCTCGATTTCCGGACAGGAAGTGGTGGAGCAAAAGAGCATGATGGTGAAAGCCATGGCGCATTTTGTTGAAGCGCATGCCGGTGAGACATCGCAGGTGCTTAGCAAAAAAGAGTTATTGGACCGGACGGGCTCTATGGCTGGAGCGGTGGTTGTGGAGGGCGAATTGCCGGCATTGCAGCATAAGAACACGGACGATGTGGACCTGGCGTATTTTGAAGTTTCGCACGTGGTTTCGGCGTTGATCGTGCCGGTTTTGGACAGGGAGAAAAAACTGGTTGGCGCTCTATTTTTTGAAAGCACGGTGGAGGGCTATTTTGACAGTGCGGCAGGACGCGAGGAGTTGCCTGCGTCGCGACGTGTGGCGGAGTGGATGGGCGGGCACGGCGGCAAGGCGCTGCTGGCGGCGCGTGATTATCAGACGCTGCCGTTATTGAAAACGGGACGCGCCATCCGGCTGTTCACACGTAATTTGAAGTCGGACAAACGCCGCCGTTTTTTGACCAAGGTCTCGTTGTGGACGGGTGCTATTCTTGTGTTTTGTTTGTATCCATGGCCGTGGCGTGTGCAGGGTGACTGCGTATTGCAGCCGTTGCAGCGTCAGGCTGTGGTGGCGGAGATTCCATCGCGCCTTGAGCGAGTGTATGTGCGCGAGGGTGACACGGTGAAAAAGGGTCAGGAGATTGCGCAACTCGACACCTCGCGGCTTCAGGCGGATTTGCAGTCTACGTTGCAGGAGAAGATGCGGTATCTGGCGGAATCGGATCGGCTGCGGGCGGCCCCGCTCTTTGACGAAGCCTCCGCGCAGGTGGCGGCGTTGCAGGCGAAGGCGTCTGAGCAGCAGGAGAAAAGATTGCGTGCGGATATTGCGGCGGGAACGTTGCGGTCGCCTTTGGATGGGGTGGTGCTGACGAAAGATCTTGAGTTGCGGGCCGGGGAGTTCATGCAAGCGGGCACGCCGTTTGCGGAGGTGTGTTCGCTGGATGCGTGGGAGCTACAGGTGGATGTCGATGAGCGGGACGTGGGTTTTTTGGAAAAAGGATTTGCCGAGGAAAAGAAACTGCCCGTGGAGTATCTGCTGTACTCGCAATCGGCGACCAAGCTGAGTGCCGAGTTGGAGAATCGGCAGCAGATCAGTGCGGCGGTGTATGCGCGTGAGAAAAAGAATGTGTTTATTGTGTCGATCAAACACCCGCCCATTCCGGAAGAGTTGAAGAGTGCGATGAGGCCGGGTTTGACCGGGAAAGCAAAGATCGCGATGGGGCATCGGCCTTTGATTTATGTGATCGGACGAAAAGTGGTGCGCTGGATCCAGTTGAAATTTATCTGAGTGGGCACGCGAATCGCGACGACAACGAAAAAAAACGAAAATGAGTCATTTTACGAATCTTGCGAAGCAGCCGAACCGGCGCATCATCACTGCCCTGGCGGTTCTGACGACGGGTCTGGGTTCCATGGTAGAGGCGGAGGAAGTGCAAGGATTGGTTTTTCCTGAGACCAGCGTGGCTGTGGCATCGCCCGTGGAGGAAATCGTGCGCGAAGTGATGGTGAAAGAAGGCGACGCAGTGGATCAGGGGCATGAACTGGCGCGGTTGGACAGCGCGAAGGAAGTGCTGGAGGTGCAATTGTACGACAAACAGGTGGAGCAGCGTGAGTTTGTGGCGAAAGGCATGCAGACGTTGTTGTCGGAGAAGATGGTGAGCCGGGAGGCCGCTTTCGAAAAGCGAACCGATTTCGAACTTGCGATCATCCAGCGCGACATTGCGAAAGAGCGGTTGAAAGAAAAAACCATCCGTTCGCCATTGGCCGGGATCGTCGTGAAAAAGTACAAGGAATCCGGCGAAGCGGTGGAGCGGGTTGAGAAGATGTTTGATATCGTGAGCATAGACCGGGTGGTCGTGCAGTTTTATCTGGAGCCCAAGTTCATGGTGCGCATTGAACCGGGAAACAAAGTGCCGGTGCGTTTTCCCGTTTTGGACAACAAAGAATTTGAAACGGTGGTGTCGTTTGTTGATCCGCGGATTGATGCTGCGAGCGGGCTGTTCCGGGTGAAGCTGCTTTTGGAGAATCCGGGGCACGATGTGAAGGCGGGAATGCGCGGGACGGCGGATTTTGACAAACTGCCGTCGGTAAAAAACTGAGGGTTTCGATGGCCGCAGACGCAACGAAACTGGCCGGGCAGGCGGCGGACGAGCCGAAGGAGCCGGTGCATTCTGCGGATCAGGATGCGGTGGTGCTTCCGCCGTTGCGTGCAGACTTGATCATCACGCAGCAGATGTATGAGGGGCGGACGTATTACGTCATCAAGGATCCGGTTTCGATGCAGTACTTCCGGTTAACGGCGGAGGATTTTTTTCTGGCGACCTTGTTTGACGGGAAGCGGAGTTTTGGCGCGGCGCGCGAGGAATGGCTGGCGCGGTTTCCGCATTTGCGGATGGAGAACAGTCCGGAGGATATCAAGGAGCGGTTGCTGCGTTTTTCCAATGACCTTGCGCTGCTGCAATTTCTTGCGGTGCAGGGCGTTCGGCTCAAGGCGCGGTATGATGCGGCGAAAGAGCGGAAGCAGAAAAAGGCCGGATTTTACAACTTCGTCAACAAGCTCTTTTTCAGCCGGTTTTCGTTGTACGACCCGGATGTGTTGTTTGGGAAAATGGCGAAACCGTTGTGGTGGATGTGGACGAAGACGACGCTGTGGATTTCGATGGCCATCATTGTGTCCGCAGTGGTGGTGTTTATTTTAAATGCCGACCGGATTCAGCCGGTGATGCTGCATTTTTTCTCGCTGCACAACATCGCGTTGCTGTGGGTGACGACGATCCTCATCAAATCGATCCATGAATTTGGACACGGATTGACATGCAAACATTATGGGGGGGAAGTGCATGAGGTCGGGGTGATGATCCTGATTTTCACGCCGTACTTTTTCGTGAACGTGACGGACTCGTGGGTGATGCCGAAGCGTTCGCACCGGATCTGGGTTTCGGCGGCGGGGATTTATGTAGAGTTGATTTTGGCGGCGTTTGCGACTTTTGCGTGGGCGCTTTCGCAGCCTGGATTCATTGAGCAGTTGCTCTACAACGTCATCATTATCGCGAGTATCTCGACGATTTTTTTCAACGCGAACCCGTTGATGCGGTTTGACGGGTATTACATCATGACCGACCTGCTGGAGGTGCCGAATTTGCAGTCGAAATCGCGGGCGTTGATTACGCAGCAGGTGAAGCGCGGGTTATTCGGGAAGAATTACGAGGATCAGAGCATGGCGCGGCTGCCATTACCGAAGAAACGGTTCTGGCTGTTTTACGTGTACGCGGTGGCATCCTGGCTTTACGGGTACTACGTCATTTACAACTTGGCGATATTCATGGCCCCGCATCTTGAACCGTACGGGCTGGAAGGGTTGGCGGATTGGTTTTCGGCGATGGCCTTGATTGCGTGGGTGCTTATGCCGATTATAGGTTTTGTGAAAAGTCTGCAACTTACGCGCGAAGACGTCTGCTCAGGAGGCCGGTTGCGGCGTATTATGAAGTACGGAGGAATTGCTGCGGTTTTGTTTGCGGGATTTTGTGCGTGGCCGTGGAGTCTGGAGATTCGCCGCAGCATAGCGGTTACGCTGGCCGAACCGGACACGATTCGAGCGCAGGTTAGCGGTTTTGTGGTGGAGGCTTTGGTGAAGGAGGGAGAGGTATTGCAGCCTGGAGCGGAGATTGTGCGTTTAGAGAATCGTGAGGTGACGGCTTCGCTTGCTTCACTGCGGGAGCGTCGGAAAGCTGCTGAGGCACAGGTGCAACGTGCGCTTGGGTTGGAGAAACCCGGGGAACTTCGGGAGGCGGAGGCCATGCTCGCCCAAATGAACGCCTCGCTTGCGCATGCGCAGATGGAGGCGGATCAGCTTGTGGTGCGGACGAAGACCGGCGGCACGATGTTGACGCGCGAGCTTTCGCTGCGACGGGGACGCCTGGTGAAGCAGGGAGAATTGATTGCGGAGGTTGCGCCGCTGGATGTGATCCTGATCAAGGTGCCGCTGAACGAGCATCAGGTGCGGTATGTGCGCAAGGGGCAGGAAGTGGAGTTGAAAGCTGCGGCGTATCCTGGCCGTGTGATGAAGGGTGTGATTGCCGGGGAACCGCTGATGTTTATCTCCCAGTCGATGCCGGCGGCGTACAGCGAGGCGCGAACGGGCGATGTGGCGACGGGGATGGATCGCGAGGGCAAGGAGGTGCCATTAAAACGGACGTATGAGGCCACGATTGAAGTGGACAATCAGGATGGTCTCTTGCGGCCCGGGATGAGTGGGCGTGCGAAGATTTATGCGGGCCGCCATCGTTTTGGTAAACTTTTCTGGCAATCATTGCTGGATCTCATCCGGTTGGACCTGCGTTTTTGAACCCCATGCGATTTTTCATTCTGCCCGGCCTGGCTGTGGTGCTTACCGTTTTTTCCACGCTGAACGCGCAGACCGTGCGTGAGCCGATTGCCTTGCCGGATGCGGTGCGCATGGCGTTGGAGAACAATCTGGAGGTGCAGATTCAGCGGTCGGAATGGCTGGCCAATGATTCGCGTGTCTGGATTGCGTGGGGCGCATTTGATCCTGCGTTCACGTATACGGCGACGCGGGAAAGTTCGGTGACGGAGCAGAACACGCGGGAATTTATTTCCACGGGCGGGGTGGCCGGGCAGGGGCGTTTGTTTGAGGAGAACAACTTCCGGTTGGGGGCATCAATGGAGGGGCGGACTTTGCTGGGAACGCGATATGGGGTGAGCCTGCGGGCGGATCGTCTGGACAATACGCTGAATCAGAATCCGCGAGCGTCGTTATATTATCCCGAGCATTTTTCCTCGCTGGGATTTGAGGTGCGTCAGCCGTTGTGGAAAGATTTTGGAACGGCGGCGAACCTTGCCGAGGTGCGCATTGCCCGGGCGACGAAGAACATTTCGAAAATGGAATGGCAGCGGCAGATCATTCAGGCGGTGGCGACGGTGTTGGTGAACTATTACGAGATGCAATTTGGATTTGAAAACATCCGGGTGAAGCAGGCTGCGGTGGAGGCGGACCGGCGGTTGCTGGAGCAGAATGTGCGGAGGGAGCAACTGGGATTTCTTTCGCCGCTGGACGTGCGTCAGGCAGGGGTTGCTGTATCCGGGGATGAAGAGGAATTGCTGGTGGCGACCAACCAGTTTATGGAGAGCCAGTTCAAGTTGAAGCGGGTAATTTTAAGGGAGCGCGAGGCGGTGGGTGGCCGGACCTTTGAGCCAGTGGGCGTTTTGAAACCCAAGCCCATTCCTGTTTTGAACCGCGAGGCTTTTATCGCGACAGCATTTGAGCGGCGGTTGGATTACGCGCAGACCGGGGAGGAAATCAAGCGCGAGGATGTGCGGTATCGTTACGCGAAAAATCAGGCAGCGCCGCGTGTGGACATTGTGGGGACGTATGGAACGCAGGGGCTGGAATCAACGTATGGGAAAAGTTTTGACGAGACGTTCAATGGTCCGAGCGACGTGTGGACGTTGGGCGTGCAGGTGAGCATTCCCTTTACGAACATGCAGGGACGGGCGCAATTGGCGACGGTGCGGCAGTTGAAGATGCAGGCGGAACTGCGCCGCAAGCAGGTGGAACTGACGATCGTGCTGGATGTGGACACGGCATTGAGTCGGGTGGAGACGAATCGGCAGAGGGTGGAGACTTCGCGGCAGTCGATGAGGCTGGCGCAGGAGGCGGTGCGGATTGCGAACCGTCAGTTTGAGGTGGGCAAAATGTCGAGCTTCGACGTGTTGGAACAGCGCCGGAAACTTTACAACGCGCAGACGCGTGAATTGGAATCCATCGCGTCGCTTAACGTGTCGCTGGTGCAGCTTTCGCAGGCGAAGGGGACGCTGCTTGATGAGTTGGGAATCAGAGTCGAAGAGAGCACGCCAAAATCGCCTGCGCTGGTGTGGCCGTGGACGCGGTAGGGGCGGGCGGGATCAGGCTGAGCGAAAAATGATCCTGGCCTTGCTCAGGTCGTAGGGGGAGATTTCGATTTCCACTTTATCGCCGGGGACAATGCGGATGAAATGTTTGCGCATCTTGCCGGAGATGTGCGCGAGGACGAGTTGGCCGTTCGGGAGTTTGACGCGAAACATCGTCCCAGGAAGGACGTTTTCGACGATCCCTTCGGTGCGGATTGCTTCTTCTTTTGCCATGCAGGCGCGCAGAGTGGCTGGGAAGACAGGTTTTGACAAGGGTTTCCCTAACAGGAATGTGGGGTGCGAAGAGCGGGGTTTAAGGCGATGAGGCAGGTTGTTTCAGAGAAGGTGATAAAATGGGGTTGAAAAGGTGGATGAGGGTGTTAATGAAACCGCCGAACTTCCCCTGAAAAATTATGGCCAACCTTCTAAACTCCACTGAAATTAAAGCCTCGTTGAAACGCATTCCCGAATGGGAGCACGAGAAAAAGGCAATCGAGCGCACCTTTGAATTTGATGACTTCACGCAGGCGATGGATTTCGTCAATGGCGTGGCCGAGATCGCGGAGGAGGATGATCATCATCCCGAGATCGAGATCCGTTACAATAAAGTGACGCTCAAACTTTCGACGCATGCGGAGGGCGGCTTGACCGAACTGGATTTCGATATTGCCGAAAAAGTCGACACGCTGGCCGAGTAAGGCGGGCATGTGGCTGGCATATTGTCGGATGGTCGGAACACGCTAAGCGTCCTCGCGGTGGCAGCGTTGTTTGCGCTCGTGTGGTGGTTCATCGCGTGGCGCAGTGCACCGCCGGAGCCGCCGGACATTCCGATGCCGTTTGAGGCTGCGGAAGTGAATAAGGGCCAATAGGTCCTATAGGGCTTGGGGTCCTATCGGCTTTGCGTTAAAATGCGCTTAATTGATTGGCGGGGAATCTGCGGCGGTATAGGACAGCGTGATGCAGCAGGACATCGCGAAAGTATTGATTCACCAGACGACGATTCTCAGCCGGTTGGATGAGATTGCGGCGCAGGTTGCGCTGGATTATGCGGACAAGGAGTTGACGGTGGTCATGGTGCTAAACGGGTCGCTGATGATGGTGGCGGATTTGTTGCGGCGGATTCCGCTGCCGCTGAAGCTCGATTGCATCAGCGTTTCGAGTTATCATGGAGGGATAAAAACCTCGGGGCACGTGACGTTTGATCAACTCTCGATGCCGGACATCAACGGGCGCGACGTGCTGATCGTGGACGATATTCTGGATAGTGGACTCACGCTGGCGGCGATCATTGATAAATTGGGAACCGAGATGCAGCCGCGGAGTATCCGGACGTGTGTGCTTTTGCGAAAAAAACGGGAGCGTCTCGCTCCGGTGGATGCGGACTACGTGGGGTTCGATATCGGGGACGAGTTTGTGGTGGGATACGGTCTGGATTTTGAAGAGCGGTATCGGAATCTGCCGTTTATTGGCGTGTTGCGCCCGGAGGTGGCGGGGCTTTGAGAGTGCGGGTGACGGCATGGGCCGGGTTGCGGGAGGTGTGCGGGGACGGGGTGTTTGATTTGGAATTAACGGAGGGCGCGACGGCGCGTGAGCTTTGGGACGCGGCGTGCGTGAGGTATCCCGCGCTTTTGCCGTGGGAAGGTTGCGTGCGCATTGCTTCGGGCGTGGAGTGGATGGAATGGACGACACTGGTGGAGCTTGGCGCGGAAGTCTCGCTGATGCCACCGGTTCAGGGCGGGTAGCGGATGGCGGGAAAGCAAATGCCAAATGGCAGGCGGATGGCGGATTTTTCTTTAATTCCCTTTGCGGGCGGGTGCGAGCGACGCTAATTGTTTTGCGTATGCCAGACCATCAAGACCCCGAACCGGTATGGGATGAGTACCAGTGGGAGCGATTCATGCGTGAGCAGGACGAAAAGACCGAGCGCTACATGGAGTTGCTGGACAAGTACATCGACCACCCGGATCGCGACGAAATTATCGGGCGCGAGATGGGCTGGGATTTTGATTCGGAAAATGACGAGGATGAAACCGTGTGGGACGAGGCGGAGGAATTGAGCGAGGAGGAAATGGAGGGCATTCTGGGCAACTTGGAGGAGGAGGAGGCGGCGGACGAAGAAGAAGAGGAGGAGTTTGAGAGTCATCCGCTCTACAATGCTTCTTTCTCGCTGACGATTTGGATCGAGGAACTGGTGGAAAGCCTCGGCGTCCGGGCCGGAGATCCTGCGCCGATCAAGCTCAGCACGCAGGCTTCTATCACGAGTGCAAAACTCGCGGCTGCTTTGAATGGGAATCCGAGCAATGAAATCGGGATGGGCATCGCGTATTTGAAACGCGCGCTGAAGGCGGTGAGCCTTGCGCTTGAAGCTGCGCTGGTGGTGCAGGAGGAGTATGGCCTTGACATCAAGCGGGCGGCACTTTTGCGGCACCGGCTTTTTCATGTGCGGGACGGAATCATCAGTCTGATGGGAGAGCTGCGCTGCGAATGGCGGCGGCGCTATGGCCAAGGCAATGGCTGAGTTTATAACGAGGCGGGAAAAGCGTTCCGCCGGGAGTATTTTTTCCATTGAATAAAATGTCCGACGAGCCGTCGAAAAGCCTGCCAGTTGCCAGCGACGCTGAAGCAGCCGCGGCGAGTGCAGCCGAGGATCAGGACCTTGTGCGGCGTTGTCGGAGCGGTGAGCGTGAGGCGTTCGATGCGCTGGTTACCAAGTACCGCCAACGAGTTTTTGCCATGACCTACGGAATCTGCCGCAACGAAGAAGACGCCTGGGACCTCGCCCAGGAGGCGTTTTTGCGTGTGTGGAAGGCGTTGCCGCGGTTTCGCGGGGAGAGCGCCTTTTTCACGTGGTTTTATCGTATCATTCGGAACGTGGGGATCGACTGGGTGCGCAGTCACCGGCACGAAAGCGGCGTGGAGTTTGACGATGCGATGGGATTGCAGCATGTCGAAGCGGGGGCGCGGACGATGCCTGCGAAAATGGAATCGCCGGATGCGGGGATGCGTGGCCGCGAAGTGCGGGAGCGTATTAACGAAGCGATGCAAAAACTATCGCCGGAACATCGGGAAGTGATTCTGCTGCGGGAGCTGGAGGGGATGGAATATTTGGAAATCGCTGAGAAGACTGGTGAGGCGCTGGGAACGGTGATGTCCCGGCTTTTTTACGCACGAAAGAAACTGCAAACCCTGCTGCGCGATGTTTATGAAGAGCTTTGAAGAACGCTGGCTGGAATGGTCCGAGGGCACCATGAGTGCGGAGGAAAAAGAATCCTTTGTGCGCGAACTTGCGTCGCAGGGGATGATGGTGGATCCGGCGGGGAGTTGGCTGCCTTTGCGTGCAGCGTTGAGAGCAGAGGGTGTTGCGCCGGAACTGGGGAATGCGGAGTTTTTTAATCAGCAACTCGTGGAGCAGATATTTCCTGCGACAGGTCATTTTGGCGAAACTCGGATGGA
>Ga0105046_10016364_pt1 | contig 11387 bp, 9 predicted proteins | sample MAT03_FD_78385 | JGI IMG/M metagenome (GOLD analysis project Ga0105046, IMG submission 78385) | Freshwater microbial communities from Lake Fryxell liftoff mats and glacier meltwater in Antarctica - MAT-03 (megahit assembly) | ecosystem: Environmental > Aquatic > Freshwater > Ice > Liftoff...
CCCAGGGTGTCACCACGGGAATAGGCCCGTCATCGAAGGTGAGGTAAAGGTCCTTCCCCGGTCCGGGGATATTCCAGACGACCTCCTTGAAGAAGGACTGGGCGCTCCGTGGTGTGCGTGCCAGGTACACGGTGGAGATCGCGGATCAGAAACGCATGCGTGAGATCTTCCGGCCCTGTCCCTGCAATTCCAGTTGCTTGTTCTGGAAGAGCTCATCGGCGGCTTGGAACCGCTGGCGCAGACTGGCGCCCAAGGTGGTGTCCGCCTGTGCGGTGGTGCTCATCAATCGCCCCATCACCGCATGGCTTATCGCCATCTCCTGGTCCAGTTGCTTGGTGAGGAAACGCGGCTCCAGGCTGGCGAAGTAAGTGAGGTTCTCCTCCATGATGGTGAAGATCCGTTCGCTCAGCATGTTGCCTTTCGCTGTGTCGCCGATGGCGTAGTACGCTTCGGCGGTGGGCAGCAGGATGCGATCGAAGGGCACGTTGCGTTCGGGCATCTTCTCCAATGAAAGGTCCAGGATCGTCCGTGCGTCCTCTTCGCGCCCCTCGTCGATCAGGGCTTCCGCCAAGCTGCTCATCTGCAGGCGCAAATTGGTGGTCATCCGCAGTATGTTCTCGTCCAGGTAGATGTCGCCCTCGGTATCCATGTTGCCCCACTTGAACTTCTCCGTCACGTTGTTGAACATGATGTCGGTACCCACGCGCCCTTGCAAATTCGGGTTGGTCTGATCGGGCGGGGTGAACACCGGCACCACGCGGTAGGTGAGGCCCTCCAGCTGGAAGTGGTCCTGCAGGTTGATGTAACTATCGGGGCCGGTCGTCACAGCGAAATAGATCGGGCGCTGCCAGTTGTTGTTCGCCAGCAGGTCCATCACCATCAAGTGGTTCTTCAGCAACACCTGCCGGTCGATCTGCCAGTTCACGCGCTTCACCCAGGTGGTGTCCTTCGCGCTCAAGGTGCCATTACTGAAGACCGTGGCGCTGTCCACGGCGATGCTGAACTTGTCCGTGGGGAAGTACGCGTCCTTCACGCCGCGCTGGAAGAGCACTTGCATGTTCCGATCATTGGCCACGAAGGACATCATCTCCTTCAGGTCGCGGTAGGCGCTCTTGCCTTGTGGGATCAGGGCCACCACGTCACGCGTGCCCTGGCGGTACTTGTCCGCTGGGAGGCCGAAGGGTACGGGGTCGCTCTCGTACGCCTTACGTCGCATCTGGTCGATGTACCAGTCGGTGTTCAGCAGGCTCAGGTTCACCACACGCACGTCCGTGCGGATGCCTTCCACCTCTTGGGCGTACCACAGGGGGAACGTATCGTTGTCGCCATTGGTGAAGAGGATCGCGTTGGGCGCACAGCTGTTCAGGTAATCGCTCGCCAAGTCACGCGCTGGCATGCGGTTGCTGCGGTCGTGATCGTCCCAGCCATCGGCCACCATCACGGCCGGAACGCCAAGGCCGAGCAGTGTCGCCAGGAGACCCACGACCGTATCGTTCTTCGTCACCCTGCCGAGGAGGAAGAACGCCCCCACCGCCGCACCGCCAACAGCGGCCATGTACAGCAGGGAGTAGGAAATGGCGTGACCACCATCGCCCATGGATTCCACGAGGAATTTCAAGGCGCCAAGCCCGAGGGCACCACCGACGACCATGCCGAGATCGCGCTGGCTGAGGGAACGGGCCGCATCGAAGAGCGCGTACACCCCGAGGCCGATCCAAATCGCGAACGCATAGAACGAACCCACGTAGGCGTAGTCTCGCTCGCGCGGTTGGTAGGGCGTCTGGTTCAGGTAGATGACGATGGCGATGCCCGTGAAGAAGAAGAGCAGGGCCACCACGCTGAAGTCGCGTCCATGGCGCAGGAGCTGGTAAATGAAACCGATGGCACCGAGGAGCAGCGGGAGCAGGAAGAATTTGTTGAACGCCCGGTTCTCCGTCATGCTCGGCGGCAGTTGGTCCTGGTTGCCCAGTCGCTGCGCATCGATGGCCTTGATGCCGGTGAGCCAGTTCCCGTCCATGATGTTCCCTCCACCCTGGATGTCGTTCTGGCGTCCGGCAAAATTCCACATGAAATAACGGCCGTACATGAAGTCCATCTGGTAGCTGAAGAAGAACCGCATGTTCTCCCAGAACGTCGGCTTGCGGATGATGGTGGGCTTGCCTTCGCGGTCCGTTGTGCGAAGCGGCGTCCCTTCGAACTCGCTCCAGCTCTTGTACGCGTCGATGTGGTTGCGCTGCGAACTGTACATGCGCGGGAAGAGCATCGTGAAGTCCGGGTCGTAAACCACCTCCGTGCCTTTGCGCGCATCGGTGACGACGTACTTGTGCTCGATGGAATGGCCCGGATTCTCGTCCACGAAATGCTGCGCGCTCCAGCGGTCGTAGAAATTCTGCACCGTGCGACCGCTCTTCTGGATCTGGTAGGTGGCGGTGTGTACCGGCGTGCCGTCCTTGCGTTCCGCAGAGGTCGGGCTGTCCCAGAACTGACCCGTGAGCAAGGGCCGGTCGCCGTATTGCTCGCGGTTCAGGTAACTCACCAGGTTGAAGACGTTCTCCGGGTTGTTCTCGTCGATCGGCGGATTGGCGGTGCTGCGCACCACGATCATCGCATAGGTGCTGTAGCCCACCAGGATCACCGCCACGCCCAGGATCACCGTGTTCCAGAGGACTTTGCCGGTGCGTTGTGTCCAGCGCAGGCCCCATACAACACCGCCGATGACCAGCAGCGTGTAAACGAGGCTCCCTGTGTTGAAGGGTAGGCCCATGTCGTTCACGAAGCGCAACTCGAACCAGCCCGCCATCTTCACCAGACCCGGAATGATGACCGCTTGGATCGTGCCCAGGATCACCGCCCCGATCACCATGGTGTAGATGATGCCCTTGGCCGTAGGGGTATATTTCCGGAAGTAGTAGACCAAGGTGATGGCCGGGATGCAAAGCAGGCCCAGGAGCTGGACCCCGATGCTGAGGCCGATGAGGTAGCAGATGAGGATGAGCCAGCGGGTGCTATGCGCCTCGTCCGCCTCGCTTTCCCACTTGAGGATGGCCCAGAACACCATGGCGGTGAACAGGGAGGACATGCTGTAGACCTCCGCCTCCACGGCGCTGAACCAGAAGGAATCGCTCCAGGTATAGGCCAGGGCGCCCACGATCCCGCTTCCGATCACGGCGATCACCTTGCCTGTGGTCAGCTCCTCATCGCCTTTGCGCGTGGCCAGTTTGAGGGCCAGGTGGGTGATGCTCCAGAAAAGGAACAGGATGGTGAACGAACTGCACAGCGCGCTAAGCGTGTTGACCGCGATGGGCACGTTCTCGGGGGAGACGAACGCGCTGAACACGCGAGCGATCAGCATGAAGAGCGGGGCGCCGGGAGGGTGGCCCACTTCCAGCTTGTTCGCTGTGGCCAGGAATTCCCCGCAGTCCCAGAAGCTTGCGGTTGGTTCAATGGTGGAGATGAAGGTCCAGGTGGCCACCAGGAACACCAACCAACCGGTGATGATGTTCAGCTTCTTGTAGTCCATGTGCGGGGGTGCGGTGCGGGAAGCGGCGAAAATACCGAAAGTCCCCGGCGGACAGTGGCGCGGGTTTGTTGTGGAACGGCGCAGGTTGTTACTTTTGCCGCGCTTTGCGCAAGCGGGGCGGTATTGACCGATGGTGTAACTGGCAACACGTCTGATTTTGGTTCAGAAGAGTCCAGGTTCGAGCCCTGGTCGGTCAACAGGAAAGTGAACCCCGCCGGAAGGCGGGGTTCCTTATTTCTGGGGCACGGTCGCGGGGTCTTGGCGCAGCATGGCGCTAAGCGTGCCATAGAGCTCCGGTAGTTCCTCCTTGAATTGGCTGGAGCGCTCAAAGAAGTACTCGACGACCACGGCGAAGAACTCCGCATGGTTGGTGCCGGCATAGGCGCGGAACAATTCGCCGCGCCCTTCCCGGATCCGGGCGATCTCATCCGTCGCCAGTTCCAGCCATTGAGCGAGCAACCCGGGTTCCAGGAAATAGTCCTCTCCGTTGATGATGCTGTTCTCGAACCAGAGCGCATGGGCCATCTCGTGGAGGCCTACGTTGTGCGCGTCGCGGGTCTGGGCGTAGCCGTGTACGAAGTCGTCCCAGGAGATGATGATCATGCCGGCCATGGGCCGCACTTCGCCTTGGTGCATCCGTCCACTCCGGTGGGAGCGGTAGTTGTCCGGGTACACCACGATCCGGTCGAAGTGCATGAGTTCGACATCCGGAAAGCCTTGCAGCAACTGGGCGGCGCACGCACTGATCATCACCTTCATTTCTTCGGCCACCACGATACCCGCGCCCATCCATACCTTGTCGTTCACGAAAAGGGACACCTTGTGCTCGTAGTGGCGCTGATCAGACGCGGGCAAGCGCTGATAGTGCAGGGCGTACTTGGCCAGGATCTCTCGCTGCGCACGACCAAGGCGAGGTGTTGCCTGCATGAAACCGGCGCTACGCGCTGCCCAGAGGACGAACAGGCCGAGCACGATGAACAACATCAACAGCCCCATGGTCGCTGCTGATCAATAAGGCAGCTTGTCCGTCTTGTTCTTCCAATCCGAGAAAAGGACCTGGCCTTCACTATGCGGCGCGTACTCAGTACGAATGCGCCGAACCGAATAGGGAAGGGGCAGTTCGTCGTAGATCAGCTGGTCGTCGAATCCAGCATTGGCGGCATCCCCACGGGTGCAGGCGAACACCACCCGGTCCGGACGCGCCCAATAGATCGCACCCAGGCACATGGGGCAGGGCTCGCAACTCGCGTAAAGCACGCAGCCCGTGAGCTGGAAATCGCCCAGTTCCTTGCACGCCTCGCGGATCGCCACCACCTCGGCATGCGCGGTGGGATCGTTCGTGCTGGTGACGCGGTTGTTGCCCCTGCCAATGATGCGGCCATCCTTCACGATCACGCAACCGAAGGGACCGCCGTCCCCGCGATCCATGCCGGCGCGGGCGAGGGCGATGGCCTCATGGATGAAGGTTGTGTCCTGTTGGTCGCTCATGGTGTCGGTGTTCGTTCCGCGCTGCGGTATTCCCACATGCCTGTCTCGATCACTTCGACACAGGCGCGGTCAGGGTCCCGAAAGTAAAAGGAACGAAAGCCTCCGTTCCAGACGTGATCGTGTTCGATGGCCACCCCGGCTTTGCTTACCCGCTCACGCCATGCCGCGTAATGCGCGTGTTCCACCTCCAGCGCGAAATGGGGTTCACCGGAAGCGAAATGACGTGGCAACGCGGTCTGTTCCATCGTCGCTTCCGGAAGGAAGCAGAGCAATACGGAACGTCCCGCGCGAAAGAAGACATGGCTCTCTGCCGAAAAGGAGAAACAGGCCAGACCAAGGACATCCTCATAGAAACGACGGGTCCGCGCGAGGTCGCCCACGTACAGGCAGGTCTCCTTGATACCCAGGACCGGCAGGGGTTCCATCGAGGGAAGATAGCCCGGGATCAGGGGGCGCGGTGCATCACGCCGATGCCCAGTTCCTTCAATTGGTCCTCATCGATCCGGCTCGGCGCATCGATCATCACGTCGCGGCCCGCGTTGTTCTTCGGGAAGGCGATGAAATCGCGGATATCGGTACGGCCACCGAAGAGACTCACCCAGCGATCGAAGCCGAAGGCCGCGCCACCGTGCGGCGGAGCGCCGTACTCGAAGGCGTCCAGTAGGAAACCGAACTTGTACCGGGCATCCTCATCGGTGAAGCCAAGCACGCGGAACATCGCCTCTTGCATCGCACGGTCGTGTATGCGGATGCTGCCACCGCCGATCTCCGTGCCGTTGATCACCAGGTCGTAAGCATTGGCTTTCACGGCGCCAGGATCGCTCTCCAACAGGTGCGCGTGTTCCGGGAGCGGTGAGGTGAAGGGATGGTGCATGGCATGCCAGCGCCCACTCGATCCGTCCTTCTCCAGCAGGGGAAAATCAACCACCCATAGCGGCTTGAAGGTCCCGGGGTCGCGAAGACCGAGCGCATCGCCGAGGTGCAGGCGAAGTTCGTTCAGTGCCTTGCGCGTCCTGTTCGCTTCACCGGCCATGATGCACAGCAGATCGCCTTGCTTCATGTTGAAGCGTGCCGCCCACTGCTGCAACTGATCTGCCGAATAGAACTTGTCGACGGTGCTCTTGAGTCCTTCCTCCGTCCACTTCAGGTAAACAATGCCCGTGGCCCCGACCTGCGGGCGCTTCACATAGTCAATGAGCGCATCGGTCTGCTTGCGGCTCCAATTTGCGCAGCCTTCGGCGTTGATGCCAACGACCAGTTCCGCGTCATCAAAAACTTTGAAGCCCTTGCCTTGTGCGAGGTCGGAGAGATCAACGAATTTCATTCCGAACCGTAGATCAGGCTTGTCGCAACCATAGTCGCGCATTGCTTCGTCGTAGCTCATCCGCAGGAAGGGCCCGCTGAAGTCTTTGCCGAGGATCGACTTGAACAAGTGCTTCGCCATGCCCTCGAACGCCCGAAGGATATCCTCGCGTTCCACGAAGGCCATCTCACAATCGATCTGGGTGAACTCGGGCTGGCGGTCCGCGCGCAGATCCTCGTCGCGGAAGCACTTCACGATCTGGAAGTAACGGTCGATCCCGGCAACCATCAGCAACTGCTTGAAGGTCTGCGGGCTTTGAGGGAGCGCATAGAATTCGCCCTGGTTCATGCGGCTGGGCACCACGAAATCCCGCGCGCCTTCCGGTGTGCTCTTGATGAGCACGGGTGTTTCCACCTCCAGGAAATTCTGCGCGCTCAGGTAGTTGCGCACCTCCATCGCCATGCGGTGGCGCAGCTCCAGGCTTTTGCGCGCCGGGTTGCGGCGCAGGTCGAGGTAGCGGTACTTCATGCGCAGCTCGTCGCCGCCATCGGTCTCGTCCTCGATGGTGAAGGGCGGGGTCTTCGCGCCGTTCAGCACCTTCAGTTCCGAGCAGAAGATCTCCACTTCGCCCGTGGGCATGTTGGCGTTCTTGCTCTGGCGCTCCGTCACGATCCCCGTAACATGCACCACGAACTCCCGCCCCAGCGAACGGGCCGTTTCGCGCAGTGTAGCATCACTGTCCGCATTGAAGGTGAGCTGGGTGATGCCATACCGATCGCGCAGGTCCACGAAGGTCATTCCGCCGAGGTCGCGGGTGCGCTGGACCCATCCGGCGAGGGTCACGGTCTGACCAGCGTTAGAGAGGCGGAGTTCGCCACAGGTGTGTGTGCGGTACATGGGATCGAAAGGGTGGCGAAGTTACCGGACTGGTCCGCACCGCTCATCTTAACATGCCATGGCTACCTTGAGGGCGTCCCGGTAGTTGAGACCATTCACCGACCCATTATTCCATGAGATCATCCCTTACCCTCGCGCTCTGTTCTCTGTTGTTCCCGTTGCATGGATCGGCCCAGCAATGGATGCTTGACCCGGACTTCGCCGATGCGGGCCGCCTGGTGTTCGATGTGCAGCAGAGCATTGATGAGTTGAGCGCAATGGTGGTGCGTGCCGAAGGCCAAACCCTCGTCGCCGGCTGGGCCACGCCGATAAGTGGGAATTTTTCCGGTGCCGTGCTTGCCCAGATCGGTCCGGATGGCCAGCTGGACGAGGCGTTCGGTGATCTGGGGATCGCTGCGACCTACCTGCCGGATCGCTCCCTTTTCGCTTACGCGATGGTGGAGCAACCGGATCATGCGGTCGTGTTGGCCGGCGGCTCCTTGAACACGACGTTCGTTCGGGACGCCATCGTGCTGCGCTACCTGGCGGATGGCACACGCGATCCGGACTTCGGTGTCGATAGCATGGTGACCGCCGATCTCGGAGGTAACGAGGTGTTCACCGCAGTGGCGCTAAACGCGATCGGCCAGATCATTTGCGCCGGTCGCGTCGGTGGATCGATCCTGGTGGTGCGGTACGACCCGAACGGCGTGCTCGATCCGTTGTTCGGGATCGGCGGGATCACCCAGGTGCCGTTGGGGTTGGGTAGCCTTTCCGGCCATGTCGGCATGGGGCTGCGCAGCGATGGGACGGTCGCCCTCGCCTGTACGACCGTTGATGGACTTGTACTCGCACGCCTCGAGGAGGATGGCTTCCCGGACAACACCTTTGGTACGGACGGCGTGTTGATGATCAATGAGGAACTGGCCTTTCATGCGTTCCTGTTGCAACCGGACGACTTCATGCTGGTGGGCGGTGGTGCGCCGCTGGATGTGAACGGGGAATGCCAGGGATTCCAGTTGATGCGATTCGATCCCGAAGGGATGCTGGATCCAGCGTTCGATGGAGATGGCATTGTGCGCACGCTCGTTTCGCAGGCATGCCCTGAGCTGTACGATCTCGCGTTGTTGCCCGGTGGGCTCATACTGGCCGCTGGAACTGGTTCAAGCGAGGACACCTTCGCGGATCTCACTGCGGTGCGTTACCGCCCGGATGGATCCCTGGATCCGGCCTTTGATGAGGACGGTATGATCTTGGTGGACATGGGTTGCAGCGCGATGGATGTCGCCTATGCGATCGCCGTGCAGACCGATGGCGATGTGATGGTGGCCGGCCTCACCGATTGCGGTCCCTTCCCGAACGACATCGCCGTGATCCGTCTGCAGCCCGATATCAATACCACCATCGGCGATCCCCTCGCTTCAACAGGTGGCCTCTCGCTGCGGCCGAATCCTGCCATGTTCGAGACCTGGCTGGAATACACCGTGACAACCGATCAACCTGTGAGCCTGGAACTGTGGGACGTACAAGGCCGCAAGGTGAGCAGTGTGTTCACTGATCAGCGCCGCTCCTTGGGTACCTACCGCGAGCAACTGTCGCTCCATGGTCTTTCGGCCGGTCTCTACACCGCCATGCTCTCTGGCGGTGGTGTTGTCCAGCGGGCGCGGTTCGTGAAGGAGTAGCGCGAGCTCACGGTGTTCTGAACCATCGGTCACCCGGTGGGCAACGCGGGCGGACCGAAAAGCCATCCTGAACAAAAGCTTCTGCCATGAGAACATCGCTACGCAACCTCGCCTGGGCCGCATTGCTCGGCTCAAGTTCTTCCCTGGCGTGCTCGTGCTATGGGCCACAAACATTCTGCGGCGTGTTGCATCCACCCTACCCGAATCCGGAGTGGTGGATCCCCGATGCCGTGGTCCTCGGGGTGAAGCTCGGTGACATCGCGCACGGAATGGACGTGAAAGTGGTCACGGTCTTTTCCGGTTCGGTGCAAGAGAACGACACCTTGCGTGTGTGGGGTGACACCGGCTTGAATTGCCGGGTGTACGCCGAGACTTGGGCTGCGGGCGATACGGTGGTTTGGGCCTTGCAATGGACCGACTTCGCCGGTGGTTCCATGGAACAGGAAGGTGATTACCTGATCTCCGTCTGTGGCACGTATTGGCTCGAGTATGCGAACGGTATTGTCTCCGGTGCGTTGCTGGAGGAAGGCGTTATTGAAAGTGTACCGATCGATCAGTTCGTGGCCTTCGTGGCCGGATGCCTCACTACCACGGTGGCCGAAGGAGCGGGCGAGGATCCGCTGATCGTCCGTGCCGACGGCGGCGCCCTATGGCTCTCGATGATCACGCGACAGCGCGCGCAACTCTCGATCGTCGATGCGTTGGGACGCGACCTTATTTCCCGGGATTGGGATGGATCGCCGGTCCAGTTCAGCGGAATGGCCCCTGGCGCTTATCTAGTGCTAGTAGATGTCGGCGAGCGACGATGGGGCAGGAAAGTGGCACTGTACTAGGCTCCGACCTGCTTCCGCCGTGCAGCACGGTTCGATCGCTGTGAGCGAACTGGTCGGCACGTCTTGGATCCCACCGACATTTGATCGGGATCCAATTCACCCCGTTCATGGCCGCACCCATCAATTCCCCGTTCACCCGTTTCGCCAAGAAGACCTCCATTTACACCGGGAGGCCTGCGACCTTCATCATCGCGGTTCTGTTGATCGTGGTGTGGGCGGGCACCGGTCCGCTCTTCGACTTCAGCGACACCTGGCAGTTGGTGATCAACACCAGCACCACGGTCATCACCTTCCTCATGGTGTTCCTCATCCAGAACACGCAGAATCGCGACACGGAAGCGTTACAGATCAAGCTCGATGAGATCATCCGCGCGATCGGGACGGCCAACAATGCACTTCTCGATCTGGAGGAGATGGACGATAAGGAGTTGGATCGGATACGCGAGACATACCAAGTACTGGCGCGGAACGAAAGGGAGGGGAAGAAGTAGGACCTGCGATTTCCAGGTGCACCTTTTACCCTAGTGCGTTCCCCGCGAACAACGCCGTGTACTGCACACGAGAGACAGGGACCAAGGGTTCTTGGTCGGGCGCATCGCTCCATGTGCAGATATTTGCACGTTCCTGACCAGCGGCGGACTACTTCGCCCGCATCCTGTTCCCCTTCGCCTCGTGCGTCACTTCCGCCAAGCCAAACGCTTCCATTAAGGGCGGCAGGTATACGCCGAAACGACCACGCAGTCCTTTCTTCAGACCGTACCAGCCTTTCACGGGGTTCTTCTCGCTGCGGCCCCAGGCTTCCACAGTGCCATCCTTCGCGGGCTTCTGTTCATCGGCACCGCCGAGGTCCATCCAGTCGCCGTGCTTCTTCAGCATCGCGTGCAGGTCGTTGATGCATCGGATGTCGTAGAGCAGAACGGTCTTGCCCACGGTGCATACAAGCACTTCCTTGGAGCCAGTTCCGAGCGTAGTCGAGGCATCCTTCTCATCGACGTGCATCGTGTACTCCGAAGTGCCGGGAGGGGTCTTCAGTTTCCAAGGGTTGTTTTTGGTGCGCTTTTCCATGGCGAGTGAAAGTACAATGCCGCTCTAGAGCGTCCCCCGCAGCTGTCATCACGAGCGCAGCGAAGTGGCTGCTCCAGTTCGCTCGCCTCGAACAACGCCGATCACTCCTTCACAAAGCGGACCACCTGCCCGGCGCTACGGGCGAAGTAGTTGCCCGGCGGAAATGCATGGATGTCTAGGACTGGAGATGAAGCACCATCCGAACGCAGGAGCACGCGCACGCCCACGGCGTTGAACACCTCTACAGCGGAATTCCTTCCCATGGTAGCCGGTAACGCGATGTGATCATGGGCAGGGTTCGGTGTCGGAAGGGCCATCGAGGATCCGGCAGTGACCGGAACGAATGTCGTGAGATCATTGTGCACGCGTGCTATCCCATTACGGCCCACGCCGTCATAACTGATCATGCTTCCCGCGATGATGATCTTTCCTGTGGATTGGAGCACGAGGTCGTATAGCCAGGTCGACGTGGTATACCCGAAGTGATCGATGCCCGAACCGGGATCGAACGCGGGGTCCGGCGCACCGTCCGCAAGCAGGCGTGCAACATTGCTGAAGGCTACCCCATCGTAGGATGTGAAGGGTCCGCCGACGATGAACGCCCCGTTGGCATCAAGGGC
>Ga0105046_10016365_pt1 | contig 11387 bp, 8 predicted proteins | sample MAT03_FD_78385 | JGI IMG/M metagenome (GOLD analysis project Ga0105046, IMG submission 78385) | Freshwater microbial communities from Lake Fryxell liftoff mats and glacier meltwater in Antarctica - MAT-03 (megahit assembly) | ecosystem: Environmental > Aquatic > Freshwater > Ice > Liftoff...
AGCGGGTCCGGATGCGGAAATCGATCCGGGTTTCGTCGCATTCCACCGCCAGACAGCAGGCCCCGGCCATGACGGCGGCCAGCGGCTGCGCCCCGCCCATGCCGCCCAAGCCGCCGGTCAGGATCCAGCGTCCGGTCAGGTTGCCGCCGTAATGCTGCCGCCCCGCCTCGGCAAAGGTCTCGTAGGTGCCCTGCACGATGCCTTGGGTGCCGATGTAAATCCACGACCCGGCGGTCATCTGGCCGTACATGGCCAGCCCCTTTTTATCGAGCTCGTTGAAATGGTCCCAGGTTGCCCAGTGCGGCACCAGGTTGGAATTGGCGATCAGCACGCGCGGCGCGTCGGGGTGGGTGCGGAAAATGCCAACCGGCTTGCCCGACTGCACCAGCAGGGTCTCGTCCGCCTCCAGATCCTTCAGCGCGGCGACGATTCGGTCGAAATCCGCCCAGGTCCGCGCCGCGCGCCCGATGCCGCCATAGACGACCAGTTCGTGCGGGTTTTCGGCCACATCGGGGTGCAGATTGTTCATCAGCATCCGCATCGGCGCCTCGGTCAGCCAGGATTTGGCGGTGATCGTCGTGCCGGTCGCGGGATAGACATCGCGGGCATCGTGGCGGGGATCGGTCATAATATTACCTTAAGTATGTTTGCCAGTGAACTCATATCATTCATCATATCGGCAAGGTGGCCTCGCAGGCGTGCGGTCTTGGCGGGATCGGGATGCCAGGGGGCGGCCTCGGCCTGCAGATAAGTGGCTTGCGCCAGTTCCAATTGGATCGCATGCCATCCCTGTGCGGGCCGACCATAGTGGCGCGTGGTCCAACCGCCCTTGAACCGCCCGTTCAGCACCGTGGAATAGCCCGCAGCGCCGGCACAACATGCGTTGACAGCGCGTTCCAGCGCGGGGGCGCAGGTCGTTCCGTCATTGGTGCCGATGTTGAAATCGTGCAAGGTGCCGGGAAACAGGAACGGGATGCGCGAACGGATCGAATGGGCGTCAAACAGGATCGCCACGCCATGCCGGGCCCGCACCCGGGCCATCTGCGCGGCCAGCGCGGTGTGATAGGGCGCATGCCATGCATCACGCCGCGCGGCGACCTCGTCACCCGTAATGGCGCGGTCCCAGATCGGCAGACCGTTGAAATCGGTCACAGGCACCAGGTCGGTGGTGGTCTGGCCGGGGTAAAGACTGGCCCCGTCCGGGTCACGGTTGGCGTCGATCACATAGCGGTGCGCGTTGGCGCGCACCGTGGTCAGCCCGGCAACCAAACCGTTGTAAAGACTGTCGATATGCCAGTCGGTATCTGCCAGCCTGCGCCCGTTGGCATTCAGCAGCTTGCCGATGACGGGCGGCAGATAGGTACCGGCATGGGGCAGGCCCAGCACCAGCGGACCGTCGCCTTCGGTCACCGTGACCGGGATCACATCGCCACCCCGGCGGCGCTGACCAGCGCGCCCGATGTGACCAGCGCCGCCGCCGCGACCAGATCGGGGGCCAGATAGCGATCATCCCCCAGTGGTGCGATATCTGCGCGCACGCGCGCCATCACCCGTTGCAAGGGCGGGCTGGTCAGCAATGGCGCCCGAAAATCGATACCCTGCGCGGCGGCGATCAGTTCGATCCCCAAAATATGCGCCAGGTTCTGGTTCATCCGCACCAGACGCCGCGCGGCATGGGCGGCCATGCTGACGTGATCTTCCTGATTGGCGCTGGTCGGGGTAGAATCGGTGCTGCAGGGATTGGCCAGATGCTTGTTTTCGCTCATCAACGCCGCACTCGTCACCTCGGCGATCATCAGGCCGGAGTTCAGGCCGGGCCTGGGCGTCAGGAACGGCGGCAGGTCGAACGACAGAGTGGGGTCGACCATCAGCGCCACCCGCCGCTGCGCAATCGCGCCGATTTCGGCAATGGCCAACGCAATCTGATCGGCGGCAAAGGCCACCGGCTCGGCATGAAAATTGCCGCCCGAAACGATCAGACCTGCGTCCACCAGCACCAGCGGATTATCGGTCACCGCATTCGCTTCGATCTGCAAGGTATTTTCTGCAAAGGATAAAAGGTCGATGGAAGCCCCTGTCACCTGTGGCTGACAGCGGATACAATAGGGATCCTGCACGCGGGTATCGCCGGTGCGGTGGCTGTCGCGGATCTGCGACCCTTCCATCAGGGCGCGCATCGCGGCAGCCACCGCGATCTGGCCGGGATGCCCGCGCAACGCATGGATCGCGGCGACCAGCGGCGCGGTCGAGCCCATGATGGCGTCGGTGGACAGGCAGGATGTCACGATCGCCGCCTGCGCCGCCCCTTGGGCCGCCCACAGCCCCGTCAGCGCGCAAGCCGTTGAAAACTGAGTGCCATTGATCAGGGCCAGCCCCTCTTTCGCGCCCAGCACCAGCGGGGTCAGCCCGGCGCGGGTAAGGGCGGCGGCCCCCGGCAAGCGCTCGCCCTGAAACAGCGCCTCGCCCGCGCCGATCATCGCGGCCGTCATATGCGCCAGCGGGGCCAGATCGCCGCTGGCCCCGACCGAGCCTTGGGCAGGCACCACCGGCGTCACGCCGAACTTCAGCATCGCCTCAATCTGCGCAATCACCGCCCAGCGCACGCCCGACGCGCCCCGCCCCAACGACAGCAGTTTCAACGCCATCATCAGGCGGGTCGTGGCCACGTCCAATGTCTCGCCCACACCGCAGCAGTGGGACAGGATCAGATTTCTTTGCAACAAGGCAGTATCTTGCGCGGCGATCTTCACGCTGGCCAATTTGCCAAAGCCGGTATTGATGCCATAGACCGCAATTTCGCCCGCCGCCGCCCGCGCGACCAGTTCTGCCGCCGCCTGTACCGGGCCCTGCGCACTGTCATCCAGCCGCACGGGCAGGCCGTCGCGCCACATCTGCTGCAGCAGCGACAGGGGCGTGGCCCCCGGGATCAGGGTCAGCATGGCACACCTTGGACAAAGCGTTGATGCAGCGGGTTGAACCCGATGCGATAGCACAATTCGGCCGTGCTTTCGACATTCCACAGGCACAGGTCTGCCCGCAAACCGGGCGCGATCACGCCCCGGTCGGCCAGTCCCAGCGCGCGCGCTGCGTTGCGCGTGACACCTGCCATCGCTTCGTCCACCGTCAGGCGGAACAGGGTGCAGGCCATGTTGATCGCCAGCAGGATCGAGGTGAGGGGCGAAGTGCCGGGGTTCATGTCGGTGGCCACCGCCATCGCCACGCCGGCGGCGCGGAACGCGGCGACCGGGGGCCGAACGGTTTCGCGCAACGCATAGAACGCGCCCGGCAGCAGCACCGCGACCGTGCCCGCCGCCGCCATCGCCGCCGCGTCGCCGGCGTCGGCATGTTCCAGATGATCCGCGGACAACGCGCCGTACCGCGCGGCCAGACGTGCACCGCCGCTGGCCGACAATTGCTCGGCGTGCAGTTTTACCGGCAGGCCGAGCGCGCGGGCAGCATCGAACACCTGCGCCATCTGGGCCGCGTCAAAGGCAATCGTTTCGCAAAACCCGTCCACCGCATCGGCCAACGTCAGGGCATGAGCGGCGGCAAGGCCCGGCAGGCAGACCCGGTCCAGATAGGCCTGCGCCGCGCCCGCGAACTCGGGCGGCAGGGCATGTGCGGCCAGATAAGTGGTCCGGACACTGACCATGCGCTGCAGCCCCAGCGCCCGCGCCGCGCGCAGCATCCGCAATTCCGTATCAATCTCAAGTCCATAGCCGGATTTGATTTCGACCGTTGTCACCCCTTCGGCCAGCAAAGCGTCCAGCCTTGGCAACGCCTGCGCGACAAGATCGGCCTCGGTTGCCGCGCGGGTGGCCCGCATGGTTGACGCGATCCCGCCGCCTGCCCGGGCAATATCGGCATAGGTCGCACCGTTCAACCGCGCCTCGAACTCGGCCGCGCGGTGGCCGCCATGGACCAGATGGGTGTGGCAGTCGATCAGGCCGGGCGTCAGCAGCCGCCCGCCGCCGTCCAGCCGGTCGCGGCCATGAAACGCGGCGGGCAAGGCGGCCTCGGGGCCGGACCACCGGATCGCCCCGTCGCCGATGACAACCGCCGCCGCAGGCAGGATGCCCGCGCCTGTCTGCATCGTGGCCAACTGGATATTGCCAAGGATCATCGCGCCGCTTGACCTGAACCGGGGAACGCCATTAATATGTCTGCACATAATAACGCTGTCAAGCGGGGGTGCGATGCAGGTGATCTGGGCCGAACAGGCGTTGCTGCCGCAGGGCTGGGCGCGCGATGTGGCGGTGACGATTGCCGATGGGCGGCTCACCGGCGTCGCCCCCGGCACCCCCCCCCACGGCACCCGCACCGCCATCCTGCTGCCCGCGCCCGCCAATCTGCACAGCCATGCCTTTCAGCGCGCCATGGCCGGGCTGACCGAGGCGCGCGGGCCCGATCCACACGACAGCTTCTGGACCTGGCGGCAGTTGATGTTCCGCTTTCTGGACCGGCTGACGCCCGACCATGTGCAATCCATCGCCGCCTTTGTGCAGATCGAGATGCTGGAGGCCGGTTTCGCCTGCAACACCGAGTTTCACTATCTGCACCACCAGCCCGGTGGCGCGCCCTATGCCGATCTGGCCGAGATGGCGGGCCGGATCGCCGCAGCGGCGGCGCAGACCGGAATCGGGCTGACCCTGCTGCCGGTGCATTACCAGTTCGGCGGCTGCGACGGCCGCCCGCTGGGGCCGGGGCAGGTGCGGTTCGGCACCGATCCCGATGGCTTTGCCGCCCTTTGGCAGGCCAGCGGCGCGGCCTTGCGCGGCCTGCCCGCCGATACCCTGCTGGGGGTCGCGCCGCATTCGCTGCGCGCTGTGTCGCCCCAGGGGCTGGCGCAGGTGGCGGCATTGGGCGATGGGCCGATCCATATGCATCTGGCCGAACAACGGGCCGAGGTGGCCGAGGTCCTGGCCGCGCGCGGCGCACGCCCGGTGGAATGGCTGCTGGACCATGCTGCGGTCGACCCGCGCTGGTGCCTGATCCACTGCACACAGATGCACCCGATCGAGACAAGGCAGCTTGCCGCCACCGGCGCGGTGGCGGGCCTGTGTCCGATCACCGAGGCCAACCTGGGCGACGGCATCTTTGACGGCGTGCGCTGGTTCGGGGCCGGCGGGCGGGCCGGGATCGGATCGGACAGCAACCTGCGGATCGCATTGGCCGAGGAGTTGCGGCAACTGGATCATTCCCAACGCCTGCGCGACCATAGCCGCGCCGCCCTGGCCACATCCGACCAGTCAACCGGGCGGCGGCTGTTTCAGGCGGTGGCCAGCGGCGGTGCCCAGGCGGCGGGCCGGGCCAGCGGCGCGATTGCACCGGGGCTCTGGGCCGACCTCCTGGCGCTTGATGGCAGGGCCGTCGATCTGCAGGGCTTGCAAGGCGACACCGTGCTGGATGCGTTTGTCTTTGCCGGCACGGCCAATCCGGTGGCCGATGTCTGGGCCGCCGGGCGGCACGTCGTCCGTGGCGGCCGCCACATCGCCCGCGACGCCGTGACCGACGCCTATCGCGCCGCCCTGCGCGATCTGCGCGGCGCGCTGTGACCGGTTGGCAGGACATCAAGGCCGAGGTGCTGGCCCGCATCCACGCCCGCGCCTGGCCCCCCGGCAGCGCCATCCCGCACGAAGCGGCGCTGGCGCAGGAATTTGGCGTGGCGCGCGCGACGGTGAACCGGGCGCTGCGGTCGCTGGCGCAGGCGGGCTGGCTGGACCGCCGCCGCAAGGCGGGCACCCGGGTCGCGCTGCATCCGGTGCGCAAGGCGACCCTGTCGATCCCGATCCTGCGGGCCGAGGTGACGGCGCTGGGCCACGCCTATGCCCACCGCCTGCTGTCGCGCGATCTGGCCCCGGCCCCGGACGCCATCGCCGCCGCCCTCGCCCTGCCGACCGCGACGATGCTGTGGCACATCGTGGCACTGCATCTGGCCGACGACGCGCCCTTTGCGGCCGAGGATCGCTGGGTGAACCCTGCCGCGATCCCCGGCTTTGCCGATGCCGATCTGACCCGGACCAGCGCCAATGAATGGCTGGTGCAGCATGCACCCTTTACCCACGGCGATTTCACCATCGCGGCGGCCCGCGCCGGGGCCGGTCCGGTCCCCATCGCGCCCTGCGGCGCGGCGCTGCTGACCGTGACCCGCACCACCTGGGACGGTTTTCGCCCGATCACCTGGGTTCGACTGACCTTTGCCCAGGGGCACCAGATCAGGGCCGCCCTGTAATCCCGTCCCGATCCCGGCGTTGACGTTGGGTCATTTGGCCTTTGCATTTTCTGTCCAGAAATATCCCGGGGTCCGGGGCAGAGCCCCGGGTGGCGCGGCGGGGCCCGTCGGTTCAGGCCAAAGCCGCCTGCACCTGCGCGATGAAATCCTCGCCCCGGCGTTCGAAATTGTCGTACTGGTCGAAACTCGCTGCTGCCGGGGCCAGCAGCACCACGTCGCCCGGTTGCGCCTCGGCCACCGCGCGGGCCACGGCGCGCGCCATCGTGGTGCAGACCTCGGCCTCGACCTCTTGCAATTGCATGGCGAAATGGGCGGCCTCGCGGCCGATCACATAGGCTTTCACCACCGATCCCAGATGCGGCACCAACCCGGCCAGACCGCCCTCCTTCTCCAGCCCGCCGCAGATCCAGCGGATGCGCTCAAACGCCTGCAACGCCTTGGCCGCGCTGTCGACATTGGTGGCCTTGCTGTCGTTGACATAGCTGACGCCCGCCGCCTCGGCGATGCGCTGGCTGCGATGCGGCAGGCCGGGATAGCTGCGCAGCGCCGCCTCGATCGCCTTGGGCCCCAGCCCCAGCGACCGGCACACGGCGAACGCGGCGCAGGCGTTCTGGTGGTTATGCGCGCCCGGCAGGCCTGCGACGGCGCGCAAGTCGATCGCCGCCATCTGCCGCCCCTTGCGCCATTCGGATAAAAACCCCTTGCGCGCAAAGACCGACCAACCCGCCTGCTCCAGCTTGCCCGCGACCGACACGCGGATGACGCGGTCATCGCCCGCGCCTTCGGCCATCACCCCGGCCAGAAAACGGCCTTCGGGTTCGTCCACGCCGATCACCGCACGATCCGGGCCGCCTTGGGTGAACAGCCGCGCCTTGGCCGCGAAATAGCCACCCAACCCGCCGTGCCGGTCCAGATGATCGGGCGACAGGTTAGTGAACACGGCGATGTCGGGGGTCAGCGCCCGGGCCAGATCGGTCTGGTAGCTGGACAATTCCAGCACCACGACCTCGCCATCCTGGGCGGGTTCGATATCCAGCACGCCGCGCCCGATATTGCCGGCCAGTTGCGCCGGGCGGCCACATTCGGTCAGGATATGGTGGATCAGCGCGCTGGTGGTGGATTTGCCGTTCGATCCGGTCACGGCCACGACCTGCGGGCGCTGATCGAAACCGTCCCAGTCATCGGTCGCATAGCTGCGAAAGAACAGGCCGATGTCATTGTCCACCGGCACCCCTGCGGCCTGCGCGGCAGCGATGGCCGGATGCGGCGCGGGGTAAAGGTGCGGGATGCCGGGCGAGGTGACCAGCAGGCTGACGCCGTCCCATGCGCCGCTGCGGGTCAGGTCGCGCAGGGTCAGGCCGTCCGTTTCTGCGACAGCGCGCGCCTCGGCATTGTCATCCCAGACGACCGGGATCGCCCCTCCCGCCACCAAGGCCGCCATCGTCGCCCGGCCCGAGCGGCCAAGACCCAGCACCCCGATCGTCTGTCCGTCGACGCCCTGAACCGGTATCATCCGCTATCCTTTTCTGCCGCTATCCGATCAGGCCGTGGCCGGTTTGCCTGGCATTCCACCCGCTTGCGCCATCGTCTGGTCGGGCTGCGCCGCCTCAGCGCACCTTCAGCGTCGCCAGCCCGATCATCGCCAGGATCAGGCTGATGATCCAGAACCGGATCACGATTTGCGGCTCGGCCCAGCCCTTTTTCTCATAATGGTGGTGGATCGGGGCCATCAGGAACACCCGCTTGCCGGTGCGCTTGAAATACAGCACCTGGATGATCACCGACAGCGCCTCGACCACGAACAGGCCGCCGACGATGGCCAGCACGATCTCGTGCTTGGTGGCCACCGCGATGGCACCCAGCGCGCCGCCCAGCGCCAGCGAGCCGGTATCGCCCATGAACACGGCGGCAGGCGGGGCGTTATACCACAAAAAGCCCAGGCCGCCGCCGATCAGCCCGGCGCAAAACACCAGAATTTCGCCGGTTTCGGGCACGTAGTGCAGGCCGAGTTCGGTGGAAAAGTCGACCCGGCCGACGAAATAGGCGATGATGCCAAAGGTGCCGGCGGCGATCATCACCGGCATGATCGCCAGCCCGTCCAGCCCGTCGGTCAGGTTCACCGCATTCGCGGCCCCGACGATCACCAGCACCGCAAAGGGCACAAACAGCCAGGACAGGTTGAACAGCACGTCCTTGAACACCGGCACGGCCAGTTGATAGGACAACCCGCCCGGGTGATAGGCCGCCGCCCAACAGGCCGCGATGGCGGCCACCACAAAGCCCGCGATCAGCCGGACCCGGCCCGACACGCCCACGCTGGTCTGCCTGGACACCTTGGCATAATCGTCGGCGAACCCGATCAGCGCAAACGACAGCGTGACGAACATCACCATCCAGACATAGGGATTGTCCAGCCGTGCCCATAACAACGTGGCGGTGGTCAGGGCCGCGATGATAAGGATGCCGCCCATCGTCGGCGTGCCGGCCTTGGCGAAATGGCCCGCCGGACCGTCGGCGCGGATCGGCTGGCCCTTGCCCTGCTTGCGGCGCAGGATGTTGATCAAGGGCGGGCCGAACAGAAAGCCGAACACCAGCGCGGTCATGAACGCGCCGCCCGCGCGAAACGTTATGTAGCGAAACAGGTTGAACACGTCCCCCCCGTCCGACAGCGCCGTCAACCAGTACAACATGCCTTACCCTTACCCCTCTGCCGCCGTATCGTCATCGTCGGCGGGCCTGTGGCCCAGTTTGCGGATCGCGTCAACGACCAGAGCGATCCGGCTGCCCTTGGACCCCTTGACCAGCACCACATCGCCGGCATCGAACAGCCTGCGCGCCTCGGGCACCAGGTCTTCGGCGCGTTCGGCCCAGCGGCCCTGCTGGCGTTCGGGCAGCGCGTCGTACAGCGCGCGCATCCGTGGCCCGGCGCAATGCACCAGCGACAGCGCCGCCATCGCGCGGTCTTGCGCCATCTGGGCATGGATGGCCAATTCCTGCGGCCCCAGTTCCAGCATGTCGCCCAGGATGGCGATGCGGCGGCCCTGGGCCAGGCGGCCGACGCCATCCTCGGGCGCGGTCGCGGCCAGCATGTCCAGCGCCGCCGACAGCGAGGCGGGGTTGGCGTTGAACGCATCGTCGATCAGGGTGATGCGGTCGCCGTCATATCCGCGCAGCAGGCGCAACGACTCGCGCGTGCCGCGCCCGGGGGGCGGTTGCCACTGGCCCAGCCCCATCAGCGTCAGCGCCCGGTCCGCACCCATCGCCTGGGCCGCCGCCAGAACCCCCATCGCGTTGATGGCGAAATGCCGCCCCTCGCTTTGCACCCGCAGCAGGACCGGTGTGCGCCATGCGCGACCACGGGCCACGGTAACGCTGCCGCACAGGCGGATATCGGTCAGTCGGTGATGGTTTGCGGCCTCCAGGCCAAAGGTCACCACCCGCGCACCGGCGGCACGCGCCGCTGCGATCAGGATCGGGGTCTGCGCCAGATCGCCATGCAGCACCGCCGTGCCGCCCGGTTCCAGCCCCTGCGCGATCGCGCCCTTTTCGGCGGCGATCCCGTCCAGCCCGCCCCGGTCGGCAAACGCCTCCAGATGCGCGGCGGCGACAGTTGTGACCATGACCACATGCGGACGGGCCAGCCGGGCCAGGGGCGCGATCTCGCCGGGATGGTTCATCCCGATCTCGATCACCGCGAACTGCGTATCGGCGGGCATCCGCGCCAGGGTCAGCGGCACACCCCAATGGTTGTTGTAGCTGGCGACCGAGGCATGGGTCCGGCCCTGGCCCTGCAAGGCGAAACGCAGCATGTCCTTGGTCGACGTCTTGCCGACCGAGCCTGTCACCGCAACGATCCGCGCCCCGGTGCGGGCGCGGGCGGCCCGGCCCAGATCCTCCAGTGCGCGCTGCACATCCGCCACGATCAGCAGGGGTGCGTCGGGCGCGACATCGGCGGGGCGATGGGTGACAACTGCGGCGGCGGCACCGGCGGCAAGGGCCCGGGCCACGAAATCATGGCCATCGCGGGTGGCCTGCAGGGCGATGAACATATCGCCGGGCTGCAGGGTGCGGGTGTCGATCGACACGCCGCCCGCCTGCCAGTGGCGCGTGGCCTGCCCGCCGGTCGCGGCAGCAGCCTCGGGCGCGGTCCACAGCGGGATCATGTCAGGCATTTCAGCGGCGCGGGCGCGCGGTCAGGGCCCCGCAACCGCGCCGCAAGGCCCCTGACCCGCTGCGGCGCGAACGCGCGGTCACGGCCGCGCAACCGCGCCGCAAGGCCCCTGACCCGCCGCGGCCCGGGCGCGCGGTCAGGGTCGCGCAACCGCGCCGCAAGGCCCCTGACCCGCTGCGGCGCGGGCGCGCGGTCACGGCCGCGCAACCGCGCCGCAAGGCCCCTGACCCGCTGCGGCGCGGTTCCCGGGCGCGCAGGACTGCGGCCATAGCCACCGGATCGCCCGCGCCCGACAGCGTCGCTCATCCCCGCCCCTCCAGCGCGGCCACGCTGATGCTCGCCTGTTCGGCATCGTCAAACGGCAACACGTCATCGCCGATGATCTGCCCGGTTTCATGCCCTTTGCCGCAGATCAGCAGTGCGTCGCCCGGGGCCAGCCCGTCCACCCCGCGCAGGATCGCCTCGGCGCGGTCGCCGACCTCGGTGGCGATATCGCCACCGCCGCCCGCCATCACGCCCGCCATCACCGCGCGGCGGATGCTGGCGGGATCTTCCGAGCGGGGGTTGTCGTCGGTCACGATCACCACATCGGCATGGCGCGCCGCCGCAGCCCCCATCAAGGGCCGCTTGGAGCGGTCACGGTCGCCGCCCGCGCCGATGATCGCCACGATCCGGCCCAGCACATGCGGGCGCAGCGCCTGCGCCGCCGTGGCGATCGCATCCGGCGTATGGGCATAATCGACAAACACCGAGGCCCCGTTGCCGCGCCGCGCCGCCAACTGCATCCGGCCCCGCACGGTTGTCAGCCTGGGCAATGCGCGAAACACCGCGTCGGGATCTTCGCCCCCGCCGATCACCAGACCGGCGGCCACCAGCACATTCTGCGCCTGAAACCCGCCGATCAGCCCCAGCCGCACCTGCTGCGCCTGGCCCTGCCAGGTGAACAGCATGTCCTGCCCGGTCGCGTCGAATCGCTGGCCGGTC
>Ga0105046_10016367_pt1 | contig 11387 bp, 11 predicted proteins | sample MAT03_FD_78385 | JGI IMG/M metagenome (GOLD analysis project Ga0105046, IMG submission 78385) | Freshwater microbial communities from Lake Fryxell liftoff mats and glacier meltwater in Antarctica - MAT-03 (megahit assembly) | ecosystem: Environmental > Aquatic > Freshwater > Ice > Liftoff...
GCGAGCTTCATCGTGGAGAAGTCGGGCGTGATCAGCAACATCAAAGTGATCGATGGCGATGCTGGTGAAGTGGATGAACAACTGGTGGAGATGATCAAGTCCGCCCAACCTTGGCAGCCAGGAGCTGAAAAGGGACTGCCGGTGCGCGTGGAAATGCGCTTGCCGGTCCAATTCTAGAACCAAACTCCATACACCAATAAGCAGGAAGGCTCCGGAAACGGGGCTTTCGGCTTTCCAAAACACGGGAGGCAGGAGCAAGAGACAAGAGCAAGAGCAGGAGCAAGAGACAGGAGCAAAAGCAGGAGGCAGGAGCAGGAGCAATCCACAATCTGCAATACCTACTACCGAACACCAACCCTCAAGTACCAAATAGCCAATAGCCAGTAGCTAAAAACTAGCAGCCATCAGAACCCGTAATTTCGGCGAGTGCTTTCCGCGAATTCAACGGACTGACCCATTCCCTTGGAACGTTCACAGCCAGCGAAGCATCGCTCCGAATTACCTCCGCTGCGTCTTAGTATCCACGATTCGATCCACCTGGTCCGTCGGGAGGATTGGAGCGCCGTTACCACGGATGCGGTTTCCTATTTGCACTACGACCACCTCTGCACCTTGGAGGATGCGATGGACGGATCCATGGAATTCCGTTACGCCGTTTTCCATTGCCAAGCGTTCAAACCGATCGGTATCGCCTATTTCCAAGTGCTGGACGTGGAGGACAATGGCAGCGACTACGGCCCGGGAGTGCGCAAACTGGGAAAGGCCATCGGGTCGCGGATCGTTCAGGAATTGAAAGTGCGAAGCTTGGTCTGCGGCAACGCGTTCCATAGTGGCGCTCACGGTATCCACTTCATCGAGGCGGTGCCGATGGAGCAACAGTTGCTCGCCGTGGAAACGGCCATGCATGAACTACGCTCCGATGAACGCTTGTCCATCTCACCGGCAGTTCTGATCTTCAAGGAGTATCGAAAGGAGATCAAGGAGGCCGCCGTTCTGGAAACGAAGAACTACCACCCCTTGGCCATGGACGTGAACATGCTGATGGACCTTCCCAGCGAATGGAAAAGCCTGGAGGATCATTCCAACGCCCTTACTTCCAAAGCACGCACCCGTTCCCACACGATCATGGAACGATCACAAGGCCTTGTGATCAAGGACCTCGATGTCGCGGAGATAACCGCCCATCTGCCTACGATGCAACGGCTTTTCGATCAGGTGCTGGAGCGTTCACCTTTCATTTTCGGTCGGCTCAACGTAGCGGTGTATCCGCAGTGGAAGGCACAGTGGGGCGAAGCAATGATGTTCCACGGCTTTTTCCTGAACGGTGAATTGGTTGGCTTCAATTCCGCATTCGTTCTGGGCGATATGTTGGATGCCCATTTCGTGGGGATAGACTATGCACTGAACAAAGAACACATGATCTATCAACGCATGTTGTTCGACCTGCTGAAGTATGCGTTCGAGAAAGAACTCCGAACGATCAATTTCGGTCGCGCAGCAGAGCAAGCGAAAAGCTCGATCGGTGCCAAGCCCGTGGACTTGCTGTGGTATGTGAAGCATCGGAACGCATTGGCAAATAGCATCATCGGACCATTCATCCGTCGGGTAAAGCCCGGTGATTTTGAATTGCGGTCACCGTTCAAGAAGGAGCGTTAATGGATTCAGTTACGCAGATCGTGTTGGGTGCCGCCGTGGGTGAAGTGGTCCTTGGACGGAAGGTCGGGAACAAGGCCATGCTCTGGGGTGCGATCGCCGGTACCATTCCCGATCTCGATGTCCTTTCGCGTTCGCTCTTCGATGATCTGCGTGCCAACGAATTGCACCGTGGGATCACACACTCCATCCTGTTCAGTTTGGTCATGGCACCGCTGCTCGGTTGGTGGGTAAAGAGGCATCGCCGATCACTGCTGGCTTTTTTCATTCTTCTTATCGGCTTGGTGTTCCTTCAAGGTGTCGGGTCCACCAATGCCATGCTCGTGATCATGGCCGTTACCGCTGCGGTGATCGTGTTGGTCTTATGGAAAGGGAACAGGAGCGACGAGGTTTCCGTGAAGGACTGGTCGTGGCTTTTCTGGTGGAGCTTGGTCACACATCCGTTGCTCGATTGCCACACCACTTGGGGCACACAACTGTTCTGGCCGTTGCCGTGGAAGGTTGCGTACAACAACATCTTCGTCGTGGATCCGCTCTATACCGTGCCCTTCCTGATCTTCGTGGCGATCGCCATGTTCTTCAAACGCGCTGATCCGCGCAGGAGATGGATCAATTGGACCGGTATCGGCATAAGCACTGCATACATGGCATTGACCTTGGTATTCAAGTACGTCGCCTATGAACAGGTGAAGAATTCCGTGGTGCGCCAAGGCATTCCATATTCCGGGATCTCCACAAGGCCAACGCCGTTCAACTCGATCCTTTGGACCACCAACTTGAATAGCGGGGACAAATACTACCTCGGTTACTATTCGCTGTTGGACACGAAGCCGGATGTCGATCTCGTCGTGATCCCCAAGAACCACGAGCTATTGGGCGAATGGATGAATAATGAGAAAGTACAACGCTTGATCCGATTGTCCGATGACAACTACGTGATCAAGTTGAAGGATGATACATTGCTCTTCTGCGATCTACGTTTCGGTCAATTGGGGGCACCGAGTGCCGATAAACCGTTCGTCTATTCCTACAAGTTGATACCGGATGGCAAGGACCTGCGCGTGGAGGTTCTTCCACCACCACGGATCGATGGTGCCGGATTCAAAGCCCTGATGAAAGAGCTCTGGGAACGTGTGAAAGGTTTGTGATCACTATCCCCACTGGGCCAAGAGCATGTACATGGCGGCAATGGTCAACACCCAGTACCCCCAAACGGTGATGAAGTACTTGAACGAACGGCCTTCGAACAGGTCGTTGATCGCCATTACCGGGAGCAGCACGAAGAACGAGATCATGAAACTGTGCGCAAGACCATGCGTCCAGGAGTGGAAACGTGTACCGTAGCCATCGATCAATTCCTTCAACTGGATCCCGAATGGCGAGGCAACATCAACACCGACCCCGTGTTCTGTATCTGGGCGGAAGAACGTCTGGAATGCATAGTGGTGATCACCAAGGAATTTATAGGTGAACGAGAGAACGATACCAAGCACGAGTGCGCCACCGTAGACCACTGCGGGATGGCCTCGCTTGCCTTCTCCATTGGCGTCCATCACCACTTTGCCAAATACCTTCTCGTTGTACCAGACGGCACCGATCAATAGAGGAATGAGCGCCGCTACGATGTGTATCATCCAATTGATCTCCATGGTGGTGGTGTTCTAGGTTCGATCAAATGTATCCGGACAAGTCGCTGTCAATGCCAAACGGATATGGCATGGATGAACAACCGGATACTGAAAACCAACATCGCCACTCCGATCACACGGTACAGCCGCTTTAGCCATTGGGGTGAAAGGAGCATCTTTAGTTTCGGTGCGAATAGAGCTTTGAGAAGATCTGTGACGAAAATACCGATCAATATCGCAACCAAGAACACCCAAGGATCTTGGCCTTCAGCTTCGAGCGTTGTGGCACGCAGCGAGAAGCCGATCCAAATAACGAACACGAATGGATTGATGAAGTTGACCAGAAAACCGCTGGCGATAAGGCCGATCGCATTCGTCTTTCCTAGTCGTGATGCTTGTTCGGAATGTGATCCGGGTTTCTTCAAGTACCATACCCCAAGCACGACGAGTACCACGGCGGCGGCCATGGCGATCGACCCCTCGTTCACGTGTTCATGGAACAAGGCTACCGACCCCGTGCGACAGATGATCAGCACCAGAATGTCCGATGCTATGATCCCCAATGCCACGAGTACACCTCCCCGCGCACCATGGTCCAAGGATGCCTTCAGAAGAGTGAAGAATACCGGCCCAATTAGAAACGCAGTAGCCAAGCCGAAACCGAATCCCTCCCAAAATGGCATTGCCGAAGATAGGGGTGGAGTTGATGGAAGTTGATCCGACTACACGCAGATATTCCGCAGCTTGGACTACCGAACAGCCAAGATCGGAACTACCGTCCTACGCCTCCTTCCCGTGGCACTGTTTGTATTTCTTGCCACTACCACACGGACAAGGATCGTTGCGCCCGATCTTCTTCTCCACGCGCACCGGTTCCATGGGTTGGCGTTGTTGCGGTGGCGGCATCGCCCCACGACCAGGGGCCGATGAAGCTGCTGTGGCCCGAGGTGCGTTGGCGGTACTGCTCTGGCTGCGGTGCTGTGGTACGTCGGTCCGGCTGGTCTGCAAGTGTTGCTGCGGAGCGCGCGGGGCTTGGGCTTCCTGCACGTTCGGTTGTGCCGTGGGAAGCCCGGCCTTGGCAAGGAAGCCGATGACTTCCTCGTTGATGCGGTCGATCATGGCCTTGAACAAATTGAAGCTCTCCAATTTGTAGATCAACAAAGGGTCCTTCTGCTCAATGCTGGCGTTCTGTACGCTGCGCCGCAATTCGTCCATCTCGCGCAAGTGCTCTTTCCACTCGTTGTCGATGATCGCCAAAGTGATGTACTTCTCGATGCTTCCGATCAATTCTTGTCCCTGGCTCTTATAGGTCTTCTGCAGGTTGGTGACCACTTGCATGGTCTTCATTCCATCGGTGATCGGAACCACGATGTTCTCGTATTGTTGGCCTTGGTTCAGGAAGACGTCCGTGATCACCGGCATGGCCTGCGTGCCGATCTGTTTGCCGTGGCGCACATATGCGTTCATGGCGGCCTCATAGACCTGCTCCACGAGCTCCGGAGTCTTGATCGACCCGAAACCTTCGGCATCCACCGGGCTCTCGGTGCCCAATTTCCGGAAGAGCTCCAACTGGAAACCTTCGAAGTCGCCTTCGCCGTGGTACTCGTTCGCGATGCCGGCGGAGACATCGTAGTACATATTGAGGATGTCCAACTTCAACCGCTCGCCGAACAGTGCATGGTGCCGGCGCTTGTAGATCACCGTGCGCTGGCTGTTCATCACATCATCATACTCCAACAACCGTTTCCGTATGCCGAAGTTGTTCTCTTCAACCTTTTTCTGCGCGCGTTCTATGCTCGCCGTTACCATGCTATGCTGGATCACCTCGCCCTCTTTCAGGCCCAAGCGGTCCATCAATTTGGAGATCCGTTCGCTGTTGAACAAGCGCATCAGATCATCCTCCAACGAAACGTAGAATTGCGACGAACCCGGATCCCCTTGGCGACCCGCACGACCGCGCAACTGGCGATCCACACGACGGCTATCATGCTTTTCCGTACCGATGATCGCCAGACCACCGGCTTCCTTCACACCGGCCCCCAGCTTGATGTCCGTTCCGCGACCCGCCATGTTCGTGGCTATCGTAACGGCACTGGTAAAACCGGCTTGTGCCACGATCTCCGCTTCTCGCTGGTGTTGTTTCGCGTTGAGAACATTGTGCTTGACGCCCCGCATCTTCAGCATCTTGCTCATCAACTCGCTCACCTCCACACTGGTGGTACCCACAAGTACCGGACGCCCCGCCTTACTAAGCGCCTCGATCTCCTCGATCACCGCGTTGTATTTCTCGCGCTTGGTCTTGAAGACCATGTCCTCCGCATCATTCCGCACGATCGGCCGGTTGGTGGGGATCACCATCACGTCCAATTTGTAGATGTCCCACAGTTCCTGTGCTTCGGTCTCCGCAGTTCCGGTCATACCGGCCAGCTTGTGGTACATGCGGAAGTAGTTCTGCAGGGTTACCGTTGCATAGGTCTGTGTGGCGGCTTCCACTTTTACCTTTTCCTTGCTCTCGATCGCTTGGTGCAGGCCATCACTGTAACGCCTGCCTTCCAGGATACGCCCTGTTTGCTCGTCCACGATCTTCACCTTGCCATCCATCACCACGTACTCCACGTCCATTTCGTAGAGTGCATAGGCGCGTACCAATTGGTTCACCGTGTGGATGCGTTCGCTCTTGATCCCGAAGTCGCGCAACAGCTCATCCTTTCGCTTGGCCTTTTCCTCGGTGCTGGCCCCGCTCTTTTCGATCTCCGCAATGTTGCCGCCCACATCAGGCATGATGAAGAATTCCGGATCGTTCACATCACCACTGATCAGGTCAACGCCCTTTTCCATCAACTCGATGCCGTGCTGTTTCTCATCGATGGTGAAGTACAATTCCGCATCCACCTTCGGCATCTCCTTGCTCTGGTCCTGCATGTAGTGGTTCTCCACTTTCTGCTGTATGGCACGGATCCCGGGTTCGCTCAGGAACTTGATCAACGCATTGTTCTTCGGCAGGCCCCGGTAGGCGCGCAACAAGGCCAAGCCGCCCACTTCCAACTGCTGCTTGCTCGGGGTTCCATCGGCAAGCCCTTTCAGGTTCTCCTTCGCCTCGGTGATCAGTTTGGTCACTAATTGCCTTTGGGCGGTGTACAGCCTTTCCACGCGCGGCTTGTATTCATCGAATTGGTGTATGTCGCCCTTCGGTGTGGGACCACTGATGATCAATGGTGTTCGTGCATCGTCGACCAACACACTGTCAACTTCGTCAACGATCGCGAAATGGTGTTTGCGTTGGACCAGTGCACTGGGCGCGTGGGCCATGTTATCGCGCAGGTAGTCGAAGCCGAATTCGTTGTTGGTTCCGTAGGTGATATCGGCCAAGTAGGCCTTGCGGCGCTCCGGACTGTTGGGCTGGTGCTTGTCTATGCAATCCACCCGCATGCCGTGGAATTCGTGGATCGGACCCATCCATTCGGCATCGCGCTTGGCCAGGTAGTCGTTCACCGTTACCAAGTGAACGCCCCTTCCGGTCAAGGCGTTCAGGTAAACGGGCAATGTGCTCACCAGTGTTTTTCCCTCACCCGTGCTCATCTCCGCGATCTTGCCCTTGTGCAACGCGATACCGCCGATCAGCTGCACGTCGTAATGCACCATGTCCCACGTGACCGGCGTGCCACCAGCGATCCAAGTGTTCTTCCAAATGGCCTGATCTCCTTCAATGCGGATCTCCTTCGGCCGTTCTGTGGCCAGTAAGCGGTCCAGGTCAGTTGCCTGTACACGCATTTCAGGGTTATCCTTGAACCGGCGTGCGGTCTCTTTTACCACTGCGAATGCTTCGGGCAGGATCTCAAGCAGGGTGGTTTCCATCTGCTTCACACTGTCCTCTTCCAATTTGTCGATCTCCTGGTAGCGGATCTCGCGCTCGTGGATCGGCATGTCCACGTGGTCCTCGATCTCTGCGCGCAAGGTTTCTACTTTTTCGCTGTTGGCCTTGGTACTTTCCGTGATCCTTGCTTTCAGTTCGGTAGTGCGCGAGCGAAGTGCATCATTGCTCAAATTGGAAAGTTTCGCGTACTCCGCTTTCGTCAGTTCCACCAAGGGCATTATTTCCTTGAGGTCGCGATCGGCCTTGTCGCCGAATACTTTCTTGAATACCTTGGTAAGGGAACCGATCATGGTGCTGTGGGGTCGAAGATGGACGTGGAACGAGCTGTGTTGTTGGATCGGCGATCCGATCAATAGGTCGGCTGACCAAGCTGGTCCGGAGTTATTTCAAGGTTGCAAAGGTAAGGCTGGTCCTTCAGCAGTTATCCTGCCGTGTTCGTGTTGCTGACAAGGAGACAGTTCGGCGGCTGAAGTTGGGTGGTATTCGGTCGGATGCTGATCAGACGCGTCTTCATGTGAACCCAAACAAAAGCCCCGGCCCTTCTCGTTACGATCGGGTGGCCGGGGCAAAGGCTGCTCTGCGTCGGGGGCTTAGTACTCGTCCTCGTTGAAGAAGAAGTCCTCCTTCGACGGGTAATCGGGCCAGATGTCCTCAATGGTCTCGAAGATCTCCTCATCGTCCTCAATTCCCTGCAAGTTCTCCACCACTTCCAACGGTGCGCCGGTGCGCATGGCAAAGTCGATCAATTCATCTTTCGTCGCGGGCCAAGGCGCATCTTCCAAGTACGAAGCCAGTTCAAGTGTCCAATACATACGGTAGGCCTATTAGGGTCTGTAAAATTGGCCGCAAATATAGGCGCTTCAAGTTGCGAATGGGAACGACTTTTCAACCACGCGCAAATGCCCTATTTACGGGGCTTCCAAGGCGTATCGGCGACACCATTGCGGTGGGCGATGCTTCTGGCGAGCACGAAAAGGTGGTCACTAAGCCTATTCAGGTACCGCACCAGGATCTCCGGAACAGCCTCTTCAGTGGCCAACCGCACGACCATTCTTTCGGCCCTGCGGCATACCGTTCTGCAAACATGTGCCTGTGACGAGGCCAGGTGACCACCCGGAAGGATGAAGTTGCGCATTTCCGGAAGTTCAGCTTCCATGAGGTCCATGGCACGTTCCAACGAGGCCACGTGTTCTTCGGTTAGAGCCGGTACCTTGAATTTCTCGGCCTGCTCCTCCGTGCCGCTGGCCAAACGGGAACCCACGGTGAAGAGGATCTCTTGTATCGGGATCAATTCATCGTCCAACGAGCCATTGGCATGATCGCGCAAGAACCCGATGTGGCTGTTCAATTCGTCCACAGTGCCATACGCTTCTATCCGCAAACTATCCTTGGCAACACGGGTGCCGCCCAACAAACCGGTTTGGCCTTTGTCGCCCGTGCGGGTGTAGATCTTCATGGGTACAAAGGTCGTGACCATCGGTGAACCGGGTTCTAGAACTATCACACCCTAAGTCTGAAAGAAGGAACCGGGAATGAACGTGAATACGGACGATCCCGTTCCCGTTCTGTCTGTTGCATTATCTTCAGTAATAGTGCTGGTAACGCTGGCTCCTTCCAAGTTCCAAGGCAAAGGCCTCTTGGGTCAGGAAGGCATCATGACTATTGCGCCCTAGGGACATTCCGTCCAATTCTTCGACGGGTGGTGGATCGACCCTCTTTCGGCAGGTCTCCTTCGGCAAGCTGAGCACAGTGCAGAGAATGTGACCAGAAGAACCGAACTTTTCTGAAGCTGAAAAGGAGGTTCTATTTCCGTTAATTCACGTTCATTCACGGTTTCTCTTGCGAAATAGGCGGTTGCCGATACCACTCTCAATAACGCAGGGTGAAGTGCTCCTTCACTTGTTCTTTTCGCAGGAACGCAAGACCCATGTTGAACAGGTCGATGGTAACCGTTACCTGATCGTGTGCCTTTACAGCCTCCCACGCCTGCTCCATTCCCTTGCTCCAATGGATGTCGTCAAAAACGAATACCGTGTCGTTGTGTGACTTCGTCAAGCACTGCTCAAAATGGTCCAACGTGGGTTCCTTTGCATGGAAGCCGTCAAGGAAGACAAGGTCCAAGGTGTCCAAGTGCTGCAACGTTTCGGGCAATCGCGTGCGGAAACTTCCCAATATGGGTACGATGTTCTGTTGTTTCACCTGATCGAAATGATGCCGCGCGATACGCATGGTCTGCGGGCAGCCTTCAATGGTGTGGACCAAGCCTTCATCTGCACCAAGGGCCATGTAAAGTGTCGTAATGCCGAACGATGTGCCCAGTTCCAATACGTTCTTCACTTGGAAATAACGGGCCAAGCGGAAAAGCGTTTGGGCCTGTTGGGGCGATTTCAACGCAGTGCGCGCTACATCCGCTACACGACGCACGGGAAGATCAAAAACATGTGAACCAGCACCCAAGTCGTTCACCCGGATCGTTTGCTCACTGAAGAGCAGATCCTCACGCAAGGCTTCGATGCCATCGAACTCAGGAATGGACCTTCCGGGACGTAGAACTTGCGAGGTCAGTTCATAGACGAACGGACTGTGAACCCCATGTCGGGTCCGGGCCTTGACCAAATGGCCTAAATAACTGGTGATCTGGCGCAACTGATCGCTCATGGGGTGGACCGGGCCTTTTTCCTTGAAAGTGCCGACAAAAGTAGGTCTTCACGCAGCGGGAATAAAGATTTCAAAGCGGTTGGATCAACAGACCCATGTTGGCTCCCGTTACGAAAACCCCGTTCGGATCGATGGATCGATCTGAACGATGCGATAAATGAATTAATGGGAAATGCGCCAGAAGGGGTGAAGTAGCTCAGAATGCCTTTGAACATTCGGTCATCACCGGAACGCAGCAAAAGGAATGCTGCACCAGCAATATCTTCAGGCTGTGCAGGACCGAACGAATGAGCACCACTTCAAAGCCAGCGACCCGGACCGGATGGATCGCTGAACTCAGTGCTACATGGGTGCTCAGCCGATCACCTGGAGCTTCGGGTAGCGTAGTTTCCAAGCGGCCAAGGCCTTTTGGCTGGAAACGGTGATGATGGTGCGAGCGTCCAAACGCACCTTGATCTCCTTTACACCGGGTTTAATGGGTCGTTCCAAGATGAGCGCAGGCTTCTTACGTGGCATTTCGTTGTCTTTCTATCTACGAAGTGATCAACCGATCACTTCCAATTTTGGGTAACGTGTCCGCCAGAATTCCAAAGCTTTCTTGCTGGCGAGCGTGATAATTGTCCTGGCGTCCAAACGGACCTTGATCTCTTTGATCCCTTCCTTCACCGGGCGGGTAAGGATAAGGGCTTTTTTCCTTCTGGGCATCTCTATTGGTGCATTTTGTGAGTAGTTCCTTGAATTTCTTACAGTTCTCGTACTTGAGCGGAGCTCGTTGCAAGCAACTGTTCCTTAGATCCCATCAACGTTCAAAGACCGTGCTTAGTTCGGATGGTCTGATGTTGCCGGGCCATTCTTCACATTGTTTAACTGGGTGCGGGTGTAGTCAATGGCCTGATCACGTGGACTTTCCATAGTATCTCCTTCGGATTCCATGAACGCCTTCGAATGAGTGCCATTTTGACTGCTGTTCAGCCATTTGGGCAGCTAGCTAGCGCAGTTCAGGCTTGCTATGGCGCTTCGGGATGTGCGAATGCCGTTCCACAAAGCCCAGATCATGATTGGCCCACGCAAGAAGTCGCCCCAACTGAACAGATTGGACGAATGCATCAGGGTTGGGAAAACAGAGCCGACCCAACTCACGAACATTAGACGCATCGATGGTGAACCCAAGGACTTTCAAAAGGTGGCCCGTAGTTAGCGAGCGAACTAAGGAGGTCTTTAGGTTACTTTGGCGGAACAAACCTACCGTGTAGTTTCAACCCACATGAAACATTTCACCCTCTTCGGTTTAGCCGCCCTTCTATCGGTTGCCACCGCTGCACAAACGCCATATGGTCGTGACAAAGTTGTGGAGGTGGACACCGTTAGCTCGGCTGCGATATTACAGGCCACGGCTCGGAAGTGGTTCATTGATACCTTCAAGGACGCCAACGAAGTGATTCAAATGGATGACCCTGCGACCAACACCATTATAGGAAAGGGCTGGTCAGAATATGGCGCTGTTGGTGCTCTTCACTACACGATCGAAGTTGCGTGTAAGAAAGGCAGGGCAAGGATCAGAATATATGATGTTA
>Ga0105046_10016368_pt1 | contig 11386 bp, 4 predicted proteins | sample MAT03_FD_78385 | JGI IMG/M metagenome (GOLD analysis project Ga0105046, IMG submission 78385) | Freshwater microbial communities from Lake Fryxell liftoff mats and glacier meltwater in Antarctica - MAT-03 (megahit assembly) | ecosystem: Environmental > Aquatic > Freshwater > Ice > Liftoff...
ATGCCGATGGAACCCGCGCACTGGGACAACCGCATGTCACGAATCATGGGCGCTTTCATCGGCTCACCGGGGCGCGGCGATGCGCCGCTGCTGCTGCTGGTGAACGCGCGCGACATGGACGCCAGCTTCACGCTGCCGCCAGGGCACTGGGTGGCTGAACTTGACAGCACCGCTGCCGATGGCCGCAGCACGTGGAAGGCCGACAGCCCCTGTGGCCTATGCGCCAGCAACTTCCTTTTGCCGTCGCGCAGCGTGGTGCTGCTGCGCGACACCGTACCCGAATGACCTGCACCAAGGACCACCTGCACCAAGGACCTCGCACCATGCGATTCACACGAGCCAGCGGCGTCTTGCTGCACCCCACTTCCCTGCCCGGCCCGCACGGCTGCGGCGACCTGGGGCGCGAGGCCTACCATTTCATCGATTGGCTGGTGACAGCCGGCCAGCGCTTGTGGCAGATCTTGCCGCTGGCAGGCATCGGGCCCGGCAACTCGCCCTACATGAGCAACTCGGCCTTCGCCGGGAACATGTTGCTGATCGACCTGCACGAACTGCAGTTGCAAGGCTGGCTGGACAGCGCAGACGTGGCACCCGAAACCGGCCTGAGCACCGAAGCAGTGAACTTCGCGGCGATGTACCCGTATCGCATGGCACGCCTGGCCAAGGCCGCCAGCGCTTTCCACGCCCACGGCACCGCTGCGCAGAAGGCCGACTACCAAGCCTTTCTGGCCGAACAAGCGAATTGGCTGGGCGACTACGCCGTGTTCATGGCCATCTGCGAAAGCTGCGACTGGCAGGACTGGTGCGATTGGGAGCCGGCGCTGGCCCGCCGCGAACCCAAGGCCCTGGCCGCAGCCAACGCCCGACATGCCGAGCAGGTGGCCTTCTACAAGTTCTGCCAATGGCGCTTCTACCGCCAATGGGCGGCGCTTCGCACCTACGCCCATGGCAAGGGTGTCCAGATCATTGGCGACACACCCATCTTCATCGCCTACCTCAGCGCCGAGGTGTGGGCCAATCAGCACCTGTTCGAACTGGACGAGGCGGGCCGCCCCTCTGCAGTGGCCGGCGTGCCGCCCGACCTCTTCTCGGCCACCGGCCAGCGCTGGGGAAACCCGCTGTACCGCTGGTCTGAACACGCCAAAGATGGCTACGCCTGGTGGGTGGAACGCATTCGCCGCACCTTCGAATTGGTCGACATCGTGCGCATCGACCACTTTCGAGGCTTCGCCGGTTGTTACGAGATCGCGGCCCACCTGCACACCGCCGAACACGGCGTGTGGAGGCCGGGTCCGGGCGCGGCGCTGTTCGAGGCCATCGCCCAAGCCCTGGGCGACGTGCCCATCATTGCCGAGAACCTGGGCTTGATCACGCCGGACGTCGAAGCCCTGCGCAAGCAATTCGGCATGCCTGGTATGCGCATCCTGCAGTTTGCGTTTGCCAGCGACGCCAGCGACTCGTTCTTGCCGCACAACCACGAGCGCGACACCGTGGTCTACACCGGCAGCCACGACAACGACACCACGGCTGGGTGGTGGGCGACGGCCAGCGACCACGAACGCCACCACGCTCGCGGCTACTTGGCCACCGACGGCCACGACATGGCCTGGACGATGATTCGAGCGTCGATGTCCAGCGTGGGCGACACGGCGGTGCACCCGATGCAAGACGTGCTGGCCCTGCCCAGCAGCGCCCGCATGAACTGGCCGGGTCAGGAGTCGGGCTGGTGGACCTGGCGTTTCCAGTGGGCGCAGGTCGAGCCTTGGCATGCGGGCCGCTTGTTGGAACTGGCCAAGCTGTATGGGCGTGCGCGCTCGTAGACCTGAGGGCGGGGCGGCGGCAGACCTTCGGAAACTGCGTTGACGGCCTGCCAGCGCGATCACTTCACCGCCTCGGTTTCCTGCTTCGACGTGGCCTTGGCAGCGGCCTTGCGGCGCAGTGCCTCGACTGTGCCCTTCAGGTCGAGCTTGGACGTCTCGACGCCCTGGGCCTCGGCCTCGGCGACCTCGGCGCGGCTTTTGGCTTCCTCAGACAGCTGCTTCAGTACCGCCTGCAGTTCCTGCACGTTCGGGTCGGGCGTGGTGCCGGGCGTGATCGGCTCGACATGGCAGTCGGTGTAGGCCTTCGCCATCTGTGTCAGCAATGCGTACAGCGTCACCAGTGAGCCCTGATGGTCGTCGATGGCCTTCTCGATCTCAGCGATCGGCGGTGGCTCCAATGCCGGGTCGTCGATGCCAGCGGTCGTCATGGCGTTCTCCATGATCTCGCGCAGCAACATGAAGCGGCCCTTGGCCGCGTCGATTTCCTCGGCCGTGGCCTCAAACGCCTGCTCTACCTCCATGAGCTGGCCCAACAGGCCCTCGAGCAGGCCGACGTTCGCAATCTTGAGCTTGGGTTTGTTGATGGCCACCAGGCACAACTGGCTCCAGGACTTCAGCGAGACCTCGACGTCGGTTGGCACCCAATCGGGCACCGGCTCCTTCGAGTCGCGGTAGAGCGACTTGTCGTCCTCGTAGAAGATTTCGAGGTACTGCACCACCTTGTTGACGTCAGCGCTGTCGCTCTTCAGCGAAGACTCGGTCAAGCCGCAGGCCTTCATGGCGTTGCGCGCCAGCGGGTCTTTCAGCACGACCGCTCCCCAGGCAATGGAGAACTTGGCCAGTGACGGGTTCAGCTTGCGCGCTTCCAGGCCCAGCTGCCGGTTCTTCGGGTTGCGCAGGGATTTCTGCGTCACCTTCCAGGCGCGCTCGATGTCGATCTTGTCCTTGCGCTCCATCAGCATCTGCTCGGCCTTGGCACCGGCCGCGGCGATACCGGAAATGGCCGCACCGACGCCGGTCGGGTCGGCGAGCTTGGTGATTTCGCCCGCCAGTTGCGCAGCGGCGAAGAAGGCCTGGGCCGAATAGTGGGCCAACTGCTGGCCCTGGTTCTTCACGAAGTTGGACGCCGACGAGGACAGCGCGCTCTGCGCCGCTGCCAAGTCCTTCTGCGACTTGATCCAGGCATCGAGTTGCTTGGCGCGCTGCGCTACGGCCACCAGTTGCGCAGCCAGCTTGACGCCGGCGCTGACGGCGCCCAACGCCGGCACGAACTGGGCCAGGAAAGAGGCACCGCCCTGAGCGATCTGCGTAGCGATCTTCAGGATCATGCGATCGCGCAGCAGGTCGGCGATCATGTTGTCGATATTCGAAGCCTCGGCGCCGGTTTTCTCAGCCTCGGTCAGCGACTTCAGGTCGAGTTCGGCCTGCGCCAGCAGCAGCTGGGCTTCTTCGGTGTCGGCGGCCTCGCGTTCGGCCTTCAGATCCGCCTCCATGCTCCTGACGGCCATTTCCAGTTTTTCGGCGTCGGGCTTGGGTCCGTCACCCTTCAACTGCGCGATCATTTCGCCGAGCGACCTGGACGCCGGTATGCGTTCTTTCTTCTTCAGCTGGCGCTTCTGACGTTCTTCACCGTCTTCGCCGCTGACGTCGCCCTCTTCGTCGTCGGCGTCATCCTCGTCTTCTTCTTCGTCTTCTTCTTCGCCAGACGTCGGCACGGCCACGGCGACGATGCTTTCGATACCGCTGCCCAGTTCCTCGATCAGCTTGGTCAATGCGCCTTCGAAGTCGCCGTCCTTGTAAAGCTGGGCGACAGCCTGGGCGGACACCATCTTCTCGACCGCCGTCTTGATGCCGCCGCCGATCTCCTTGAGCACCGGGTCGCCGGTGCCGCTGAGGGCCTTGTCCAAGCCCACCGTCAACTCGGCCAGCACGGCGGTGACGTTGCCCGGGTCCTTCATCAACATCTGCACAGCCTTGGACGCGGAGGTCGAACCTCGGTAGGCACCGACCACCTTGGACGAGATCTCCTCGGGGACCCCGGCAAGGCTCAGGATGTTTTCCAGGTTTTCGCTGATGTCTTCGATGGCCGTGTTGAAGGCGCCCTGCAGGTCGCCGCGCTTGGCATTGACGGCCATCTTGTAGATCATGATGGTGCCAGCCGAGGCAATCTGCTCCACGTCTTCGACCATCTTGATGTCGATGCCCGGCAGATTTCCCAGGACCTCGGTGGTGATGGTGCCGAGGGTTTTCACCACGCCTGGGAAATCACCCTCGCGCACAGCCTTGACCAGCGGCCCGCTGCCCAGGCCGGCGATGCGCAGCGCCGACGGTGCGGCCTTGGCGGCGATGCGCAGGCCGTCTGAGGTGCCGCCGCTCGTCTGGTCTGCGGCCAGGGTCAGCGATTTGCCGATCAGGTCGCCGACCACGCCAAGCGCGTCTTCCAGGGTGCCTTCGCCCGAACGGTACTGCGCCAGCCCCTTGCCCATCAGCACTGCCGCGCTGCCGACGCCAAAGCCTGCGGTGACGGCGTCTACGGTGCCCTTGGAAACGCCCGGGATCTGGCACAGCAGCGCGCCGGTGAGCTTGCCGGCCAGGTCGATGGCACCGGCGGAAGCACCGGCGTAGTCGCTTTCCTTGACTTGCTTGTAGATGGCGTCGGTGGCGCCGAAGGCCTCGCTCATACCGCCCAGGATGTCCTTCGCCAGCTTCATCCCTTCGGCGTTCACGACGCCGCCCAACGCGCCCAGAAGATCACCGCCAAGGCCCGCGATGTCCTTGCCGGTGCCCAGCAGTTCGCTGACGAGATCAATCTCTGGCGTCAGCTGGCCGGCCAGCTTCTTCTGCTCGCACATGTCGAAGTAGAGCTGGTTGGTGGCGTCCAGCATCTGCTGGGTCTCGGAGAACTTGTCGAGCACCAGGCCGTCGGGGTAGATGCGTTCCAGCCTCAGCGGCACCCAGTACTCGGCCTGCACCTGCGGTGTGGTGAACAGGGGTTCGCTCTTGCCGCCATCCTCGTACGTCGCGTCGCTGAGCTTCGCGCCCAAGCGGTCAAACTTGACAGTGAGGGCGTAAATCTTTGGCCCGATATCGCCTGGCAGCAGTTGGTTGATGGAGAGCTTCTTGCCGCCCATCATGCGCAGCGTGTCGGCGTCGATCTCGTCGATCTGCTCGCCCTCGACGGCCAGAAAACTCTTGCCCTTCAAGGGGCCGGCCGTGATCTTGGTCGACAGCACTTCTTTCGACTCGGCCCTGACGGGCACCAGCTCGGCGCGCACCTGGGCCAGCACCAGCGCCTGCTGCTGGCGCTTCTTCTCGTAGCCCTGCTCCTGCGCCTCGATGGCCTTGCGTTTGTGCGCAAGGTCCTTCTTGTGCTTCTCGGCCTTGCCCACGGCCTCTTTGTCGCTCGGGTCGGGCGCGCCTTCGGCGAGGCTGATGCCGGTAAACTGTTCCAGCCAGGCGGTTTGAGTGCTCATGGGTCTTCAGATGTGGGTGGGTTGTCGACAGACGGGGTGCGGGCTTGGGCCTACTTGGACTTGATGGCAGCGCGCAGATGCGCTTCCAGGCGCACCAGGCTGCTGTCCACCAGGCGCACGGCTCCTTGCAGGGGACGGATCGGGTTGACGGCCAGCTTGGCCAGCGTCGGGTGGCCGCTGATGTAGGCACTCAGCTCGCGCAGACGCTGCAGGGCCTGATCGCGCAGGCTGCGCCGCTCGGCCATCGGCTTGCTGCTGTCGACAATGGTGGAGATGTAAGGGTCGAAGACGCGCGGGTTGAGCTGCGCCTTGGCGTTTTGCACGGCGTCGTTCAGCGGCTTGCGCAAGGCCTCGCGCGCGCCTTCCGGGGCTACGTCCAGCGCCGCCTCGACGAAGCCGCTGAGATCATCGCGCAGCTGGCCCATCTGCGTCGCAAAGGTCTCGACATGCTTGGGCAGTGCATTGCGGTCGCCCAGGGCCGTGCCAGCTGGGTTCTTCTCGACCTCGACGACGCGGTTCTCTGTCTGCACCAGGATCTGTATGGCGCGTTCGTGGTTGCCCTTTTTCGCAGCCTTCACCGCCATCTCGACCATGCGGTTGACCTCGTTGATCTGGTCCTCGTCGCCGCCGGCCGCCTTCACGGCCAGCTTGGCACGCGGCAACACGCGATCCTTCACCGCGCTCAGCCGACCCTCGTACTCTTGCTTCAGCCGCGTCTTCGCGTGTTCTTCGGAATTCACGGCGGTCTGGCGCTTCAAGGCCGCATTCGGGTCGGCCTCGGCCTGCGTCACCTCGGTGCCGATGACCTCCAGCGCGGTGATGGCTGCACCCAGCTGGTCCACGGCCTTGCCCTGCTCGACGGCTGAGTCCAGGCGCTCCAGCAGCTTGGCGTAATAGGTAAGTGCGGCCTTCTTGCTCTGGAGTTTCCCTATGCGCAACTTCAAGTCGACTTTCAGCTGCTCGACCTTGGCCTGCTGTTCCTTGATGCCGTCGAGCTGCAGGCGCGCTGCCGCAAGCGCTTTGCCGAAGGTTTCGATCTCTTGGGTCATCACGTCCGGCTCCATGCCGAACATGTCGCGCTTCATCGCCGCAAGCTGCTCGCCCAGGGACTTGTCGGTCTCCGCCGCCAGCTTGCCCAGCTTGTCCTTGCGCAGCGCCTCCAGGCGTTCGCCGGCGGTGGTCACGCGGCCCTCGCGGCCATCCAGACCCTTGTTGGCTTTGGCCAGCAGCACGATCTTGTCGGCGCGTGTTTTCAGGCTTTCCAGCAGCGCGCGGTTGCCGTTCGCGGCGGTGGCATTGGTCGTGGTCAGCAGCTGGCGCAGACCGGACAGTTCCTGCTCGAGGTCGGCGAACATGGGTTCGTAGCGCGCCTCCAGCGAGGCCCAGAAACCCTTGCTCTTGAGTTCTTCCCGGGCCGCGCGCAGCACGAGGGCCACCGCGTCGGCCTTGCCTGTAAGCGCGCGGTTCAGGTCCTCGCAGTCCCGCTGCGCCGCGGTGATGCCGGTGGCGACCCGACCGGCCATCACTTCAAGCAACTGCAGCCGCTGCGCCCAAGGCGCGGCCGGATCGGTATCGATTTCTTTGTTGTCCGTCAGCCGAGAGATTTCCTGCCGGAATCCGTCGGCCATGGCGAAGGAGAGGGCCGCCAGGGGCCCCAGGCTTTCGCTTTCCAGCTTGGCCAGTGCCTGCTTGAAGGCTGCCTGGCCGGCGACGTCGCGTTGCCCGTCGACCGTCTCTTTGAGGGTGGGGCCACAGTTCGCAGAGATGATGCCCTGCATCGCCAAGTTCAGCTCGTCCTCCATCTGGGGCCGGTTCAGCCCACTGTTGTCGGTGGCATTGGCCATGCGCCGCGCCCATTCGGCCTTCAGTTGACCAAGGTTGTCCTGAATGGGCTTGAGCACAGGTGCAGATTCGGCGCCGGCCTTGACCAAGGCGCGCTGCAGGCCGTCGAGCTCGCTGGTGCAGCGGGTGATGCGCAGTTGGATCACGCCGTCGGCGTCCTGGCGGGCGCTGGCAAAGTCCTTGTACTTCTGGATTTCGGCAACAAGGCCGAGGTTGAACTTCTTGACTGCGGTATGCAGCGCCACCAGCGAAGTCCAGTCGCGCGCTTCTTCCAAGCGCGCCAACTGGGCGGTGCTGGACTGGTTCAGCAGGTCTTGCGCGCCCTGCTGCAACGCCGGCGTGGCATCGGGCGTGATCACAGCCATGCGCAGCGGGTTGTTCAAAGCGCCGCGCTCGCGCAACTCGCGGCCCAAGAGCTCCCACTTGGCGAAATCCGGGGTGTCTTGCCGCTGCAGGGCGGCCTGCAGCATATTGGCGGTGTCGAGCGCCTCTTTCCAGCGGCGGTCGCTGCGCAGCACCTCGATCAGTTCGAGCTGGCGACCGTGCTCGTCGTCGCGGTTCAGCGGCACCACTTTTTTCAGTTCCTTGCGCTTCTCGCCCAAGGTCTTGACCAGGCTGGTCAAGCTGCTGGCGGTACTGACCGCAAAACGCAGTTCTTCCTTCATCTGCGCAATCAGCGCCTTGAAGTCCTGCAGCAGCTTGATGCTGTCCTTCATGGGCTTCGGCGCGGGGTCGCCGGCGCTACCTTGCAGTTGCCGCGTGGCAGTCTCGAAGCGTTGCAGGGTGGCCGTGTCGACGTAAGTCTTCAGGCCGCCCAGCGCGATTTGCATCTGCTCCAACTCGGCGGTGAAAACGATACCCGCCTCCACGCGCGCGGTCTCGAAGGCCTTCACGGCCCGACTCCGCTTGGGCAGCGGCTTTAGTAAGGCGTCGCCCCCGATCCAGTCACCTTGCACGAACCTGGCCTTGGCTTGCTCGATGGCGGTCGACATCTCGACGCCTATCGAAGGCACCAGCTGGCCTGTGTCGGTCAGCTCTTTCAGCAGCGCTTCAACCTCCTTCAGGCGCTGCTCTGCACCGCCGCGGGCCTTGGACTGGGCTTCCTCGTCTTTCCGCTTGCCGGTTGACTCCTTGGTTTTGTCCTTGATCAGATCGGCCAACAAGGGCTTGATCTGCTTTCTGAGTTTGTCAACCTCGTTCGGGTCTTCGTAGCTGGGCTTCTTGACCTCCTCCTCCCAGGTTCCCAGGATCTTGAGCGCGCCGTTCAGTAGATGCTTGTCTGACAGATCGCGGGTCAACTCGTCCCTGATCTGGATCTTGGCGTCCTCCACAGCCGTCGCAAAGGCACCGCGGGCCTTGCTCAGCGCCTCGAACTCCTTCTTCTGGTCGGGCAAGATCTCAGGCTTCAAGCCCTTGCCGCTGATCTCTTGAGCGATGTTCTGCGCGATCGCGTCGAAGCGCGAGGCAAACAGCAATTGCATGTCGTTGCGCACCGACTCCTTGGCGCGTTCATTCTTCTTGGCATCCACGTCCAGTTCTTTCTGCAGGGCCTCGAACTCGCCCAGGTACTTCTGGTAGATACGAATCAGCGGCTTCTGGCCTTCCATCTCTCGCAGCCGGCTCAGCGCATTGTTGATGCCGTTCTTGAGCGTGGCGGTCTGCTTGCTCTGTCGCAGATTTTTCTTGGTTTTGAGCAACTTGCGCGACGTGTCGCACCATTGTTTGAGTTCTTCAAGGGTGGCCATGGCTGACTCGTGCTGATGGGTGAATGGAGCGGATGAAGGTGGCGAAATTCGCGATCAGACCGCTGGCGCTGGCAAAGCCGCGCGCACGGCCGACAGGGCACCGCCCAAGGTCTGCCGCACGCTGACCGCCACACCAAACGGGTTGTTGTCGACGTGGTCGATCAGGTCCGAGCTGGCCACCTCGTCGGCATAGCCCTTCAAGGTGTCGGCCAGGGCGGCGGTGATGGGCGAGGCGGTGTTTTCGGACGTCTTCATGGCAGCGTCGACCGCGTCCATCAACTCGGTGGTGAGGGCGTTCAGTTCTTCGGACAACTCGTCGGCCAAGTCCGATTCGTCGGGCATCTGCGACGGAATGGCCGCCTTCAGGCTGGCGATCTGGGACTTGACGCGCTGCGCGGCCAAGTTGAACTCCACCAGCGATTTCCGATACGCCACGATGCCGGTATAGCCCCGCTCGCCAGGGCGTTCGCCAGACTGGCCGTCGGCTTCGTCTGACGCAATCTTGGCAGGTTGCCCAGCCGGTGCGTCGGGGGCACCACCCGAGGCTCCAACCGCTCCAGCACCACCCGCGGCGCCCGCCACATCGGCAGCCTGCAACAAGCCGTCCAGCCGCGTCAGCGCGGCGAGGGCCTTCGTGTAGTCCTTGTTTTCGGCCTGCTCGGTCGCATAGACCATGACGGTGCGCAGCGCACTGGCATTGGCGGGGTTGCCTTTCAGCACGCGCAGGAAGACCTTTTCGGTGGTGGCAAAGCGGCTTTCCCATTGCGCAGCGAGGCTGTCGCCCGCGGGCTTGTTCTTGGCTGCAGTGATGGCCGCGAGCAGTTCTTCGGCATCGTCCAGCAGTGACTGCGCGGGACCGAAATCGCGCTTGCGCGCCATCATGCCCGCCTCGCTGATCTTCAACTTCAGGTCGGTGGCCATGTCGCCGCCGACGGCCAGGCCTTCTTTCACCTTGGGCATCAGCGCTGTGAGGCGCGCCGTGAAGGCCACGTTCGGATCGACACCGCCAGCGGCAGCCGCGGGTTGTACTGCCGGGGGTGCCGGGGGTACAGCGGCCGCCGCTGCGCCTGCGGGCTCGGCCGTAGCTGCCAGCAGCTTCTCCAGCGCATCCAGCGACTGCAGCCCGCCCGCGTAGGCACCGGACTCGCCTTTGCCACGCGCAAAGTCCGCCACCGCGCGGATCTTGCCGGGGTCGCCACGCTGTGTGCGCAAGGCTGCCAGTACCAAGGGCTCCAGCTTAGCCAGACGCTCTTCGAAACGCACCTGCAAGGGATCCGGTGCGGCCGGGACTTCTTTCTCGGCGGTGACACGCTCGGGCGCGGGCTGGCCACCGTCCTCGTCGTCCACGGCATCGGGGTCTTCGTCGATGTCGGATGGGTCTTCGCCCCGCACGCGCACCTTCATGCGCCGGTCGAGTTGTTCTAGCAGCGCCTTGTTCAGCAACTTGGCCAGACCAGCCGCCTGCGTCTGCACGACAAAGGTCACCGTGGCGTTCTCGAACAGGCACTCGCCGCGGATGAACTTGAGCCCGCTCGCGTTCTCCATGGCTTCCTTCAGCACCTTGCCGCGCGCTGGCGAAATCGGCTTCTTGGAGACCATCACCTTCACCTCCTTGCCCGCCCGTGCAATCAGCACATGGGCGACCAAGGTGCCCTTGCGGACTTCCTTCAGGGCCGCAGCGGTCTTCGCGGTCAGCAGGTCGGGCGTGTCGTCTTCTTCCTGCGGCGCGGCCTGCTTGGCGGCCACGCGTTCCTGCTCGGCCTGGGCCTGTTCGGCGGCCTTGCGCTGTTTGTCCAGCGCCTTGTCGAGATCGTCCAGCCGGCCGATGAAATCCTTGTCCGCCTTATTGGCCTTGCGCAGGCTGCCGACCTCTTTCTCGATGTCCTTCAACACCTCCAGTTCGGCCTCACCGCCCCGCTTCTCGGCCTTGGACAGCGCATCGAAGCACTTGAACAAGGATGCCAGGTCTTTGGCACGGGTCTTGGCCAAATCCTTCCATCCGGCTTCGGTCAGGTTCTTCTCAGTCATGGTGGGCCATCCTTCGCAAAGATGAGCGACCGATCATTCGGGCGCTGGTGTGCTGCATCCTGCATGCAAGACGCACCCAAACTATACGAAGGATTAGTCGAAAGAGGAGAGGCCCGGCGTTCCGAAACCGTCTGTCCATGCCACTTTCGAGACACGGACAAACCCTGAAACCTGTCGGCCCGCAGCCGCCTCAGCGGCGAACCGGGGGCAGGTCGGTACAGCTGCCGTGTGCGACTTCCGCCGCCAAACCGATGCTTTCACCCAGCGTTGGGTGCGGGTGGATGGTCTTGCCGATGTCGACCGCATCGGCGCCCATCTCGATGGCCAGCGCCACCTCGCCGATCATGTCGCCAGCGTGCGTGCCAACGATGCCGCCGCCCAGGATCTTGCCGTGCCCATGCGCCTCGGGCGAGTCGTCGAACAGCAGCTTGGTGAAGCCTTCGTCACGCCCGTTCGCAATTGCACGACCTGAAGCCGA
>Ga0105046_10016369_pt1 | contig 11386 bp, 10 predicted proteins | sample MAT03_FD_78385 | JGI IMG/M metagenome (GOLD analysis project Ga0105046, IMG submission 78385) | Freshwater microbial communities from Lake Fryxell liftoff mats and glacier meltwater in Antarctica - MAT-03 (megahit assembly) | ecosystem: Environmental > Aquatic > Freshwater > Ice > Liftoff...
CGGTACGCGGCCTGCACTGCCGGACGTGTAGCAAGTGTTCTGAGCGGTTCGTCGCCTTCGCCGACGCGGGTATAATTGACCCGACCGAATACGCCACCGACTGACACAGGATTGCGGTGTATCGTGTACATACGGGGTGGTCGCCGGAACACCTCTCCCCGTTGGGGAGAGGTCGGTTGCGGAGCAACCGGGTGAGGGGTCTTCTCTGGAAAACCTAAGCAAAACCCCTCACCCGGCAACTGCGTTGCCGACCTCTCCCCAGCGGGGAGAGGTGGGAAGACCCCACCGCCCGCGTCACGAATCCACGCCCTCCGGTATGACCTTGGAGCACCGCCCATGTTCCGCGTGACCAAAGAGTTGGCCTTCTGCTTCGGCCACCGCCTCATGAACTACGACGGCAAGTGCCGGCAGTTGCACGGGCACAACGCCCGCGCCACCGTCACCGTCCAGGCGGAGGCGCTGGACGACCTCGGCATGGTGTCCGACTTCAGCGCCCTGCGGCGGCACATCGGCGACTGGGTGGACCGCACCCTCGATCACAAGATGCTGCTGCACAAGGACGACCCGCTCGTGCCCCTGCTGCGGCAGACGGGCGACCCGGTGCTGGCGATGGAAGACCACCCGACGACCGAGAACCTCGCCAAGTTCATTTTCGATTACGTCGAGCGGGAAGGGTATCCGGTGGTGGAAGTGACCCTGTGGGAGACGCCCACCAGCTACGCCACCTACACTCCCACCGGTGTGACGGCCGTCGTCGGCGAGTGACGGTCGGCCGGGGCCGGCCGGGGCCGAGGGCTGAAAGACAAGGAAAAACACCGGCACCTCCCCCGGACAGGGGGGCCTGGGGGTGAGGTCTGAAAAACACTGGTCCCCCGACGGAGACCCCGCCATGCCCCGCCTCGTCGTCGTTGAAGGGCCGGACGCCGGACGCCGGTTCGAGTTGACCGGCGGGGCGGTGACGGTCGGCCGTCACTCGGCCAACCCGGTGCCGCTGACCGACCCGCGCGCGTCCCGTCGGCACTTTGAACTCCGCGCCACCGCCGCCGGGGGCACCGAGTTGCACGACCTGCGCAGCGGCAACGGCACCGAGGTGAACGGCCGCGAGGTCCGCACCATCCTTCTCCGGCACGGGGATCGTATCGGGGCCGGGGATACGCTGCTGAGCGTCGAGGACGACGGCCCGCCGGCCGTGGACCGCACCCGACTGGTGGTCCGCCCGACCGAGTTCCCGTCGGCCATTCTCCGAAGCGTGGCGGCCGACTTGGGCAGTCAAATCTTGCAGCGGCCGGACGTTGCCGGGACGGACTGGCTGCGCTCCCGGTTGGCGAACTTGGCCGTTCTCTACGAAGCGTCCGCCGTGGTCAGCGACGTGCTGGACGTGGACACCCTACTCCGCCGTATCGTCGAACTGTTGGTGCGGACCACCGACGCCGACCACGGCGGGGCGGTGCTGCTCGACGCGGAGTCCGGACTCGCCATCCCGGCGGCGGTGGTGGGCAAGCCGGGGGCCGACGGGGATTTCGTCGTCAGCCGCACGGTGATGGACCACGTTTTGAAGGAAAAGCTCGGCATTCTGGTGTCCGACGCGGCGGCGGACGCCCGCTTCCGGGACGGCGACAGCGTTGCCCGCCACCACTTCCGCGAGGTCATCTGCGTGCCCATGAAGGGCCGCCACGACACCGTCGGCGTGATCTTCCTGGACACCCGCGCGTCCCTGTCGGCGCTGCCGTTCGCCGACCCGGTGACGTTCACCGAGGATCACTTGAAACTGGCGGTCGCGGTCGCGCACCAGGCGGCGCTGGCCGTCGAGGAGACGCGGTACTATCAGGCGATGGTGCAGTCGGAGCGGCTGGCCGCCGTCGGGCAGACCATCGCCGCCCTGTCGCACCACATCAAGAACATCATGCAGGGGGTGCGGTTCGGGTCGGACATGGTGAAGATGGGGCTGGCGGAAGATGACCGCGAACTGCTCACCAAGGGCTGGCGGCTGGTGGAGAAGAACCAGACCCGCATCGACGGATTGATCTTGGACATGCTCGGCTACTCGAAGGACCGCGAGCCGGTGTGCGAGCCGGCCGACCTGCCGTCGCTGGTGGCCGACGCGCTGGAAGGGGTCCGCGGCCGGGCGAATGACAGTGGGGTGTCATTGGAAATGACGGCCGACCCGCTGGCCCCCGTGTCGTGCGACGCGGAGGGCGTTCGCCGGGCCGTGCTGAACGTCGTCAGCAACGCGGTGGACGCCGTCACCGGGGTGCCGATCCCGCGCGTGGCGGTGACGGTGCGGGCGGCGGACGGGTGGGCGGAAGTGCTGGTGGCCGACAACGGATCGGGCGTGCCGGACGAGAAGCGGGAGGAGATTTTTAAGCCCTTCGTCAGCACGAAGGGGAACCGGGGCACCGGCCTGGGGTTGCCCGCCGCGCGGAAGGCGCTCCGCGAACACGGCGGGGACGTGATCGTCCGCGACGCCCCCGACGGCGGCGCGGAGTTCGTGTTGCGGCTGCCACTGAATCGCTAACCCATCCTCATCTCCGGCCGTACACCGGGAACCCGTACCCCGCCTTCACCGCGCCTCCGGTAAAAGAGACCCTCAGCCCGTTGCCACCCGTCATCGGAGCCGGAGCCGGCGGGCGGACATCCGGGGTCGGCACCGGCACCGGGTTGGCCGGGTCCCCGTCGTAGCGGAACGTGCCGGGCACCGCCGGCGGAATGGCGGACGGCGGGGGCACGGCACGGGGCCGCGCGAACTCTTCCTTGGGCCGGGAGATTTGCGGCACCGGGTCGGTGAACTCCGGCACATAGAACGAACCGCCGGGGGCCGCCGCGGGGGTTCGGATGATGATTGCCGACGGGGTGTACTGCACCGGCGGGTACGACGGCCGCGCGTAGTACGACGGCGGGTTGTAATACGCCGGAGCCGTGTTGAACAGCGGGACGCTCAGGCTGACGCCGACGCCCCGGCCGTAGTTGCTGAAGCCGAACCCCCCGTACCCGCCGCCGTACCCGAACCCGCCGAAGCCGATGATCACCCCGACACGACCGCCACCGTGATACCCACCTCCGCCCCCACCGTAGCCGGGGTGACCGCCACCCGCGTGTCCGGGGTGCCCACCGTGTCCGCCGCCGTGCCCGCCACCGGGCGGCCCGGCCCAACTCGTCCCGGCGATTCCGACCGTGATTGCCACGGCCCAGACGGTGCGGTTCATGTTCGTGGTCCATTCGTGAGGGCGTCTTCATCAAATCGTACCCCACCGGGGGAAGGTGGACAAGATTTTCCCACCGGTCGCCGGTAGAATGCCCGCTTCGACACCCCCGGAGTCCGGCTCATGTCCGCCGCCGACGTGTTCCCCGCCGACCGACTCCCGCCGCAGTCCAAGGACGCCGAAAAGGGGGTCATCGGCGGGGTGCTGCGCGACAACCAAGTCCTCAACGACATCCTGACCATCATTCGCCCGGAGAACTTCTACTTCGACGCGCACCAGAAGATTTTTCAGGCCATCATCGACGTGTACAACGACGGCAAGCCGGTCGATCTGGTCATCCTGTTTGAAGTGCTGAAGACGCGCAAGCAGTTGGAAGACGTGGGCGGCGCGGCATACTTGATGGAACTGTGGGAGGCCGCCCCGACGGCCGCCAACACCGAGTATTACGCCCGCATCGTCCGCGATAAAGCCGTGGTGCGAAACCTGATCCACGTTTCGCATGAACTGATCCGCGATGCCTACGACGGAGCCACCGGCGCGGACGAACTGCTCGGCACCGCCGAGCGGAAGGTGCTGGAGATCGCCGAGAAGGGCACCACCGGCGTCACCCACACCCTGGCCGACACGCTGAAAATCGCCCTCACTCGCATCGACGAGCGCACCGGCAAGGAACATAAGGACGTGTCCGGCATCCCGACGGGGTTCGTCGATCTGGATAACATGCTGGCCGGGTTGCAGAACAACGAATTGATTATCATCGCCGCGCGGCCGTCCGTTGGCAAAACGGCCTTCGCGCTGAATGTGGTGCGGCACATCATCGTCGAGGAGAAGTTGCCGGTCTTCTTCGTCAGCCTGGAGCAGTCGCGGATCGAGTTGGCCGAGCGGTTGCTCTGTTGTCAGGCGAAGGTGGACGGGCAGCGGCTCCGTAAGGGGCACCTCGGCTCCGAAGAGATCGACAAGTTGCTGCGGGCGAACGACCACCTGAACGGCAACGCCACCGTCGGCAAGGTGAAGCTGTTCATCGACGACTCGCCGGCCCAGGGGATGTTGCGGATCGCCGCGAACGCCCGCCGGCTGAAGCTGAGGCACGACATCCGCCTCATCGTCATCGACTACTTGCAACTCATCGAGCCGGAGAACCGCCGCGACCCCCGTCAGGAGCAAGTGGCGCAAATCTCCCGGCGGCTGAAGTTCCTCGCCCGCGAGTTGCAAATCCCGGTCATCGCGCTGGCTCAGGTGAACCGCGCCTCGGAAGATCGCCAGGATCATAAGCCGCGCCTGTCCGACCTTCGCGAATCCGGGAGCATTGAACAAGACGCGGACACCTGCATGATGCTACACCGGCCGGGCAAGTTCGACGGCGGGCAGGAGGATAACATCCTCGAAGTGATTATCGCCAAGCAGCGGAACGGCCCGACCGGCGAGATTAGCCTGGCGTACATGAAGCAGTTCATGAGATACGAGAACCGCGCCATCGATGGACCCATGTAACACGGCGGGTATCGGGTGTCGGGTATTGGCTTGAACCGCACCCGCCCCGAACCCCGAATAGTGATGCGACACGCCCCAGACCCGACAACCCGATACTCCCTACCCGGCCCCGTATGTCCGTCCCCCTCGCCGCCGTCCTCGCCGCCCTCGCGGGTGCCTGCATCGCCCTGCAGGCGTCCGCCAACGGCAAGTTCCGCGAGAACCTGAGCAGCCCGGCGTGGGCGGCGTACTTCTCCATCTGCGGAACGATCCTCACCGCCACCCTGGCGATGCTGGTGCTGCGGCCGGCGCTGCCGAGTCGGGAGGCGCTGACCGGCACGCAGTGGTGGAACTGGGTCGGCGGCCCACTCGGCACGCTGATCGTGCTGGCCGGCGCGACGCTCGTCCGCGACTTGGGTGGGGCGGCGTTCATCGCCTTCGTGGTCGGCGGGCAACTGCTCTGCTCCCTGCTGCTCGACCACTTCGGCCTGATGGGGTTGGTTCAACGCGAGATCACGCTCGGCCGGGTGGTCGGTGCGGTGCTGGTCGTCGTCGGCGTGGTGTGCGTCAAGTGGGGGTGACACCGATCCGAGCCGGACGCGTGAGCGACGGTTCCGAACGGAGACCGTCGCTCACGCGTCCGGCTCGGATCGGTCACTTCTTCGGCAGGCGGGCGAGGGCGGCCGTGGCCTCGGCGGGGAAGTCCGGGCCGAAGTCACCGGCGGCCATTCGGTTGAGCAGGTCGCGGGCGTCCGACGTGTTCGCCTGCCCCAGCAGCCGGGCGATCCGCGCGGCCCGCTGCTGACCCGGCGGCACGTCGTCGGAGTCCACGCCGAGTTTCACCAGGAGCCGCTTCGCCCGGTACTCCGTTTCCGGATTGGTTCCGCCGAGTTCGGCTTTCAACTGCGGCACCGCCTTCGCCCCGATCTTCTCTAGCGCCGCTTCCGCCGCCCGTCGGTCGTCGAAGTCTTCCCCACCCAGGCGCGCGATGAGCGCCTTCACTCGCTTCGGCAGTTCGTCGTCCGGCTGAATCGGCTTGGGGATGTGAGCGCGGATGTATGCCACTTGGTCGGCGGCCACTGGCAGGAAGGTGCGGAAGGCGGCCGACGCTTTGGTCCGGTCGTCGCCCATGAGGTCGGCCCAGGCGGTGTCGCGGGGTTTGCCGGTCAGCGGCTCCTTGGGCTTCCCCTTGCCGATGGCCGCCTCGGTGTACAGGTCCAAATCCTCGACGGTTTTGCCCAGCAGCAGCAAATCCCAGTGTGTGCTGCCGGTGCCGGTGGAAGAGAACAGGATGCCGGAGCAGTGCAGCGGGCCGAAGTCCTTGAACACGTCGCGCGTGACGATGGTCCACTCCTTCGGGGCGGCGTCGGCTACCTTCAGCCCGCTGTTGCCCAGTGCGTATGGCCCGGCCGAGTACCTTTTGCCGCCCCAGCCGCCGTTCTGCGGGAAGGCGAGCAGGATCGACCCGCCGTCCGCTTTCTTCCAGGCGAACCGCATGTACCGAAACTCGTTCGCGGCCTTCGGCTTTTCGACGAACTGGAAGTCCCAGCCGGGCACTTTGCCGGCGTGCAGTTCTTGCCCGGTTTGTTTGAGTGATTCCAACCCGGCGAACACGTCGCCCCGTTCCACTTCCAAGGAATTCGCCGGGTGTTTGCCTCCGGCGCTGAGGAAGATCGCGCCGATCAGCGGTTTGACGTTCTCGTCCAGCAGCACGGCGACGCCGTTCTCGATTTTCGGGCCGGTGTACCCGCCATCGCCCTTCTTGGGCGCGAGTGGTTGTGGCGGGACGGGCAGGGGCAGCTTCTTCTGCGCCCCGGCGGTCGTGGTGAAAAGGAACAGTAGTCCGAGGATGACTCCGACGCGCATCGTCCGCCCTCCGGATGGTGTTTTTACTTTACCGCACGGAGCGCGCGGGCACAAACGGTCGTGGAGTGAACGGCGTGGAACCGTCGGGGGGACCGTTGGCGTCGGGTGCGGGTGTCGACGCGGGGCCTGGCGGAGATCCTGGCCGGGTTGCTGAACGAGGACTTGCGGATCGGCCGCTTCGTGCCGGAACCGTGGCCGGGCATGGAACGCATCCTCCGGATCACCGAAGCCGAATTCGACACCCGCGAGTAGACCGACCCCGACAGGGGGCCGGGGGGATGAGGTCTCCCGGCTTGCCAGAAACTTTTGCCAGACCCAGGCGAACCCGGCCCGCAAGGGCCGTGGGTGTGCGAATGCAACCACCCACGGCCCTTGCGGGCCGGGTTCGCCAAATTCCGCTTGTCAGCCCTTCGCCACCCGCGCCGTCACCCGCTCGCGGGTGAGGCGCGAAGCCAACTCTTCCGCCCGCCCCCGGCTCAGCCCGCCGGCCAATTGGAACGGGCACGACTTCAGTTTCTCCGCCGCTTCCTCTTGCGTGCAGCCGGTGGCGGTGCGGACGAGCGCGAGCAGCTCGCCGGCGGCGGTCAGCGGCACCTCGTCCACGAACACCGCCCACTCCGCGAGCGGCTCTTCCCGACGCACCAACCGGGGCAGGTCGGCCAGGTCCATCGCCACGGTCAGCGTGTCGCCGTCCTTCAGTCGATACGCGGTGGCGATGCCGGCCTCGGCGAACGGCGGTTGCCCGCTCACCCCCAGCGGCAGGAACTTGTAGTCGATCATCAGTTCGTGAAGGGTTTTGTCGAGGACGGCCGTCTCGTGCGGCTCGATGACCACCTCCACCACGGCCACCGTGCGGCGGCCCACGCGGGCCAGTGACAGCACTTTGTCACCGAACACGGCGGCGGCGAACACGGGGGCGGCCAACTGCGGCGGGGAGACGGCGTACTTCAGGTCGGCGGCCTCGCGGGCGGCCTGCGCGAAGTCCGGGTCGTTCAGCCGCACCACCACCCGCTGTTCCGGGTTCAACTCGCGGACGAGGAGCGCGATCTCCAGGTTCGCCAACTCGTTCGACGTGACCGCCAACACTGCCCGCGCCCTGTCCGCCCGCGCCTGCTTCAGCACCTCCAGCACGGTCGCGTCGCCGGCGATGACGGCCGCCCCCATCCGCCGCACGGTGTCGGCGAACTGCCCGTTCGCGTCCTTCTCGATGGCCACCACCTGATGGCCGAGCCGCAACAGTTCCTGCACGCAACGGAAGCCGACGTTGCCCAGCCCGCACACCAGCACATGGCCGCCGTCGGGAATCTTGCGGGTCTCCAACACCCCGCCGAGCTTCGCCCGAATGAGGTAGTTCGTGAACACCGCCGTGAACCCGGCCAGCAGCACCGCGCCGGCCAACTTCAGCCCGCCGAGGAACCCGCGGAACCAGTCCGGCTTGTCCTCGCCGTGCAAGTCGCTGCCGGTGGCCATGATCGACACGCTCTGGTAAAAGCCGTCGAACCAAGTGGTGCCGATGCCATAGCGGAACACCGCCGTGCTGCCGACCAGCACCACCAACAGCGCCGACGCGGCGATCTTCAATGGCAGGTCAATGGCGGCGACGGTGTGCCGGATGGTGCGGAGGAAGCGGCGGACCCCGCCCGCCCACAGGACGGCGACCGGTTGGTCGGTGTGCGTCAGTCGCTCGACCGCCGCCGGCGGCCCGCACACCACGAGCCGGTCGCCGGGCGCGAGCAGGGCGTCTCCGTTCATAGCGGAGAGCAACAGCGGCAGTTTGCCGTGCGGCCGGTGCGCCACCACCATGACTTGCCGTTGCGCGGCGACGGCGGAGATGCGTTCGCCCCGGATGGGTGAGTCGTCCGCGACGGTCAATTCGAGCAACTGTTGCGGAACGCCGGACAGGTCGAAGGCGGCCAAGGAGTCGCCGCTCACGGCGGTGAGTGCGAGCATTGGGGCGGTGAGCGCCGACACGCTGAGGGCGACGATATTCTTGACGGTCGCGCCGAGGCGGGAGATGAGGTTCTGGTTGAACATCCGCACGGCGATGCGGCAGGTCGGGTTCATCCGCCGGGCGAGCAGCGCCGTGGACACGTTGCACAGGTCGTCGCTGGTGACGATGACGACGGCCCCGGCGTCCCGCACCCCGGCGCGTTCCAACACGTCGGCCTGCTTACAATCCCCGGTAATCAGGCGGATGCCGGCGTAGCGCGGGTCGTCCGCCTTCGCGGTCCAGTCCACGACGGTGACGTTCGCGCCGAGCGCCCGGAGCGAGTCCAACACCCGACTGCCGACCCGCCCCAACCCGCACAGCAGCACCGGACGATCCACGGTATTCCCCCTTGAAGTAGTCGTGCCGGACGGCGGACAATGTTACAGGTCCCTACCTACGCATTCGTCGGAGCCGCGATGGAATTGGACGACCACGTTTGCCTGTGTTTCCGGGTGAGCAAGCGGAAGCTGCTGAACTTCGCCGCGCGGACGTCGCCGACGGTGGCCAGCCAGTTGTCGCAGTGCGGCGGGGCGGGCACCGGCTGCGGCTGGTGCATTCCCTTCTTGAAGCTGCTGTTCCGGCAGTACTCGGAGGCGAAGGCCGACGGCGCGCTGGATTCGCTCACCGCCGCCGAATACGCCTCCCGCCGGGCCGAGTATGTGCGGGCCGGCAAGGGCACCCCGCCGCCGGGCGCAGCCCCCGCCACCGGCGAAGGATGACACCGCGTATGGCGGCTTCGTAACGTTGGCGGTGCGGTGTCTTCCCACCTCTCCTCGCTGGGGAGAGGTCGGCAACGCAGTTGCCAGGTGAGGGGTCTTCTTGCTGGAAATGCCAGACAACCCCCCTCACCCCGTTGCTTCGCAATCGACCTCTCCCCAGCGGGGAGAGGTGTTCCGACGGCGACCCCACAAGAACGCGATTCAACGGAAGCCGTTATCACCCCAGGTACAACTTCCGCTCGCGGACGAACTCCTCCACGCTGCGCGGCAGTAGGAAGCGGACGGTTCGACCCGCCTTCACCCGCTCGCGGATGTCCCGGCTGGCGATGTCCACCTGCGGGCACGGCACCACCCGCAGCCGCACCGCGCCGGCCGGCAGCCCCAGGTTCGCGGCCAACTCCTCGGCGGACACCTCCGGCGTGCCCGGTCGCGCCACGGCCACCAATTCCACTTGCGAAAGCAGCCGTTGCGGCTGATACCACTGATGCAGTTCGTTCAGGCTGTCACCGCCGACGATGAGCGCGAACTCGTGGGCCGGGTGCCGCTGCGTCAACTCGGCGAGCGTCTCCACCGTGTAACTCGGCGGCGGCAGTTCCTTCTCGATGGGTTCGACTCGGAACGCCGGCTGCCCGGTGGTGGCGAGCGTGACCATCTCGCACCGGTGTTCGAACCGGGTGATCGGGCGGTCAGCCTTGTGCGGCGGGACGTAGCTGGGCAGGAACCACACCTGATCCAGCTTGGCCTCCTCTCGGCACCGCTCGGCCAGAATCAGATGCCCCAAGTGCGGCGGGTCGAAGGTGCCGCCGAAGATGCCGATCCGCATGACGAACTCCCCACCGGTGGTTCCATTCCTGCCACTCATCCGTTACGCTATCAACATCCCACCGACTCGGAACCACTGGGGTTCGTCTCATGATGAATCGACTCTTCTTCGCCATCGCGCTCGCCGCGTTCGCCACCCCGGTTTCGGCCGCCGACGCGCCGGACTTCAACCGCGACGTGCGGCCGATCCTGGCCGACCACTGTTTCGCCTGCCACGGGCCGGACGCCAAGGCCCGCAAAGCCGATTTGCGGTTGGACCTGCGGAAGGACGCGATTGACGCCCTCGCCCCCGGCAAGCCGGCCGAGAGCGAGTTGCTCCGCCGGTTGCTGACGAAGGACACGTCCGAACAGATGCCGCCGCCGAAGTTCGGCAAGCCGGTGAAGCCGGAGCAGGTGGCCATCCTGAAGGCGTGGATCGCCGCCGGCGCGGAGTACAAGGGGCACTGGGCGTTCGACAAGCCGACCCGCCCGCCGGTGCCCGCGTTCGCCGCCGCCCGAAACCCGATTGACTCGTTCCTCCTCGAGCGGCTGAAGCGGGACGGCCTGACGTTCTCCCCGGAGGCCGACAAGCGGACGCTCATCCGCCGTGTGACACTCGACCTGACCGGCCTGCCGCCGACCGCGAAAGAGGTGGCCGACTACCTCGCGGACGAATCGCCGACCGCCTACGAAAAGGTGGTGGACCGTCTGCTGAAGTCGGTGCGTTACGCCGAGCGAATGACGCTGGACTGGTTGGACGCCGGGCGGTACGCGGACACCCACGGCTACCACATCGACAGCGGCCGGGACATGACCCGCTGGCGGGAGTACGTCATCCGCGCGTTCGACGCGAACATGCCGTTCGACCGGTTCACCGTCGAGCAGTTCGCCGGCGACCTGCTGCCGAACCCGACGCTGGAACAGAAGATCGCCACCGGGTTCCACCGCAACCACATGATTAACTTCGAGGGCGGGGCCATCGCGGCGGAGTATCAGACGGCGTATGTCATCGACCGCGTGAATACAGTCGGGACGGTGTGGCTAGGGTTGTCGGTCGGCTGCGCGCAATGCCACGACCATAAGTTCGACCCGGTGAGCATGAAGGACTTTTACAGTCTGTATGCGTTCTTCAACAACATCCCGGAGCGTGGCCTGGACGGGTCCAAGGGGAACGCGGTGCCGTTCATCCCGACGCCGCGCCAGAATCAGGCGACGCGCGTCGCGGATTTGAAGGCGAAATTGCTGGCCATCGACGAGAAATTGGCCGCCGCGTGGCCGGAGGTGGACGCCGCGCAAGCCGCGTGGGAGAAGTCCGCCGCCGAGGTGAAGGCCGATTGGAC
>Ga0105046_10016370_pt1 | contig 11384 bp, 7 predicted proteins | sample MAT03_FD_78385 | JGI IMG/M metagenome (GOLD analysis project Ga0105046, IMG submission 78385) | Freshwater microbial communities from Lake Fryxell liftoff mats and glacier meltwater in Antarctica - MAT-03 (megahit assembly) | ecosystem: Environmental > Aquatic > Freshwater > Ice > Liftoff...
GCTGGCGATCAATTCGCGCGGCGTGCCGAGCGCGATCACGCGGCCCTGGTCGACAATCGCCACGCGATCGCACAGTCGCTCTGCCTCATCCATGTAATGTGTAGTCAACAACACCGTGCGTCCGCGGCGGCCAAAATCACGGATGATCTCCCACAACTCGCGGCGCGATTGCGGATCCAATCCAGTCGTCGGCTCGTCGAGAAACAACAAGTCCGGATCGCCGACCAGCGCGCAGGCCACGGCCAATCGCTGGCGTTGTCCGCCCGAAAGCTTGCCAACCCAGGTGCGGGCCTTTTCGCCCAGCGAGACTTTTTCCATCGCCTCGGCTGGCTCCATGCCCTGATCGTAGAAGCTGCGGAAGAGGGAGAGCGTTTCGCGAACCTGGAGTTTTTCGGCCAGTTTGGTTTCTTGGAGCGAAATGCCAATCCGCTGGCGAATGGCGTAATCGTCCTGCCCCCACCGCATGCCCAGCAGTTCGACTTCGCCACTCGTGGCTTGCAGCAGCCCTTCGAGAATTTCAATGGTGGTGGTCTTGCCGGCGCCGTTAGGACCGAGCAGGCCAAAGCACTCGCCATCTTCCACGGCCAGATCCAGCCCACGCACGGCGTCGACGGGGGGCCGGCCGTCGTATCGCTTGGTCAGATTCTGACAACGAATGGCAAGCGACATGCGGAAGGATCGGATCGGTGAGGCGGGTAGAAAGTGGGACGCACGGACGCGAAGCAGTCAGACGGTAATCAACCTGGCAGATTGTCGCGGCTAGCAGACACGCTGACAAGCCGGCAGGTTCGCGCGCGCGGCGCGGCCGGCAGGGAATGAGAACGTCGAATGTTTTTTGTGGAATACGCGGCGCCCATCGCCTACAACACATCCGTGAATGACAAGGGGCGATGTTCCGCGGCGGCACGAGTTTTCGCCCTACTTACCTGGCGGAGGCGTTCATGGTTTCTTCGTTTCGTCCTGGTTCCGGACATTTTTCCTTCTTGCGAGCGGCGCTGGTCGTCGCGTGTTTCATGAACAGCGCCCAAGACCCGGTCCGCGCGGCGGAGCCTGAAACGTTCTCGGAAACGGCGCTCGATCGGTACATGCGCCGGCCCGATCCGGAGTTTGGTTGGAAGCTGGCGGCCACGCTGCCGGGCGAGGGCTACACCACGTTTGTGCTGGAGCTGACTTCGCAAAGTTGGCGCACCGCGGCCGAGGTCGATCGGCCTGTTTGGAAGCATTGGCTGACCATCGTTCGGCCAGACAAGTTGCGGAAAGGAACGACCGGATATCTCAACATCGGCGGTGGCAGCAACAAAGATCCGCTTCCCAAAAAGGCGCCGCAGCGCATTGTCGAACTTGCCCTGGGGACTGGCGCCGTGGTCGCAGAACTGGGCATGGTCCCCAATCAGCCACTGGTGTTTGCGGACTCGAAGGATGAAGAACGCGTCGAAGACAATCTGATTGGTTACACCCGCGTACAGTACATGGCCACGCGCGACGAAACGTGGCTGGTCCGCTTGGCAATGGTCAAAAGTGGCGTGAAGGCGATGGACGCTATCGGCCAGTTCATGGCAAGCGAGGACGGCGGTAAAATCGCCGTGGACAAGTTCGTTGTCTCCGGCGCGTCGAAACGCGGTTGGACAACCTGGCTGGTGGGCGTGGTCGATCCGCGCGTGGTGGCGATCATTCCGCTGGTGATCGACGCTCTGAATTCCGAAGCGATCACGCGGCATCATTACGAATCCTACGGATTCTTTTCGTCGGCGCTCAACGATTACGTGCGGCATGGGCTCTTCCCACACAAGATCGGCACGTCCGAGTATCAGGCGGTGCTGGCGATCGAAGATCCGTACAACTACCGCGACCGCCCACGGTTGAAGATGCCCAAGTTCATGGTCAACGCGTCCGGCGACGAGTTCTTTCTGCCGGACAACTCGCAGTTTTATTACGACAAGCTGCCGGAAGAAAAGCATCTACGCTACGTCCCCAACGCCAAGCACAATCTGGAGGGGAGCGACGCGCGGCAAAGTATCGAAGCGTTTTATTCGGCCGTGCTGGACGGTCGCCCACGCCCACAATTCACCTGGAAGAAGCGTCCGGACGGCTCGCTAGTCGTAGAGACGGGCAAGACGCGACCGATCGAGGCCAAGCTCTGGCAGGCGACGAATCCCAACGCCCGCGACTTTCGCATCGATACGATTGGCCCAGCCTACACGTCAACGCCGCTCGATCAGACCGAGGCAGGAGTCATTGAAGCGAGAGTCAACCCGCCGACGAAGGGCTACACGGCCTACTTCGTCGAACTAACCTACGACAGCGGCGGCCGCTATCCGTTCAAGTTCACAACCGAAGTCATGATCACGCCCGATACGCTGCCGCACAAGTTTGAAGAGGCATTGAAGAAGTGAGTGACCCGCCAGCAGCGGCAAATGGTATGAACGCGAGGGCCACCGATGAAATACGACGACGCAAGCTGGCACTCCGAAGGGGAGTTTCCGGAAACTTCTCCCGATGAATACGGCGGAACGCATATCGCGTTGTTGCTCAAGTGGTGTCTACTGAAAGGCTGGGCTGGCGAAGAAACGTTGGAGGATTGTCATGAAGAACTCGCCAAGCTACTGCGTGGAGAATTGACCGGTACGGAGTATTTATTTCAGTGCTGCGATGGCAAGTTGATTGACGTCATGCTCAACGACCACGCTAACGAGTTCTTGTCCTGGTACTACGGCGATCAGGGTCCCTACATGAACGATTACTGCGCGGAGTTTCACGACTCGGTCTATGTCGCGGGCGAAGAATCGCACGATTGGGAAAAGTTCTCAGCGATGGTCCAGCGCCGATACGACGAGTGGCGGGCCGCTTGATTCTCACCCATCCCTAGTGATCTACGCCAGCGCGACGTTTGATCGCTCGCCGCCGACTTGCAACCGCAACGCCAATCAGCCCCACGGCCAGCAGCACGCCTGTGCTGGGCTCTGGGACTGACGTCAGGCCGGCGCGTTCTGCGACCAGGCCGAGGGAGCCTTGCACCACCTTCGTCATGAAGGGGAAGTCCAGCGTGGACGGCAAGTCGCCGGGACCGTGGTAGTTCGGGTTGCGGAAGTTCGCCGTGTCGCCCAGCAGAATGGCGTCGTAGCCGTGGACCCAGAAGCCAACGTGATCGCTGCGGAACGCGTTGCTGAAGACCGACCGCACGGTGGGATTGGTCACGTCGCCGGTCAAGATCCCCGTGACGACAGGCAGAGTCGGCGCATACAGCGCCGCGGCGCTCACGAAATCGGCGAGCGTCTGGGGGTTGTTGGCGCCCATCATGCCGATGAAGTCTCCCACCAATCGCTGCTCCGAAACAAAGAAAGAGCCAATCCCCGGAGCGGCGCCGGTCGGAAACGCAGCCTGAGTTGGGCTCGTGTAGCCAATCATATCGTAGATCGTCGCCAGTTTGATGTTGTCCCCCGCGTTCGCCGCAGCCTGCGTGTAGGCGAGACTACCGAGCAGGCCGAGCTCTTCCTGATCGAATCCAATGAAGCGGATCGTGGAATCAAAAGAGCGGGTCGAAAAAATCCGCGCCATCTCCAGTGTGGCGGCAACCCCGGTGGCGTTGTCATCCGCGCCCGGCGCGCCCGAAACGGCGTCAAAGTGTGCGCCGACGACGTAGATATCGCCTGGCGTGGTGACGCCCGGCTTCTCGGCGATGACATTTCCGGCGGCGTCGAAGCTCGTCGCGTAGCCAAACCCCTGGAGTTGGCCCGCAATGTAATTTCGGGCCGCGTTCCGCCCGGCCACGCTGGTCCGATCGCCGGAGAGCGCAGTGACGTGATTCTGAAGGTTGGCCATGTTCACCTCGCCCGCGAGGTCGCCGATTGTAGCGGCCGGCGCAATGGCGACCGGAACGAGGCAGAGAGCAAGAAACGCCAGGATCTTAAATCGCATGAGAAGCCCAAGGGTTCGAATGGAGTTCAGAAACGCAGCACGCTCAAAGACGCAGCGCGAGATCTCTTTCGGAACTCCAGTGCCGAGGGGATCCCCCAGCTTCGATATGGCCCCCTACCATTGATAGGGACTGCCAGCACGAGGCCGGCGGATGACCGGCCTGTTCGCATCGAATGGAATTTCTCTGTTCCGGATTAAGACGCCCGCCGAACAACAAAAAAACGCCGCTCAACTGCAACCTCACATCGCAAAGGGGGCGATGGAAGGAAGGCAGTTGAACGGCGTTGCAGTGGCAAATTCTCGGGATTTAGGTCGATTACTGTCGGCGCAGAATAGCGATAAACCGAGCGAAGTCAAGAAAATGTTTGCAGATTTTGGTGAGATTTCTACATCTATTCTGCACGCAGCGCAGGGACCAACAGCTAGCAGTTGCACTCAACGTCGACTTCAACGACTTGCGTTGGAAAGCAACGGACAACGGATTGTGGACGTTCTGGCGTTGCGGCAACTTCGGCCAGTAGAATGCGCTATCCTCGCATCTGGAAGGAGCCCACAGTAATGTCCAAGAAGAAATCGAGTCGCAAGACGAGTCAGTCTGACAAGCCGCAGCCCAAGTCGGATGAGCCACGCGAAGCACCGCTGTTCGATCGGCGGGTGCTCGAAGGGGTGTTGCATCAACTCTCGCCAGTAATGAGCGGTCTTGATTCCAAGACGGATGCGGCACAGGAGATCATGTACCAGGCGTTCGAGGAAACAAGCCCGCTCCGGCAGGTGGACCTCGCTCGGCAGGCCCTTGAGATTTCTGACGACTGTGCGGACGCATACCTCTTATTGGCCCAGTATGCCAAGGCCCGTAAAGAGGAACTCGAACTATGCGAGCTGGCGGTCGCGGCCGGCAAGCGAGCCATCGGCAAGGAGTTTGCTGAGTACGAAGGCCATTTTTGGGGGGTGCTGGAAACCCGACCGTACATGCGCGCCTTGGAAAAACTGGCAAACTGCCTTTGGGAGGCCGGGCGGCGAGAGGAAGCGGTCGAAAACTGCTTGGAAATGCTGCGGCTCAATCCGGGTGACAACCAGGGCATTCGGTATCGATTGCTGCTGATGTTTTTCTACCTGGAACGTCACGCCGAGTTGGATCGGTTGCTCGAGGAATACGAGGAAGATAGCTCGGCCGAATGGGCCTATGCGCGCGCCTTGCTGGCGTATCGCCGGGAAGGAGATTCTCCCCGCGCGCGAAAGGCTTTGAGCGCCGCGAAAAAAGTCAATGCGTACGCGCCACTCTATCTGGGGCAAATCAAACCAATGCCGACGGTAGCGCCAGATTTCATTTCTCTCGGCGGTGAGGATGAGGCGATCAGCTACGCAGCCACCTTCCTGTCAGCCTGGAAGGAAACGTCTGGGGCCACGTCTTGGCTGCGAAAAACTCTCAAGCTGTCACCCGTCGCGGACCGCGCGCCGAAGGCCCCGCCGTGGACTCAGGTCCGCCAGGCTTTACTGCGTCTGCCGCAGGTAGACGATATATGGGAAATCGACCTGCGTGAAATTGCGTCGCCCGAGGAAAGCGAGGAGACAGTGCAATGGATGGTTGTCGTGCTCAATACCAACACAGAGCAAGCCGTGCACGTTGACATCATCGACAGCCGGCCCAAGGATGCGGACGTCTGGAAGTTCCTGGTCGTGGCCTTGCTCGAGCCGCGGGAAGAAGACGCTTGCCGTCCAGTCGTCCTTCGCGTTTCTCGCAAAACCTGGTTCCGTTCCTGGCAGAAGAAACTGGCAGACATCGGCGTGGAATGCCAGTTTGAGGAGTACCTGGAACCGATCGACCAATACTTTCAGGCGGCGCTTCCGCAAATCGAAAACGCACGCTTCGCCGACAACGCCCCAGTCCCAACCGCTGAGGATTGGTTGGAACTGGCCGCGCTTCCGCAACGGCCGGATGAAATTTGGCAAGCAGTTGTGGAGCAGCTTCCGGTTTGGTTGCCGAACGACGGCGAGCCGGAGCGACCCTGGGTCTGCCTTGTCACTGACCCAGTGGACGAGATCGTCCTGGCGACGGACATCAAACCGAAGGAGTCTCCCGAGGGCATGTTGCTGAAAGGCGTCTGGCAAGCGTTCCATGCGGAAGTCGCGGGCGAGGCCCACTGTCCCGGCGCAATTCACTTCGCCTCGGATCAAGCGCGAGATATTTTCGCGCCGCATTTGGAGCCGCTCGGCGTGCAGTGCGTCACCACGGCGGACATGCAGTTTGCCCGGCAGTTACTCAGCGAGTTGACAGCTCAGTTGAGCGGACCCCGGCGGCGCGGAGCGGTGATTCAATCGCCCGGCGTGACTTTGGCGCACGTCGGCGGCCTATTCCAAGCGGCCGCGGACTTTTACCGCGCGCGACCTTGGCGACAGATACCGGGCGACTGTGTGATCCGCGTGGCGTGCGAACGGATTTGCAGCGGGCCGTGGTACGCGGTCGTGATGGGCCAGTCCGGCATCGAACAGGGATTGGCGTTGTATGAGGACATTCAATTACTGCGGACGCTGATATCGGGAGAAATGACCGACGAGGAATCAGGACACCGCACGTCCGCGATCTCCCTGACGTACGGAGAGCAATACGACCTCGCTCCGGAAGATGTCGCCGCGGCCGTGGAGCACGGCTGGGCCGTCGCTGGACCAGAGGCCTATCCGTGCATCATGCGCGTCAACCCTGGCATGTCAATTCGCACGCCGCTCAAGTGGGAGTTGGAACTGTTGGAAGGCTGCTTACGCGCGTTCCCCGCTTTCCTGACGGGAGAGCTCGAAACAGCAGTCGTGCCAGTTCCTATTGCCGGCGACTCCTACAACTTGAGCTTGGAGCGGCTGGAAGACGAATGAGCGCGATTGCACTCGCCGCTGAACCATGCCATTTGCCGTGCGCTGGCGGACGCGCGGCGGGCGAGTTAGCATTGTCGCATCCGTTCAATAAGCTTCAAAAATGCTGAGGCGCCGTGGATTGTGAACCGCGCATCCGCGGGGCCTGCCAGGGAACAAACATCATGACGTTCATTCCATGTCGGTCGCTGCGAAGGGCAAGCCTGCTCTTGGCACTGCTGCTGTGCACCGCGACCACGGTCCGCGCAGCCGATCTGAAAACGCGCAACATCGTCCTGATTACGACGGACGGCCTGCGCTGGCAGGAGGTCTTCACCGGGGCGGAAAAGGCGTTGATCAGCAAACAAGACGGTGGCGTTGCGGACGTCAAGGCGCTCGAAGACAGGTTCTGGCGAGAGACACCGGAAGAACGCCGAGCAGCGCTGCTGCCATTCTTCTGGAAGAAGATCGCGGCCGAAGGGCAAATCTACGGCAACCTGCCGAAAGGGAGCTCATCGCAGATCACGAACACGATGAAGTTTTCCTACCCTGGGTACAATGAGATCTTAACCGGCTTCGCCGATCCGGCCATCGACAGCAACGCGAAGAAGCCGAATCAAAACGTCACGGTCCTCGAATGGCTGCACCGCAAGCCAGGGTTTGGCGGCAAGGTAGCCGCTTATAGCGCTTGGGACGTTATTCCGTTCATTATCAATCGCGAACGTAGCGGCTTTCCGGTGATGGGGGGCTGGGAGCCACTGCCCGAGGCAGATCCCAATCCCAGGCAGCAACTACTCAACGACTTGATCGCGGACACCACTCGGCCCAACGCCGCGGAAGTGATCGATTCGTTCCTCTATCAGGCGGCGCGCGAACATCTGCTGCGGCACAAGCCACGCGTCCTGTTCGTCGGGTTCCTGGAGACCGACGCCTGGGGCCACGCCGGCCGTTACGACAACTTGCTAACGTCGGCCAACGCAGTCGATCAATACATCCAACGCCTGTGGGAAACGATGCAGTCGATGGATCAGTATCGCGACAAGACCACGTTTATCATCTCCACGGATCACGGTCGCGGGTCGGGCCCGGCCGACTGGAAGAACCACGGCAAGAACGTCGAAGGCGCCGAGAACATGTGGATGGCGTTCCTCGGCCCAGACACGCCGCCGCTGGGCGAAAGGACGAACTGCGACCGCGTCACGCAAAGTCAAATCGCCGCAACGCTCGCCGCGCTACTCGGCGAAGACTACCACGCCGCCGAGCCACGTTCGGGGGCGCCGATCCAGCAAGTGTTGCCTGCCGCCAAATAGCGATTGTGAAAGGCAGCCTAGGAGCGCGATGCCGTGCTCACGGTTTCGGTCGGCGCCGCAAGCCGCTTGGGCCATGCAAACTTGCGCGTCAATCGAGCAACGCAATTTTCTGAATCGCGCCTCAATCGCACTTTCCACTTAAGCGGCTCTAGCTGCCTGGTGAAAAACGCCGTCGTGGCGTTTTTCAACCTCGCCCGGCGCAAAGCAAAGCTTCGCGAGGCTCGCAAAATAGCGACTTACGTCGCTATTTTGTCCTCACATCCATGTGAGGTCGCAGTCTGTCGAAAAAATCAACAGGCTGCTAGCGCCGTTCTTACACCAACAGCCCGCGGACCACTTCGCCCTTGACCAGCTCGCGCGGTTGGTTGAGGTGGTTGTAGACGATCGTTGCCGGGTCGATGCCCAGCGAGTGGTAGATCGTGGCCAGCAGGTCGCCAGGGTGGACTGGGTTTTCGAGCGGGCCACTTCCGGTGCCGTCCGATTTGCCGTACACGCTGCCGCGCTGGATGCCGGCGCCGGCGATGCACGCCGTGTAGCAGTATGGCCAGTGATCGCGACCGTCGTCGCTGTTGCTATTGCCCGATGTGCTGACGCCGCGCTTCGGGCTGCGGCCGAATTCGCCGATCGCCAGGACCAGCGTTTCGTCCAGCAGGCCGCGCTCGTCGAGATCGGCGATCAACCCGGAGAGTGCCGCGTCCAACATCGGCGCCGCCTGATCTTTCATGCGGGTCGACAGTCCGGTGTGAACGTCGAACGAATGGTTGTCGCTATTGGCGACCTTGGGCCAGTTGACTTCGACCACGCGCGTGCCGGCTTCGACCAATCGTCGCGCCAGCAGGCAGCTCTGACCGAACGTGTTCTTGCCGTAACGCTCGCGAGTGGCTTCCGTCTCTTTGCTGAGATCGAACGCGTCGCGAGCCCGGCCACTGATCACCAGGCTGAGAGCCTTGTCGTAATATTCATCCAGGCTGTAGCGCGCCGTGGCCTGCTCGATGGCGGGCATGCCGTCCGCGATCACGTCGCGCAGCTTGGCGCGGCGCTCCAGGCGCGTCGATGAGACTTCCGGCCGTAGTTGCAGGTCATCCACCTTGATCCGGGACATCTTGGCCATGTCCATGTCGTCGCCGGGCGGATAGAGATAGTACGGGTCGTAAGCGCGGCCCAAGAAGCCAGCCGTGCCGGCCTTGCCCACCACGTTGCTCTCTTGCAGCGGGCGGGGCATCATCACAAACGGCAGCATCGGCACCGTGGTTGGCTTCAGCCGGATGATGTTCGAGCCGAAGTTCGGAAAGTCCTTAGGGCTCGGAGGCTCCAACTGGCCCGACGCGCTCACGCGGTCGGTCGTGTAGCCGGTCAGCATCTGGTAGATGGCCGCAGTGTGATTGAACAAACCGTTGGGCGTGTAGCTCACGGAGCGAATCAACGTCAGCTTGTCCGTTACCTGCGCGAGCTTGGGCATCAGCTCCGTAACTTGCAGTCCGGGCGTCTTGGTGTCGATCGGCTTGAAGATGCTCTTCACGTTGTCCGGAACGTTCGTCTTGGGATCCCATAGATCCAGGTGGCTGGGTCCACCCTGCAAGAAGAGGAGGATCACGCTCTTGGCTTTGCCGCTGGTGGCGCCGCCGACGATCTTGGCCTCATTCGCGTTGGCGCGACCCTTCAGCAGGTCTGCGAGCGAAAGGCCGAGCATCGACGAACCACCCACGCGCAATAGCTCGCGACGCGTCACGCCATCGCATGTATCCTTGCCTGCACGTCCGGGGATCACCAGCATCGGATCGACTCCTCAGTAGGAAGCAATAGGTAGGCGCGGCGCGTCCCATCCGCGGGCTGAACATTATTGTTCAACAGTCGCGCAGGCGCGCCGCCAAATTAGGGCGAGACGCGCAGTATAGGCGGCCCAGCCGGCCAGTGTCAATAAAACGGCAGCGCAAAGCCAATGCCGGGAAACGACTTAGGTCCAATTACCGGCAGTTTGGAACGGGGAAGGTTCACGCTTCGATCCAGGCGAGAACCGGCTGGGCGTTCGTGAGACCTATTCCCCGGCCCGCTCTCCTACCACGTCTCCACCACCAGGGGGTGTTGCTTCATAAAATCCTGGGCTTCGGTTCGCGTGAAGACGCTTTCGGTGGCGCTGATCGAGCGTACGCAGCTTGCTCCCAGGGCGCTGGCCCAGGCGAGGCAGCCGCGCGGATCGGCCCCGGCCAGCAGTCCGGCGATATACCCAGCGTCAAAGGCGTCCCCCGCGCCGGTCCCGCCGACGTACCTGGTCGGATAGACGCCGGCGTGGAGCCGTTCTTTCTTGCTGGCGTACACGGTCCCCTTATCGCCGCAAGTGATCACAGCGGCGCCCACTCCGGCGGACAGAAATTTCTCGGCCTGTTGGCGCGGATCGGGCGAGCCCGTGATGGCGGCGGCTTCGTCATTGTTCGGCAGAAAGATGTCTGTCTCGGCCAGCACCGGCGCCATCTTACTCCAGTGGTCGCCTGGCCCCGGCAGCACGATGTCCAGGATGGTCGTCACGCCCCAGGCGCGCGCCTGGCGAAAAACTTCGGCCAGGCCGGCCGCCTCAAGCCCTGGCATCAACAGATATCCGCCGACATACAAAATCTTGGCCGTGCGCACGCGATCGAGCGGGATATCCGCTGCGGTCAGTCGGGCGTTGGCGCCAATGGTATGGATGAATCGGCGATCCTCGCCTGCGACGTTGACGACCAGCGTCGCCGAAGTCCCCACGCCCGGCAGCTCGCGAATGCTGTCCGTATCGACGTGTTCCGCACGCAGCGAATCCAAGACAAAGCGGCCGAGCACGTCCTGCCCCACGCAGCCGACGATCCCCACTTGGACGCCCACTCGTTTCAGATCCACGGCGGCGTTCGAGGCGCAGCCACCGATCGAGAGAGATAGATTATCCGCCAGGATCAACTGGCCGGCGGCCGGCACGCGCGGGATGGGCGCGCAGCCATGATCCGCCACCAGGATGCCCACACTCAAGCATTCAATACTCATCGAGGTTCCGCGTTGCTGACTAGATTCATCTGTTGTTGCGCCGTTCAGGGGAGCTCGTTCGGCAACCGTTGTGCGAGCGAGAACGTTCCAGCCCTGGAGTTTAAACCTCGGGCCCGGGCGTGCCTATCGGGGCCACTTGGATGCGTAAAACGTCGTGAAGCCTCATCGTCGTTGGTCTAGCCGCCGGTTGATTTTCTCGACAGGCTGCGACCTCACATGGATGTGAGGACAAAATAGCGACGTAAGTCGTTATTTTGCGAGCCTCGCGAAGCTTTGCTTTGCGCCGGGCGAGGTTGAAAAACGCCACGA
>Ga0105046_10016372_pt1 | contig 11384 bp, 10 predicted proteins | sample MAT03_FD_78385 | JGI IMG/M metagenome (GOLD analysis project Ga0105046, IMG submission 78385) | Freshwater microbial communities from Lake Fryxell liftoff mats and glacier meltwater in Antarctica - MAT-03 (megahit assembly) | ecosystem: Environmental > Aquatic > Freshwater > Ice > Liftoff...
ATAACCAAAAAGCCAGATTGCTGTTTGGGTCTTTGATAATCAATTGAGCCATTACGATGGAAGCAATGATAGGCAGCGTGATAGGCAACATAAATTGCTGTGCATCTTGTTGATTGTCAACTGCTGCGCCCACTGCGGCGAAGAGTGCTGAGTACAACAAATAGCCACCAAGAAAATAAAATAAGAAGCAAATGATGACGTATGAGACGTCTACCCTACTCAATTCTTCTAGAAAGCCAGTCTTTTCCACAGGATTTATATGCTCATTTCCAATTTGCTGGCCTTGGGCTTGAACCATAACTTTTGCAGGCGTTTTGTCCTTCATTAAGACAATGGAAGCAGCAGAACTTATGGCATAACTCAAAGCAAGCCAGAGCACAAATTGGCTAAGACCAACCAACGCAACGCCGACTATCTTACCCATCATGAGTTCAAATGGCCTAACCGATGAAATGATTATTTCCACAACCCGGTTGGTTTTTTCTTCCATCACGCCCGTCATAACCATGCTTCCATAAAGAAAAATAAATATGTAGATCAGAAATCCTGCACCGAATCCAACCGCAGTCGCAGCGGCAGAACTTCCGTCTTTTTCTCCATCATCGCTCAGCACTTTTGTTTGAATTTCGATTTCAGGATTGATGGATTCAACCAGCGTGGGATCTATTCCAGAATTTTTCAGCTGGATATTCTTCAGTTCAGCATTGATTTGATTTTCAATGGATTGAACGAGATCCAAACCAGGATTGCTTCCCCCATATATCTGAACTTTTGGAATTGTTTTGCCATCAGTCGCCTCTATAACCAATAGGAGGTGGTTCTCCTCATCTTTTTGGACTTCCTTTTTCTGCTTTTCTACTTCTGTGCCTACATATTGAAATATGGTTTCCGGATTGCTTTTCAGCTTACCAGCAAAAAGTCCAGACTTATCAATCACTGAAACTTTGGTTAAGCTTGTGTTTTTCGAAGCCAGCCAAACAGGAATTACCGTGATGCCCGCAAAAAGGATAGGGCCCAGTAAAGTCATGATAATGAAGGATTTTTTCTTCACCCTAGACAAATATTCCCGCTCGATGATTAATAAGATCTTATGCATTTTTGTCTTGATTTTGGGTTACAACCTGAACGAAAATATCATGAAAGGAAGGCAGTTTTTCCTGAAATCCAACTACTTGTGATTTTTGGATCAGATCTCCCAAAAGCTCATTTGGCGATTGTCCATCTCCCAACCTGAAAGAAGAAAGAAAATAGCCATCCTTTTCTTCATTCATGCTTTCGGGCTGCCAGGGCAAGTATGTAAAGTCAATTTCACCTTGCGTTTGAACTTGAAAAATATGCCTTCTAAATTGGTCTTTGATCGATTTGGTAGATCCATCCAAAACCTTTTTGGACTTGTCAATCAGAACCACATGGCTACAAAGTTCTTCTACAGTTTCCATTCTGTGGGTTGAAAACAAAATGGTAGATCCATTGGCGTGAAGTCTTAAAATTTCATCCCTTATCACATCTGAATTTACCGGATCAAAGCCCGAAAATGGCTCATCCAAAATGATAAATTCCGGCTCATGCACCACAGTGGAAATAAACTGAACTTTCTGAGCCATACCTTTTGAAAGTTCTTCCAGGTTCTTATTCCACCAGTCTTTAATATCCAATCGAACGAACCAATTTTTGGTTTTTTCGGTTGCTTCTGCCTTGCTCATGCCCTTGAGTTGAGCAAAATATATGAGCTGGTCTCCAACTTTAGATTTCTTGTATAAACCTCTTTCTTCAGGCAGGTATCCAATCCGTTCAATATGTTTTGGATGAAGTTTTTCGCCATCAAAAAAAACCTGGCCCTCATCGGGTGCGGTGATCTGAGTGATGATTCGAATCAGAGAGGTTTTTCCTGCTCCGTTCGGGCCCAAAAGGCCAAAAATGGAACCTTTGGGAATGACAACGTCGAGGTGATCAAGGGCCGTAAAATCGCCGTAGCGTTTCATAAGCCCTTTTGTCTTTACAATAGGATTCAAAATAAATTAGGAATTGGTACGTGAAATGATCTTTCTAAAATCCACCGTGCAATTTAAGAAATTGGATGCAGCTCAGTTTTAAGCTGCTGGTTCCTGGATGGCTTTATCAATCAATTTCTTGAAATTTTTATTGATGTAGTACAAGCTTTTATCGTCATGTCCCAAGGTCTTTATCATGTGGATCAGGTCTTCAACAGATTTCTCTGACGTTTGTTGTTCTAGCACGAAAGGTTCCATAAATTTATAGGTCGCAAAGTCCTTGTTCTTCAAACAAACGTCTGATACGTTGTTGATATTGAGGGTATTGTTATGCTCCAAATCCCAAACATAGAGAAAAACTTCGAGCAAGCTTACAAACGAAGAACGGGGCTGCGATACGGAACGAATAATTGCAGGTGCCTGATGCGAGTTGATGTATTTCACCAATTCCAGAAAATGCACTCGCTCGTCTTCCGCTGCGGCATAAAAATACTCAGCGATTCCTGGCAAATTCCGCTCTTCACACCAGCTGGCCAAGGCCAAATAAGCGTGGGAAGCATCTGCTTCTACTATAGTTTGCTTGTTTAAGATTTCAACAACTTCGGTGGTCAACATATTATTTTGATTTTATTAAAAGCAAAAGAAAGAAGGAAAATGGCAAAAAGGAAAAGTAAATTTCAAATTTGGCAAGATCTGATTTTTACCGGTAGCGAAGGATGTATCAAAGGCTGAAATGGAATTTTTCAGAATTCCTCAAAACATCACTTTTTAAGCCTGATTTTAGACAAAAGAATGCCGCCCCAAAATGGTTCTTTCTGATCCGAAATTGCCTGAAATAGGATGGGCTTTGTCTTTTTCAGATCTACAAATGGAACGCCAGAATCAGGCTTTATAATCCTAACAATGAGTTCGTTAGAAACCATCTTTTTAATATAAACTGAATACATAAATCCGGTTTGATTTTGAGCACTGTCAATCAATGAAAAACGTAATTGTAGAGAATCGAGCGGCAATTGACTTTCAAACTTTCCGATAATTGAAAGTTCACTTTCTTCTATAAAATCCTGATTGTTAAAAGATTGAAGTTCAATTTTGAAAACTTGCTCAAGGTTTTGAGCTCTGCCAGATTTTTAGAAATATTTCCATTGTTGTGATAGATGCCCAATAAAAAATCTCCATTGCCTCTATTGTTATCTACAACTTTCAGTTCTTCAAGCCTTTTTACATTTTTCTCCTTTATAAATATAAAACTTACCAAAAGGCAAAAGGCAATGATTCCCATTACAATGCCTGTATTCTGAACTGATCTGTAAACTAGGTTGGTCCAATCAATCCTGATTTTTTTCAAAGGAGAGATGAGGAAATTTTTACCCAAGGCATTCCACTGTCTTTCGATGCTGAGATACCATTTTTGTTGTCCCATCAAAACCACGCCGAAAAGCAGGACAGAATTGGTGAAGGCAAATCCTGCCATGAGGGTACTGTAAGGGTTGAGGTCTTGCAAAAGGCCAAAAATCAAAGCGCCCAAAGAAATCAGGAGGGTAGCCGCATTGACCAAAGAAATCTCCCATTCGTTTTTAACTTCGCCTTCTTTGGGTGTGGGGATATATGGAACCTTTACTCTGAAAATACTGTACACAAATCCCACCACATAAATCCACCAGGTACCAAGCCGCAAAAGTCCTCCTGCAATATGAATGCCTCGCTCCTGAGGAACCGCCACCCACCTTTGGGCAAATAATCTGATGATAATTCCAATGACCAACAGCGGCACATAATAAAGTGCAAAGGACTGAACATCAGTCAGCCAGGGCACTTTTGTTGAGATCAAAGAAATGATCGGTACAAAAATATCAATCATATTCACCACACCAAAAAGGTAATAAAGCGGTGAAAAAAGATAGTGCAGTTTTTGGCGAATGGTAAACTTTCCAATCAATTTTGGATAGGCCTCAAAAAGCAATTCAAAACAACCTCGAGACCATTTGATTTGTTGTTTGTAGAAAGCAGAAAGTGTGGAAGGAACCAATCCAACCAACAGAACGCCAGGCACATAGATGGATTTCCAACGCTTGGCATGCAACCTCATGGCGGTGTGCATGTCTTCTGACAAACCAGGGGCATGTCCACCAATGGAATCAAGAGCCCTACGTCTTATTTGTTCTGGTGATGTGATGAATTCCATTTTCATCGCAAAATGCCTTTAAATATGCATCATCGGCTTCGTCACATAGATGGGTTTCATGCGGATAATCTACTGCTTTAATTGCTTTTAAAGTGTTGATTATCATTTCATAAGGCTCGCCTTTGCAAAAGGTTGTGAGCATATCGACCGTATAAGATTTTGTGGTCTCAGGTTTTAATGGCGTTTTTAAATTGTAATAATGATACCACTCATATAGGGTTCGATAGAGTTTAAAAACGAGTGCAAATGTCAGGAACCCATACAATACCGGATCCCCAGCCTGCACAAATCCAAAGAAATACCAGATGAATAAAGTCATCACTGCAAGGCCAATCAAAATCAAGCCCCGAATCTGGATGGTCTCTAAAAGGCTGGCCGATTTTATCTTAATGATGCTTTGTGATTTGTACATTCAAATTGCTCTTTTTGGGAACAAAAAAGACAATACAAATGTCTGATTACTGATCCTTCCAAAAAACAGGTAACTCCTATGAAAACAGACCATTTGCCAACAGATTAGAGAAGGCAATAAATTAGAAGACTGGCTGCACTTGAAAAATGAAACTGGATTTTGAACAAAAAAAAAGCCCCTAAAAAAGGAGCTTTATTTATGTGTTTTTTGAATTTTAATTGCTTGAATTTAACATTACTGGCATGATAAGCATCAAAATTTCTTCCCCATCTTCTAAAGATTTTGGAATAATAAGTGCTGCCTTGTTTGGTGCTGACATTTCCAAATCTACCAAATTGGAAGAAATGTTGTTGAGCATTTCCATCATCAGCTTGGAGCTAAATCCGATATCGGTTGCATCACCATTATATTCACAACTTAACTTTTCAGAAGCCTCGTTGCTATAATCTACATCCTCGGCTGAGATCTGAAGCTCAGTAGGTGATATTGAAAAGCGAACCTGATTCGTGGCCTTGTTGGAATAGATTGAAATCCTTTTCAAAGAATTCAGCAATTCAGCTCGCTCAACAGTCATTATATTGATGTTGTTTAAAGGAATTGCATTTTCATATTCAGGAAAACGCTCATCGATCAATCGACAGATCAACTCAATATTACCAAACTCGAAAAATGCGTTGGAAGAATTGAAATTCAACTTCACATTGGTCTTGTCGGTTGGCAGTAAGGCCTTTACAATAAACAGCGCTTTCCTTGGAAGAAGAATTGCAGTTTCATTGGCAGAAATCAAATCTGAACGTTGGTATCGAACCAATCTATGCCCATCTGTAGATGCAAAAACGGTTTTATCTGCTTTTAATTGAAGATAAACACCACTCATACTTGGCCGCATTTCGTCATTGCTAGTTGCAAAAAGCGTATTGCTCAATGCCCTGTTCAATGAATTGGCCTCCATCGAAATGGAAAAGGCATTTGCAACCGCAGGCACCAAAGGAAAATCTACCGCATTCGCCCCCGAAACCTTGTAACGGCCATTCTCAGAAGTGATTTCGATACTGTAGGTATCCTCATCAATATTCACGGTAATGGGTTGCTCCGGCAAATTTCTCAATGTTTCGAGAAAGATTTTAGCAGGAACAGCGATTGTCCCAACTTCATCTGCCTCAACAGGCATTGAAATTTTAGCCGTGGTTTGTAAATCTGAGGCTGTTGCGGTAAGTGTTCCGTCTGTAATGTCAAACAGAAAATTCTCCAGAATCGGAATTACCGGATTAGATGCCACTACGCCAGAAATCTGTGAAAGATTCTTTAGCAATAAAGAAGATGAGACAATGAATTGCATGTTGCGCTTCGATTGGAATTTGGATAAAAAAAAAGCAGCCTCTGGCTGCCGTTGAGCTCTCCCTCTTGGGCTTGAACCAAGGACCCCCTGATTAACAGTCAGGTGCTCTAACCAGCTGAGCTAAGGAAGAATGAAGGGCAAAATTAGAGGTATGAATTTAGATTACAACACCTCTGGTTATATTTTTTTTATTTTTTTGTAGAATCTGTTGCTGTTTCAAGCCCGCTAGCTTGCTTAGCTGCCTCATTTTGAGTGGTTTCCTTGGAGTTGGCCACAGCAGTTCCAAAAAGTATTTCTTTTATCTTAATTGACTTTTCTGCTGCATCTGGTGCTGCTGCATATGTGTTTTTAGATTGATGGGCTGGTGCTCCATATTCTCCGTAAACACGAGTATTTTCTTTAAATTCTTCTTTTTTTGGCAAATCCATAACCTTGCTGTATCTTCCACAAGAAGCCATAACAGCAAGAATACCAACCAGTAAGATGTTTTTCTTCATATCAAAAATTGTGCTGCAAATATAGAATGAAACACTTGGGATTATCAAAACTCTTATGAATCTTAATTTTGAATTTGGTCCACCATCTTTTTCGGATAAATTTGTGCCTTCATAAAATAATAGATATCAGTTTTCAATGAGTGTATTAGTCAATAAAAATTCCAAAGTAATTGTTCAGGGCTTTACGGGTTCTGAAGGAACCTTCCATGCCCAGCAAATGATTGAATACGGCACCAACGTGGTTGGTGGTGTTACACCAGGAAAAGGCGGACAGACACATCTTGAAAAGCCGGTTTTCAACACAGTGTCCGAAGCAGTAGAAAAGGCAGGCGCCAATGTTTCTATTATTTTTGTTCCACCTGCTTTTGCGGCAGATGCCATTTTAGAAGCTTCCGAAGCTGGAATTGGCGTGATCATTTGCATCACAGAAGGAATCCCGGTAAAAGATATGATCCCTGTAAAGGCATATTTGAAGGCTAGAAACTCAATTCTGATTGGACCTAACTGCCCAGGTGTTATCACCCCGGATGAAGCCAAAGTAGGTATAATGCCAGGTTTTGTTTTCAAAAAAGGAAACATAGGTATTGTATCAAAATCTGGCACATTGACTTATGAAGCTGCGGATCAGGTGGTGAAAGCTGGAATGGGAATCACCACTGCGATAGGCATCGGTGGAGATCCTATCATTGGAACAACGACCAAAGAAGCTGTTGAAATGTTGATGAATGATCCTGAAACAGAAGGCATTATCCTCATTGGAGAAATTGGTGGCACCTATGAAGCCGATGCTGCAAAATGGATCAGGGCCGATGGCAATAGAAAACCTGTTGTAGGATTTATAGCTGGACAAACAGCACCCGCTGGCCGAAGAATGGGCCATGCAGGCGCAATAATTGGAGGTGCAGACGATACTGCGGCAGCCAAAATGCGCATTATGAGAGAGAATGGAATTATCGTTGTGGATAGCCCTGCCGATATTGGCGAGACCATGCGAAAAGCCATGATCGAATCCGGAGTATTAGCATCTTAGTGGACTTTTAAATATCAACTTTAAATCAAGAAAAAAAGCAAATTGAAACCATGGCACTTTTTGGAAACAACGTAAAAGAAAATTACACAACCGCCCCCGCGTCTTCTCCTGTTGCAGAAACGCCAAATCCGTACGTATCAGCACCCAATACGATGAACGTAATCGGAAAAGGAACCACCATCACTGGTGATATTGAAACCAGCAATGACATTCGCATTGATGGAAAACTGGAAGGAAACTTGTATTGCAAGGCCAAAGTTATCCTTGGCAACTCTGCCATTCTTGAAGGAAATCTTTCTGCGATTCATGCAGAGATTTCAGGCGAAGTGATTGGAAAAGTAGAAGTATCAGAGCTTTTAAATTTGAAAAATACTTCTACAATTCACGGAGATATCAACACTGGAAAGTTGGTGATAGAATCAGGTGCAAAGTTCAACGGAAGTTGCAAAATGGGCGCAGTTTCTAAAGAGATTTCTTTGAATGGATCTGAGAATATGAAAAAACAGGTGGCAGCAACTGTCTAAAATCAAACGCAATTAATTGAACAGGCCGGGTTAAATCCGGCCTTTTTTATGAACCGATACCTGAAATACACCAACCTCGCCTTCCAGCTTATCCTCTTTATTTTTGCAGGAAACTATTTTGGAAAATGGACGGCAAATTATTTTGGACTCAATCCTTCCAATGGTTCTGCAATTGGAATTGTACTTATGTTGGGCCTGGGCCTTTTCAAAATCATCCGGGATATTTTAGAAGATTTGAAGGAGGAGAAGTGAGTTCTCATCTCATATACTAACAAAAAAATCAATATTTGTGGGCATTCTGAATGCGCAATTCTGAATGGGCTTTTGATATTGCTTAATGAAAAAACTTTTTCTTATAGATGCCTTTGCTTTGGTTTACAGAGCACATTTTGCCTTTAGTAAAAATCCGAGAATCAGCTCCAAAGGACTCAATACCAGTGCTATTTTTGGCTTTGCAAACACCTTGCTGGAAGTGCTGGACAAGGAAAGGCCAAGCCACATTGGGGTTGGATTTGATATGTCAGGTCCAACGTTCCGGCATGAACAGTTTGAAGCTTACAAGGCACAACGCCAGGAACAACCAGAGGATATAACCATTGCCATCCCATACATAAAAAGACTTTTGCAAGGCATGGACATTCCCATTCTGGAAATGCAGGGTTTTGAGGCGGATGACATCATCGGGACAATTGCCAAAAGAGCTGTAAAAGAAGGGTTTACGGTCTATATGCTTACGCCCGACAAGGACTATGCGCAGCTGGTTGAACCCGGTATTTTTCTGTATCGCCCTTCGTATATGGGCAAAGGTTATGATGTGCTCGGTGTGCCGGAAGTTTTGGCTAAATTCAACATCCAAAGGCCGGAGCAGGTAATTGATATTCTCGGTCTTCAGGGTGATTCCTCTGATAACATTCCAGGCATTCCCGGTATTGGAGAAAAAACAGCGCAAAAATTGATTGAAGAATACGATTCAGTAGAGGGTGTGATTGCCAATGCGGATAAATTGAAAGGAAAAATGCGGGAGAATGTTGAAAAGTTTGCCCAGCAAGGCCTCCTTTCCAAACAATTGGCAACCATCCATTTGGAGGTAAACGTGCCTTTTCGCCCTGAGGAACTGGTGATTACCGAACCCAAAAAAGAATTGCTGCAAGCGCTGTTTACTGAGTTGGAATTCAGGACTATGGCGAAACGAATTTTGGGAGAAGATCTACCTGGTTCTGCACCTTTCAAGCCCATGCCTGCCATCAATAAGAATGGACAGCTATCTATTTTTGGCACAACAAATGAAGTGCTGCTGCCTGTTCAACCTGATGAAGAAAGCAAGCCGGAGGAAATCAAATTCAGGAACACGATTGAATCTACACCTCACCACTATCATATCGTTCAAAATCAGGAAGATATTGATTCTTTGGTTGAGTTTTTGGCCTATCAAAAGGAGTTTACATTTGACACAGAAACAGATTCTTTGGAAAGTAGTTTCACCAATCTTGTGGGTCTTTCTTTTTCCTGGCAGGAGCGGGTTGGGTATTTCGTGCCTTGTCCTCCAGATTTTGAGAAATGCAAAGCATTACTTGCTCATTTTAAATCGGTTCTAGAAGATGAAAGCATTGTTAAAATAGGGCAAAACCTAAAGTTTGACATCAACGTGCTGGCCAGATATGAAATAGAGGTAAAAGGTCCGATTTTCGATACCATGTTGGCCCACTATCTGCTGCATCCCGACCAGCGGCACAACATGGATGTGATGGCAGAAAACTATCTGAATTACAGTCCGGTAAGTATTGAAACCTTGATTGGAAAAAAAGGAAAAAATCAAGGGACGATGCTCGATGCAGACTTAACTGATCTTGCAGAATATGCAGCAGAAGATTCTGATATCACCTTTCAATTGAAAAAAGCCCTGGCTCCTGAAATCCACAAACTGGGTCAGGAATCGCTTCTGATGGATGTGGAAGGAAAGCTGATTTATGTGCTTTCTGCTATGGAGCGGTCTGGAATTAAGGTAGATACAAATGCATTGAGTGGCTTATCAGTCGGACTTGCAGAGGAAATCATTGCAATAGAAAAAGGGGTTTATGAATCTGCGGGCGAGCAATTCAATATGTCATCTCCAATGCAATTGGGAAAGATCCTTTTTGAAAAATTAAAGCTTGATCCAAAAGCCAAAAAGACGAAAACGGGCCAATGGGCAACAGGCGAAGAAGTGCTTTCCCGATTGGTAGATGAGCATCCGATCGTGTCACAAATTCTTGATTTCAGAGAAATGCAAAAGTTGAAGTCCACGTATATTGATGCTCTGCCTCAGTTGATTGGCCCGGATGGAAGGGTGCATACTTCTTTCAACCAAGCGGTGGCCGCTACGGGCAGATTGAGTTCAACCAATCCCAATTTGCAGAATATTCCGATTCGGACGGCGAGGGGAAGGGAAATCAGAAAGGCATTTGTGGCTGGAGATTCCAACCGGTTGATTTTAAGTGCCGATTATTCTCAAATTGAATTGCGGATGATGGCCCACTTTGCCGAAGATGCCACTATGATTCAGGCATTTAGAGAAGGTAAAGACATTCACACCATCACGGCTTCTAAAATTTTCAAAGTAGAACTGGACAAGGTGGATTCTGACATGAGGAGAAAAGCCAAAACGGCGAACTTCGGGATCATTTATGGCATTTCTGCTTTTGGTCTTTCGCAGCGATTGTCTATTCCCAGAAAAGAAGCCGCAGATTTGATCGAAGCTTATTTTGTAGAGTTTGCTTCTATCAAAAAATATATGGATCGGGTCATTCATGTGGCTCAGGAACAGGAATTTGTTTCGACCATTTTGGGTAGAAGGCGATACCTGCCAGACATCAACAGCCGCAACCAAACCCAACGTGGATTTGCGGAGCGAAATGCGATCAATGCACCCATACAAGGTTCGGCTGCCGATATGATTAAGCTGGCTATGATCAATCTGCACGATTGGATGAAAGCCGAAAACCTGAAAAGCAAAATGGTGCTTCAGGTGCATGACGAATTGGTTTTCGACGCCGATAAATCAGAAATTGACCTCTTGAAAGAAAAAGTGCCTTACTTTATGTCAAATGCAATTCCACTTTTAGTACCTGTAGAAGTAGGTTTGGGCGTAGGCGAGAATTGGTTTGAGGCACATTGATGGGTTAAAAAAGTGAAGAAAATTTGACTTTAATTAGGCTATATTTGAATTGATTTCAACAGCAGGAAGAATGCAAAAATCACTAACCTTCGATACATTTGAATATGTAAAAAGCTATGAGATGTTGGCTTTACAGAGCAACAGGCTGTTGTTGAGGCAGAGACACTAAAGGAACTTTTAGAAGATCAATTGGCTACTAAACGAGATTTAAAGGAAATGGAGACCAATCTCACCATAAAATTGGGGTTGATG